>WNFU01003503.1_pt1 | contig 23863 bp, 13 predicted proteins | sample 5400121 | NCBI WGS metagenome assembly WNFU01 (sample SAMN13153360, study PRJNA577476) | soil metagenome | isolation source: 100 cm soil or saprolite under grassland replicate 1 | place: USA:California | collected 2016-06-15
CGCTCCGCGATTCAAGAAACCGCGGCGAATCTCCCGTTCGCGTCGGTCACACCGCTCGCCGACCTGCTCGCGCCATCGATCCGGCCGTGGCGTCTCGGCAGCGCGATGTTTGCCGGTTTCGCGCTGCTCGCGCTCGTGCTGTCAGCAGTTGGGCTGTACGGCGTGCTCGCCTATATCGTGACGCAACGGACGCATGAGATGGGCGTGCGCGTTGCCATGGGCGCACAACGGTGGGACGTGCAGCGGCTCATGGTCTCACAAGGCGTGCGGGTCGCGGCGGTCGGCGCGGCACTCGGGGCGCTCGCGGGTCTTTTGGCCGGACGAGTGCTGAGCTCGCTGCTATACGGCGTCTCGCCACGCGATCCCCTCGTCCTGCTCGCCGCCGTTGTCGTGCCGGTCGTAGTCGCAGCCCTCGCGAGCTATCTCCCGGCCCGCCGCGCATCGCGCGTCGATCCCGTAGTAGCGCTGAGGTACGAATAGCCATGCTCCAAGACCTCCGCTATGCGCTGCGCACGCTCGCGAAGAGTCCCGGCTTCACGCTTGTCGCCGTTCTCACACTCGCGCTCGGCATCGGCGCGAACACCGCGATCTTCAGCGTCTTCTACGGTGTGCTGCTCCGGCCGCTCCCCTATGCCGAGCCCGACCGGATCGTGGGGCTGGCGCAGACCTACGAGGGTGGCCGTGGGGCGCGCAGCGTCACCTACGTGCAGTTCCAGTTTTTGCAGCGGAACAACCAGGTCTTCGAATCCCTCGCGGGGTCGGCTTCAGTCGGGTTCAATTTCTCCACCGGCTCGCAAACTGATCGCGTGTACGGTCTACGCGTCTCGAAGGACTACTTCCGGGTCCTCGGTGTCGCACCGCAGCTCGGCCGCGCATTCTTCGCCGACGAAGACCAGCCAAACGGCCCGAGCGCCGTGATCTTGAGTTACGGCCTGTGGCAGCGGCGCTTCGGCGGCGACTCGGGCGTGATCGGTCGAACGATCCTTCTCGACGGCACGCCGACGACCGTAGCGGGTGTGATGCCACCCAACTTCCGCTCGCCCAACGGGGCGGAAGCGTGGTCCACGCTGGCTCAGGCGGGTCGGACCGTGGGCGGCGGATCGAACGTGACGGTGATCGGACGACTTCGTCCGGGGCTGACCGTTGTGCAGGCGAGCGCCACCATGGCGCTGCTCACGGAGCCGTTTCGCACCGAGTTCCGTGGCGGCGTCTCGCGAGACAACACGCTCGCGCTCGATCCTTATCGCGCCCAGATCACGAGCGATCTGCGCACGCCCGTCGCCGTGCTTTTGGGCGCGATCGCCTTCGTGCTGCTCATCGCGTGCGCCAACGTCGCGAGTCTGACACTCGGCCGCGCCGCCGCGCGGGAACACGAGTTGGCCGTGCGCGCCGCGATCGGCGCGAGCCGCGGCCGTCTGCTCCGCCAGCTCCTCACCGAGAGCATGCTCCTGAGCCTGATCGGCGGGGTCGTCGGTCTGCTCGTGGCGACCTGGGGCTTGAGTGCGCTCATGGCGCTCGAGCCGAATGCCCTGCCGAGCACCGCTGATATCAAGCTGGACCGCTGGGTACTCGCGTTCACATTCGGACTGTCCCTCGTGACCGGCCTGGTATTCGGAGCCATTCCAGCGTGGCAAGCCGCGCGCGGCGGACCGCACGAGGCGCTCAAGCAGGCGGCGGCCCGGGTCACGGGGACGGCGCGACAAGGTCGCCTGCGCCGTGCGCTGGTCGTGGGAGAGATCGCGCTGTCCTTGGTTCTGCTCGTGGGTGCGGGCCTCCTGATCCAGACCTTCGCGCGCCTGATCGGGACCGATCCCGGCTTCGATCCCCAGCGGCTGGTGTCCGCGGAGATCTGGCTCACGGGCACACGCTACGATTCCACGCCCGCGATCGCGGGGTTTTATCGCGATCTGACCGCTCGACTCGAAGCGCTTCCCGGTGTGACATCCGCGGCTGTGGTTGAAGCGGGCTTGCCGCTGCAGCAGGGAGGCAACGCCACAGTTACGGTTGCCGGGGAAAACCGCTGGTCGATCGATTACCGCAGCATCACGCCGGGGTACTTCCGAACACTCGGGACGTCCGTGATCGAGGGGCGCGAGTTCACTCCTGCCGACGCGGTCGGCGCCCCGCCGGTCGTCATTGTGAACGAGTCGTTTGCACGGCGGTTTCTCGCGGATCCAGCGCGCCTCGGCCGGACCGTGTCCGTCGAGGGCCAGCTGCGACAAGTCGTCGGCATCGTGCGCGATGTCAGGTCATTCGTGGGTTTCCCACCGCCGGCGACTGTTTTCATTCCGTCCGCGCAAACACCCGCGGCGCTGACGCGACTATTCGGGAGCTGGTTCGCGACGCATGTCATGGTGCGGACCAGCGGCGATCCCGCCATGGTCCAGGCTTCACTCGCCCGGGTGATCCGCGAGACGGACGCGTTCGTCCCGGTGGGACGGGTGCGCGCGATGGAGGAAGTCCTGGTCGGCTCGCTCGCATTTCAGCGATGCATCATGGCACTGCTCAGCGCCTTCGCGGGGCTCGCGATCGTCCTCGCGTCAGTCGGACTGTACGGCGTGATCGCGTACCTCGTGGCACAGCGGACGCACGAGATCGGCGTGCGCATGGCGCTCGGCGCCCGTTCTCGCGATGTGCTGCGCATGGTCCTGGGGCACGGGCTGCGGCTGGTCGCGATCGGTGTGGTGCTCGGGCTGGCGGGAGCGCTGGCGTTGACGCGCTTCCTGGCCGGCCAGCTGTACGGCGTGCGACCGACCGATCCGCTCACCTTCATCGCGGTCACGGCACTGCTCGCGCTCGTGGCGCTGGCGGCAACCTGGCTCCCTGCCCGCCGCGCCGCGCGCGTCGATCCGATGATCGCGTTGCGTACTGAATGAGAACCGGGCCTGGGGGCTGGGGCCTGGGGCATTCATTGCAGGCCCCAAGCCCCAGGCCCTAGGCCCGATAGAGGAACGTATGGACACTCTACTTCAAGACCTCCGCTACGCGGTGCGCACGCTCGCCAAGAGTCCCGGGTTCACCACCGCCGTCGTCCTGACCCTCGCGCTCGGGATCGGGGCCAACACCGCGATCTTCAGCCTCATTTATTCCATACTGCTCAAGCCGTTGCCCTACCCGGAATCGCACCGGCTGGTGGGCCTGTCGGAGACGTACCACGGCAATCGGGGCGCGCTGGAAGTAACCTACTCCGAGTTCCGCTACCTCCAGGACAACAGCGACGTGTTCGAGGGCCTGGCGGTCTCGACCGGCGTCGGGTTCAGCATCTACACCGGCGATGTGGCTGAACGCGTCGCTGGCCTGCGGGTCTCCAGAGAATATTCCCTCGGCACGCAACCAGTGCTCGGCCGGCAGTTCCTCGCCGAGGAGGACCAGGAGGGCGGTGCCAGCGTCGTCATTCTGAGCCACGGCTACTGGATGCGTCGGTTCGGCGGCGATGCTCGTGTCGTAGGGCGCGCGATCGCGGTCGACGGCCGGCCGACCACCATCGTCGGAGTGATGCCCGCGTCCTTCCGGTCGCTGTCGGCTGTGGACGTGTGGTCCACGATGGGCCAGGTGGCGCGCAGCATCGGCGGCGGCGAGAACCTGCATCTCGTCGGGCGCTTGAAGGCCGGCGTCCCGTTCGAGCAAGCGCAGGCGCGCATGCAGCCCGTCCTTGCCGCGTTTCGACAGGAATTCAAGCCCCGGCTTCCGTCGGAGGCGCACGAGGAGCTCTTCCCGCTGCGGCGGCTGGTCGTGGAAGACATCGAGACCCCCGTGCGCCTGCTGTTCGGAGCGATCGCTCTGGTCCTGCTCATCGCGTGCGCCAACGTGGCCAACCTCGTGCTCGGCCGGACCACGACGCGCGGCCGCGAGCTGGCGGTCCGCGCCGCGATCGGAGCCACGCGCAGCCGGCTGGTGCGGCAGCTGCTGACCGAGAGCGTGCTGCTCGCGCTCGCGGGCGGTCTGGTGGGCCTCATCCTGGCTGCGTGGGGACTCGACGCGCTTGTCTCTCTGATGCCGGCGAACCTCACGCCGCCAACGGAGATCCGGCTGGATCGCTGGGCCCTCCTGTTTACGGGCGCCGCCTCACTCCTCGTCGGTGTGGTGTTCGGCCTGGCGGCCGCCTGGCACGCGGCGACGGCCGATCTGCACACGGGGCTCAAGGACACCGCGGGGCGCGCGACGTCGAGCGGCCGCACCGGCCGGCTGCGCAATGCCTTGGTGGTGGGTGAGATCGCGCTCTCGCTCGTGCTTTTGGTCGGTGCGGGCCTGCTCCTCCGGACTGTCGCGAACCTCGTGCGCGCCGATCCCGGATTCGATCGGCGCGGCGTGATCGCCGTCGAGTTCTGGTTAACGGGGACGCGGTACGATTCGACGAACGCGATCGCGGGATTCTACGACCGGCTCGAGGAACAGATGCGCGCGTTGCCGGGAGTGCGGTCGGCGGCGGTCATCGAAGCGGGAATACCGCTCGTGCGCGGCGGCAACATGGGGGTGGCGGTTGGAGGGCAGGGCCTTGGGGCGACGATCAACTACCGAACCGTGACGCCCGGATACTTCCAGACGATGGGCATTCCGCTCAAGCGCGGACGCGCGTTCGCGGCTGGCGACGTCCAGACCGCCGAGCCCGTCGCGATCGTGAGCGAGACCTTCGCGCGGCGGTTTCTGGAAGGTGACGGGCTCGAACGAACGCTCGCCTTGGGCGGGCGGGTCGAGCGCCGTGTCGTCGGGGTGGTCGGCGATACGAAGCAGTTCATCGGAGTTCCCGCGACTCCCACCGTTTTCATTCCCTCCGCGCAGACGCCCGCCGGCTTCACGCGGCTCTTCAGTAGCTGGTTCCCGATTCACCTGGTCGTGCGGACCGACGGTGACCCCGCGGCCCTGAAATCGATGGTGGCGAGCACGATTCGCGCGACGGATCCCCAGGTACCGCTCGGCCGCGTGCGCACCATGGATGAAGTCCTCGACGGGTCAGTCGAATTCCAGCGCTTCGTCATGCTCTTGCTCGCCGCCTTCGCAGGTCTGGCCGTCGCGCTCGCGGCGGTCGGCACCTACGGCGTCATGAGCTACTTGGTCGCCCAGTCGACCCGCGAGATCGGCGTCCGTATCGCCTTGGGCGCGCTGCCGCGTCAAGTGCTTGGTGTCGTGATCGGCCGCGGCATGCTGCTGGCGGGGATCGGAGTGGCCGCCGGCCTGGCCGGCGCGCTGGCGTTGACCCGCGTGCTCGCCCAGCTGCTGTACGGCGTGAAGCCAACGGATGCGCTCACTCTCGCGGGAGTGACGGCGCTGCTCTTGCTCGTGGCGCTCGCCGCCTGCGTCGTGCCTGCCCGGCGGGCTACCCGGGTCGATCCGATGATCGCGCTGAGGAATGAATGATGGACACCGTCCTCCAGGACCTCCGTTATGCGCTTCGGACGCTGCAGCGCGCGCCTCTGTTCACGCTTGTTGCGGTGCTGACTCTGGGGTTGGGCATCGGCGCTACCACGGTCGTTTTCACCATCCTGAACGGCGTCGTGCTGCGTCCTCTGCAGTATGAAGCGTCCGACCGGCTGTTCGGTGTCTGGGAACAGAACGAGCAAGGGGGCTACCGGCTGGGGTCCTACCCGGCGTTCCGCGATTGGCGCGCGGAGAGCGACGTCTTTGAAGCATTGGCGTACATCCGGGGATCGTCCGCCCTCATGCCGGGACATGACGGCGCTCGTCGGGTGGGCGCCGCGTTTGTGTCGGACGAGTTCTTCGAAGTACTGCGAGGCCCGCCGCTGATCGGCCGCCTATTCTCGCCCGATGAGCAGCGACCCGGCGGCGCACCAGTGGCCGTCCTCACGCATGCCCTGTGGCGGGAAGCGTTCGGCGGTGATCGGAGCGCCATAGGATCCACAATCCGGCTGAATGAGGCGACCTACACCGTTGTTGGCGTCCTTCCCGACTGGTTCCAGTTCCCCAGTTGGGCCGGCGTGTACCTGCCGCTCAGCACAGTCCTTCCCACGGACCGAATCCTCGCACAGCGTGGATTTCATGCCGATAGCCGAATCGTCGCGAAGCTCAAACGTGATGTATCGATCAAGCAGGCGCAGGCCGCGATGGCCGCCATCCAGTCTCGGCTCGCGACCGCCTATCCCGCCGACAACCGTGGCTGGACCCGAGTCGAGTTCGTGTCACTATTCGAGGAGGAGCTGCGGTTCGGGGCGGTGCAGCCCGTGCTGGTTTTGCTCGCCGCGGCGGTCGCTGCCGTCTTGCTTCTCGCCTGCGCCAATGTCGCGAACATGACACTCGTGCGGGCAGCGCGGCGAGCTCGCGAGCTCGCGATCCGTGCCGCTCTGGGCGCCGGACGAGGACGCGTCGCACGCCTGCTGTTGACCGAAGCCATCCTCGTGGTGCTCGCGGGAGCCGGGCTTGGTTTGCTGTTGGCGTGGTGGGCGACTGGCGTAGTGCGAGCGACGGCCCCGGCCGGGTTGCCGCGAGTCAGTGAGATCGCGCTCGATGCGCGGATGCTGGGTTTCACGGCGCTGATTTCTCTTCTGGTCACAGTGGCGATCGGCGTGGCGCCAGCCGTGCGTCCTCCAATGGCGGATCTTTCGCAACCGCTAAAGGCGGGTTCACCGGGTACCGCGGGTTCGGGACTCTGGCCGCGGCTGCGGTCTTCACTGGTTGCGTTAGAAGTTGCGCTGGCGCTGGTGCTGCTGATCGCGACGGGTCTCCTAGTGCGCAGCCTGTGGACACTGAGCCACGTCAATCCTGGATTCGACCCGCAGGGCGTCGTCACATTCGCAGTTTTTCCGCCGCCGCGGTATGACGCTCCTGAGCGTGCGGTCGCCCTGTATCAACGTGTAGCCGGCGCGATCGCGGCGCTTCCGGGCGTCAAAGAAGTCGCGCTGTCGAACCATTTGCCGCTCAGCGGCGCATACCTCCCCCGGCCCATCGAGATTCCGGGGCGCCCCCCCGACGCGCAGAACGATCAGCCCGTGTTGTTCCGAACGACATCAGCCGAGTATTTCGAAACGATGCGCATTCCGATGCGCAGCGGCAGAGCCTTTACGACGACTGACGTCGCATTGGCCTCGCATGTGGCCATCATCAATGATGCGCTCGCCCGGCGCTATTGGCCGAAACAAAATCCCGTCGGCACGTTCATCACGCTGTTCAAATCAGCGCAGGCTCGAGCTGATTTCGGGCAGCGCTTCTCAGTCGAGATCATCGGCGTTGTGAGCGACGTGCGGCACACTGGCTTGCAGAACGAGCCCTCCCCCGAGGTCTACATCCCGTACACGCTGAATCCTTGGGGATACATGAACGTCGTGGTCCGCACGGCGGGCGATCCGGACGCTCTGCTGCCTGTCCTTCCACGCGCGATCAGCGCCATCGACCCGGACATTCCGGTCACAGGTGCGCAACGGCCTGGCGCGCTCACTGACGTCGTGTCCGGACAGCTCGCGCGCGAGCGCCTCACCGTCACCGTGCTCTCAGGATTTGCCGGCGGGGCATTGCTGCTGGCGGCGCTTGGCATCTTCGGTGTGATCGCGTACGTCGTGACACTGCGGACACGCGAGTTCGGAGTGCGTGCGGCTTTGGGTGCTACGCCGCGCCAGATCGTGCGGCTGGTGATCCGTCAGACAGTGTGGATTGTGACCACGGGGCTCGTGCTCGGCCTCGCGGCCGCGCTCGCGTTGACTCGTCTCATGGCGGGACTCTTGTACAACGTTCCCCCGACGGACGCAGCGACCTTCGCCAGCCTCACGGTGTTCGTCGGATTTGTCGCGCTACTGGCGTGCTACTTCCCGGCGCGGCGCGCAACACGCATCGATCCGATGATCGCGTTGAGAAATGAATAGGGGCCCTCGCCTCGAGGCCCCTATGCTCTCACACGCCCTCCCATTCTCGCAGGACCAAGCCGGGCACCCGCCTGAATTCACGCCGATTGAGCGTGGCGAGTGCGTAGCCGTGCGCCAGCGCCGTTGCTCCGATCAGGAGGTCGTGCGGCCCGATCATGCGCCCTCGCTTCGCCAGCTCCGCCCACAGATCGGCGTGCCGTCGCGCCTCCGGGAGCCCGAACGGCAGCACGGGGATCGTGTCGAGGAGGGCGTCCACGAACGCCCCGCGCCGCGCGCGGACGGCCGCGTCCCGTGCCCGCAGAAAACCGTGGAGCAGCTCGGAAGCGGTAATCGCTGTTATCGCAACCGGCTCATCGCCGAGCGACTCCAGGAACCCTGCGAAGTCTGCGGCGCTGCGTTCGGCGGCGACGATGACGGAGGTGTCGAGGACTACTCCCACGCTGCCCGCAGGGGCGGAAGCGTCTCACGGGCCGCCGCGATATCCGTGGCCAGGTCTCGCGCCTCCCGCGGCGTGAGGCGGGGCAGCGCCGCCCAGCGGGCCGCCAGCTCTCGGGCGGTGACTCGCCGTGCGGGCCCCTCCACGGCGGTGGGTGCGAGATATCGCTCAACCGCTTCGCGCACGACCGCCGACTTTGGCAGGTGGCGCGTGCTGGCCCAACGCGTCAGTGCGCGCGCCAGCTCGGCCGGCAGACGGAGGGTGAGGTACTCTTTCATGTGTGCTCATTGTAGTACAATCGTGATACGGCCGCAAGGTCGACCGGTATGATCCACCTCCGCAACCTCGACAAGTCAGTCTCCCAGGGCAACGGTCGGCTGTACATCCTGCGCCAGATCTCCCTCGATATCGCGGCAGGTGATTTCGTCACGATCATGGGACCGTCGGGGGCGGGGAAGTCCACGTTGCTCGCGGTGCTGGGAATGCTCGACGGCGACTGGACAGGAGAGTATCGCCTGCTCGAGCACACGGTCCACAAGATGAAGCACAAGGATCGCATTGCGCTCGGCAAGCAATACGTGGGATTCGTGTTCCAGCAGTATCACCTGATCGACGACCTCACGGTCGCCGAGAATCTCGCGATGCCGCTGTCGTACCGCGACGTGAAGTCGGACGACCGCGAGGCCGCGGTGGCGGACACGCTCGATCGTTTCGGCATGGTCGCCAAGAAGAATCTCTATCCCCGCCAGCTCTCGGGCGGTCAGCAGCAGCTCGTGGCGGTCGCGCGCGCGGTGATTCACCGCCCCGCGCTGCTGCTTGCCGACGAGCCGACCGGGAATCTCCATTCGAGTCAGGGGAAAGACATCATGACGTTGTTCCGCGAGCTCAACGCCGCCGGTACGACGATCGTGCAGGTTACGCATTCGGAGGACAACGCGAAGTACGGGTCGAGGATCGTGCAATTGCGGGATGGATGGATTGTAAACTGACATGGATACGCTACTCCAGGACCTTCGCTACGCGTGGCGCACGCTCGGGAAGAGCCTGGGCTTCACCGCTGTCGTGGTGGCAACGCTCGCACTTGGGATCGGAGTGAACACGACGATCTTCAGCGTGATCGAGGGCGTGTTGCTGAGGCCGCTACCCTACGAGGATCCCGAACGCATCGTAGCGCTCTGGGAAGTCACGGAAGCCGGCGGGGAGACCCACGTCTCCGCGCCAAACTTCCGCGATTGGAGAGCGCAAACCAACAGCTTCGAGACCATGGCGCTGCACTCCAGTGCCGACTTCGGCGGGGCCGCGACCGTCCTCGGCGGCCGGGAGGCGACACGCGCGCGCGTGACCGCCGTCTCCACCGACTTCTTCTTGGTGTTCCGGGTGCAGCCCGCGCTCGGCCGCGCTTTCGCCACAGACGAGTTCAAATTGGGCGCGGACGTGGCGATCGTCAGCTATGGATTCTGGAGGAATCAGCTGGGAGGGAATCCGGACCTGGCCGCGCTTAGAGTCGATATCTACGGGCGTCCCCGGCAGGTCGTCGGGGTGATGCCGCCCGCGTTCCGCTATCCCGACGAGACCGATATCTGGGACCCGCTGCCCCCGGTCGAAGAAGGTCGTCGAGCGCACAATTGGCGGGTTGTGGCGCGGCTACGTCCTGGAGTGACGCTTAGCGCGGCGCGCACCGATGTCGGCCGGCTCGCAGCGCGATTGAAACAGGAGTATGGCGGCGACACGGACGCTGCGGGCGTCCGGGTCACACCATTGCAGGAGCAACTCGTAGGGTCCATGCGCCGGCCGCTCTGGCTGCTGTTCGGCGCCGCCGGGTTCGTGCTGCTCGTGGTGTGCACAAACCTCGCGAGCACGTTGCTAGCCCGCGGCGCCGGGCGGCAACGGGAGTTAGCCATTCGCGAATCGCTCGGGGCAACCCGCGGCCGCCTGATACGTCAGCTCTTGACCGAGGGCGCGCTACTCACCGCGCTGGGGGTTGCCGCGAGCCTATTCCTCTCGAATTGGCTACTCCGAGGATTAGTCGCCTGGGCGCCAGGACTGCCCCGGCTGGGAGACGTTCGTATCGACGCCCCCGTCCTGGCGTTCACCGCCGGCGTGGCGGTATCGGCTGCAGTGCTCTTTGGGCTGCTCCCGGCGCTTCGCAACGCGCGGCTGGGTCGCCGAGAACGGGGCTCCGCGCCGCACCGCACGGGCCCGTGGAGCCTCCTCGTCGCCGGCGAAGTCTCCATGGCGTTCGTGCTGCTGATCGGCGCCGGGCTACTGATCCGCAGCTTTTGGAAGGTCTTAAATCAGGATCCAGGATTCAAGAATGAAAATGTTCTCGCCGTGGGGCTTGCGCCCCCGGAGAGTAAGTATCCGGACGAGGATAAGGGGAAAGCGCGCAGCCGGTATTTCCAACGCGTGCTCGACGACCTCTCGGCTTTGCCGGGCGTCACAGCCGTTGGTCTCGTAAACCACCCGCCGTTCGGTGGCTTGTCGTGGAACGGCGACTTCGAGGTCGAAGGCCGGGGACCCGCCAGCGGCGTGGCCGATTACCGCATTGCAAGCGGCGGCTACTTCGACGCACTCGGTATTCAGGTGCTGCGCGGGCACGTATTCGACGAGCGCGACCCGGGGCCAGGTAACGACGTGGCCGTGATTGATCGCGCGCTCGCAGCGCGCTACTGGCCCGGCGAGGACCCACTGGGGAAACGAATTCGAAACCTCGCGAACGATGCTTGGATCTACCCCGGTCGGTGGCTGAGCGTGATCGGCGTGGTCGAGGCGGTTCGGCACGACGCTCTGATCGCAGAGCCACGACCCACTGTGTACGTGAATTTTCGCCAGCGGCCCGCCCGGCTGTCGAGTGCTACGGTGTTGTTGCGCGGGACGGTGCCACCTGACGTGCTGGTCGGCCCGGCACGCGCCCACCTTCGAGCGATCGACTCAGACGTGCCGGCCGAGTTTACGACCATGCGGCATGTGGTTCGCAACAGCGTGAACAACCGCCGCTTCACCGTGCTGGTCCTCGGGGGCTTCGCCGCGGTCGCGCTACTGCTCGCCGCGCTCGGCATTTTCGGGGTCGTCGGGTACGCGGTGCAGCGTCGCACGCGAGAAATGGGCATCCGCATTGCGCTCGGCGCCGCTCCGCGGGGCATTGTCGGCATGGTTCTGCGCGATTCCTTGCGGGTGGTCGCAGTGGGCGCGCTGTTGGGACTGGGCGGCGCGATAGCGTTGACCCGCGTAATCCAGGGGATGCTGTATGGAATCGAGCCGCTGGACCCGCCCGTGCTCCTTGCGGTCGTGCTCCTCCTGGTGTGCGTCGCCACACTCGCGGCGTACATCCCGGCCCGACGCGCGGGCGCGGTCGATCCGATGATTGCCTTGAGGAATGAATAGAGATGAGGGTTGCCCTCCGGAGCCTCCGCCGCACTCCCGGCTTCGCGCTGACCGCCGTCCTCACGCTCGCCCTGGGTATCGGTCTCGCGACCGCGGTGTTCACTGTGGCCGACGCGCTGCTGCTACGCCGGCTCCCCGTCCGAGATCAGGATCGCGTGGTCGTGCTCTGGGGACAGAAGTCCGATCAAGATTTCGCCTATCCGTTGGGGTTCGACGATGCCCGCGAGTTCGCACAGCGGACTCGAGTGCTCGAGCGCGTCGCGACGTTCGCCTCCTGGGGCGCCGCGCCGCTACCGATTCGCGACGCGGATCAGATCTCGCGCCTGCGCCGCGCGCTCGTTTCGGGTGAGTTCTTCGACGTGCTCGGCGTGCGACCCGTGCTCGGTCGAGCCTTGCAGCCGTCTGATGATGTGTACGGCGCGGCGCCGATGATGGTGTTGAGCTATGGCGCCTGGCAGCGGAGGTTCGGCGGCGATACCCACGTGTTGGGACGGCAGATCGTGATGTACGAGGATGGTGTGCCGTACACCATTGTCGGTGTGATGCCGCAAGGACTCGATTACCCGCGGGGCGCTGACTTCTGGGCGCCGGTCGCGGCGGCGATTCCGCCGAAAGGCCTGCCGTTTGTCTCGCTGCACGTGATCGGCCGGCTCGCGCCGCGCGCAACGGTTGCCGAAGCCCGAGCCGAGCTGACCGCCTTCTTCGGCCGCGCCGAGGCGTCGCCGTGGGGGCGCGACCTGCGCGGTGTCGCGCAAACGCTGCCGCGGCTCGTGTTGGGCGACGTACGACCGGCATTGTTCGTGTTTGCCGCTGCCTCAGGGCTGCTCCTCCTGATCACGTGCATCAACGTCGCCAGTCTGCTGCTCGTCCGCGGCGTGGGACGCTTTCGGGAGATCGCCGTGCGCACGGCGCTCGGCGCTGGGCGCGCGCGGCTGATTGTGCAACTGCTGATCGAGAACGGGATCCTCGCGGCCCTGGGCGCGGCTCTCGGGATCGTCGTGGCTGGGGCTGCACTCCAGAGCTTCATTGCGTTCGCGCCGGCCGGTGTACCCCGCCTGGACGAAATTCACCTGAATGCGATGGCGCTGGCCGGGGCGATCGGAATCGCGGGCGTCGCGATGCTGCTGTTCGGCCTGGCGCCGGCGGTCATGACGTCCCGGGTCGAGCTGCAGCGCGCGCTTCGGTCCGATCCCCGGCAAAGCGGAAGCCGGCGCTCCCGGCTGGCGACCGAAGCGCTGGTGGCTGGACAGGTCGCACTCGCGTTGGTCGTCCTTTCAGCAGCCGGGCTGATCGCCAAGAGTCTCCTCAAGCTCGAGCGGGCCGAGCTCTCGCTCGAACCCTCTGGTCTTCTGATCGGCGAGCTGGCGGTGCGGTCCGATCCGCACGACGACGCTGCCAGGCAACGCGCGTTGCTGGAGCGGCTACTGGCGCGGTTGCGGGCGATTCCAGGTGTGCGCGGCGTCTCCCCGGTTGTGGCGGTCCCCTTCGCAGGATCGGCAGCGTGGGACGGCCGACCGGCCGCTGAAGGGCAATCGCAGGAGGAGTCCGCCGCGAACCCGATGCTCAACATGGATGTCGTAACTCCAGACTATTTCGAGACGCTCGGCATTCCCATCGTCCGGGGGCGGGGCTTCACGGATGCGGATCGTGCGGACGCGCCGAGTGTGGTCGTGATCAGTCAATCTGCTGCGCGTCACTACTGGCCGGGCCAGGATCCCATCGGCAAGCGCCTGAGGGCGGGAGCCGACTTCGAGCGAACGCTCACGGTTATCGGTGTGGTGCCCGACACGCGGTACCGGGACCTGCGGGAGGCGCGGCCCAGCATCTATTTCCCACTTCGTCAATCGGTTTTTCCCTTTGCGCCGCTGGCGCTCGCCATTCGTACGAGCGGCGCTCCGGACGCGCACGTACCCGTTATCCGCCGCGTGATCAGCGAGACCGAACCGGGTGTCGCGCTGACGAGCGCGGCATCATTCGAGACGTACCTCGACGGCCCGCTGGCGCAGCCCCGTTTGAACGCACTGCTCCTGGCTGTGTTCGCGGGTGCCGCGGTCGTGCTGGCGGCAGTTGGGTTGTTCGGCGCCATGGCCACGATGGTGCGCCAACGGACCCGTGAGCTCGGAGTGCGGATGGCATTAGGGGCCAACGCACGAGATCTGCGACGGATGGTGATGAGTCGCGGTCTGGCGATCGCAGCGATTGGATCGGTGCTTGGGCTCATCGGTGCACTCCTGGCGAACCGTTTGTTGCTCGGGCTGCTCTATGACGTGACTCCAACAGATCCAGCGACGCTCTCGGCGGTAACCGGGTTCCTGATTGTTGTCGCGGCGGTCGCCACCCTTATCCCGGCCCGGACCAGCACGCGCATCGATCCGGTCGTAGCGCTGCGAGCGGAGTAGGAAAGGAGCCGTCTCATGGACACGATTCTCCAGGACGTTCGCTACGCGCTGCGCACGCTCGCCAAGAGTCCCGGCTTCTCTGCGATCATGGTTGCGACGCTTGCGCTCGGTATCGGGGTTACGGTCGCGGTGTTTGGTCTGGTCAATGCCGCGCTGATCCGCCCGCTTCCCTACCGGGATGCCGACCGTCTCGTCGAGCTGCGGCACTCGGCTTCACGGATCGACCTACCGATGAACGGGGTCTCCCCGGGCACGGCCGATTATTACCGGACGCACAACCGTGTGTTCGAAGAGATCGGTGTGTATGTCGAGCACGTCCGGACCTTAACGGATCTCGACAAGCCGGAACGCGTACAGGTCGCCCTGGCTACGCCCGGCGTCTTTTCCGTACTGCGTCCGGCGGTCTCGGCTGGCCGGCTCATTGGCCCGGCGGATTACGAGTTCCCTGCGGGTAACGCGGCCGGTGTGGTGCGTGGGGTCGTCATCAGCCACGACCTTTGGGTGCGGCGCTACGGGGCCGATCCCGACCTGATTGGTCGGACGATCGACATCGACCGCATGCGACTCGTAGTGGTAGGCGTGGCGGAGCCCGGGTTCCACTTTCCCAGCCCGCAGACCCAGGTGTGGATGGCATGGGGCTGGCCGCTCGACGTTGCATCGCGGGCGTCGTTACGCGCTCTCGGCTACGGGGGCGTCGCCCGGCTGAAGCCCAAGGTCTCCCGCGAGGACGCCGAGCGCGATCTTCAGCGCCTCGTCCGCGGGCTGCCGGAGGCCTTTCCAGATGTCACACCGGCGTCGCTCGACGAGATAGGCCTGCGCGCCCACGCTATCCCCTTGAAGGACGCGGTCGTCGGTGATGTGCGCGTGGCACTTCTGGTCTTGTTAGGCGCCGCGGTCTTTCTGCTGCTCATCACGTGGGCGGACGCCGCAAACCTGATGCTGGTACGGGCCGATCGGAAGCGGCATGAAGTGGCGGTGGCGCGGGCGCTCGGCGCTACCGACGCCCGCCTCGTGCGTCGCTTCGTCAGTGAGAGCCTGTGTCTCGCCGTGCCGGGGGGCGCACTCGGCCTCGCCTTCGCGGCCATCGCCATTGAGCTCCGTTTCGGCTTTTCCCCGGACGACATCCCCCGCCTCCGCGAAGCGAGTGTCGACGGCCTGGTCTTGGTAGTCACCCTCGGATTGTCGATCCTGACTGCCGCCTTGCTCGGCGCGGTGGCGCTCGCGAGTGCACGGCGAGCGGATCTCGCGGGGATGCTCAGCGGTGGGCTGAGCCGCATGACGGCTGGACGGCGGGAGCAAATCGGACGGCGAGTCCTCGTCGCGGCCCAGGTGGCCCTCGCACTGACTCTGCTGATTGGCTCCGCCCTGATGGCCGAAAGCTTCCGGCGGCTCAAGCAAGTCAGGTTGGGATTCGAGCCCGAGGGCGCCCTGGTGTTCCGCTTGCCTGTCGCTCCCACTGCGTTCGCCGGCCGAAACTACTATCACGAGGTCGCCCGCCTCCATCAGCGGGTGCTCGCCCGGATACGGGCCCTGCCGGGCGTCGCAGCCGCGGAAGCGGGCAACATTGCGGGCTTTCCGTTGACGCCGGTGCCTTCGTTCTATAACCGCCGCCTTGCGGTCTCGGACCGGGCGGGAGAGCCGACCGACGCGTGGCCGTATGCGCTCTTGAGCTTCGCCACGCCCGGCTACTTCCAAGCAATGGGGATCCCGCTGGTCCGCGGACGGACGTTTGGGTGGGAGGATACGGGCCGCAGCGGCCACGGCGTCGTCTTGAGCGCGTCCCTCGCCCGCGCGCTGTTCGGCGCCGAGGACCCAATCGGGCGCCGAGTGCGCTGGACCGGGCGAACCACCGATCCCGACTACACGGTGGTCGGCGTCGCGGGCGACGTGCCGAGCGGGGCCATTCAGGATGGCCCATCGAGAGTGCTCTACTTCCCCAATATCTATCCGCCCAAGGCCGATACCATCACCGGAGTGGTGCACGATTACATCCCCGACGATGAGTTCTACGTCGTGCGGACGAGTCTCCCGGCTGCGTCGCTCGGCTCCCGGATCGAGCGTCTGATCCACGAAGTGGATCCGAAGCTGGTGATGACACAAGTGAGCACTCTGGAGCGGCTCGTCGACGCCTCGATGGCGCGGGCCCGCTTAACGATGCTCCTGCTGCTGGTGGCCGCGGGAACCGCGCTGTCACTCGGGGTTCTCGGGATCTACGGAGTCCTCTCGTACGCCGTGAGCCAGCGGACTTCGGAGTTGGGCCTGCGAATTGCCCTGGGCGCGAGTCCCGCGACCGTTGTGCGGATGGTCATTCGTCAGGGCGTGCTCCTCGCAGCGCTCGGTATCGGGGGAGGCACGATCGCCGCCCTGTCCCTGACGCGGTTTCTCCGCACTCAGCTGTACGAGGTGAACCCGAGCGATCCGATCACCTTCGCAGCGATGGCCGCCCTGTTGTTTGCGGTCGCCCTTGCCGCGAGCTATCTCCCGGCCCGGCGGGCAGCGCGGGTCGATCCGATGGTGGCTCTGAGGACCGAATGATGGACACGATTCTCCAGGACCTTCGCTACGCGCTCCGCACGCTCGCCAAGAGCCCCGGCTTCACCGTCGTGGCGGTGCTGACGCTCGCCCTCGGCATCGGCGCGAACGCGGGCGTCTTCTCCCTCATGTACCAGGTGCTGCTGCGCCCGCTTCCGGTGCCGCAGCCGGACCGGCTAGTGAATCTCGCGGCCCCGGGGCCGATCCCGGGGTCGCAATCCTGCGGTATAGCGGGTGACTGCGGCGCGCTGTTCAGCTACCCCATGTTCCGGGACCTCGAGCGCGGGCAGACCGTCCTGACGGGGCTCGCCGCGCACCGCGACTTGGGCGCAAGCGTTTCCGCGCCCGACGCCGCGCCGTTCACGGGCGAAGGGCTCTACGTCTCCGGTTCGTACTTCCCCATCCTCGGCGTGCGCGCCGCGCTCGGCAGGCTGCTTGCGCCGAGCGACGATCGCGATATCAGCACGGGATTCGTCACAGTGCTCTCCTGGGACACCTGGCAGACGCACTTCGGGGCCGATCCCGCCGTGGTGGGACGCGAGCTGCGCGTGAACGGGCAAGCGCTCACGGTGGTCGGCGTCGCGCCCCGCGGCTTCGAAGGCACGACGCTCGGCATCAGTCCCCTCCTGTACGTGCCGATCAGCATGCGGGGCCTCCTCGATCCCGGCTTCCACGGGTTCGAGAACCGCCGGAACTACTGGATCTACGTGTTCGGTCGGCTGAAACCCGGGGTGTCGCTTGCGCAGGCGAGCGCGGACCTGAACGCGGTCTATCACCCCATCATCGGAGACGTCGAAGCCCCGCTCCAGAACGGCATGAGCGATCAGACGATGATCCAGTTCAAGGCGAAGCGGGTGGTGCTGACGGCGGGAGCGCGCGGGCAGAGCAGGGAGCGCACGGACGGCCGGACGCCCGTCCTGCTGCTCTTCGCGGTGACCGGCATCGTGCTCCTCATCGCTTGCGCGAACATCGGGAATTTGCTGCTGACCCGGGGGGCGGGGCGCGCGATGGAAATGGCAGTGCGGCTGGCGCTTGGGGCGAGCCGCCGGCGCCTCGTGGGCCAGCTGCTCACCGAGTCTCTCCTGCTTGCTGTGCTGGGCGGTGCCGCAAGTCTCGTCGTCGCCGGTTGGACGCTCGCGGCGGTGGCGTCGTTGCTGCCGGCCGAGGCGACGGGCGGCCTCCAGTTCACACTCGACGCCGCAGTCCTCGGCTTCACGGCGGCGGTCGCCCTGGGCACGGGGCTGGTGTTCGGTCTCTTCCCCGCCTGGCACAGCACGCGGACGGCGGTGATGACCGCCGTGCGGGCGAGCGCCGGGCAGGTCTCTGGGGCGCGGAGCGCCGCGCGCTTCCGGGACTCGCTCGTCACGGGGCAGATCGCGCTCGCGACGGCCCTCCTCGCGGTGGCGGGCCTGTTCGTGAAGAGCATGGCCAACGTCAGCCGCGTCGAGCTCGGCATGGACGTGGACAATGTGGTCACTTTCGCGATCTCGCCCGAGCGTGCGCGCTACGACACCACGCGGACGCTCGCGTTGTACGACCGCGTTGAGACCGCGCTCGCGGCCCTGCCCGGAGCGACGGCCGTGACGTCCTCGCTCGTGCCGCTGCTCGCCGGAGACAATTGGGGGAACGACGTGTGGATCCCAGGCTTTCCGACCGGACCGGATGTGGATCGCAACGCGCGCTACAACGAGGTGGGCGTCGGCTACTTCGCCGCCCTGGGCGTGCCGCTTCTGGCGGGACGCGAGTTCACCCTCGCCGACCGCCGGGGTGCGCCCCGGGTGGCAGTGGTGAACCGGGCGTTCATCCGGAAGTTTGGCCTGGCGCGGAGCGCCGTGGGCTCGTTCCTGTCGTTCCAGGGATCGGACTCGATCAACGTCCGGATCGTGGGCGTCGTACCCGACGTCAAATACAGCCAGGTCAAGGACACCGTCCCACCCGTCTTTTACCTACCCTGGCGGCAGAGCTCGCACGTGCCGTTCCTATATCTCTACGTCCGCACCGGGCGCCCCCAGGGGGCGCTGCGCGAGATTCCCATGGCGCTCAAGGGGATTGATCCCGGGCTGCCCGTGGAGGAGCTGCGGACAATGCCCGAGCAAATCCGCGAGAACGTCTTTCTCGATCGAATGATCGGCCTCCTCTCCACCGCCTTCGCCGCCCTCGCTACGCTGCTCGCCGCGGTGGGGCTCTACGGGGTGCTCGCCTATAGCGTGGCGCAGCGCACGCGGGAAATCGGATTGCGGATCGCCCTCGGCGCGGACGGGCCCCGCGTGCGGCGGTTCGTACTCAGGCAGGTGGCGGGCATGCTCGCGATCGGTGGCGCGATAGGCATAGCCGGAGCGCTCGGACTGGGGCGGGCGGCGCGGTCTCTGCTCTTCGGCTTGACGGGAGACGATCCGCTGGTGCTCGCGCTCGCACTGCTGGTGCTCGCGCTCGTGGCGCTCGGCGCTGCCTACGTCCCCGCCCGTCGTGCGACGCGGGTCGATCCGATGGTGGCGTTGCGGACGGAATAGGTCCTAGGGCTTGGGGCCTAGGGACTGGGGCCTAGGGTGGCGGCCTGAAAGACTATTTCGGAGAGCCGAGAGCATGCGGCCCAGCTCTCGACAGCGTTCGAGGAGCTCTTCGGCCGAGGAACCCTCAAGGAACCTGAGGCGCACACTTATCAGCAACTGGCATTCGATCTCGGTCAAAGATCCGGCCGCAATTACGAGAAACCGCCGGTAATCGGCTCGAGATCTTGTATGGCCCTCGGCGATGTTTGACGCGACAGAGACTCCCGCTCGGCGGAGCTGTGCAACAAGTCCGTAACGCTCGGTTACCGGAAACGCAGCCGTTGCTCGGTAGAGGTTCTCGATGAGGTCGGTAGCACGCTGCCACACACGAAGGTCACGGTAGCTCTTTATGGAGGGAGTGATGGGTGCCAAATCCGGCATGCTTCAATGATTCATGTGTGGTGATCTCGACCCATCATCATTCAGTCGCCGAACGGACCAGTTTCGCGCGTCGCAGCCCCGGTCCCTAGGCCCTACGCCCTAGGCCCTAGGCCCCAGGCCCTGGCACCCGGCACCTGACACCCGACACCTTTACTCCATGTCCGCACCGCGCCTCCTCGTAGCTGACGATCAACCAGATATCCTCGAAGCCCTCAAGCTCCTGCTCAAAGGAGAGGGCTTCGACGTAGAGACCGCAGCCTCTCCTCGCGCCGTCCTTGCCGCCGTCGAAGCGCGTGACTTCGACGCGCTGCTCGTGGACATGAACTACACCCGTGACACGACGTCGGGCGCCGAAGGGCTCGACCTGCTCTCGCGCGTTCAGGGACTGGAGAGCCCACCCCCAGTTGTCGTGATGACGGCGTGGGCGAGCATTGACGGCGCGGTCGAGGCGATGCGCCGCGGCGCGCGGGATTACGTCGAGAAGCCGTGGGACAACCGGCGTCTGCTCGCCACCATGCGCACGCAGGTCGAGCTGGGCCGCGCGTTGCGCACGAGTCAGCGCCTCGAGATCGAGAACCGCAGGCTCCGCAGAGAGGGCCTCCCCGAGCTCATCGCTGATTCGCCCGCGATGCAGCCCGTGTTGCGGCTGATGGAACGCGTGGGGCCGTCGGACGCGAACGTGCTGATCCTCGGTGAGCATGGCACAGGGAAGGAGGTCGTGGCCCGCTGGCTGCACGCGGCGTCGGCACGCGCGGACCGGCCGCTGATCGCGGTAAACCTGGGCGGCATCCCCGACGGGCTGTTCGAAAGCGAGCTGTTCGGGCACGTGCGTGGCGCGTTCACCGACGCGAAGACCGATCGCGTCGGGCGCGTTGAGCTCGCCGAGGGCGGCACCCTGTTCCTCGACGAGATCGCGAATCTGCCGCTCCCGCAGCAGGCGAAGCTGCTCCGCGTGCTCGAGACAGGCGAGTACGAGCGCGTGGGCGCGTCGCGCGCGCGCCGCGCCGACGTGCGCGTCGTCGCGGCGACGAACGCGGACATCCAGGCGGAGGTGAAGGCCGGACGGTTCCGGGAAGACCTGCTGTTCCGTCTCAATACGGTCGAGATCCGGCTCCCGCCACTGCGCGAGCGGCGCGCCGATATCCCGCTGCTCGCGGCGCATTTCCTGCGCCGGTACGCCGCCCGCTACCGCAAGGCGGCGAAGGAGTTCACGCCCGATGCCATGGCGCTGCTGCTGCGGCATTCGTGGCCCGGTAACGTGCGCGAGCTCGATCACGCCGTCGAACGGGGCATGCTGATGGCGGAGGGCGGGAGTGTCCAGGCGCGCGACTTCGGGCTGGACGGCGGCCGAGATGGTGCCGCCGCGCTCGACCAGATGAGCCTGGAGGACGTCGAGCGTGTGTTGATCCAGAAGGCGCTCACACGCGCGGCTGGAAACGTGAGTGAAGCCGCCAACGCCCTCGGCCTCTCTCGCAGCGCGCTCTACCGCCGGCTCAAGCGGCATGGTCTCTAAGCAATCGCCTCGTCACGAGCGCCGGGTGTTCTGGCTCGCGTTGCTCGGCGGTTTCCCGGCTGTCGCGCTCGCGCTCGGCCTGCTCTGGTTCGGCGATTTCACGCCGCGAACACAGTGGACGCTCACCATGCTGGTCGCGGGCGTCTGGCTCGCGTGCGCAGCTATCGTGCGGGAGCACGTCGTGCGGCCGCTGCAGACCGTATCGAACGTGCTCGCCGCGCTGCGCGAGCGCGACTATACGCTGCGCGCCCGGGGCTCGAATCCGGAGGACGCGCTCGGATTGCTGCTGCTCGAGCTGAACAGTCTGGGCGACGATCTCCGCGCCCAGCGGCTGGGCGCCCTCGAAGCGACCGCGCTGCTCCGGCGCGTGATGGAGGAGATCGACGTTGCCATCTTCGCGTTCGACGCCGCGCACGCGCTCCGGCTCGTGAATCGCGCAGGCGCGGCCCTGCTCGGCCGCGCGCCCGAGCAGCTGCTCGGCCGCGACGCGGCGAGCCTCGGCCTCGCCAGCTCCCTCGCGGGCGATACGCCGCGCGTCGATACCCTCACGTTTCCCGGCCGCGCCGGACGCTGGGAAGTACGGCGCGGGATGTTCCGGCAGAGCGGCTTGCCGCACCAGCTGCTGGTGCTCACCGACGTGAGCCGCGCGCTCAGCGACGAGGAGCGGCAAGCCTGGAAACGCTTGATTCGCGTTCTCAGCCACGAGCTCAACAATTCGCTGGCGCCGATCAAGTCCATCGCCGACAGCCTGCGTGGTATCATCAGCCGCGAACCGGCACCGCCCGACCAGCTCGAGGATCTCCGCAAAGGGCTTGGCGTGATCGCGAGTCGCTCGGAGTCCCTGAGCCGTCTGATGGCGGCGTACGCGCGGCTGGCCAGGCTGCCGGCGCCGCGGCTCGAGCGAGTCGCGATTCAGGACTGGGTGCGCCGCGTCGTCGCGCTGGAGACGCGCCGGCCGGTGACCATCCGGCCTGGCCCCAACGTGGCGATCCAGGCGGATGGCGGTCAGCTCGATCAGCTGCTGATCAACCTTGTCCGTAACGCCGTGGACGCGACGCTCGAAGCGAATGGCGCGGTGGAGGTCGGTTGGGAAACGCGGAATGGTCAGCTCGATATCTGGGTCCGCGACGAGGGCGCCGGCCTCGCCGACACGGCCAATCTCTTCGTGCCGTTCTACACGACCAAGCCCGATGGTTCGGGAATCGGTCTCGCGCTCTCGCGGCAGATCGCGGAGGCGCACGGGGGGACGCTGACGCTGTCAAACCGTTCCGCGCAACGTGGCTGCGAGGCCCGACTCTCGTTACGACTTAAATGAGCACAGCATGAGAAAGTTCTCATAACTCGCCCGAGCCGATGCGCTTTGGCAGTCGCCCACGTTCATTCTCCCGAGCAATTCACCGTCACCACTTCTCGGGAGGTTATCGATGAACAAGATCATGGCGGTTGGCGCGCTGACGCTCGTGACGCTGAGTGGATGCGCGCAGGACCACAACGTCACCGGGCTCGCGGCGGACCGCGCGGTGGAGCTGAATGCGAGCGCGGTTGCGGCCGCGGATGCGCCGGGCGCCGTCTACGCGCTGACGAACGTCGCGGGCGGCAACGCCGTCGCGATGTACTCGCGCGGCGCGGATGGCAGCCTGTCGTGGTTGGGCAGCGTGTCCACCGGCGGCGCAGGCGCCGGTGCGAGCCTTGGCTCGCAGGGCGCGCTGGCGCTGAGCGATGACGGCCGCTCGCTCTTCGCCGTCAACGCCGGATCGAACGATGTTTCAGCCTTTCGGGTGACGCCGAGTGGGCTGCAGCTCACCGGCCGCGTCGCATCGGGCGGTGTTCGGCCGATCAGTGTGACGGTGCATGGCGACGTGCTCTACGTCCTGAACGCCGGCGGGGACGGCAACATCAGCGGCTTCCGTGTAGGCACTGACGGCGCGCTCGCGCCGCTCGCGGGATCGACGCGCCCGCTGTCGGGCAGCGGTGTCGGTCCGGCCCAGGTCTCGTTCAGCCCTACCGGCGCTTGGCTCGTCGTAACGGAGAAGACGACCAACCGGCTCGACATTTACGCGGTGGGAACGGACGGCCTCGTGTCCGGTGTGAGCACCGCGGCTTCGGTGGGCGGCACGCCGTTCGGCTTTGCCTTCGGCCACCGCGACGAGCTGTTCGTCTCGGAGGCTGCAGGCAGTGCGTCGTCGTACATCGTCGGCAGCGCCGGACTCACGGTGGCGAGTGGTGCGGTGCTCACGCATCAGGGAGCCCCTTGCTGGGCCGTCGTCACCCAGAACGGCAGGTATGGATACACGGCCAACGCTCAGGGCGGCTCGATCTCCGGATTCGCGATCGCGCGCGACGGCTCGATCAGCCTGGTCGATGGCGATGGGCGAACGGCGGCCGTCGGTGGGGGCAACATCGATTTGGCGGTGAGCGGCAACAGCCGGTATCTGTATCAGCTGAACGGCAACCGGAGCATCAGTGGCTTCCGGATCGAGGCCGACGGACACCTGACGGCGGTCGGGAATGTCGCGGGATTGCCGGCGAGTACGGTAGGATTGGTCGCGCGGTAGGATCTACAGGCGCTCGGCCGAGGGGAGCCAGAGAGTGAAGGTGCTCCCCCGGCCTGGTGCGCTGTCCACTTCAATTCGCCCTCCCTGCAGCTCCGCCAGCAGCCGCGCGATCGCGAGGCCCAGGCCGGTTCCCCCGAGCTCGCGGCTCCGTGACTGATCGATCCGGAAGAAACGATCGAAGATCCGATCCAGATGCTCCGGTGCGATGCCGGGTCCGGTGTCCTGCACACTCACACTGACTTCCTTGCCATGGGGGATGATCGCGAATGTCACGCTGCCGCTCGGCGTGTAGCGCACCGCGTTGGA
>WNFU01003671.1_pt1 | contig 23852 bp, 18 predicted proteins | sample 5400121 | NCBI WGS metagenome assembly WNFU01 (sample SAMN13153360, study PRJNA577476) | soil metagenome | isolation source: 100 cm soil or saprolite under grassland replicate 1 | place: USA:California | collected 2016-06-15
AAAACGATTGCTCGGATGAAATATAAACACCCGATTCGACCGTTGTTCCTGGTCGCCGCTTTTCTGGCAACCGGCCTTGTGCGGGCTTCGGCGCAGGAGGAGCTGGACATCACGCGTCCGGGCGGCGCCAAACGCATTCCGATTTCGTTGGAAGGTTATACCGGCGAAGTTTTGTCTGTCTTGAAATTCGATTTGGAGATTCAGGGCTTCGAGGCCACAGGCGCGGACGCGGCGCATTATCTGGTCAACGGGAGCAACAACAGCGACGTGACCGGCCGGCTTACCGATCGCGTGAACAAGTCGGCGTTGCTCTCGGTGCGGTACACCGGCGGCACACTCCGTTCGGAAGCACACACGTTGTCCGACGCCATCGTGGAAAAAATCACGGGGCGCAAGGGCGTCGCCCGGACAAAGATCGCTTTCAAAGCTGAAACCGGGCAGAACAGTGAAATCTACGTGGCCGACTACGACGGTCACAATGCCGTCGCAGTCACGCAGGACCATACCATCACCCGCGATCCGGCCTGGGTGCCCGGACGGCGCGCTTTGTACTACACGTCCTACAAAGCCAGCAACCCGGACGTCTATATGCACGACCTGCAATCCGGCAACCGCCGCGCGTTTGCCCGGTATCCCGGCATGAATGCGGGCGCGGCGCCCTCGCCGGACGGGCGGCGCGTGGCGCTGGTCCTGAGCAAGGGCGGCAGCCCGGACGTTTACGTCTGTGACGCGGATAACAACAATTTGAAGCAGTTGACCAGGACGAAAGAGGCCGAGTCGTCGCCTTGCTGGTCGCCGGATGGCCGGACGATTTGCTATTCGTCGCGGGAAGAGGGACGCTCGGCGCTGTTTGTCATTTCCGCGGACGGAAGTTCCAAGCGCCGGTTGCGAGCGGACGGCGCGATCAACTGCACCGAACCGGATTGGTCGCCGGACGGGAAGACCATTGTATTTACCGCGAACATGGGTGGCTTTCAGATTTGCACCGTGCCCGCGACGGGCGGGTCAGCGACCGCGTTGGTCGCGGGCGAGGACCCGTCGTGGGCGCCCAATTCGCGCACCGTGATTTTCACGCGGAACCGTGTGAAAGGCAGGGGAGTAGTCTCTTTGCTTGACGTGCCCACCAAACAAACTAAGGATATTCAACAAACTTCAGGAAGCTGTTCCCAGCCCAGTTGGGCCAAATGAAACGTTCCTGTTAAACATCACCATGAAACAGACAAAATTTTTCAACCTTTTGGCGGTCGTGCTGGCTTTGTCACTGGGCGGGGCGGGTTGCGCCAAGAAAAAGCCAACGGTGACTCCGATTCCGGGAGCTAAGGTAAATCCAACCGGGACTGGTGACACTTCTGGAATTGAACCCGGAAGACCGCTTCCGTCAGATCAGACCGCTACCGCCAAAACCGGAGAACCGGTTCCGCTTGGAAATCGGCTGAGTGTTGACGACTACAACGTTGACCACGACCGCTTCGCCGCCAACACGGTATATTTCGATTTCGATCGCGCGACGATCAAGCCGAGCGAGACGGGCAAGATCGACGAAGTGGTCAAGTACCTGCAAGGCAATCCGACCCATGCGATGCAGATCGAAGGTCATTGCGACGAGCGCGGGACGGAACAATACAATCTATCCCTCGGCGAGCGCCGGGCGCTGGCGGTGCGCGAATATCTGGTGACGGCGGGCATCCAGGCCGACCGCGTTTTTACCATCACTGGTCGAAGAACCGGCGTGGCATGTTCGTGTTGCTGACGCCAAAATGATCGCGCGGTGTGCCGGGATGTGCGTTGCTCCCGGGGTGCGCGTCGAGCCCCGGGGCCTGAAGTCCGCCAGGTTTTGGACTGCGCCCGTCTTCTGGCGCTTTTGCTTGCCCGCTCGGCAGAAGGCACTCTCACCCCGGAGGCAAATCGGCTCGCCGCGGCCTGCGAACGAAAAGCGGCAGAGGACTGCCGCAGTCCAAAAGAGGGCAGGGGGGCAGGCGAGACGCCCGCCCTGTTGAAGTTTGGGTGCGGTTTTTCGGGCTTTACTCGCGGTGTTTGCTGGCTTATTTTCGTGAACGATAGGTGAACTTTATGAATGCAATGTTAGCTGTAATGGGGTTGAGCGGCGGCGAGCTTATCCTGGTGCTGGTCGTCATCCTCGTTCTGTTCGGCGCCAAGCGAATTCCGGAATTTGCCAAAGGACTCGGCAAGGGAATCACCGAGTTCAAAAAGGCCTCGCGCGAAGTGACCGACGAAATTGAACGCGCGGTGGACGAACCGCCTCCACCGCCACCCGCTCCCAAGGCGCCATCGTCCGGTTCCGGCGCTGAAAGCACATCTCAACCTTCCGCCGTGCCCAAAGCCTGATTGAGTTCAGGCTGCAGGTGTCATGGCCGATCCCACCGAAGAGTCGCGTCCAGAGGAGACCGAGGACGGCGGCGGACCCGTAAAGACTTTTCTCGAACATCTCGAAGACCTTCGCTGGATGCTGATCAAGAGCGGCGCGGCGCTGCTGGTCGGCTTGATTGTCTGCCTGTATGCGACCGATAAGGTCGTCTGGATTCTCAAACGGCCCCTGGAACGCGCCGCCCTGATCCAGATCGGGCACAGGCAAAAAGTGTTGTTCAAACTGGGCGAGGAACAGGTGTTCACCTTTCAGCCGCCCACCAACCGCATCGGTTCACTGGACCTGGGGTCCAACCCGGTGGTTATCGTTCACCTCGATCTTCAATCGATCGATGATGGAACCAACATCCAATTCGTGGCGCGGTTGGAGAGGAACCCCGGCTCAACCGAGCGCGTTGCCAGCGCGACCGACCTCATCTATCTGGACCCGGCGGCGCCGTTTATGTCGGCGCTGCACCTCGCGTTTTTTGGCGGCATACTCCTGACGGCACCGTTCATTTTCTATTTCGTCGGCGAGTTCGTGTTGCCCGCTCTGAAGATCAAAGAGAAGAAGTATCTCCTGCGCGCCTTCGGTGTCGGCGTGGGGCTGTTCGCCGCCGGGGTCAGTTTTTGTTACTTCATCATCATGCCGCGGGCGTTGAAGTTCTCGGAACTGTTCGCGCTCTGGATGGGGGTCAGAGTGCCGGAGTGGCGGGCCGAGACCTACTTCGGCTTCGTCACGAAATTCATGCTCGGGATGGGGCTGGGCTTCGAACTGCCGGTCGTGCTGCTGGCGCTGGTGAAAATCGGCATCCTCGATTATCAAAAGCTCAAAGCCATGCGCCGGTACATGATCGTCATCAACCTGGTGCTGGGCGCTTTGCTGACGACGCCGGAAGTGTTCACCCAGGTGATGATGGCCGTCCCGCTGCAATTGCTTTATGAGATCAGCGTCTGGATCGCCTGGTGGTGGGAACAGGAGGATCGGGCCCGCGCGCGGCGGAGGGTCCTGCTGGTGTTGCTGGTTGCCGTGTTGGTGGTTCTGGCGGCGTGGCTGCTCTGGCATTTCTGGCCCGGACGCGTGTGAAGGGGCGCGGACACCCCGGCGGTTTGGATCGGCGGCGAGACGGCTGCGATCGGGGAGGCGCATTGGCACAAAAGGCGCTTTACAAGCCGGTGTTCTGAGCTAACCTAACCACAACAAATCAACGAACTATGCGTAACTCACTCACCCTTTTGGCGACCACGGCGGTTCTGGCCATTTTTGCGAGCGGGTGTGCCAGCACGGATCAGGGTTTTGCCTTCGAACGAAAGTTTGGACGCGGACTCCGAAACGCCACGGAATTTGCGCGCGGCGGCGAAATTCGGCGTTCGATGGAACAGACCGGCCTGCTGGACGGTCCCGACATGGCTTACACCACCGGGTTCATTCGCGGTTTTAACAGGAGCCTGGCAAGGACCGGCATTGGTATTTATGAAATGGTGACCGCGCCGTTCCCGTCTTACGAACCCATCGGTACCAGCTACCTGAGCGTCGATCCGGTTTATCCTGACAGCTACAAACCCCATTTGCTGGCAGACCCGACGTTCGGTCCGGACACGGCGCTGGGATTCAGCGGCGGCGACGTGGCGCCGATCTTTCCAGGCAGCCGATTCCGCATTTTCGACAACTAATCCTTCCGACCTCACCGGCGCCAACATTTCGATGTTGGCGCTTTTTTTGTCGATGACGCTGACCCGCCAGTCACCTTGCAAAATCAATCTGCTGCTCAACGTCCTGGGCAGGCGGGCCGACGGTTTACACGAGGTGGAGACGGTGATGCAACCGGTGCCCGTGTGCGACGAACTTCACTTCAAACGAGGCGGTCGAGACGTTCAAATGACCTGCAGCGAACCGGCGCTGCCGACCGACTCGCGGAACCTGGTCCACCGCGCCGCGAAAGCCTTCCTGCAGACCGCGAAGATCAGCGACGGAGCAGGCATCCATCTGGAGAAGAGAATTCCGCTGGCGGCCGGCCTGGGTGGCGGCAGCGGCAACGCGGCCAACACGCTGCTCGGTTTGAATGAACTGTTCGGTCAGGTGTTGACCTTCGTTCAGCTTAATGAGATTGCGGTCGCGCTCGGGTCGGACGTTCCGTTTTTTCTTCAGGACAAACCGGCCCTGGCGACCGGCCGCGGCGAGAAAATCGAGCCCCTTGATCGCTTTCCGGCGTTGGAGGGCGTTTTCGTCCTGTTGATCCATCCCGGGTTCGGCATTTCCACGGCATGGGCTTATCAGGCTCTGGCCCGGCATCCGGAGGCTTTGAACGGGCGGCCCGGCCGGGCGCAGAAGCTGGTGTCGCTTCTGCAAACCGGCGGTTTGGAGGCCGCCGCCGAAGAGTTTTACAATTCACTCGAGCTTCCCGCGCTGAACAAATATCCGCTTCTGGTGTTGTTCCAGGACTTTCTGAAGACGAACGGGGCGGCCGCCGCATTGATGTCCGGCAGCGGCTCGACGACATTTGCGCTGGTTAAAGGCCGGAATGCCGCGGAGCAGTTGCGTGAAACATTCAAAGCGAAGTTCGGAGGAGATTCCTGGACGGCGGTGGTGGCCCTCTGAACTGTTATCGGTTGGAATCTTTGGTTACGCACCGCAGGTCGGCGTGGGTTCCATTCAGAATTGAACAGCCGTGCGTTCAAACGCACACCCGTTTCGAGGAGGTGCGGCATGATACGTGCGGTTTCTGACACCCATGAATGGTGATGCATTGAAGTGTCCGGTGTGCGGAGGAACCATGAAGCGGGTGAAAGTGTTGCCGGGCAAATTGGCCCGGTTAGTCCGGTTCAGGTGCACCTGTGGTCACCGTGAAGATTTGAAAGAGAACAAACACCCGCAACTTGATCACGCACAGGAACCTCTCGTTCTCGAAGGCTTTCAAGAATTGCCGTGATGAGGCGGGCGATCGGCTGCTCTGAGATGGTCCGGTAAGAACGATAAGGTCAATTCGTTGCAACGGTGTTAACGAAACGATAAATTTCCCTCAGCACGCAATCTCCTCACTCCGGCAGCTTGAGACCCTTGGCTGCGGCGGGATTTCCACACGATTTGCATCAATTTGTTCATTGGTTGCAAATTCTTGCATCGGCTTGCATCCAGTGGCCGTTTCTGATAGAAGGATGCCCAGGGCTGAAGAGCTCGGGCTTGCCGGCTTTTCGTCGGGTTTGATGGGCTTTCTTGTCCGATGGTGTAATGGTAGCACAGAGGTCTTTGGAGCCTTTAGTCGTGGTTCGAATCCACGTCGGACAGCCAGTCAACATGATTATTCTATGACAACGCAAACACGCACTCAAATTACCGATCAAACGAGCTCGAAGCCATCAACCGTCCTGGGCTTTGCCGTCCTGGGATGTCTTGCCGCCGGCGTCGTCGGCATCCTCAAAGCACTCAGCATGGAAACCGGATCGGCTGTGCTCTTGTGTCTTCTCGGTTCGGTCGCAGCATTCGGAATGGTTGCTCACATTTGCTTTCGACGCGTTTAAGGGCCAACCGGGACGAACAACGGCAGAGGACTGCCGCACTCCAGGACGCTTCGCGTTCACCAAGACCGAAGGGAAGTGCGCCAGTTTTTTTTTGGACCTGCGCAACGACAGGTGCCAGCCCGCGGTCAATCCTCCGCGAACAAGTATTCCAAATCGTCCTTCGACAGGCTGCGGGCGAAACCTTCCTCGCCCAGCACGTCGCTGATGGTCTGCGCCTTGCGCTGTTGCAGTTCCCAGATTTTCTCCTCGACGGTGCCCGGAGCGATGAGGCGATAGGCATTGACCGTGCGGGTCTGTCCGATGCGATGCGAGCGGTCAATGGCTTGGGCTTCGACCGCGGGGTTCCACCAGGGATCGTAGAGCACGACATAGCTGGCGGTGGTGAGATTCAAACCCGTGCCCGCAGCGCGCAGGCTGAGCAGAAACACCGCGGCGTTCTGGTCGTTTTGGAAGGCATTGACCACGTCCTGTCGGTCTTTGGTCTCGCCGGTCAGAATGTGCGTCGGGATCTGGCGCGACTGACATTCCCGGTCGAGCAGTTGCAACATCTGAACGAATTGACTGAATACCAGGACCTTTTGTCCTTCGTCCAGCAGCGGTTCGAGCAGTTCAAACAAGGTTTCGGTCTTGCCCGAAGCGGCATCGTTGTTGACGAGCTGAGGGTGGCAGCAAATCTGGCGCAGACGGGTGAGCGCGGCCAGCACGTGGATTTTGCTTTTCGCCACCCCTTTTTCGGCCACCGTCTGCATGACCTTCTCGCGGCTGCGACGCAATTCGGCCAGGTAAAGTTTGCGTTGCAACTCGCCCAGCTCGCAATCGCGTCGTTCCTCGATACGGTCCGGCAAGTCCTGCGCGACCTGCCGTTTGAGCCGGCGGAGCATGAGCGGCCGCAGTTTCGCCGCCAGCCGCCGCCGGGCGATTTTCTGCGCCCAGGCGGCATCTTCGCCGCCGCGGGGATCGTAGGTTTCATTGAAATGGGATTGCGATCCCAGGTAGCCGGGCTGAATAAAATCCACGATGCTCCAGAGGTCGAGCAGGCGGTTTTCCAGGGGTGTGCCGGTCAGCGCGAGGCGCTGGTCGGCGCGCAGTTGTTTGACCGACTGCGTCACTTGCGCCGACGGATTCTTGATGAACTGGGCTTCGTCGAGGATGATGGCGCGGAACTCGAATTTTTGCAGCGCTTCCAGATCGCGGCGGAGCAGGGCGTAGTTGGTGACGATGAGGTGGTGCTGGGGAATCTGTTTCCTCAAATTGTGCCGCGCCGCGCCGCTCTCCAACACGAGTACCTTGAGATGCGGCGTAAACCGGTCGGCTTCGCGCCGCCAGTTGTGCAACACGGAGGCCGGACAAATCACCAGCGCCGGCTTCGGCTTTTTCCCGTTCTGCTCGCCCAGCCATGCCAGCCAGGCCAGCGTCTGCAAGGTCTTGCCCAGGCCCATGTCGTCCGCCAGGACGCCGCCCAGCTTCATGCGGTTGAGGTGGCAGAGAAAATCAAAACCCGCCTTTTGATAGGGGCGGAGTTCGGCCCTGACCAGGTCGGGCAACGGCGTGGGTTCAACCCCTTCAAATTGCGTGATGCGTTGGCGCAGGGTTTTGGCCTGCTGATCGCCGAAACGCTCCAGGGCGGCGTCGTCAAGCTGCGCGGCGTGGAGCATCGCCACCTTTTGCGGCGTGGTGCCCAGCCCGTCCAGGCCGAGGTCGGCCATCGTTTCCTGCGCGGCCCGGACCGCCGCCGCGTCCAATTGAATCCAGCCGCCATCCGGCAGTTTCACGAATCGTCCGGTCGCCGTCCTCAGGCGCTGCAAGTCCGCCGGCGTCAGTTTCATTCCTTCCTGCTCCCATTCGGCGGAGACGGAAAGCCAGTCAATGCCGCTGCCCTGGACGATCAATCGTGGACGCAATTGCCGGGGTGAGAGGAACAATCGTTGAAAGGCGGGATTGCCCAGGTATTCGGCGGCCGGCCGGTCGGACCAGGTGGCCGCGAGCGTGTTCAGGAAATTTTCATTGGCGTCACTGACCCAAAGTCCCGGTTCGGGTGTGAACCAGTCGAGCCGGCGAAGCCAGCGCGTCGCCGGTTCGAGCCGCGGGTCATCGAGGATTTCCGGCTTTTCGGTCGGGCGTTGCGAGTTGCCGGTCAGTTGCCATTCGTGGCCGTTCCATTGCCAGGCGGTCTGGTCGCGCTCGCTTTTGGCGAGCAGCCGAAGCCGCACCGTGTCATCGTTCAATTCGAAAATGAACTGCGGAAGCGCGGTGTGCGCCACGCAAAGCTGGTCCCAATTGACGCCGTTGTTCGATCCGTTCTTGCGGAGGTGCGTCAGGAGACGGTGGCTCAATTTCCTGACCGGCAACGACGGTCTTTGCGCCCACTCATTCAGCAGGTCGTGAGGTGGCGGATCCCGCAGGAGGTAAAAGGTATGCCCCAACAGCACCAGCGAAGGCGATCCGGCGAACAATTGCGCCTGGTCGAGCGGGCAGGATTGTCCGTCGGGCAGCTTGAGACGATGCGTGAACACGAGTTCCGCGTTGGCGGTTTCGAGGTGGGGCGTCAATTCCGCCAGCTCGCCGCGAAACTCCATTGGAGCGCCGTCCGCGTTTGCTTCCAGGCGCCCGTGGTGGCCCCAGCGCGCCAGCCACTGCAGCAGTTCGCTGCCGGCCAAAAACAGCGGGTCGCCATTCACTTTGCGTCCGCCGTAGGTTTCCGCCAGCCACCGGATGAACTGCCAGTCTTCCGGTGGAAAGAGCTCCTGTTCGTGCGCGGCTCGAGTGGTCAGTTCGATGACTTCGCCGAGCGACCGGGCTTTCTCGCCGGTGCGCGGACGTGACAGGACGAACTGGACGCTGAGTACTCGCAGGCTGGGCCGGTCGTCCAGCGGGCGGGCATCGCATTGGACCCGCAGTCCGGCGCGCGGCGCGTCCAGATGGGCCGGTGCCGGGGGCAAAAGCCAGCTTTCCAATTGCTGGACGAATTTTTGTTCCTGCTCGGTCTGTTCGATCTCCGCAAAGCGCTCCAGATTCGCGTGCGGCAGCAACTCGGTGGGCAGCGGACGATTCGCCCGGAGGAAGAGCCGGGCCGTTTCCTCCAGCCGCGCCTGGCCCTGGGACGCCATGAGGCGCGGCCACCACTCCTCGCCGGCAAAATCCTTGCGCGACAGGGAGAGCCGCTCGAAGTAATCCTCCAACAACAACCAGGCCCGCTGCGGATCGGCGCAATCGGCGAAGCTCTGCAGTCGTTCCCTGCGCTCAGCCACCGCCACCTTGGAATCGGCCAGTTCGCGGCGAAGATCGGCGAACACGCCGTAGGTTTTCTCCAGTACGATGTTATTGGCGTCGTACTTGGTGGTGGTGATCGACCGCGGAGCGGGTCCGGTTTTGCGTGAGACTCGTGCCATGTGTGCAACGTTTCCCGATCAAGGCCTGTTATCTCGACATAGATTGGCCATTGCGGTCAATCAGAATTCCACAAAAATCACGGAACTAAACCTTCCCGATCCATTTGCGGTCTTCCCAAACCGCCTTCAACGACGTCAGATTGCGCCGGTCGAGAAGGTTCCGGGCGGCGGCGCCCCATCGTCCTTTGCGCAAATTGTTCCAGGCATCGCTGGCACTGATGGCAACAAACTGGAGCACGCTCGGGTCGCGGTAGCAGTCAATCATGCAACGAGTGCAGCCGTCGCGAATCCATTTTGTTTCATCCCACTCGTACACGTTGCACATCGGCGTCTCCCAAAAATGGCATCGATAAAGGTTCAGGTGCCAATCCAGGTAAAAATATTTGTACCCGCCCAGGCAACCGAATTTCTCCGGTTCCTTGCGCAGGTGCCGCTGCATCTCGGTGAGCGATTCCGTCGGGTTCACGACTGGATAACCGCTCCGCTTTTTCATCTGTTTGATCTTCTCAAAAACCTGAATGAGTTCGTCGGTCCGGTAACTGACGAGGCTCGAATCGCTGAAGCTGAGATAGCTCGACGCCAGGGAGGTGAGCGGATAACTGAAGGTGCAGCTTTTGAATCCCAACCCGCTCAGGAAGGCAGGCAGCTTGTCATAATCGTCGATCAGTTTGCTGGCCGTCACGCTGGCCGTGGTTTGAATGCCCAGTTCGCGGAAGACTTCATTCGCCTGCCTGATCTTCCGGCAAACATCCGGCAGGCCCCGGTTTTGCTCATGCCTGACCACCTCGTGCGAATCGATCGACATGATGACGCTGCTGAGGCCGTCGCGGGCGAGCGCCCGCATAGTCTCGTCGGTCCAAAGCGAGCCATTGGTGCAGATCATCGGATGAATCCCGCGTTCGGCCGCGTAGCGCACCATCGCGCCGATTTCCTTGTGCACCAGCGGTTCGCCCCCCACGAACAGCAAATAGCCGATACGGTTCTTCACGGCGATGTCGATGACGTCTTTCGCTTCCTGGAGTGTCACGCTCCGGCGTTGTTTGGGATCGAATCGGTCCACCGCGAAGCCGCAGAAATCGCACCTGGCATTGCAGATATTGGTGATGGCGAACTGGAGATAGCCCGGACCGCCGTGCGCGAACACCTCGCCGATCAGTTTCAAAACGCCTTTCTTCGGCCGGGCGACGGGCTGGGCGAAATCAGGTTTCGTCGTTTCAGCAGGCGGGCTGGCGGTCAAGGCGGCGATATTCATTAGATAATCGCCGGCATTCTGGGGGGAAATCTTCAGCCGTGGCAACCATTTCTTTTGATTCGCGTTTCTGACGGTGCCCGGCCGCGCGGGAATTTTTAGTGCGTTTGCCCGCCGGATGTGGCTTATTGGCAGGCACCATGCTGGCGAAAACCATGCCCGCCCGTCAACCAGACGCCGTGAAGCAGTTCTCGGTCTTCACACCGAACCGTCTCGGACGTTTGCACGATCTGGTCAGCATGCTCGCCGCCCATGGCGTCCACGTGCTCGCCCTGACGGTGCTCGACACCACGGACAGCGCGATCATCCGCTTTGTGGTGGACGACCCCGAGCGCGCGCAGGGTTTGCTGGTCAACCACGGCTTTCCGTTTAACGAAAGCCATTTGTTGGCCGTCGAAGTCAGTTCCGCCCTCGAGTTGAACCGCCTGATGGCAGCGCTCCTCGAAGCCGAACTCAACGTCAACTACCTTTACTCCTTCATCCCGCATCCCCACGGAAAGTCCATCCTCGGCCTGAGCATGGAGGACAACGAAATCGCCGAGCAAGTCTTGCAACGTCACCAGTTCCGCGTCCTCAGGCAGGCGGACATTTCGCGTTAGAGTGCACCCGGCTCACCGGTTCGCACAAAGCGGCTCCGTGAGAATTCGTGAAGTTCGCGCCTAAAGAATTCTTGTTGATTCTTCTGCATTCGGGTTCCCTGTGGGCTTGTCGCCGATGAAAATCGATTTGTTTTTTGCCGGGATGGTTTTGTCCGGCTTTCTTTGCCGCCGCCGGCGTTTCCGCGGGCGGTTTGGAATTTGGAGCCTGTGCCTTTTGGGGAGCCTGATCTTTGCCGTTGGGAGCTTCTGCGCCCGCGCCGCGGATCAATCGCAGTGGGGCCAGGCCTGGTCGCGGAACATGGTTTCGGACGAGAAGGGGTTGCCCAATTTCTTCGACCCAAAGAGCGGGGAAAATATCAAGTGGTCACAGCAGCTCGGCGGCGAGACCCATTCCACTCCGATTGTTGCCGGCGGACGTGTTTATATTGGCACGAACAACGGTGAACCGCGCGACCCCAAACATAAAGGGGACCGCGGCGTCTTGATGTGTTTCGACGAAAAGACAGGGAATTTCCTCTGGCAACTCGTCGTGCCCAAGCGCGAGGAGGACCCGTACTTTGACTGGCCCAACAGCGGGATTTCCTCGCCGGTCACGGTCGAAGGCGATCGCGTTTATCTTGTCAGCAACCGCGGTGAGGTGATGTGCCTCGACGCGCACGGCATGGCCAATGGCAACGACGGGCCTTTTCGCGACGAGGGCGCGCACATGACGCCCCCGCGGGGTTCCGGCTCGGCTCCCAAACCAGCGCCGGGCGCCGAGATCCAACCCGCGGCATTGCCTGCCGCCGTGGGCGATACCGCGCTCGAACCAGGTCCGCTCGACGCTGACATCATTTGGCTCTTCGATCTGGCATCCGGAGCAGGCATCTGGCCGCATGATGCCGCGCATGCCTCGATATTGATCCGCGGAGATTACCTTTACCTGAACAGCGGCACGGGCGTGGACAACACGCACAAACGGATTCGCGCGCCCGATGCGCCAAGCCTCGTCGTGCTGGACAAAAAGACCGGTCGATTCGTGGCGCGCGACGACGAGCATATCGCTCCCGACATATTTCATTGCACCTGGTCGTCGCCGTCGCTGGGCGAAGTGAACGGTCGGGCATTGATCTTTTTTGCGGGCGGGAACGGCGTGGTGTATGCATTCGAGCCGTTGCCGGCGGGAGTGACGGAGTCATCGAGTAATGGAACGGCGGACAGAAGCAAATCCGCTCAACACCCCATCACTCCATCACTCCAATCCCCCGCGAAGCTCCGCAAGGTCTGGCAATTCGACTTCGATCCGACCGCGCCAAAAGAGAACATTCATCAATATCTCAGCAACCGACGTGAAGGTCCCAGCAATATTTATGGAATGCCCGTCTTTTATCGGAACCACATCTATGTGGCCGGCGGCGGCGATGTCTTTTGGGGCAAGAACGAGGCGTGGCTCAAGTGCCTGGATGCGACGAAGACCGGCAACATCACAACGAATGGCTTGGTGTGGACGTATTCGCTGCAGAAGCACGGGATGTCCACCCCGGCGATTCATGACCGCCTGGTGTTCATTGCGGACTGTGGCCGGGAGTTTCATTGTTTGGACGCGGAGACCGGCAAACCCTATTGGACGGAGGAGATAAAAGGCGATGCGTGGGCCTCGCCGCTCGTCGCCGATGGCAAGGTTTACCTCGGCACACGCAGTGGAAACTTTTACGTGTTTGCCGCGACCAAGGAGAAGAAAATCCTGGGCACGGTGGAACTGGGCGACCCAATCAGCGCCACGGCCACGGCGGCCAACGGCGTCCTGTATGTCGCCACGATGCGGCATCTCTACGCGGCGGCGGTGAGGTCTCGTTCGGTGACAGAATGAACCGGAGTTAATTCCTGTCGCGTGCGGCTGACCGGTTCAAAAAAGGCGACCCTGAGTCCTTCCCGGTGAGCGGCTTATCTCGAATTCCTTCAGCAAGGATGCGAGTTGTTCGGTGGTGTACTGCTTGCGGAGTTTGGCGATCTCGGCGCGGGCGAGTCGGTCGCACCGTTCGTTGTCGCGATGGCCGGCGTGGCCCTTGAGCCAGTGCCACCGGATTTTGTGCTTCGAGCAAAGTTCGTCGAGTTGACGCCAGAGATCGTCGTTCTTCACCGGTTTGCGATCTACCGTGCGCCAACCGCGCGTCTTCCAGGCCGCCACCCAGGCGGTGATGCCGTCGCGCAGGTACTCCGAGTCGGTAAAGATTTCCGCGGCGCAGGGTCCCTTGAGGGCGCGCAGAGCGGCGATTGCTGCGGTGAGTTCCATGCGATTGTTGGTGGTAGCCGGCTCGCCGCCGGTCAACTCTTTGACGTGCGTTCCGTGCCGCAGAATGGCAGCCCAGCCGCCGGGACCCGGGTTGCCCTCGCACCCGCCGTCTGTGTGGATGGTGACCGATTTCATCTCCAAGGGCCGTCGGAACCGCGTAGCAGTCAACCTGAGGAGGCCCATTAATTCAATTCAGAAATCACCCGGTGCCAGCCGCAGTATTCGCGAGGGTCTGCGCTGACTAATGACGAGCAAACCGCAGGATGTCGCGCTGCATCCACCCTGTCACTCATTCGGCCCGACTGCGTGAGATTAAGTAAGAAGGGCCTTGTTCGCGGGTGATGGCAAGGATAGAACCTAACGATGAGCGATCGGAACACGACGTTCTCCGGAGTGTGACGATGCACACCGATTTGTGCCGATCTCAATGAAAAATTTCTCGGGCTGCGCGGTATTTGAACGAAGAAAGCCGCAGTTACCCGTCGGTTTAGCGGCTCACACCCTCGCGCGCCCGCCCGGCCTGCTTTCCCCCTTTCTGCCATGCGGGCCGGAGAGGCGGGACGCGCTATCCTGCTTTGGCTGCGGCCGTGCCGCGCCGGGGTCGATGCGGTTAAAGCGTCTCTCCTGCGGGCTGTTGGCCACGGCGGCCATGTTTACGTTCCTTGCGGCCGCGATGCATGGTGATGTCGCCATTTCCCCGTACGGGATTTGGACCAACGGACCGCCGGCGGATGCGGGATTCTTTCCGCTCGCTGTATGGCTGCAATCGCCGTCGAACGCGGAGCGCTATCGCAAGGCGGGCTTCAACACGTATGTGGGGTTGTGGAAAGGGCCGACGGAAGAACAGTTGGCGGCGCTGAAGAAGGCCGGGATGCGGATTTTTTGCGAGCAAAACGACGTCGCGCTCCGTCACCTCGATGATTCTACGATCGTCGGCTGGATGCACGGCGATGAACCGGACAACGCGCAATCCCTCGGCGAGGGCAAGGGTTACGGCCCCCCGATTCCGCCGGAAAAGATTGTCGCCGACTACCAGCGAATCCGTGCCGCCGATCCTTCGCGACCGGTCATGCTGAATCTCGGTCAGGGCGTCGCCTGGGACGGCTGGTATGGACGGGGCGTGCGCGGCAATCACGCCGAAGATTATCCCGCATACCTGAAGGGTTGTGATATCGCGTCCTTCGATATCTACCCGGTCAATCACGACCGCAAGGAGGTCTCGGGCAAACTCTGGTTTGTCGCCCGCGGTGTTGAACGGTTGACCCGCTGGAGTGGCGGCGAAAGGATTGTCTGGAATTGCCTCGAATGCACCCGCATCGGCGATTTGGACCGCAAACCCACTCCCCACCAGCTCCGTTGCGAGGCGTGGATGTCGCTCATTCACGGCTCGCGGGGATTGATTTACTTTGTTCATCAGTTCAAGCCGAAGTTTCGCGAAGCCGCGCTGCTCGACGACCCGGAAATGCTCGGCGCCGTGACCGCGTTGAACCGCCAGATCAGCGAGTGGGCGCCGGTGCTCAATTGCCCGACGATCGACGGTGGGGCAACGGTGCGGTGCGACAACGTCGAGGTGCCGGTCGCCTTCATGGTCAAGCAACGCGAGGCAACGATCTACCTGTTTGCCGTCGCAATGCGCGACGGCACAACGAGCGCGACGTTCAAACTGTCGGGGGCCGGCGGCGGTGCGAGCGCGGAGGTGCTGGGAGAAAATCGCGCAATTATCGTCAAGGATGGTTCGTTCGCCGACCATTTTGGCCCCTGGGATGCGCGCATCTACCACGTCTCGCCGGCGATCAAGCGATGATCGTGATTCGCGGAGTTTAGTGCAGATCTTCAAGACAGCCGGGAAGTCCGGTTATCGTCCGCCCCAATAAGGGCAGATTCAATCTGCGCTGCGCCCGCGAGATTTCCGGACTCTGCGGGACGTTGCGACTCGGGATGAGCGCGCGGTTACGGCGCAAGCGGCAGCCGCACGGTAAAAGTCGTGCCGGCACCGGGCTGGCTGGACACTTCGATGCTGCCGCCGTGCGCGTCCACGATGGCCTTGCAAATGGCCAGGCCAAGGCCGGTGCGACCCTGGGCGCGGGATTTGTCGGCGCGATAGAACCGCTCGAAGATGTGCGGCAGGTCTTCTCCGGCGATGCCTTGACCGGTGTCGGCGACGGTGAGGATGGCGGCGCCGTTTTCAGCGCGAGTGGCAACGCGGATTTCGCCGTGAAGTTTGTTGTACTGGATGGCGTTGGTGAGGAGGTTGATGATGATTTGACCGAGGCGATCGGCGTCACCCAGAGCCTGACCGGGCGCGAGGTCGCATAGAATTCGGATGCCGCGCTCGTCTGCGAGCGGCCGAATGAGTTCGAGACAGGCGCGCGTTCTGTCCGCCAGATTGACGGGGCTGTGTTGAATGGCTTCCTGCCCGGCGTCCCAGCGCGCGAGTTGGAGCAGCGATTCGGTGAGCCGGCGTATTTGTTGGGCGGTGTCCAGGCAGACCTGGACCGTTTCGCGGTATTCGGCGGCGCTGCGTTCGCGGGCGAGGGCTGTCTGCGCCTCGGAAATGATGACAGCGAGCGGCGTGCGCAGTTCATGCGAGGCATCGGCGGTGAACTGCTTTTGTTGCGCGAAAGCGCCTTCGAGCCGGGCAAATGTCGAATTCAGGACGCCGGCAGGTCGGCCGATCTCGTTGTCCGGATCAACCGTCTTAATGCGTTCCGCAAGGTTTCCCGCGGAGATGCGGCTTGCGGCGGCGCTGATTTCTTCCACCGGCCGGATGGCGCGGGTAGCAAGCCGCCAACCGCCGGCCAGACCCAGTGCGAGCACCGTGCCGCCGGCGGCGAGCAGCCACCAGGTGAAGCGGCGCATGGCCACGAGATCGGCGGCAATGGAGCGGCCCGCCAATACGCAATCGCCCATTTCCGTGAAGTGGAATGCCTCGCGGTAGGTGTCGCGCGTCCGGGTTTGGGTCAAAGTGCCCGCGACCGGGCGTTGCGGGAACGGCACGTCAGCGGGGGCGTTGGTAGCGCGCTTGAGCAGGGTCCCGTCGCGGGACCAGACCGTGAAGTAGAAAGCATTGGTGCGGGTCTCGTCAAAGAGGCTTGCCGCGTCGGAAGGCAGGCGGAAATCGCGCGGTCCCGGATGCATATCCGGCGGACCGCCCGGCGAGGGGAATTCCGACCGACCATGCGGCGGCGAATGTCTGGGTCCCTCATCAAAGTCAGGGCGACCCGGGCCGCGTTCAAGCCGGGGCGATGTCGAACGAAACTGGAACGGCGGCCCTCCGCGCAGGGCGCTGCTGAGGATCGCCACCCGGTGTTCCAGCTCTTGGTCGGTCTGTTTGAACTGGTTGATTCGTTGAAGTTGATAGACGGTGACACCGAACCCGCTCAGAACGCACACCAGCAGGAACGCGAGCCACAACTGCAAGCGCCAGCGGATGGATTTGATGATCATAACGCCTGCCTTCGCTGTCATTTTGGGAAAGCTCCGGCTTCGCCGGAGGACTCGTCCAGTTCGACAGTTCCAGGAATGGTCCGATACGGGAGCAGGTCGTTCGCGCCGTTTCCCCTCACCCTGACCCTCTCCCTCAGGGAGAGCACCCTCCGAACTTTGTGCGCGCATTGCGCCCCTGAACTTGTGAGCGGCCCCCTCACCCCATCCCTCTCCCCCCCGGAGGGGGAGAGGGTGCCCGAAGGGCGGGAGAGGGGGAGGCTCATGGGCAGGGAACAGCGCGTACCGCGCAGTGAAAGCCGAAAGGTCTGGATTGTACTCCGCGGCGAGAAGGGTTCACCCTCTCCCCAAGGGAGAGGGCTGGGGTGAGGGGAAGCAGACCACGGCACGGCACAGCGGGAATGTCCTCGACTTATCGTGCAGCCGATGCCCGCAGGGCTATTTGGCTTTGAGCCATTCACGATTTCAAGCCTCCGGCTATGCCGGAGGTCTTTGACTGGAGCTTGGATTTCATTCTATGCAATATCCCTGCCCGCGACGGGTGATGATGAGGTTGTGTCCCAGTTTTTTGCGAATGCTGAAGACGTGCACGTCCAGCAGATTGGACAAGGTGTCGTCGCTTTCGTCGAACAGGTGTTCGTAAAGCGCCGTGCGGGTGATGACCTCGCCGCGATGAAGCGCCAGGTATTCGAGAATCGCATACTCGCGCGCGGTGAGCGTTACCGGCCCGCCGGCGCGGGTGACACTGCGGGCGCGGGTGTCGATGAGCACGTCGCCCAGTTCGATATGAGGCCGCGCTTGCCCGGCGGAGCGGCGAATAAGCGCCCGCAGTCGTGCGAGCAGTTCCGCCAGGTCGAACGGTTTGACCAGATAATCGTCCGCGCCTGTATCGAGGCCACGCACGCGGTCCTTGTGGGCGTCCCGGGCGGTGAGCAGGAGCACGGGAGTTTGTTTCCGTCTGCGGAATCGCTCCAGGACCTCCCAGCCATCGAGGCGCGGGAGCATCACGTCGAGCACGATGGCGTCGTAGCTGTAGCTCTCGGCCTTGTAAAGGCCCTCGTCGCCTGCGTCGGCGGTATCGACCGCGTAGCCCTCCTCGCGCAAGGCCTTGGCGAGATTGCGCAGCAAGCGAGGCTCATCTTCGACAACCAGGATTCTCATGGCCGCATGGTTCTCCCTCTTCTATCACCGACAACCGGTGAGGGCACGGTTTTCGACATTCGACAGGCGCGGAACATAGCACGACGGACGGGGATCATAGCCGGGACCGGATTAAGAAACCATTAAATCGCCCGGCGGGAGACGGCGGTCCTTTGCGACCGACTTTCTCGACTTAATGCTCCCTTAATCCGCCCGCGGGTAAGCTGCTGACAATGGAACCAGGCAGATATGAAAGATATGAAAGCAACGCCCCGATTCATGCCTCTGGCTGTCAGGGGCGGCGGGAACAAGGTCGCGAACCGGTCCGTCCACCCGGGCATCCGGGCCGTCTTATGAATGCCACCGCACCCTGGCGAACCATACTGATCGAGGGCCAAACGCTGCTCCGGAATGTCCTGGCAAAAGCGATTCGTCTGGAGGACCGCTTTGAGCTGCTGGCCGAAGTGGAGGACCCGCCTGAAGGGAAGGAGATTTGTGTGAGGCTGAAGCCCGATCTGGTTGTGTTGGATATCCGCCTCCCGAAGATGGATGGAATCGAGTTGGCTCGCTTTCTCAGGAAGCACCTGGCAAACATCCGGATTTTGGCCCTGTCGCAGTTGAACGATCCCTTCGCGCTGAACCTGCTTGCCGAGGCTGGCGTACACGGTTATGTGGCGAAGGATCACTCTTGGGAGATCCTGGAGGAGGCGATGATCGAGGTGGCTTCCGGCAGAGACTACTTCCCCGCGGCATTGCGCCGGAACCAGGAAATCCTGCAATCGGACCCGACTGCGTTCGCCAAGATACTCAGCGTCCGTGAGCAGGAGATTCTTTGCCTGGTGGCCTCCGGATGGACGAGCAGTCTGATCGCCAGCCGACTGAACCTGAGCCCTCGATCCGTGGAGACATATCGCTATCGCATCATGAGAAAACTGCAAATCAAAAATCTCGCGGGATTGATCGATTATGCGCTCCGCAACGGATTTCCGAGACCAGAGGCTCTCTGACCCTCCCCACCAATCTCCGACGGGATGCCGGCCGCCCATCCGGGTCTGTCGTAGAACCACGACATTTGAGCCGCTTTTGCGGCACTGGAAATGCGAACGTATCCAACGTGCTTGATCCCTGACCCAGAGCCGGGTTGTAGCGCTCGAATTCCAATGGCACGGGGCGCGCCCGATGATGAGCCGGGAAATTTCGACTATGAAAAGGCGCTCGAATTCGCGTTGCAAGGAAACCAGGCAACGTCCCCGTGAGCATCCGGCGAACAAACCCGCCGGCACTGCCTCCGGCGATGGCCCCGATTCGCCGCACCCGCACCGCGCGCGCAGCCATTATCTCACGCGTCTCACCGTTAGGACCGGCGACAAAGTCGTGATTCTCAAAACGGCCGACATCGACGCCATCGAATCCGCCGGCAACTACCAGGACGGTAACATCACCGGCGCGGAGATCAATTCGGTGCTCCAGGCCAGGACAAGAACGTGGTCCTTCTGGAACCGATAGAGCGGGGCTTCCCTGATCCTCTCTGGCGTGGTCGTGGCCCGACGGCCCCGGCCGTCTCCGGGAAAAATCCGGATGACGTCACGTCCGGGCTGCGACCCGCCTGAGGACTTGCCCCCCACTTTCGGATTCCCGATTTGTTGTGGGAGGCCGGGAACTTATCGCGTCACGCGACGCTCCTCGGTTCCTTGGAATCAATGAACGAGCCTGACAGATTAAGAGGTGAAGGCCCTTACTATCCCCTGGCCAACAACATTCCCCTTGATAAAGACAACGATCTGGTCCAACTCAACGACAACCTGACGATTGCGGCGGGCATCGTAACCTACATCACCGGACGCGTCCTCGACAGCAGCGGCAACCCGGTTCGCGGGGCGCTGGTCGAACTGTGGCACGCCGACCGCGAAGGCGATTACCTTTACTCGGCCGGCGCAACCCGCAATCCGGCGTGTGATGTCAACTTCGCCGGGTTCGGCCAGTTCCTCACCGGATCGAGCGGACAGTTCATGTTCCGCACCATCAAGGCGGGCCTCTACGCCGGCCGCACGCGCCATTATCATTGGGGCGTCACCATCCCGGGTCGCCTCACGCGATCAACGACGCAGACCTTTTGGAACGAGCAAGCCAGGGACCTGAACGGCAATTTATGGGCCACGCAGAACAGCAATGACATGGTGTACACGGGCGTCAGCGACGCCGCGCAGCGCGCTTCCGTGACTTTGGACTACGCCGCGGTGCCGGGTACGACCACCAGCGAGGTGCAATCGGCCTGGGACTTTGTCAGCGGTTTCACCCCCACGGAACCCTCTTATCCCGGCGGCGGAAGTCTGATGGTGGCGGGGACATCGGTGTCAGGCCCTGCCGGTGGCAACGGTCGATTCAAGATTACGGTTCCAGCCTACCAAAATTACACCTACGAAATCTACGGCAACCCCACCTTGGCCGGTCTGGGCTGGGCGGCACTGCCGTTTTCGCTGAGCGAGACTGGAACGATTGATCGCAACCAATACACCGCCGGCAGCGACGGGTCACTCGACCTTTACCTGGAGCAAAAGGCGGTCAAGGGTTTCTACTACGTGTCATTCCGTGTTCCTGGAGCGAATACGGGCACGCCTTGAGCCTCACGTGGCGACCGACATCGCCTGATCTCCCCTGCGGAAATTTCACGCATATGCGTGACGTTTCCGCCGGTGGAATTATTTCCAAGAAAATTGGAGCGCGGCCTGGTTCACCAGGCACCGCCGTTGGAGCAAGGGTAATTGAACAGCATTGCCACCGCAAAGGCCGGGCCCTCTTGCCGGCCGCCTGTTGCCGTTGGCGGTGGAACCGGACTTGCACTGAAGGGACTGCAGCAGGTGGCGTCAATCGTTCGCTTCGTCGCTGGCCTGCTTTTGGCCTCGCTCGAAAATCGTGATCAAGGCAACTGCTGGACACTGTAGAACCTGTTTCCCACAACATAGTCGGATCGGGACGTGGTCGTGTCAGTGGCGGTCAAATCCTCGCCCAAAGGCGTCCAGGTTGAATCACTGAGACTGGTCTTGTAGGAGACCCGATATGTTTTGCCCGGCACCGATGGCCAGGCCAGGGTGACAAAGCCGGCCGGATCATAGGCGATCGAGGAGATTCTCATCGGCGGCGCCGTGATTGAGAAGATGACGTCTGGAACGTAATTGGGATCGTTGGTGAGGAGTACTTGATCGAGCCCGGTGTTGGCTTCCCGCGATCGAAACACAATGGTATGCGTCCCTGCGAAAAGTGTGAAGGTCACGGGGCCGACGCCATCTGAATTAACCGCTGTCCATTGCCAGGCGTTGGTCCAGGCGTTCTGAGCCGTCGCGTAGAGGTATTCGGTTCCGCCGTCCACGGACACGAAGAAGGAATCCTGGCCGCTGTTGGGTGACAGCACCCGGCTCCAGATGACGTAATCACCCGTCACCGGAACGGTGACCGTAAACGTGGCAGTGCCCGTATTATCGGTGGCCGACCTTATGAACTGACCCTGGCCTGCGTTTACGTCCGAGGCAGCGGCCATCGGAGAAACCAGCGTGGCCGACTCGGCTTCAAACGGCAGATAAACGAAGGCCGCTCCTGTGGCAGGGTTAACAGACAACAAGAAACTCTTGCTCGCGCTGGCGCTGCCATCGCTGACCGTGACGCAGTGAGGTTGGTCGCCGAAGTTTCCGCATCGGAGACAGTGAAAGCGATCGGCGCAGTCACTGTGTTCGCGACAATGACCTGGTCGGAAAGGCCGGAGATGGTCGGGGGCGTATTGACGGCCGTGACGGTGAGGTCAAAGCTTGTGCTGGTGCTCAGTTGTCCGTCGTTCACGGTCACCGTGATCGTCGCTGTGCCGCTCTGCCCCGCAGCCGGAGTCACCGTGACTGTTCGGTTCGCTCCGCTTCCTCCAAAGGTGATGTTCGCGTTGGGCACCAGCGTGGGGTTCGATGAGCTGCCGGCCAGCGTCAGGCTGCTCAACGCCGTGTCCACGTCTCCCACGGTGAACGCGATGGCTCCGGTGTTTCCGCCCGCGCTGATGGTCTGATTCACTATGCTCGAGATCGTCGGCGCATCGTTCACCGCGCTGACCGTCAGCACAAAGCTCGCGTTGGCGCTCAGTTGTCCGTCGCTCACGGTCACGGTAATCGTCGCCGTGCCGGACTGATTGGCGGCGGGGGTCACGGTCACAGTTCGGGTGGCGCCCGAGCCTCCAAAGACAATGTTCGCGTTGGGCACGAGTGTCAGGTTCGATGAACTCTTGCTCAAGGTCAGGCTTCCCGCCGCCGTCTCGGCATCGCCGACCGTGAAACTGATCGTTCCGGTGGACGTGTCCTCGTTGATGGTCCGATTCGCGATGCTCGAAATCGTCGGGGCTGTGTTCACGGCCAGGACCGTCAGCACAAAACTGGTGCTGGTGCTCAGCAGTCCGTCGTTCACCGTCACCGTGATCGTCGCTGTGCCGCTCTGCCCCGCAGCCGGAGTCACCGTGACTGTTCGATTCGCCCCGCTTCCCCCGAAGACGATGTTCGCGTTGGGCACCAGCGTCGGGTTCGATGAACTGCCGCTCAACGTCAGGCTGCTCAACGCCGTGTCCGCATCTCCCACGGTGAAGGCGATGGCCCCGGTGTTTCCGCCCGCGTTGATGGTCTGATTCGCCAGGCTCGAGATCGTCGGCGCGTCATTGACCGCAGAGACAGTCAGCACAAAGCTCGTGCTCGCGTTGGCCTGCCCGTCGCTCACCGTAACGGTAATCGTCGCCGTGCCGGACTGATTGGCGGCGGGGGTCAGGGCAACCGTTCGAGTGGCGCCCGAGCCTCCAAAGACAATGTTCGCGTTGGGCACCAGCGTCGGATTCGATGAAGTTCCGCTCAAGGTCAGGCTTCCCGCCGCCGTCTCGGCGTCGCCCACCGTGAAGCTGATCGTTCCGGTGGACGTATCTTCGCTGATGGTACGATTCGTTAGGCTGGAAATGGTTGGCGGCGTGTTTGAAACCACACTCCCGATCGGCGTGTTCATGTCGGACTGAATTTCGCTCTGGCTGAGCGCCCGGTTATAGACGCGCACCTCGTCGATCATTCCTTGAAAATACTGGCCGTAAAGGCTGTCTCCGCCGATCTGTAATGGGTCGGTCGAGGTCAATATGTTTCCTGTCTGCGCCTGGCTGGCGACCTGCACGCCGTTAATGTAGAGCCGCATCATTGCTCCGTCATAAGTCCCCGCCAGGTGTGTCCAGGTGTTCAGCGCCAGGCTCGATGGGCTGAAGAGCGAATTCGCGAACGTCCCTCCCAACGAAGGCACGCCACCGTTAGGCGTCGTCCCCATCAGCAGGTCCACCCAGGCTTCGAGGGTCATCCCCGTGGTCAAATCCAGCGACGCCGAGTCGTTAATTGTGACCAGGGCACCGGCACCGTTAAATTGCAGCGCCTTGCCGTACTTGCCCGACGTGGTCCAGGTCGCTCCGCTGATCGTTCCCGTGTTGGCGGTTCCGGACGAGTCCAACACCGTGGTCCCGGACCCTTCGTCGAACGAATACTTCGCAACCAGGCCGCTCAGGTTGGGTACAATCGTCGCGAGCACAAACGTGTCGCTGACCGTCAAGGCTCCGTCGCTCACAGTCACCGTGATCGTCGCTGTGCCTGTCTGCCCCGCCACCGGCGTCACCGTCACCGTCCGGTTCGCTCCACTGCCCCCAAAGACGATATTCGCGTTGGGTACCAGGGTAGGATTGGACGAGCTGCCGCTGACCGTCAAACTGGTCAGCGCTGTGTCAACATCTCCCACGGTGAAATTAATTGGTCCGACCGCCGTCCCCACTACCGTGGACTGGTCGGGGATGTTTGATATTGTCGGCGCGTCGTTGACTGCATTGACGGTCA
>WNFU01003517.1_pt1 | contig 23822 bp, 20 predicted proteins | sample 5400121 | NCBI WGS metagenome assembly WNFU01 (sample SAMN13153360, study PRJNA577476) | soil metagenome | isolation source: 100 cm soil or saprolite under grassland replicate 1 | place: USA:California | collected 2016-06-15
GAGCGAGTCGCCCGTGTAGAGGAACGTGTACGGCACGTCCTCGTTCAGCTGCTGGTTCACCTTCTGATACGCGACCTTGCGCGCTTCCTGGCTGCAGTCAGGCCCGTTCCGGCCTGCCTCGATCGCCTTGTCGACGTCCGCGTTCTTGTAGTGGACCCAGTTGAACTGGTCCTTGCCGTCCTGGCTCCCGTGCCAGATCGAGTACATGTCCGGCTCGAGACCGAGCGACCACCCGAGGATCACGCCCTCGTGGTCGAGGTTCTGCGGGACGCTGCGGTCGAGCAGGGCCGGGAACGATTCGAGCAGCGGGTCGATCTTGATGCCGATCGCCTTGTACTGCTCCTGCGCGATCTGGAGGATCGTCTCGCGGACCTTGTTGCCCTGGTTCGTCTCGATCCGCATCTGCATGGGCTTGCCGTCGGTCCAGCGGTACACGCCATCCGTGCCCAACTTCGCGCCCGCGGACTCGAGCAGCTCCTTGGACTTCTTCTGGTCGAAGGGGTACTTGTTCAGCTTGCTCTCATCCGGGCTCGCCCACGACGCCGTCGGCGTGTGCGCGAAGACCTGCTTGCCGTAGCCGAGGAGGGTGTTCTTGATGATCGACGAGACGTCGAGACCGTATGTCAGCGCTTGGCGCACCTTCTTGTCGGCGAGCCACGGCGCCTTCGCCGCCTGCATGTTCCACGAGATGAAGACATAGCTCGACACGCCCGGGAAGCGGTGGAAGTTGAGGACCTCGCTCCCGGCCTGCTTCAGCTCGTCGACGTCGGCGGGCTGCGAGCTTCCGTACGAGATCTCGCCGGTCAACAGCGCTGCCTTCACCGCGACCTGGTCGGCGTAGACCTTGATGATGTACTCGTCCAGCAGCGGGGCGCCGCGGTAGTACTTGTCGTTCCGCGTCATCGTCACCTGGATGCCGGCCTTCCACTCCTTGAAGACGAAGGGGCCGATGGACGCCGGCGGCGCCAAGTTGAGCGGGTGGTCGTCGATGTTCTTCTTCGCGTCGGTGCTCTTGTTGTCCCAGCCAGCGACGAAGCTGTGCTTCGGGAGGACCCCGCCGCCGACGCCGGCGAGGCTGCGGAGCGCGGGGCAGAACGCCTTCGTCAACGTGATCTCGATGACGCGGCCGTTCTCCTTCACCTTGATGCCGGTGACCTCGTCGGCCTTGCCATCGACGTAGTCCTTCCAGCCGGCGATGTCCTGGAAGATGCTCTTGCGCACGGTCTTCGCGCTGCGCGCGATCGCTTCGGCCGTGTACTTGTAGTCGTCGCCGGTGAACGGCTGGCCGTCGCTCCACACCAGGCCCGACCGCAGGGTGTAGGTGACGGTGAGACTGTCCTTCGAGAGCTCGAACTTCTCCGCGAGGCCGGGCTCGAGGTCACCCGTATCAGGGTTCGAGCGCAGCAGCCCGAGGTAGAAGTTGCCCCACGCGCCGCTCGACGCGGTGTCGGTCGAGATGACCGGCTGGAGCGTCTTGATGTCCGAGATGGCGCCTTCGACGACGCGCCCGCCGGCTACGGGCTTCTCTCCCGCGCCCGTGGGTGCCGCAGACTCCTGTGTCCCCTGGGGGGCCTGAGAGCCGCACGCCGTCGCTACCAGCAGGACGGCGCCAAGGATGGACAGGAACCGCCTCATGGACTCCCTCCTCGCCACGATCTGTGTCTTTCGACCTACTGGGGATACGTCAGCCGCTACAGAGCGGTTCAGATCGCCGGAGCCTATCCGAGGGAGGAATCAGGCGCCACCGAATTCGCTCAGGTGAAAGAGCTCCTCGAGCGACCGGACGACGTGGTCGGGACGGGCGTCGCCGCTCGCCCGCTCGGCCGCGTCCTCCGCCGTGAGGCCCGTGAGGATGAGGACGCCTGTCGCGCCCACCCGGTGGGCCGCGACCATGTCGTAGTCGGTCGAATCGCCGACCACGACGACCGGCCCATCGGCGCCATCCGCGCGGCGGATCGCCTCCTCGAACAGGAATGGCTCCGGCTTGCCGATGCACAGCGCCTGACGACCGGTAGCCACCTCCAAGGCGGCGACGATGGCACCTGCGCCGGGCAGGAACCGTCCCTCGACGGGGTATGCGCGGTCCTTGTTCGAGGCGACGAAGAACGCGCCCGCCAAGATGGCCCGCTGCGCCTCGGCCAGCTTGGCGTACGTCAGGTGCAGGTCGAGCCCGACGACCACCGTGTCCGCCGGCGGCGGCAGGTCCAAGCTCGTCAGATACATCCGCATCGCGGACGGTGAGACGCCGTCCGCCGCCGCGGCGGCCGGCGGCCGGAGACCGGGGAGCTCGCCCGCGTCGCGCACGGGGATCCCCACCGACCGGATCTCGCTGCGGAGCGCCTCGGCCCCGACGACGAGGACGTCGCGCGGCATCGGGTCGCGCCGCTCGAGATGATGCGCGGTCGCGTATGCGCTCGTCACGACGTGCTCGCGGTCCCCGCCGAGACCGAGCGATCGCAACCGCTCGACGTACTCGTCACGCGTCGCGGTGGAATTGTTCGTGGCGAAGAAGACCTGCCATCGCGCGCGCCGCAGCCGCTCGAGGGTCTCATGCGCGTAAGGGAGGACCTGCGCGCCCCGATAGAGGACGCCGTCCATGTCGAAGATCGCCAGCGGCACGGGCCGCAGTATGGTGGCGCCGGTGCGGCTGCGGCTCGCCACGATCCTCGCGCTCGTCCTCGGCGTCGCATGCGCGCCGACGATCACGAACGCGCGCGCGACACCGAGCCTGCCGCCGCCCGAGCATCAGATGCACGAGCTCGGCGATCCCGTCCCCGACGCGCGCACCGACGCCGGCTGCGACACGCCACCGGTCGGCGCGCTCGAGCCCGCACGCGCCGCGTGGTGCGCCGGCGTGCGCAACAAGGCCGCGATCACGGCCATCGCCGGTCCGAACTCGTGGGTCGACGCGTTCGGGAGCTCGGCGGAGCACACCGCGATGCCCGCGGGCTACAAGGTCTTCGAGGCGGGCCCGCCCTCCATCTATCGCAGCGTCCACTTCGTCCACAACGGCCACTGGATGGTCGACGTGCAGAGCCACGGCGTGCCATCGGAGCGCTACGTCGGCGGCAAGCCGGATCCGCGCGAGGCCTCCGACTTCGGTGGCGCGATCGTGCGGCCCGATCGCGCGTTCCGCGCGGTCGACGGGCGCATCGTCGTCGAGGCCGACACCTCCGCCGGGATGGAGGCCTACACCGACGCATGGCCCGAGATCGTCATCACGACCGCGCCGGCGCCGGGCGCCGTGATCGACCCACGCTTCACGTACGGCGTCTTCGGCGGTCATGCGGCCTTCGGCTGCCGCTTCGAGAAGGACCGCACGCCCGTCTGCGCGGCGTTCGACGCGGAGCGCGCGCTCTTCGACCTCGCGCACGACCGCACGCCCGGCGGGACGATCGTCCGCATGGAGATCGCGCCCGAGCGCGTCGTGCTCTCCGTGAACGGGATCACGTACATGGAGCACGTGCTCAGCGGTGCGCGGCTACCGGCATCTCTCTTCGACAGTGACGTCTACGTGTACTTCGGCAGCTGGCTCTACCAGCCCACGCCCGCCGTGGTGCGATCCCATTGGGGTCGTCTCGCCGTGAACCCCTAGTCCTCGCAGGGGGCCTTTGTCGCGGGGCCTGATCGGCCCCGCAGCCCGGCGCCCCCTTCCACCCCCCGACTACAGCGCCGCCCTGTACAACGCCTCGATGTCCGCGAGCGTCGTCGGTCGCGGGTTCACGGCGATGTTCCCGGACTGGATCGCGTCCTTCGCCATCGGGCCGATCTTGTCGTCGCTGACGCCGCACTCCGCAAGGCGCTTCGGGATGCCGATCTCCTCGATGAGGCGGAACGTCCGGTCCACCGACGCCTTCGCGTCCTTGCCGACGCCCATGGCCTCGCCCACGAGCGCGAAGCGGTCGGGTGCCGCCGTGCGGTTGAAGTCCATGACGTGCGGCAGGAGCACTGCGACCGCCGTCCCGTGCGCGACGTGGCACCAGCCGCCGAGCGGCAGCGCCATCGCGTGGACGTTCCCGAGCCGCGTGTTGCTGAACGCGAGGCTCGCGCTCACCACCGCGCGCAGCATCCGCTCGCGCGCCTCGAGGTCACTTCCGTCCTTCACGGCGCGCGGGAGCGCCCACGCCGCGTCGCGGATCGCCTCGTACGCGAGCGCCTGCGTCATCGGGTAGGTGTTCTTGTTGACGAACGACTCGATCGCGTGGACGAGCGTGTCCATCCCCGTGATCGCCGTCAGGAACGGCGGCAGGCCCTTCGTCATGTCGGGGTCCTCGAGCGCGAAGAGCGCCGTCGCGTTCGGGCTGATGATCACGAGCTTCTTGTGCTGCGCCGGGTCCGCGATGACGCTGTTGATCGTGATCTCGGCGCCCGTGCCCGCCGTCGTCGGGATCGCCACCACCGGCGCGGCGAACTTCGGCACCTTGTCGATGCCCACGTAGTCGAGCACCGATCCGCCGTTCGTCATGAGCACCGCGGCCATCTTCGCGGTGTCGATCGACGACCCGCCGCCGACCGCCACGAGCGCGTCCGCCTTGACCTCTTTCGCGCGCTCGTAGCAGCGGTCGACGTCCTGGACCGTCGGATCGGGGACGACCCCGTCGTAGATCTCGTACGCGATCCCGGCCGCCCTCAGCCGCTCGAGGATGGGCTCGACCAATCCCACTTTGATGACGCCCGGATCGGTCACGACGAGCACGCGCTTCGCGCCGACCTGCTCGAGCGGCTCGTTGACCTTCAGGGCGACGCCGCGCCCGAACATGATCCGCGTCGGGATGCGGAACACGTCGACGCGCGCGGGAGATGCCGTGGTCACCGCGAGGATGCTAGGCGGCGGCGAGCGTGGACGCGTGCCGAGGTGCGGTCCACACGGCGCGCGAGGCCGCCGCTGCGAGCCGTCGACGAGGGCGGCCCGGCCGAGTGCGCCGTGATCAGCGCGAGGGGCGGATCCAAGGAGGAGGGCGCGCGCGACGACGAGGTGCGACCGGGTCCCGTCCCGAGCCGCCGGGTACGACGAGGAACAGGAACAGGACGAGGCGGCGAGGGATGGGGGGAGCACCTCGCCGGAGCTCGCGCCTGACGACGAAGGATCCGCCCGAGCGCTGATCCCTACGTCGTGGGCGGCGGCTTCTTCCCCCGCTGGCGGTACACCTTGTAGGCGCGGCCACCCACCGTTTCGCCCCACCCGCGCCGCTCGACGTACGCGTCGACCCGCGCGAAGAGCGTCGCGATCGCCGCGGCGAGCAGCGCTCGCCAGAGCGTGAAGAAGATCATGCGCAGGCAGCCGCCCAGACAGCACCCCATGTGCGCGCACGATCATGCCTGTTCCGGGCGGCCGCTGCCTCGGGCACCGACCGCGCCGAGCGCCTCGTGGTGACCCCGGCGACCGCCAAGACGCACGTCAGCCGGATCATGGGAAAAGCTCGGTGCGCATGACCGCGCGCAGCTCGTGGTGTATGCCTACGAGTCGGGCCTCGTGATCCCGGGCCGTGCCGCCGAGCGATGGCTTCGCCGGGTCGCGATCGTCCTATCAGGAAAAGGGAGGCGATCACATGAACTTCAACAGCATCCTGATCGGGTCGGAGGACCCGAAGCGCCTGGTGGACTACTACACGAAGGTCCTCGGTAAGCCGGCGATGTCGGACGCCCCGTACACGGGCTGGCAGATCGGCAGCGGCTGGGTCAGCGTCGGGCCGCACGACGAGGTCAAGGGCCGGAACGCGCAGCCCGGTCGGATCATCTGGAACATCGAGAGCGCCGACGTCAAGGGCGACTTCTCGCGTCTCAAGGCCGCCGGCGCGAAGGTGGTCCGTGAACCGTACGACCCGGAGGGGTCGGGCAAGTACTGGATCGCCACATTCGCCGATCCGGACGACAACTACTTCCAGCTGATGAGCCCGATGTAGCGGGCGTGAAGCGCGCGCGCCAGGAGACGCGCTCGAGGGATCCCTCCTTTACGGGTGCACCGGGTGTCCCACCACCGGCAGCGTGTGCAGGGCGCGCGGGACGATCAGCAGGCTCGCGCGCTGCGGACGGCCGATGTGCTCGTAGGCGATGTCGAGCGCCTCCTCGACGTCAACGGCGACCCGCAGCTTGGCGCGGCGGACGACATCCGCCGCCTCCGACGCCGCGACGACGATCTGGCAGTGCTGCAGGGTCAGCGCCACCATCACCGCACGCTGCTCGCCGCCCTCGAAGTGGCGACGCGCGGCATCGACGACGGCGGAGGGCGACTCGGCGCTCTCGAGCGCTGCGAGGAAACGCTGCTCCCCCGCCCCTTCGCCGGCGCCCTCGGGCAGCTGCGCGGGGATGACGATCACGCCGCCCTCACGCACGACCGGCGTCGGCGCGAAGCGGAGATACGTCGCGGCGCGCGAGGCCTGGTAGAGGTTCACGTCCTTCGGCGCGCCGACCCCCGCGACCACGACGTCGTACTGCTTCTCGATCGGCCGCGTGTAGACCTCCGACGCGATCGCGACGAGCCGCGCGAGGACCGCGTCGGGATCGCCGGCGGCGACAGCCACCGGGCGCTCGCGGTCGTCGTTCACGACGTTGACGCAGAAGCGGAGTCCCGCGCGGCGCGCGATCTCGCGGATCGTCTCGTGGAATGGGTTGCCTTCGATCTTCGCCAGGCGCACTCCGGGGTCCTCGAGGAACCGCATCCCGTGCGTCGCGGTGATCACCGGCTCGCCGCAGCAGCCGATCGCGACCGTCTTCCGACCACCGGACCAGCCCGCGTACTGGTGCGGCTCGACGACCCCGGTCGCAAGGACGAGGTCGGCATCCTTTACGAGCTGCTGGGTGAAGCCCGGGACGTCGTAGGGCGGTATCGAGCCCAATGCCGCCCACTTGGACGGATCGCGGCCGTCCGAGTCGACCACGCGCACACGGTCGACCACGCGTCCGAGCTTCTCGCGCTTCTCGGCGTCGGTGGTCGGGCGGTGGATCCCGATCCCGACCATGACGAGCACGTCCTCGTCCGCGACGCCGCCCGCCGCGAGCTCGTCGAGCATCGGCGGGACGAGCACCGCATCGGGCGACGACCGCGTGAGGTCCGTGACGGCGAGCACCACACGCGGGCGGCGCCCGGCGGCGCGCGAGACGGTCTCGGCGGCGAGGTCTCGCAGCGCGGGCGAGCCGAGCGGGGCGCGCAGCGCGTCGCGGGCCGCGCGGTCGAGATCCGCGATCGGCGTCACGGGCGCCGACGTGACAGTGTCGACCTCGAACCAGGGCGCGACCATGAACTCGAGCTCCTCATGCGCGTACGGGACGCGGTGCATGAAGGGCGGAGCGCGCACGCGCCGATCGTACGTGCCGTTCACCTGCCGCGTGCGCGCGCCGGCCCAGAGCTAGGCGAGGCCGAGCAGCCGAAGGATGATCAGGATGACGACGAGCACGAGGATGAGATGGATGAGGTTCCCGCCGTAGAACGGCGACGGCCCAGTGAGCGGCTCGCGCATGTAGAAGCGCCCGCGCCCGAAATACCCGAAGAGCCACAGCAGCAGGAGGATGACGACGATCAGCTCGAGCAGGCCCATATGACCTCCGATCCGAGCGGAGCATCTGCCCCGTTCTCGGATTGGGTCAGCACGGCCGATGCCGTGCGCGCGACGACCAAGAAGACGACCAAGCTCGAGGTCCTGGCCGCCTATCTCGCCCCTCTCCATGGCGACGACCTCGCGATCGCGTCGCGCCTCTTCGCCGGCGGTCCGTTCTCACGGGCCGACCAGCGCGTGCTGGCGGTCGGCTGGAGCGCGCTGATCGATGCGATCCTCGAGCGCTCGGGCGCGCACGGGGACGACATCGGCGCGTCCTACCAGCGCCATGCCGACCTGGGCGACGTCGCGGCCGAGCTCATCACCACGCCACCGCCGGATCCGCGTCCGCTGACGCTACGCGATCTCGCGGCCGCGTTCGACGAGATCGCGGCGATCAGAGGCTCGAACGCGAAGCGCGCGCTCGTCCGCGCGCTGCTCGCGCGCGCCAGGGGGTCCGAGGCTCGGTACCTCGCGAAGATCGTCGGGGGCGACATGCGGATCGGCCTGCGGGAGAGCCTCCTCGAGGACGCCATCGCCAAGGCGTTCGCTCGCGAACGTGGTGCGGTCGTGCGCGCGAACATGCTCGGCGGCGACGTCGGCGAGACGGCGGTGCGCGCGAAGGCCGGCACGCTCGAGGCGGCCGCCTTCGCGCATTTCGCGCCCGTCGGGATGATGCTCGCGACGCCCGTCCTCGAGCTCACCGAGGTCGCGAAGCGGTTCCCGCCTCCGTACGTCGTCGAGGACAAGTACGACGGCGTCCGCGCGCAGGTGCACAAGGTCGGGGACCGCGTCGAGATCTTCTCGCGCACGCTCGACCGTGTGACCGATCGCTTCCCCGAGGTCCTCGACGCGCTGCGTCGGATCCCGGGCAGCTTCGTGCTCGACGCGGAGGTGCTCGCGTTCCGCGACGGCCGCGCCGTCCCGTTCACCGTGTTCGCGCGGCGCCTCGGTCGGAAGATCGTCGCCGCCGATCTGCGGACCGAGCTGCCCGCCACGCTGGTCGCGTTCGACATCCTCGAGCGCGACGGCACGCCGCTCCTCGACCGACCGCTCGACGAGCGCGCGCGGATCCTTCGGTCGCTGCCGCTCGAGCCGCCGCTGCGCGTGCCCGAGATGCGCGTGATCGATCTCGGACCCGAGGAGCTCCCGGCCACGCTCGACCGGGAGTTCGCCGCGGCGCGCGACCGCGGGAACGAGGGATTGATGGTGAAGGACCCGCGCTCCCCCTACCGGCCCGGCCGCCGCGGTATGGAGTGGCTGAAGGTGAAGCGGCCTCTCCGCACGCTCGACGTCGTCGTCACCGCCGTCGAGTGGGGTCACGGCAAGCGGCGCGGCGTGCTCTCGGACTACACCTTCGCGGTGCGCGACGAGGACGGCCGCCTACGCAACATCGGGAAGGCGTACTCGGGGCTGACCGACAAGGAGATCGCCGAGATGACCGAGCACTTTCTCGCGCACACGGTCCAGGACCTCGGCCGCGTGCGCATCGTCGAGCCGGACACGGTCATCGAGGTCGCGTTCGACCAGATCCATCTGAGCGACCGGCACGACTCGGGGCTCGCGATGCGCTTCCCGCGCATCGTCCGGCTCCGTCCGGACAAGCCGGTCGCCGAGATCGACACGCTCGCGACCGCGCGTAGCCTTGCCCCGAAGTGAGAGAGCCGCACCTCGCCGCGCTGCTCGAGCTACAGCGCGACCTCGCGCTCGAGGCGGACATCGACAAGGTCCTCGAGCGGATCACCGCGGCGGCGACCTCGCTGCTCGAAGCCGAGCGCGCGACGCTCTACGTCGTCGACGACGCGCGGCAGGAGATCTGGTCGCGCGTCGTCACGCAGAGCGAATTCAAGGAGCTGCGCCTGCCGCTCGATGGCCGCAGCCTCGCGGCGGAGGTCTCGCGGGGCGGCGGGCCGCTGCGCATCGCGGACCCGTACGGCGACCCGCGCTTCGACCCGAGCGTCGACGCCCGCACCGGCTTCCGCACGCGTTCGCTCCTCGTGCTGCCGATCCTGTCGCGGGCGCGCGAGCGGCTCGGCATCCTCCAGGTCGTCAACGCCCGCGACGGCGCGTTCGAGGAGGAGCACGAGACGCTCGGCATGGCGCTCGCGGCGTCGGCGGGCATCGCCCTCGAGTACGTCCGCCTCACGAGCCAGCTCGCGGAGGAGCGTCTGCGCCAGGTGCGGATCGCGGAGGAGACGCGCCATCGGCTCGCGCGCGACCTGCACGACGGCGTCGCGCAGACGCTCGCGAACACCGCGCTCGGGATCGAGATCGCCCAGCGCCGCGCGCAGCAGGACCTGCCGGGCGCGCTGGCGGAGCTCACGACGGTGCGCGAGCGCGTCCTCGAGGCGCAGCACGGCCTTCGCGACATCCTGTTCGCCCTGCGTCCGGTCGTCCTCGAGGAGGAGGGCCTGCCCGCGGCGGTCCGCGCGCTCGCGCAGCGGATCGACGGCACCGCCGGGACGCGGGTGGTACCGCGGAGCGTCGACGCGACGCGTCGCCTCGGGCGCGAGGCCGAGGCCGGCGCGTTCCACGTCATCCGCGAGGCCGTGACGAACGCGATCAAGACCGGCCGCGCGGGGACGGTCGCGATCGACGTGCGCGATGAGCCGAACGCGCTCAGCGCGCTCGTCGAGGACGACGGCGTCGGGTTCGACGTCGCCGCGACGCTCTCGGGCTACGCGTCGCGCGGCAGCCTCGGCATGCTGCAGATGCGGGAATCGGCGCGGCTCATCGGCGCGCAGCTCACGATCGACTCCAGCCCCGGCCACGGGACGCGCGTCCGGCTGCGCGTGCCGAGCTCTTGAAGGAGCCCAAGCGGGGGGATGGCGGGGGGCACAGCCCCCCGCCTAGTCCGTACCATCCGCGCCGGGTGGGAGCGGCACGCACCGCGCCTGGCGACGCGCCCCTCGACGCGCTGGCGCTCGAGGACGCGTTCATCGCGCTCACCGACGGGGTCGTCGTGAGCTCCGCGAGCGGCGACATCGTCAGCGCCAACCCCGCCGCGTTCCGCCTCCTCGGCGAGGATCAGCTCGTCGGCCAGATCTTCGACGAGCTGCTGCTCGTCAGCGGTGCCGCGACCGTGCAGCGCACCGACGGCCACGTCGTGCGGCGCGCGTGGTTCCCCCGCGAGGACCGGATGGGCGTCCTCGAGATCGTCTCGACGGGCATCCAGGAGCGTGGCTGGATCCACACGATCCGCGACGTCACGGCGCAGGCCGAGCTCCTTCGCCTGAAGGAGGACTTCCTCCTGCAGGTCGCGCACGAGCTCCGCTCGCCGATCGCCGCGCTGTCCGCCTCGCTCGACCTGCTGCACCAGGACGCGTTGACGATGCCGCGCGACGAGCTCGCCAAGATGCTGAGCACGCTCATGCGGAGCGCGCTCCGTCTCGAGCACCTCATCGAGAACATGCTCGACGCGGGCAGCATCGAGGCCGGCACGTTCCAGGTCCGCGCACTGCCGACGAGCATCCGTGCCGCGCTGAAGGAGGCCCTCGAGGTCGCGCAGCACCAGCTCGACGCGAAGGGGCAGCAGCTCGTCACGCGCATCGCGCCCGGCAGCGACCGCGTGCTCGCCGACCCGCGCCGCACCGCGCAAGTGCTGCTCAACCTCATCGCGAACGCGAGCAAGTACTCGCCCGAGTCGACAAGCATCACCGTCTCGACGGCACCGACCGACGGATCCATCGAGGTCGTGGTCGCGGACGAAGGTCCCGGCATCCCCGAGGACGAGCGGCCGAAGCTCTTCCAGCCGTTCTACCGCGCGCGCACCGCTCGCGAGGCCGCGGGCGGCGTCGGGCTCGGCCTCACGATCTGCCGCGCGATCGTGCAAGCGCAGGGTGGTGACATCCGGATCACCGCGGATCCATCGGGCGGTACGGCGGTACACTTCACGATCCCCAAGGCCCGAGAGCTAGCGGAGGAGGCGCGCGGCGCGTGAAGCTGCTGGTCGTCGATGACGATCGCGATCTCGTGGAGCTGCTCGACTATGCGCTGCGGCGCGAAGGCTACGAGGTGGTGCGCTCATACGACGGCGAGACCGCGCTCGAGTCGTTCGAGCGGGAGAAGCCGGACCTCGTCGTCCTCGACCTGAACCTGCCCAAGCTCGCCGGATTCGTCGTCCTCGAGCGCATGCGCCGGGCCGACGACCACGTCGCGATCCTCATCCTCTCGGCGCGTCAGGACGAGACCGATGTGCTGCGCGGGCTCCAGCTCGGCGCGGACGACTACATCTCGAAGCCGTTCCGTCCGAAGGAGCTCGTCGCGCGCGTGAAGGCGATCCTGCGGCGCTCGGTGCAGGTCCGCGGTCGCCCCGCGCCGTCGGTCTACAGGACCGGCGACATCGTCCTCGACGAGGCCACGCACGAGGTCAAGACCGGCGACGTGCCCATCCACCTCTCGCCGACCGAGTTCAAGCTGCTCCGCCACTTCATGGCGAACCCGGGTCGCGTCCTCACCCAGGAGGAGATCCTCGAAGGGGTCTGGGGGTACGACGCGGACGTCGGCGGCGACCTCGTGAAGCTGAACGTCAGCCGCCTGCGGCGCAAGCTCGCGTCGGACGGGCAGCAGCGCGACGTCATCCAGACCGTCCCAGGCGTCGGCTATCTGTTCAAGGGCGCCGATGGCGGCGTGCAGCGTGAGGACGCGCGCGTCGCGCGCGGCGGTCCCGCCGGAGCGGCGAGTACCTAGTTCGCTCTGCTCCTCGGCCGTCCTGTCATTCGCGCCATAACGCCTTCGGCGTAGGCGCTCAGGCTAGTTCAGCCGGCGGCGGGTCGCCTCGAGATCCGCGCCGTTGCTGTACACGGGATACACGGCGAGACCCGAGGCCTTCGAGATCGCATCCACCGCCGAGGCGTTCGGCTGTGGCAGCGCCACCGTCAGGACCTGGCCCTCATGGCCGACGATGACCGCGTTCCATTCAGCGAGCAGGGACCCCGGAACGGTCCCCTGCAGCTCGCGCGTCGCGAGCCGCGACGGATCGGCGAGGTACGGCACGTGCTCGACCGGGCTGTGCGCCGGGCGCATTGCGCCGCGCGGGCCTTCGGCGAGCGAGTGCTCCCACACGCGGATCCCGCCGCCGGCACCCTTCGCGTCGTACATCGCGGAGTCGGCGCTCTCGATGAGCGCGGCGATGTCCGCCGCCGGGCGCGGGAACGTCGAGACGCCGAGCGAGAGGGCCACGTGCTCGCCGGCGCGCCTCATCTCCTCCGGCAGCTCCGCCTTCGCGAGCTTGTCGAGGATGCGCCGGCCGACGCGGGCCGCGCTCTCGGTGTCGGCGTCGGGGAGGATGATCGCGAACTCGTCGCCGCCGTAGCGGGTCGGGACGTCGTACACGCGCACCGCCTCGCGGATCGCCGTCGCGACCGTACGCAGGACCTGGTCACCCACGCGATGGCCGTGCGCGTCGTTGATGCGCTTGAACCCGTCGACGTCGATCATGAGCAGCGCGACCAGATGCTCCGACCGCTTCGCGCGATCGGCCTCCGCCTGGAGGCGCCGGTCGAAGTGCCGCCGGTTGAAGAGCCACGTCAGGGGGTCGGTCTCGGCGAGGAGCTTCAGCGCCTCCTCCTGATCCTGCTGCTGCAGGCAGGCGGCGATGTGGCCCGCGAGCATCTCGAGCGTCGCGAGATCGCCCGTCGTGAAGTCACGGTCGCCGATCGGGTCGGCGACGTTGAGCACGCCGCGGGCGACATCGTTCACGACGATCGGCACCGAGACGTAGGAGCGGGTCTTGTACGCGCCGCGCTTCGTGACGACCTCGGTCCCGGCGGCCGCGAGCACCCCGCGCTTCTCGGCGGCGACCTTGCCGGCGATGCCCTCGCCGACCTTGACGCGCACCGTCTCCCTCACATCGTCGGCGAGCCCGACGGCCCGCGAGATCACGAAGTCGGCGTCGTCGCTGTCGCGCAGCATGAGCGAGGCGCGCTCGCCCCGGACGAGCTCCGTGGCGACGCGGAAGATCGAGTCCAGCAGGTCCTGGGCGAGCTGTTGGCCGTGGTCCCCCAACGTTCCCCCCTCGCACGTCGTCCGGCCGGCAGGCTCCCCCGAGCTCGCCTGTCGGCCTGTTGTCCGGGCGGGAGTATCTCGCCCGGACAAGCGTGGGCGACGGTCTGTTCGGTATCGATAGGGCGCCTCCGGCGGCTATTGCCACTCCCGGGCGGCGAGCCGCACGAACAGCGCGACCGGCTCCACGCGGCGAGCGAGCACTGATACCACCCCATCGACGTGCTGGAGGACGCCCTCGACCACGACCGCTGGGCTGGTATCGATCACGGCCTTGCACACCTTGTATGTCGCCGGGCGGACGATGACGTTGGCGATCCCGACCTCGTCCTCGAGCGAGAGGAAGACGTGGCCCTTCGCGGTCTCGGGATGCTGCTTCACCACGATCGCCCCCGACACCTGGACGACCCGGCCGTGCGCGAGCCCGCCGAGGTCGATGGAGCGCAGGACGCCGCGCCGGTCGAGCTCGGCGCGATAGAAGGACATCACCTGAGGACCCGTGGGCACGCCCGTGATGCGGTAGTCGAGCGCCGTGACCTCGGCCGGCGTGAGCGCAGGAAGGGCGGGCGCCGCGGTCGTCGGGAACGCGAGCGTCGGCCGCACGAACACGGGCGAGGTCCGGTGCGCGTCACGCGCCCGCCACAAGAGCGCGCGGCGCGGCTCGCCGAGCGCGTCGAACGCGCCGACGAGCGCGAGGCTGCGCAGCGCCTCCTCCTTCAGGGCGACGCGCCGCGCGAGATCGTCGAACGAGCGGAACGGACCGCCGCGTTCGCGCTCCGCGACGATGGCGCCGGCCTCGTCGTCGCCGACATGCTTCACGTACGTGAGACCGAGGCGGACGTGGTGTTCGCGGCACTTGCGATGCTGTGCGATCGCGCGCGAGAGATCCTGCACACCGGATGCGGCGCTCGGCTGGGTGACGTTGCCTCGGGTCGCGCCCCTCTGGGCTCGGTCGCTCTCCGGGGTCCCCTTCCATGTTCGTTCTCTCTCGCGTTCGGGGACCCACGCTCCCTCGCCAGAGGGGCGGCTCCCCTCGGCCAGGAGGCGCTCTGGAAGCGCGTGTTGTTCCTTGGGCTCAGGACCCCGATCCGGGACCTCTTCCACTGTCGCTTTCGAAAGTGAGACGTTCACGTCCACGGGAAGGATCGCGACCCCGTGTCGCTTCGCATCGCCGGCGATGACGGCGGGGCTGTAGAAGCCCATCGGCTGGTTGTTGAGCAGCGCGACGTAGAACTCCGCGGGGTAATAGAGCTTCAGGTGCGCGGTGTGGTACGCGGTGAGCGCGAACGCGGCCGCGTGGCTCTTGCAGAACCCGAACTCCGCGAAGGCGGCGATCTGGCCGAAGATGTCGTTCGCGGTCGCGTCGTCGACGCCGCGCGCGAGGGCTCCGTGGACGAACGGCCCGCGCAGGCGCTCCATGTCCTCGGACGAGCGCGCGCGGCTCATCGCGCGGCGCAGCTTGTCGCCTTCGCTCGGGGTGAACCCGGAGATCGCCATCGCGACCTTGAGGATCTGCTCCTGGAAGATGATCACGCCGAGCGTCTCCTGGAGGGCGGGCTCGAGCGACGGATGCGCGTACGTCACCGGCTCCTTGCCCTGACGCCGGCGGATGTATGGGTTGACGGCGTTCCCCTGCAGGGGGCCCGGCCGGATGATCGCGACCTCGACGACGATGTCGGCAAAGCTCCGCGGCAGCACGCGCGGCAGCGCCTGCGCCTGGGCGCGGCTCTCGACCTGGAAGAGGCCGATCGTGTCGACCTCGCAGATGAGGTCGTAGACCGCGGGATCGTCGAGCGGGAGCGTGCCGAGCTCGAGGCGGACGCCGTGCCGCTCCGCGATCATCGCGACGGCGTCCTTGATGAGCGAGAGCGTGCGCAGCCCGAGGAGATCCATCTTCACGAGCCCGAGGTCCTCGACGTCGCGCTTGTCGAACTGCACGACGTTGCGGCCGGGCATCGTGGCGCGCTCGATCGGGACGACGTCGACGAGCGGCGCGGCAGTGATGAGCATCCCGCCGTTGTGGATCGAGAGATGGCGTGGCAGGTCGGCGATCGCGAGCGTGAGCTCGCGGAAGAGCGGGAAGCGCTCGCGCTCCGTCGCGGTGAGGTCGGCGGAGATCGTCGCCACGGTGTCGGCGAGCCCGTTCCGACCCTCGGTCCCGGGGGTGGAAGGGGGCGGAGCCCCCTGCGAGAGAGGAGGCGGCTTTGCCGCCAAGGCGTGGTGCCCGGGATGGTCGTGGAACGTGACGCGCGGATCGACCGCGTAGTGGTCGATGCTCTTCGCCATCCGGTCGATGATCTCGGGGCGGAACCCGAGCGCCTTCGCGACCTCGCGTGAGGCGAGGCGCGCGCGGTACGTGACGAGGTTGCACACCATGGCGGAGTAGTTCTCGCCGTACTTCGCGTAGACGTATTGGATGACATCCTCGCGGTCGTTCGTCGCGATGTCGATGTCGATGTCGGGCATCGTCTTGCTGTCCTCGGTGAGGAACCGCTCGAAGAGCAGGTCGTGCGCGATCGGATCGACCTTCGTGATGTCGAGGACGTACGCGACGATCGAGTCCGCCGCCGATCCGCGGCCCTGCGCGGGGATCCCCCGCTCCTTGCAGAAGCGGACGATGTCCCAGTTGATCAGGAAGAACTCGGCGAGCTTCGCGCGCTCGATGACGTCGAGCTCATGCGCGAGCTGCCTGCTGATCTTGGGAGTGATCAACGCGTACTTCTCGCGGGCGCCCTGCTGACAGAGCTCGTAGAGGAAAGAGAACGCGGTGTTGCCGTCGGGCACGGGAAAGCCCGGGAGCCGCTGATGTCCGAGGTCGAGGTCGACGTCGCACGCGTCGGCGATAGCGCGCGCGTTCGCGAAGCCCGCATCGAACGTCGTCGGACCACCCGCGAACCGGTCGCGCAGCGCGGCCTCGCCCTTCAGCCAGCGCTCGCCGTTGGGCGCGAGGCGCTCACCCGCCTCGTCGATCGTGAGACCGAGGTCGATGCAGCGCATGAGGTCGTGCAGTCGCCGGCCCTCCGGGCGCGCGTAGCGAACGTCGTTCGTGACCACCGTGCCGAGGCCGAGATCGGCAGCGAGCGCCGCGAGGCGGTCGCAGCGCGCCTGATCGTCGCGGCCGAGACCGTCGACGAGCTCGAGGTAGAGCGCCTCGCCGAAGATGCGCCGCAGCTCCGCGAGCGCGAGCGGGTCCTCGCTCGCGCTGAGCGCGAACAGCCCCGCGCTGTCAGCCTCGAGCATCGCGAGCGCCGGCTTCGGCGCTTCCTTCTTGCCCGCGAGCTGTGCCGCCGAGACGATCCGACAGAGGTTCGTCCAGCCCGTGCGGTCGCGCGCGAGCAGGACGACGGACCCGACCTCAGGAAAGGTCATCTCCGTCCCGAAGATCGGCTTGATGCTTTTCTCTCTCGCCGCATTCCAGAGTCGGACCGCGCCGTACAGGCCGTTCGTGTCGGTGATCGCGAGCGCGTCCATGCCGTGCTCGATCGCCGCATCGACGAGCTCCTCGGGCGTGGACGTGCCGTTCAAAAAGGAGAAGCACGAATGGACATGGAGGTGAGAAAAGCCCGACACGGCGTTAGCCGATCAGCGCGAGGGTGGGTGATGTCGACGGGGGGCGGCGCGATCTCGCGACCGGGAGTGGAGGGGCCCCGCCGGCACAACGAGCGTCAAGGACAAGGAACAGGCGGGGAGGCCAACCCGGGAGCGAGATGCGACGCCCCCCAGTCGGGTGCGTCACCCACCCGAGCACTGATCTAATCCAGCATCCGCTGCAGGTACCAGCCGCCCGTGCGGCGATCGCCGAAGACCTCGCAGAGCGTCCCATCGGCCGTGCGCAGCGTGAGGTGGTCGCGCGAGGTCGCGGCGTCACCCTTCCACCACTCCACGTCGACGCGCCAGCGGCGCACGACCTCGACGACCGTCCAGCGCCGGTCGGCGACGCGCAGCGAGCGCGGCTCGCCCTCGTACCACTCGAGACGGATGGGGTGCGGATCGGCAAAGAGCCTCACGAGACTGCCTCCTCCCACCGCGCTTCGCGCTCGGCCATGCGCGCGTCAGCGTCGGCGACCTCGGCGCGCATGACCGCCCCGGGACCGAGACGCGAGCGCAGATAACGCGCGACGGCGATCGCTTCCTCTTCATTCGCGCCGTCCGCCGCGAACAGGCCGATCTGCCGTCCGCGCGACGGCTCGACCTCGGTCACCTCGACGCGCACGCCGAGCACGCGCCCGACCTCGTCCGGACGCTCCTCGAGACCCCAGCGCAGCGAGCGCAGGAGCGCCGAAGCGTTCGCGGTGGGGGGCAGGACGAGCCGCTCCACCTGGAGCGGCGGGCCATCCTCGCGCTCGAGCTTCGCCTCGAGCCGCAGCGCCGCGAGGCCGTCGCGCTCGAGTTCCGTCGCGAGCGGGTCGAGCACCGACTTCAGCGCGAAGACGAGCTGCTCGCGCTCCGTGATCGCGTCGTCCCAGGCGCGCTTGCCGACGATCCGCCGCCGCGGCGGCGCCCCGCGCACCTCGCCGGGGTCCTCGCCGCGCGCGAGCGCGTGCGCCGCGGCCACAGCGCGACCGAACCGATCGAGCACAGCGCCTCGGTCGAGCTCGGCGAACGCGCCGACGTCACGGATCCCGAGGAGCGCGAGCTCCTCGCGCTGCTCCTCGCCCATCGGGAGGGTCGACAGCGGGAGCATCGCGAGGAACGCACGCTCCTCGGCCGGACGGATGCGCACGACGTCACCCGCGGGCGCGCGCTCGGCCGCGACGCGCGCGGCGAACGGGCGCTCGGCGATCCCGACGGCCGCCGCGATCCGCGCGCGCGCGAGCGTCTCGACGATCCGCGCGCCGACCCGCTCCGGCGGGCCGAGGAGCCGGGTCGTCCCGCGGAGGTCGCACGCGAAGGTGCCGCGCGCTTCGACACCGACGCGCGGCAGGATCCGGCAGAGGGCATCGAGGACCTTCGCGTGCCGCGCGTCCGACACCTCACCGCGCAGATGGACGACCGCGACGGCCCTCACACCGCCTCCCGCAGGACGGCACGGTCCTCCGCAGGATCGCCGAGCTTGCGCACCGCGAACGTCCACCCGACGGTCCGCCCGTGGCGATCCTCCCAGGAGACGCGCTCGAACGCGAAGGTCGGCAGGCTCAGACGGATCGCGGGCGCGTCCGCGACGACGACGAGGGCGGACGTCGAGCCGCGCGCGTGCGCGAGCACGGGACGGAGCGCGTCCGGGGACGCGACCTGCGCGAACGAGGGGCCGAGGTCGACGACGACGAGCCGGAAGCCCTCACTGCGCAGACCCGCGCCGGCGGCGAGGAGGACCTCGGCGCCCGTGCGCGCGCGCACCACGACGACGCGGTGGAGGTCGACGCCGCTGCGATGCGCGGCCACGGCATCGAACGACCGCGCGCCATCGACCCACAGCGCCGTCGCGCCGTCACGCTGCGCGCCGGCCACCGCGCGCAGCGCCAGCGTGACCTTGCCGCATGTGCCTTCGCCGACGAGCGCGACGACCGATCCGGGCTCGATCCCGCCAGACAGGCGGTCGAACGGCGTCCCGGTGAGGAAGCGGCGCTGGTCGGCGCGGTCGCGAGCGGTCGTCGCGGTGACGACCGTCCGTGCCCCGTATCGGACGTCGAGGCGGGCGATCGCGTCGGTCAATGCGGCGGCTGCGGCCATCTGCCCACGCTCCCCTGCGTCGGTGGCTGTTAGAACAGATGTTCTACCGAGAACACGCCCCTGTCAAGGCCGCGAATGGCCAGGAAATTGCCTCCTCACAGGGTCGCCATGGAAGAACGGCGGGCACCGGGCACGTGCGTCGACTGCGGCAGTGACGCATTCATCCGGCTGTCCTCGCAGGACGGCCGCGAGGACATGATCTGCGGTCACTGCTACGCGGAGCGCATACGTACCCCCCGGACCCAGGCGAAGGGCATCGAGCGCGCGGTGAAGCAGCGCGCGAGCTAGTCCGCAGCTCCCCCGCTCCGCGCTTCCGCATGCACCGTTCTCGGCGGGTGCACCTGCGCGCGATGTCGCCGATGCCGCGGCTGCGACGTCGCGAGGCGCACCGCGGGGACGCGCACCGCGACGTACAGCGTCACGAGACCGACGACCACCGAGCCGATGATGAAGCTGTTCGCTACACCGATGAGCGTCCCGATGGATCCGAGGATCATCGAGCCGAGCGGCATGAAGCCCATCATCAGCATCGAGTGCACGCTCATCACGCGACCGCGCAGGTGGTCCGGCGCACGCGTCTGCATGAGCGTGTTGACCATCCCGAGGAACAGCATCGTCGTGAACCCGAGGAGCGCGAGGACCGGTAGCGCCGCGGCCAGCGAGCGCTGCACCCCGAAGAGGGCGAGGAGGACGCTCATCGCGCCGGCGCCACCGAGGAGCAGCACGCCTCGCCGCCGCACGTTGCCGAGCGAAGCGGTCGCGAGCGCGCCCACGAGCGAGCCGATCCCCGACGCGCCGAACATCCACGACAGCTCGAGCGCGCCGGCGCCGAGGTCATGCGCGACCGCAGGCAAGAGCTGGATGTACGGTCGCGACAGCAGCGCCGTCAGACCGAAGAGGACGACCGCCCAAAGGATCACGGGCTCGCGCCGGATGTAGCCGAGCCCCTCGCGGATCGATCGGAGGACCGGCACGTCACGCCGCCCGCCTTGAACAGGCACGGGCGCCATGAAGAGCAAGGCCATCAGGACGGCCACATACGAGAGCGCGTTGATCGCGAAGAGCCCGCCGACCCCGGCGAAGCTCCCCGCGGGCTGACCGGCGGAGATCCCGGCCGCGATGAGCCCGCCGAGGACCGGCCCGATGATCTGCGGGCCGTTGAAGGCGGCCGAGCTCAGGCCGATCGCGCTCATCAGGTCGCGCTCCGGAACGAGCCGTGGGACCATCGCCTGCCGCGACGGTGCGTCGAACGAGAAGATGAGCGAGTTGATCGCGCCGAGCAGAAGGATCTGCACGATGTCGATGCGGCCGCTGATCGTGAGGGTCGCAAGGATCGCCGCCGTGCTCGCGGCGAGCATCTGCGTCACAAGGAGCAGGCGTCGCCGGTCGGCGCGGTCGGCGACGACCCCGCCGAAGAGACCGAACGTGAGACCCGGGATCGCGCGCGCGAGGCCGACGAGGCCGAGGTACAGCGGCGCGAGATGCGGGACACCGTCGCGGATGGCGAGCTGCACGACGAGGTAGCCCTGCCCGAACATCTGCATCCAGGTCCCGGTGTTCGAGACCAGCAGGCCGAACCAGAAGAGGCGGAAGTCGCGGTACCGGAGCGCGGCGATGGCGCTCGTGCGTCCCGGCTCGACGGCGACGGCGGCGTCGGTGGACGGCTCGAGGGCCGGCCCGAGCTCGGCCCTCGGGTCAGCGGCGGGCTGGGGCGTCACGTACCTCCGATCGCTTTCGGCGAGAGTGCATGGGAGTCGAACCCACCACGGAACGCGTCAGCGCCCCATCAACGGTTTTGAAGACCGCGGGCCTCACCGGAGACCTCGCACTCTCAGGGACCCCCGACGAGATCCACATCGAGCCTAGCAGCACGTGACCTCCGTCCGAGGGACGGAGGTCACACGTTCACGGCTGTGGAGCGCGCGCGGATCTAGGCGACCTTCATGTACGCGGCGAGCTGCTGGAGAAGGCGCTCCTTCGGCATGTAGCCGACGAGCCGCTGCGCCTCGCGACCGTCCTTGAAGACGATCATCGTCGGGATCGCGCGCACGCCGAAGCGGCCGGCCGAGACCGGGTTCGCGTCGACGTCGAGCTTGGCGATCTTGAGCTGCTCGCCCCGCTCGGCCGCGATCTCCTCGAGGACCGGCGCGACCATCCGACAGGGCCCGCACCAGGTCGCCCAGAAGTCGACCAGCACGGGCTTATCGGCCTTGAGGACCTCCTGCTCGAACGTGGCGTCGCTGACCGGGACCGGCTTTCCCATGTGTTCTGTATCGCTCCTTACATCCCGGTCACCCGCCGGGTTCTCTATCACGTCCCGGCGCAGCCGGGCGGGACAGGATGGTCAGGGATCCTCGATCTCTGACCACCTACCACTTGAACGATAGCTGGTGGGCAGATCGTTCCACAGCAGGTTCGAGACCGAGGACCGGCTCCAGATCGCCCAGCCCGGTGGCCGGGTCCGCGGCGAAGGCGGCCAGGGGCGTCCACTTCACCAGACGCCATCCGCGGCGGCGCACGACGTCCGCGAGCGCGGCGGAGCGCGTCAGCTTCAGGACCGCCAGCCCCTTGCGTTCCTCCGGCAGCGCCAGGAAGCGGAAGACGCGCTCGTCGTCGGCGATGGCCTCGCCGATCTCGACGACGGGGCGATGCATGCGTGCCGTCCAGTCGACGTGCCAGAGGAACACCATCTGTGCGCGGCCGTACCACATGCAGTCGACGAACTGGAGCGCCTCCCCCGACCCGCGGGCGTAGCGGCCGAGCTGCGCCGCGCGCTCGTCGTCGCTCATGAGGTCCGCGAGGACCCCGCCGCGCGCAGCGAACGGCTCCGGCAGCGCCCGCCGCTGGAGGTCGCGTCCGACGTGCACCTTGAAGCCGAGCCGATGGCCGGCGTCGACGAGATGCGCGCCGAGGCGCGTCTGCTGCTGTTGCCGCGCGGCGAGGCCGTCCTCCTCGCGCAGGTGCCAGCGGCCGTCGTCGCCCTGGATCCCGTACGACGCGAGGCATCGCTCGACGAGCTCGCGGTCGGGCGTCTCGGGCCCGCGGAACAGCGCGTACGTCCGCCGCAGGACGCTCCGCGTGTCGACCTCGCGCGACGCCGTCAGCAGCCCCCACACCGACCACTCGACGCGGTCGTCCAGCGGCGCGCGGTCCGCCGGGTGCGCGAGGTCGAAGCGCTGCGGCCCCTCGCCGATGCGCTGGATGCCGTCGCGCCGTCCATCGGCGAGCGCGGAGCGGAAATGGTCGATGAAGACCTCGAGCTCGGACACGCCGCTCGCGCGCGCGAGCGCGAGCGACGCGAGCAGGCCGCGCTCGGAGAGCGCCTCGAGGGCGGCGGCAGCGGCGTGCTCCCCGTCGATCGGTGCGCCGCGCGCGACGATCGCGTCCCGCACCGCGGAGCGGATCGTCGATTCGATCGAGCCGCCGTCGGTCGTGGCCTGATCGCGCAGGAGGGCGGGGTGACGGTCGAGCTCGATCACGGCGGCCGCACCGGCCGTGCCGCCGAGCGCGTCCGGCTGATAGAGGACGCTCTGGAGCTGCCATCCCGAGCCGGCCCCGGCGAGCGCGATCGCGGCCATCGCGCCGAGGTCGGCCTGGGGCACGTAGACGACGGCGATCGCCCCGTCGCGCGAGTGGCGGTGCGCATCGAGGAGCGCCTGGCGCGCGCCACGCAGCAGGCGCTCCCGCGCCGAGACCTTGCCGTCGAGCGGCTCCGTCGGCTTCCCATTGGCGATCCCGAGCAGCGCGCCCGCGACGTGGGCCCACGCACCGAGGTGATCTTCGACGGGCATCTGCGCGAGCACGAGGTCGGCGCCGCCGGGATCGAGGTCCACGAACGGCGCGCGGACGATCGGCGTCGGCGGCTCGGCCGCGAGCCAGGTCGCGAGCTCGCGGACGGTGCGCTCGTACTCGAGCCACACGTTGACCTCGCGGAACTGCGACGCGTGCCCGCGCCGCGCATGCCCCTTCTCGATGCGCAGCGGCGCTCCCTGCCCGGCGACGGCGTTGAGGCGGCTGCCCGCGACGATGGCCTCGAGGAGGCAGAGGCGCATGACGTCGAGGGCGTCGCTCCCGTGGAGCGTCGTCTCGACGGCGCGGATCGTCGCCATGAGCGCGATCCGGTTCCGTGGCGTGTACAGCGAGGCGATGCTCTCGCCGAGGTCCTGCTCGCCGCCGAACCGCTCGACGAGCTGCCAGTACGCGAGCCCGCGCTCCTCGAGCCGCGCGGTGCGCTCCTCGTCCTCCGTGCCGACCGGCTCGATGAGGAGCGACCGCCCCTCGCGCGCGCAGATCCCGCAGCGGAACGCCTTCTTCGTCGGGACCGGCGCGTCGCGCTCCCAGAGGTACGCCTCGACGACGATCGGCCCGCGGCATGTGGCGCAGCGCGAGCCGTACAGCTCGCGCATCGCGAGCGCGTGCGCGACCCCGGCGAGGGTGCTCTCTTCGACGCGCGCCAGCGCCGTGAGGATCGCGTCGGCGGACGGCGCGCGCCGGACGACCTCGCGCGCCCACGCGCCGAGCGGCTGCGGCGACCGCGCGACGCCGCGGCGGTCGCACCGCTCGGCGGCATCGGCGGCGGAGCTCGGATGCGCGACCGGGTCGAGCACGACGGCGCGC
>WNFU01002759.1_pt1 | contig 23819 bp, 26 predicted proteins | sample 5400121 | NCBI WGS metagenome assembly WNFU01 (sample SAMN13153360, study PRJNA577476) | soil metagenome | isolation source: 100 cm soil or saprolite under grassland replicate 1 | place: USA:California | collected 2016-06-15
CGGGCGGCGAGCAGCTCCGCCGCCGTCGCCTGTTCAGCCCCCCTGGTTTTCAAGCCCCCCTGGTCAAGACCATCCGGGGTCACTTGCTATCCCCTGGGTTGCTGGCAAGCCCCCGCTCCAGGCCCCACGTGAACGGCGTCAGCCCGTGCGCGCGGAGGTCGGCCAGCTCCGCCTCCCGCTGCGCCAGCGCCCAACTGACGACCGAGCGCATCTTCGCCTCCAGGAGGCGCCGCTCGGCGGCACGACGGGCCGCCCTGGTCGCCGCGCCGTGCATGCGGCACCTTCGTGCACCACGCATCGGCGGGTTCCGGCATGGGTCACCGTCCCGGGTCTTGGCGCCACACCGCATGGTCACCTCCTTGCATGGGGTCTAGGGCCCTGGGGGTCGTGTATGGGGTGCGAGTGGGCCCGGGGCCCGCTCATGGGGTCGGGGGGAGTCAGCGGCTTGGCGGTGAACTGGCGGAGGTAGGCGTCCAGGTCCCTCGGCCGTTTGCAGGGGTTGTGGCCCTCCAGCGGCCGCCAGCGTTGGCCTTCGCAGGGTGGGCGGCCGGGTAGTGGCAGGCCGGCGCGCTGGTCGATGGAGTAGGCCCAGTAGTTCGGCATGGCGCCCTCCCCGCTCGAACTGGCTTTCGAGCGGATCGTAGCGCCGTCGACTACTGGACATTGGCGACCTCGAGGAGCACGTCGGCGTGTTCGGCGACCCGTAGGCCGCAGGCGTGGACTGCGCGGGCCGCCAGGAAGCACCCGTCGCACAGCCCGTCGTAGGACCGGTCGATGCGGGCTCGGCCAACGAGGATCTCCTCGTGGCGGTGGAGGCATGCGGCGAGGGTGGTGGCCAGCTCGGCGCAGGCGCGGCACTGACAGCCGTCGAGGGTGTCGGTGCAGGTGCAGCCTTCGGGTGGCGGCGGCACGTCGGCGCCGCACGCCCAGCAGGGCTGCCAGTGCAGGCCGTTAGAGCCGGGGCGGCTGAGCCGCCAGGCGATGCAGCCGTCGAAGCCGCAGCGCTGCTGCTGGATGTCGATCATGCGGTTCTCCTTCCGTTTCTGGTGGCGGTGGCGTGGTCCTGCTCGGCGCGGAAGCGCTCGGCGGTCAGGCCGGCGGGCTGGCGGGTCGGCCGGCGGCAGACGAGCTGGGTTGCGGCGAGGTGTCGGCAGCGCTGGCCGTACTGGTGCGCCTGGCAGTCGCAGTACCAGCCGCCACGGCGGTAGCCGACCAGGTGGGTCGAGTCGGTGCCGCGGACGCGCGCCTCGACCCGTTCGGCGTCGACCCAGGTGACGGTCAGGCGGCCATCGGCGATGAGCTGGAGGGCGCGCTCGGTGAGCGAGGAGCGGTCGCGGGTCATCGGGTGGCCTCCCGGCGTTCGCAGCGGCCGCACAGGCCGATGCCGCCGAGCAGGACGGGGCCCGGGACCTTGCGGCGGCGCCCGTCGAGGCCACGCACCCAGGCGGAGCGGACCGGCAGCGGGAACGCGGCGCCGGACAGGGTGGGGACCTGGAGGCGGCACTCGTCGCAGGTGTGCTCCTCCGCGTCGGTGTGGGTAGCCATGTGCTCGCGCACACAAGCCCGGCACAGCAGGCCGGCGCCGGGGTGCTGTGCGCAGATCCGCGGGCCGCCCTCATGGCGCGGCAGGCCGGCGAGCACATGTCGGCAGGCGGGCGGGTAGCCCTGGGCCATGTCGGCGGTGCGGATGGCCAGCGCGGCGATGGCCGGGTAGCGGGTGAGGTCGAACCGGCGGACCGGGCCGCACGACGCCTGCCAGCCGGCCACCAGCGGCTCGGTCGCGACCTCGGCGACCCATGGCGGGATGTGCTGGCTGGTCATCAGGCGACCCTCCTCGGATTCTGCTGATTCTGCTGATTCTGCTGACGCCATAGCGGGTTCACCGTGTAGGTCGGTGACGGCTTGCGCCCGGGCCCCTTCGGCCGCTCCTGGTCGGCGCCTTCGACCCTGATGTAGCCGTGCGCCTCGAGCAGCTCGAGCGGGCCGTCAAGGTCGCTGACCTTGGCGAAGCGGCGCAGCGCGGCGAGCGCGTCCCGACGCTTGAACTGCTCGATCTTGGCCCGCTCGAGCCAGGCGAGGACGTAGCGGGCGTCAGCGACGGCCTCGTCGGCGTTCATGAGGTCGAACACGGCCAGGGCGTGAGGGATCAGGTACTCGGAGATCCTGACCGCGGCTCGCATCGTGGCGGCCTCGACGGGCAGGCCCCACCCGTCGCGGACGTGTTCGGCGAGGTGGAGCAGGCCAGCGATCCGGACCGCAGCGCCGGCGAGCTTGGCGGTCCACTCCCTGACGTGGCTGGGGTGCGCGAGGTCGCCGGTGTCCGGGTTCATGCGGCCTTCCAGGGTCCGCATGAACTCCAGGTGCGCCTTGGCGGCCCCGTCGGTGAGTGTCAGGGCGAGCGCTTCGCCGCCGGCGTCGGCCAGCGCGGCGAGCGAGCGGGCGAGGGTAAGCATGTACTCGGAGTAGGCGCTGGCGATGGCCGTGGGGATCTCCGGCGGGTCGACCTCCCGATACCCGACGTTGTCGGGTGGGAGGGAGTACAGGAACCGAGCCGTCAGCCCACGCGCCCGGGAGGTGGGGTGATCCCCGAGCGCGCGAAGCACATCGGGTTGGACGGCCAGCGCGATCGTCAGGGAGGGCCGCTCGATGAACTCGGGTGGCCGGCCCTTGCGGTTTACCCGCAGCGGCCGCGTGCCGGTGTGCCCCTTGAGGTAGACCTCCAGGTTCGGGGTCTCCCGGTAGCGGGAGATCAGCTCCAGCGGGCCGCCCTCGTCCGACAGCAGCGCGAGCCGGCCGCCCTGCTCGGCGAGCAGGCTCGCGACGGCCTCGGGGGTGATGTCCTCGGCGATGAGTTGCGGCATGGGCCGGTCGTCGTCCTGCCCGCCGCGTCGTGCTGCCTTGACGAGCTCGCGCTCGAGGGTCTCCAGAGGCGCCATGATCGGCCCGAACACCGGGGACTTGCGGCTCCCGGACGGCAGTCCGATGCCGATGTAGGCGTTGAGTGGCTCCTCCCAGTCGCGGCGGACCCTGACAACGACGTACCTGCTCGCCGCGGCGGCGAGCGCTCCGATGGCGAGCATCGCGCCGAGGTCGAGCGGGGTTTGCGTGAACGTCGCGAGCGCCTCGACGAACAGGGCGGCCCAGACCGGGAGCACCTCGGCGGGGAAGGTCGGGAGGTTCAGGTCGGCGCCGAGTCGAGCCGGCTCCTCCCATGCTGGGGCGTCAGCAGAATCAGCAGAATCAGCAGAATGGAGCGCCCGGCTGGCCTGGTCGAGCCAGGCGGCAGCCTCCTCCTCGCCGTAGGGGATCGTGTCCTCGAAGCTCACGAGGCGGCCCCGCTCTCGCCGGCCGCCCACTCGGGCGTCTGGAGCGGCGCGGCGAACCACTCGCGGCGGTGTTGCTCCTGCTCGGCCAGCCAGCCGAGTTGGTCGATCGCTGCGACGACCGCCGAGCGCCTGGCCTCGGCGAGCGCCTGTGTGGCTGCGCGCTGCTGGTCGAGGTGGCGGTAGACGGCCTCCAGGGAGCCGAGGCGTTCGGACAGCTCCGCGATCGAGGCGGAGCGGTGAGCGCCGTACCGTTGCGGGCAGAACCACGTCGGGTCCGGGCCGCGGCGGCCCGGCCGTCGCCGGCGCCGCTCGGCCGCCAGGTCCACGACGCGGGACCGGTCGGGTGCTACGCTACCGGTGGTCAGGGGGACCATCTGGGGGCCCGGTGGAGGTGATGCCACCGGGCCCTTTGTCGTGCTGGGCATGCGAGGCCCTTCTGGTTGGGCGCGGGCCGGCCGGTCCTCGCTCCAGCCAGCCCGCGGCGGGGATCGGGGGGATCAGGCGGCGGGCGGCGACTTCTCGGCGTGCTCCTCGAGCCATGCCTCCACGTCGGAGAGCCGGTACCGCAGGAACCTCCGACTCGACTTGACGAAGCGCGGGCCCTCTCCCCGCCAGCGCCACTGGTTGAGGGTCTCGACTCGGACCTTGAGCATCTCGGCCAGCTCTTCGGCCGTGAGCAGCCGCTCCATCTCCATTCCCTTCGGTTGCGCTAACGACCACTAACTACCGCTCATCATGCCGATTGGCAGTGATTAGTAGACTAGCATAGACGCATACTGTGGTGAGGGCAGCACAGCAAAGGGGAGGTCCGGCGGGGATGGCGCACGTTGAGAAGCACCACCGGAAGCCGTGCGGTCGCTCGGTCTGCGGCCATGGCTTCGCCAAGCACGGCAAGACCACCAGGGGCGCCTGCACGGTCGAGGGCTGCGGCTGCGTCCGCTGGACCACGGCGCCGGGCGACCGCGAGACGTACCGGCTCCGCTACCGCGACCCGGCCGGCCGCGAGCGCAGCCTGAGCTTCACCCGCAAGGTCGACGCCGATCAGCGCCTGATCGCGGTCGAGGACAGCAAGCGTCGCGGCGCCTACGTCGACCCGAAGGCTGGCCGGGTGGCGTTCGGCGAGTGGGCGGAGCGCTGGTACAAGACGACCGCCGCACTCAAGCCCTCGACCCGCCACTACTACCGCCAACTCCTCGACGGCCAGGTCCTCCCTCGCTTCCGGGACGTGTCCCTGGCCGGCATTGACCGGATGGCCGTCCGCGAGTGGATCGCCGGCCTGATCGACGACGGACCCGGCGCCTCCCGAATCCGCGGCGCGCACGCCGTGCTCTCGATGGTGCTGGACGCGGCGGTCGACGCGAACCGGCTGGCCGTCAACCACGCCGCTGGCGTGCGCGGACTTCCCCGCCGCCCGGAGGTCGAGATGCACTTCCTCACCGCGGTCGAGGTCGAGGACCTGGCCGAGGCGATCGACCCCCGTTGTGCGACGCTGGTGCGGCTGGGCGCCTACACGGGCCTGCGGCCCGGGGAGATTCTCGGCCTCAAGGTGAAGCGCCTCAACCTGGTGCGCGGCTCGGCCCGGGTCGCCGAGGCGCTGACCGAGGTCAACGGCAGGCTCACCTGGGGCACGCCGAAGACGTACGAGCGCCGCACAGTCCGGTTGCCGCGGTTCTTGGCGGAGGAGCTGGGCGCCTACCTCGCCGACCGGCCGAACGACCCCGAGGCCCTGCTGTTCACCGCGCCCAGGGGCGGGCCGATCCGCGAGCACAAGCTCATGGAGCGCTACTTCAAGCCGGCCGCCCTCCGCGTCGGGTTACCCGCTGCCCTGCGCATGCACGACCTTCGCCATACGGCGGCGAGCCTGCTCATCCGCGAGGGCGCCTCGATCAAGGCGTTGCAGAAGCAGCTCGGCCACAAGGACGCCGTGCAGACCCTGAACCGCTACGGCCACCTGTACCCCGACGAGCTCGACTCGCTCGCCGACCGCCTCCAGGAGGTCCACGAGCGCGCCCGTTCGGCGGCGCAGACGGACCGGATGCGGACCGAGCACTCCCCGACCGTGGTCCAGATAGGGAAAGCCGCAGGTCACTGACCTGCGGCTGTGGTGGAGGTGGGGGGACTCGAACCCCCGTCCCATGACGTCGTCCCAGGGCTTCTCCGAGCGCAGCCACCGGGTGAATCTCGGACCTGGGTTGTCCGGTGGCACCGCATCCAGGCCCCAGCCCGCTTCAATGTTCCCGAACGAGAACGGGCCCCCCGTCCGGGTGGAGCCTGCTATCGACGCCCTATCCGCTCCCACAGGCAAAGAGCGGAGGACGGCTACCTAAGCGAAGTTAGGCAGCGAGCGCGTAGTTGTTCTTGGCGCTTATAGCGTTCGCGGTTTGATACGGAGCCCCGCGAACTCCGGCTCGCTTCCCCTGAGTCGATCCGCCACGGTCGAACCCAGGCACCCCCATATGTAGTTGTGTCGCTTCTGTCCGCTCCTGGCAAGCAGCCGGACACCCTCATTGTATCGACCGGCCGCCACCGATGGCTCAGCCGGCGCGGACCCGCGCCTTGCGAACGCGGTCCATCTCGCGGGCGGCGTCCCGCTGGGCGATCGCCTGGCGCTTGTCGTAGGCGCGCTTGCCCCGTGCGACTGCCAGCTCGACCTTGACGAGCTGCTGCTTGAAGTACAGCCGCAGCGGCACCAGCGTGAGCCCGCGCTCGGCGACCCGCCGGGAGAGCTGGTCGATCTCCTTGCGGTGGAGCAGGAGCTTGCGGGGCCGGGTGGGCTCGTGCCCGTCGTAGCCGGTGTGCGAGTACGCCGGGATCTGCATGTGCAGGATGACCTCGCCGTCCTCGACCACGGCGTAGGCATCCTGGAGCGAGGCGCGACCCTCGCGCAGGGTCTTCACCTCGCTGCCGCGCAGCGCGATGCCAGCCTCGAAGGTGTCAAGGATCTCGTAGTCGTGCCTGGCACGGCGGTTGCTGGCCACCGTGCCAGGTGGCTGGCGTCTGGGCATGGCTACACGCTACACGCGAACGTACTTGCGCAGGGCGAGAAGGCTCGCGAGCGCCGAGGCGATCACGCCGAGGAACAGCAGCACCACGCAGGACTCGTAGAACTCGTGCATGCCGGCGATCGGCAGCAACTGGAGGAACGAGACCTGGTGGCGGACCCGGCCGAGATAGTACATACCACCGCCGAGGAGACCGAACGCGACCATCGTCCCGAGCAAGCCGGCGACCACACCTTCCGCCAGGAACGGCAGACGGATGTAGGTGTTGCTGGCCCCGACCAGCTTCATGATCTGCGTCTCCTTGCGCCGGGCGAAGGCGGCGACGCGAACGGTCACCGCGATCAGCACGACGGCGGCCATCCCGAGCACGGCCGACAGCACGAAGAAGGAGTTCTTCAGCATGTTCAGGATGGCGAACAGCCGCTCAACGAGCTTGCGCTGGTCGACCACGGAGTCGATGCCGGCGTTGCAGATCTCCTTGCCACGCGAGTCGGTCTTGCCGGAGCAGAACAGGTCATGCACCTGGTCGAACTGGTTCGGGTCGCGCAGCTTGACCCGGTAGCTCTCCGGCAGAACGCTGGCGGTCACGTTGCGGACCATGTCGGGCGAATCGCGGAACTGGTCCTTGAAGCGCTGGTACGCCTGCTGCTGCGACTCGTAGAAGACGGTCTCGACCGCGGGCAGGGCGCGGATCTGGCCGCCGATGCTCTCTCGCTGCTGCGGGGTGATCTTCTTGGCCAGGAAGACCGACACCTCGATCTTGTCCGACCAGTAGCCGCCCCACAAGTTGACCTGCTTGCCCGCCAGCAGGGCGATGCCGAACAGGGTGAGGCTGATGGCCACGATGATGACCATGGAGCCGGCAAGCAGCAGGTTGCGACGGAACCCTCGGTACGCCTCGGCGACGATGTAGCGGATCCTAGCCAAGGTCGTACACCCCTTGCTCCTGGTCGCGGATGACCTTGCCATGCTCCAGCTCGATCACGCGTCGGCGCATGGTGTCGACGATCCGCTCGTCGTGGGTGGCCATGACCACGGTCGTGCCCGTCCGGTTGATGCGCTCGAGCAGCTTCATGATGTCCTGGGAAGTGGTGGGGTCCAGGTTCCCGGTGGGCTCGTCACAGAGCATCAGCAGGGGCCGGTTGACGAACGCGCGAGCGATCGAGACGCGCTGCTGCTCGCCACCGGACAGCTCGTGCGGGAAGCGGTCGGCCTTGTCGTGCAGCCCCACCAGCTTGAGCACCTCGGGGACGGTGCGGTCGATGGAGTGGCGACGCGCACCGATCACCTCGAGCGCGAAGGCGACGTTCTCACGAACCGTCTTGTTCGACAGGAGCTTGAAGTCCTGGAAGACGCAGCCGATCGCGCGGCGCAGCGCCGGCACCTTCCATGAGGCGAGCCGGTTCAGCTCCTTGCCGGCCACCCAGAGGCGTCCGGCGCTGGGCCGCTCCTCTTTGATGAGCATGCGGATGAAGGTCGACTTCCCGGAACCGGACTGGCCGACGACGAAGACGAACTCGCCCTTGCCGATGTCGACGGTGACGTCGTCGAGGGCGATGACTTCATTGCCGTAGACCTTGGTGACGTGGTCGAGTGTGATCACGGCTGCGAGCAACCTTTCGCTCTCGGGGGCCCCGCATGGCTGGGGGGAATGGAGCCCACGTGGGCCTTCGGCCGGTGGAAGACGTTATCAAAGACAGTACGGTCGTACATAACCGCGCTACCTCGTCTGGCGGAAACGCCGGATGCCGACGGCCACGCCAGGCAGTACGAGGACGGCGAGCCCCAGGGCGCTCAACGCGTTGCCGCCCATCTCCACCGAGGTGTCGTCGTAGGTCAGCCGGACGTGGGCCTGGGTGGGCACGACCACCATCAGCCCTGGTGAGAGTTGCCACGGGCCTTTGGCGCCCTGGACATGCCAGTTGGGGAAGTAGGAGACCTTGATGATGTGGGGCTCGCCGATCCGGTCGGTGGTGAAGTCGATGGTCCCGTCCTTCTGGGTCGACGCGATCTCGCCGGGCCGCTCCAGGGGCTGGTGCGGCAGGGTCTTGACCGGCAGCTTGCCGGGGTCGGCGAAGGCGGCCCGCGCCGCCGGGTCGCTCTTGGAGGCGAACGCCAGCGGCGTGTCGAGCCATTGGGTGTTCCGGTACCAGGTCAGCGCGTTGTCGCGCCAGTCGGGGTCGTCGAACAGCACCGGCCGGTACGGCGGCACCTCGACGATATTGCCGTCGCCGACCTCGTAGATCGTGAAGTGGCCGCTGGTCGCCACGACCTTGAGCCCAGCCTGCTTGGCAGCCTCCTTGGTCTGGTCGGTGTAGGCGACGTACCAGCGCACGCCGAACATGCGCAGGTGCTCGAGCCCGGTCTTGAAGTCGAAGCCGGGGTACTGGATGCCGGGCACGGCCTGGGTCGCCGTCTGCGAGGTCTCGGCCTGGTTGATGAAGTGGAAGGGGGCGTTGAGGGACGACTCGATCAGCAGGCCCTCCATGGAGTCCTGCGTGCTGAAGGCCGGGATGTTCTCGAGCGTCCTGGTCGTGCCCATGCGCTCGTAGTCCCGGCTGAATTCCCACATGACGCGGCCGTGGGGCAGCCGGTCGAGGGTGTGGAACAGGGCGACCGCCTGCGGCCAGTCGGGCTTCACCTCGAAGCCCGAGTAGTTGTACTCGGTCCAGCCGGGCACGTCGCCGCGGGTGCGGTAGGCGGAGATGATCGGGGTCAGGGCCAGAGCGAGCACCACCACCACGTAGCCGATGCGCACGGGCATGCCCGACCAGCGCCGCAGCAGCTCGGTCACCCGGCCGATGATCACGGCCGCGCCGTAGGCGGCCACCAGCAGCTCGCACAGGTAGATCAGCGGCAGCATGCGGGCGTTCCAGATCGCCCCGGCGGGGATGACGTGGGGCAGCGTCACGTACGCGAAGGCCGCGAGCATCGCCGGCCAGGCGAACAAAAGGATCCGGCGCTCGCCCCGCGCGATCGCGGCGACGAGCCCGATGGCGGTCAGGATCAGGTAGGGGCGGATGGGGCTCGGGAGCAGGTAGGTGTAGTTGGTGAGCTGGTCCCATTTCATGTGCGCGGTGTAGGACTGCCGGAGGATGAACGGCAGTCCCCAGAACGCGGTCAGGCAGAACGCCACCCCGAAGATCAGCAGCAGGCGCAGCAGTGCCTGCCTGGCGGCGCGCAGCGGCGTCTTCATCACCAGCATGGAGCTGGCGAGCACCAGCGAGATGGTGGTGAGGATGTGGGTGAGCACCACCCCCGCCATGATCACCGAGGCGAGCCGCCAGCCCTTGCGCTCCTCCACCGACCGGTACAGGACGGCCAGCGCCAGCGGCAGCAGCGCGAACGACAGCGCGAAGGAGAACTCCCCCGCCATGGTGCTGGCGATATTGCCACCCCAGATGTTGAACTGATCGGCTTCCGCCGGGCCGATCTGCTTCATCATCAGGAAGACCACGCTGCCGCACGCCGCCAGCAGCGGCGCGGGCTCGCGCAGGCGCAGCACCTTGAAGGCCGCCCAGCAGGTCAGGGGAAGCAGGAACGGACCGCCGGCGGTTACCAGCTTGAAGGCGATCTGGTTGCCGAGCAGCGGCGTGAGCGCGGCGATCGACAGATACGGCAGCGGGAAGTAGAACGTCAGCATCGGGAGGCCCGCGAACCATCCCGGCGCCCAACCGGTGATCCTGTGGTGCGGCAACAGGTCCGTGCGCAGGAACGTATCGATGTAATGATGCGAGCCCATGTCCCCGCCCGCTGCGGTCGTGCGGGACAGGATAAGGTTCAGGTGCATGACCTTGACGAGGACGAGGTAGATGGCGGCGAACGTGACGACCGTGAGGACCCGGTTCACCATCGTCGCTCGGGCTCGGGCCGCGGAGAGCCCCTCGTGCCGTTGCTCCTGCCTCGGTGCAGCGATCGTTGCCAAGCCCGCTCCCTCGAATCGGCCGGAAGGTATGTGCCTATGAAAGCAGGTACCGCTTGGTAATGCCGCCACCGGTCACATCGCACAAAGCGAGCGAGTTTCCCCCCTGGGCCGGCACGTGGCTCCCAGCGGGCGACCTCGTGCTGGATGGCGGGCAGGTCGCGACGGTCTCGTTCGACCGCGATGGGCGCTGCCGCCTGCTGCTGGCCCTGGACCGTCCAGCGGAGGTCGAGGACGTGACGGCGTTGGAGGAGGCGGCGGACGCACTGCCCTACCTCCACCTCAACGACCTGGAAGGCGGTGCGGGCTATCCTGCCCGCCACGCCGAGGTGTTCGCGTTGCCGGAGCCATTGCCCAGCTTCGCCTTCAATTCGAGCGCCCGCGTCGAGTTGGTCGCCCGCCCCGGCGGCCGCCGCCTCCCCACCCGCCTCGGTACCTTCGGCCTCGCCGCGACTACCACGCTCATAGGTGCGTCGTCCCCGGAGAAGCTCGAGCGGTTCGCGCCGGAGGCGCGCGCGGGGGACGAGCCTGCCGAGGTCGAGGAGGCGCCCGCGGTGGCGCCGCCCGAGGCGGTGGCGCCTGGGGCGGTTGGGGCGCGGCTGGCGGCAACCGGCGTGCCCGGGGGCACGCTCGCGCTGATTGCGCTCGGGCTCGCCTTCGCGGTGTTCGTGGGCGTCTTCGTCGCGCAGACGTGGGCGCTGCACCGGCACTTCGGCACCTACGGCTTCGACGTCGGCATCTACGACCAGGGCACCTGGTTGCTGTCTCGCCTCCGAGCCCCGTTCGTGACCGTCCGGGGCCTCAACCTGTTCGGCGAACACGCTTCCTACATCCTGATCCTGGTCGCGCCGCTGTACCGGCTCTGGGCGGACCCTCGGCTGCTGCTCCTGCTCCAGGCGATCGCCCTGGCCCTGCCAGCCTGGGTCGTCTACCGGCTCGGCACCAGGCATCTCGGCAACCCCGCCGCCGGGCTCGCGGTCGCCATCGCCTACCTCGCGTTCCCCGCCATGCAGTGGGCGCTGACCTGGCAGTTCCATCCTGAGACCCTGGCCGCCGGGTTCCTCGCGCTGGCCGCGCTCGCCGCCGACGGTCGCAGGACCCGGCTGATGGCCGTCTGGCTCGGCCTCGCCCTGCTCTGCCGCGAGGACGTCGGGCTGGTGGTCGCCGGCTTCGGCGGCCTGCTCATGCTCACCGGGCAGCGCACCGTCGGCCGGCGGGTGCTCATCGCCGGCCTGATCTGGTGGGTGCTGGCTACCTTCCTGTTCATCCCCTGGGCGAACGGCCGCCAGACCAACCTGTTCGAGATCAACTACGGCATCACCGGCGTCGGTCCGATCGCCCTGCTGAAGGCCTTGCCGTCGATGCTCGGCAGAGCGCTGGCCACCGCCCTGTCCAACCAGGGCCTCGGCTACTTGCTGCTGGTGCTGGTGCCGCTCCTCGGCCTGCCGCTGCTGGCCCCCAAGGCGCTGCTGCCGGTCGCGCCGGCGCTGTTCCTCAACCTCGCCGCGATCCCGCCGGAGCAGCACCAGATCCGCTACCAGTACCTGGCCACCTCCGCGCCGTTCCTGGCGATCGCGGCCATCGCCGGTCTTCAGGTCGTGGCCGGCAGGCGGCGGGCGCTCCTGGCTCCACTGCTGGTCGCGCTGGTGATCGCCGCGCTGGTGATGGACCAGCGCTACGGCCCGGCGCCCTGGTCCCACAACAAGATCGTCGCCACCGCCTCCCCCGCCGACCAGGCCAGGCGCCAGGCGCTCGCGATGATCCCCGCCGACGCGCCCGTCAGCGCCCAGTTCAACCTCGTGCCCCAGCTCAGCCACCGTGTGAAGATCTTCGAGTTCCCCAATCCGTTCCGGGCGGCGAACTGGGGGTTGAACGGCGACGTCCACACCGCCGCCGACCAGGACGGCCTGCGCTACGTGGTGGTCGACCGCAGCCTGCTCGACAAGGATCAGCAGACCCTGCTCAGAGACCTCCAGGCGAGTCCCGACTGGGCCACCAAGCTGGACTCGAACAACGTCGTGCTGCTCGAGCGGCAAGGCGCGGGAGGGACGCGATGAGCGCGCCGGCGCTCACCATCGTGTTCCCGTGCTACAACGAGGCCGGCCGGCTGCCCGGCACGCTGGAGCGATACCTCGCCACCTTTCCGGACGACCCGGCGGCGGTGGAGTTCGTGATCGTCGACGACGGCTCGACCGACGCGACCTTCGCCGTCGCCGAGAAGACCGCCACCGGCGATCCAAGGGTGCGCGTGCTGCGCTCCGAGCCGAACCATGGCAAGGGCTTCGCGGTGCGAACCGGCGTCCTGTCCGCCGAGGGCGAGCTGGTGGTGTTCACCGACGCCGACGGCTCCTACGGCCCCGACCAGGTCGAGCAAGTGGTCCAGGCGCTGGAGCGGGCCCCGGTCGCCATCGGATCCCGCACCGCCACACCCCCGCCTGGCGCCGCGGGATCCGAGGCGCCAGGGGCGCCCGGCGCCGCGGCGCCGCGAGGGCTCGGGCCCGCGCTCCGGCGCGCGGCGAGCCGGGTGTTCAACGCCGCCATGCGGCTCGCGCTCGGCCTCCCATTCCATGACACCCAGTGCGGCCTCAAGGGCTTACGCCGCGAAGCGGCCAGGTCACTGTTCGGGCGCGCCCGCCTGGACGGGTTCGCCTTCGACGCCGAGATCCTCTTCCTGGCCCGCCGCCTCGGCTACGAGGTGGTCGAGGTCCCCGTCCAGGCCAGAGACCGCGACGGCAGCAAGGTGCGGCTGGCCGTGGACGCGCTGCGGATGCTCACGGAGGTGTGGTCGGTCCGCCGGGCCGCCGCCCGTGGCGTCTACGATCAGATGCGGGTCCGGGACCACACCGGCTGACGTTCACCGGTCATCTCACCCGGCGAGCCATGCTCTGGCGGCGCCACGAACACCCAGCGCTTGTAGGTCGTGAACCGGAACAGCATGCCGAGCACCAGGCCGGCGACCTGCGCCACGTTGAACCACAGCACACCGGACCGCCCCAGCGGCCCCATCACCAGCCAGATGCAGGCCAGCGCGATCAGCAGGCCGACGCCGTTCAGCACGAAGAACAGCGCGTACTCGCGGCCGAGGCCGGTGCGTGCGCGGTGCCGGAAGGTCCAGTAGCGGTTCATGAAATAGGAGGAGGTCGCCGCGATCGTCACCGACACCGTCTTGGCCAGGTACTGGTTGGTGTGGAGCCCGACGTGCAGGAGGTTGGCCACGCCGAAGTCCAGGCCAGTGTTGAAGGCGCCGACGATGCCGAACTTGGTCAGCTCGTGGACGAGCATCCGCCAGCGGTGGTACAGGCTCATCACCGCGGTCATCCGTTCATCTCCCACGGGATCTCGAGCAGACCTGAGGGCGGGCAACGATGCGATCGCAACTGGTCTCCTGGAAGTGAATGGGTCTCCAACACTAGCGCAATCACTTTGGGCAAATCGGTCATCGGGATCACGAATCGGCATCGGTCACTCGGCAATCCTGCCCAGTGCCTGGCAAGTTCCGCACCGGGACAGTATCCGTCATGTCGCCGCGGACCGCCGCGCGACGGGATCAGCCCGGAGCCACCCGGCGTGCCACCACGATCCCGTCGACGTCGAAGACGATCCTGAAGGGCCCTCCGGTGGTCACCAGCCGATCGTAGAGGCCCTGCTGCGCGCCGTTCAGGGTGATGTCCAGCACCAGGTAATCGGCGGTCTCCGGGTCGGGCGGGTTCTCACCGTTGGCGCCCCAGTTGGTGGGCACCCACGGGTTGGGGAACTCGTAGATGTGGACCCTGTGGGTGAGGTGCGGCACCAGGTTGTAGGTGGCCGACACCCCCGCCCCGGCGGGTACCAGCTTCAGCGCGTCGCGCACCACCTGGTGTCTCGGCTGGGCCACCGCCCAGATGCCCGAGTCGTACTGCCTGCCGAGCGGCGAGGGCGACCAGACCACATTGGCCGCCAGCGAGGTCACCAGGATCAGCCCGACCAGCAGGCGCCGCACGACGACCCTGCCACCCAGCCGCGCGCACGACTCCACCGTGGCCAGGAACACCGCCGCGATCACGATCGAGCTGTAGTGGTAGCGGATGTCGTGCGTGAGCGAGTGCCCGGAGATCGAGTTGACCGCGGCCTGCGGGAGCCCGATGAGCAGCACCTCGAGCGCCGCCAGGGGCATGAACGCCACCGGCACCAGCAACTGGCGGTAGTAGGTGAGCCGGTCCGGCTGCGTGACCAGCGAGAAGAACCTGCCGGGATGGGTGATGAGGTTGACCGCGATCGCGCTGAGCGAATCACCGAATCCCGGGAACAGCTCCCGCACGTAGAACGGACTCGACCCGCCGTTGGCGATCGGGATGATCACCTTGGTGGCCAGCAGGAACCAGCCCACCCCGGCCACGCACGTCAGCGCCCCGGCCCGGCGCCGCCCACGGATCGCGAGCGCGAGGCCGAGCGCCGCCACCGCCAGCGCCGCGTCCTCCTTGCAGAGCAGCGCCACCGCCACCGCCACCGAGAACCAGCCCCAACGCGCACGGGTCGCCAGCCACCACGCGAACAGCAGCGGCGTGATGATCAGCGCATCCGGGTGGAAGTGCCACCAGTTGATCCATTCGAGCGACGGGTAGAGCAGGTAGCTCGCCGCCAGCCCGAGCGGCAGCCACCGGCTGGCCAGCCGGTCGCGCGCCAGGAGCCAGATCGGCAGCGCCCCGAGCGCCATCCAGATCGTTTCGACCAGGTAGAGGAAATGCGGACCGGCGCCCAGCCAGTAGAACGGGACGAACGCCAGCGCGATCACGTTCACGTGGTGCGCGAAGAAGTTCAGGCCTCGGACCGTGTCGAACGGGTTCTTGAACCGCGAGAGCAGCCAGATCCCCTGGTCGTAGATGCCCATGTCGAAGCCGAACGTGCCGAAGTTCGTCTGCTGCATCCACGTGAGCGTCCCGAACACGATCACGTACAGCGCGATGAGGGCCGCCAAGGCCACCGCCGGGGCCAGCTCCGCCGGCCGCGGCTCGGTGCGGGCGGTGGTCCCGCGCGACCGCCGCTCGGCGGCGCTGGACGGCTCCGCCTCGGGCGGCGTCGTGGTCGCAGCGCTGGGCCGCGTGCGGGCTCGAAGGAACGACTGCGCAAATGCGCGAGAACGAATGAGCACGGCCGGAGTATACGGCCAGGACCAGGGTCAATGGATCAGCGGCCTACTCCTGCTCCCGCCTCCGATTCCGTCGGCCCGCCGCGGCGAGCTGCGCCGCACCCGCACTGCCTACCCTTGCTCCCCACCTTCGCTTCCGCCGCTCCGCACCGCGGCGCGGCGGCGCAGCTCGGCGGCGACGAACTGGTCGAGATCCCCATCCAGGACCGCCTGGACGTTGCCCGTCTCGACCCCGGTCCGGTGGTCCTTGACCAACTGGTAGGGGTGCAGGACGTACGAGCGGATCTGGTTCCCGAAGGCGATCCCGCGCCGCTCCCCACGGAGCGCCGCGAGCTGCTGCTCCCGCTCCTTCCTGGCGCGCTCGGCCAGCCGTGCCGCCAGGATCTTCAGCGCGATCGTCTTGTTGGCGAGCTGCGACCGCTCGTTCTGCACCGCCACCACGATGCCCGTCGGCAGGTGCGTGATGCGCACCGCCGAATCGGTGGTGTTGACCCCCTGGCCGCCGGGGCCGGACGAGCGGTAGATGTCGATCCGCAGGTCGCTCTCGTCGATCTCCGGCGCGTCCTCGTCGTCCAGCACCGGGATCACGTCGACCGCCGCGAACGAGGTATGGCGCCGCCGCGCCTGGTCGAACGGCGAGATCCGCACCAGCCGGTGCGTCCCGGCCTCTGCCGACAGCAGGCCGTAGGCGCGCGGGCCCTCGATCGTGAGCGTCACCGACTTGATCCCGGCCTCGTCGCCCTCCTGGTAGTCGTTGACGGTGACCTTGAAGCCACGGCGCTCCGCCCAGCGGGCCTCCATGCGCCAGAGCATCTCCGCCCAGTCCTGCGACTCCGTGCCGCCCGCCCCAGGGTGGATGGTCGCGATCGCGTCGCGGTCGTCGTACTCACCGCTCAGCAACGCGAGCACCTCGAGGTCGTCGACCTTGGCCGTCAGCTCCTCCAGCCCCTGCCGCACCTCGGCGGCGGAGGCGTCGTCCTCCTCCTCGATCGCCAGCTCGTTCAGCGTCTCCAGATCGGAGAGCTGCCGCGAGAGCCGCTCCACCTCGTCGAGATCAGCCTCCACCGACGCCATTCGGCGCATGACCCTGCGAGCGCGGTCGGGGTCCTCCCAGAGGTCGGGAGCCGCCGACTGCTCACGTAGCGCGCTCAGCTCCCGCTGCTTGGCGTCCAGGTCAAAGGAACTCCTTTGCGTCCGCGAGGCGCTTTGCCAGCGCGGCGAGCTCCGGCGCGTGATCGGTGGGCATGATGCTCCGCTCTCCATGTCGACGACGAACCTCCTCATCCTACCGGCCAGCGCTCCGCCCGCCGGGCCTCCTCAGCCTGCACCGCCCCGTCTCGAGGTTCCCACCGCCTCAAGGCTCCCGCAGCAGAGGTTCCTGCCGCATCAGGGCTCCAGCAGCAGGTTCCTGCTGCATCAAGGCTCCAGCAGCTCGGCGGTGGCCGTCGCGCTCCCGACCATCTCCGGCGCGACCACGTGCAGGTAGCGCAGGAACGCCGCTGGCGTGGCGGCGCGAAGCTCCACGGTCACCTTCGGGCCGGCCGGCGCACGCTCGACCCGCACCGACCCGGGCACCACCCGCTCGAGCCCCGAATCGCCGGCCACGTCCAGCAGGTATCGCCGCACCGTCGCCAGGGCTCGCGTATCCGAGATCGTGACCTGGCGGCCATCACTCGCGTAGAACGCCTGGAGGTCCACGTCGCTGGCGACCGCGATCGCCGCCCCGTCCGCCAGGTTGTCCAGCGCCCTGTGACCCAGGAACCAGTTGGAGGCATCCCATCCCAGCCCCAGCACCATCAGGATGAGCCCGACCAGCCCGACCAGCAGGATGAGGATCTGGCCCTCCTCACCTGTCGCCTTCGGATCGGCTTCGTCGCCATCGCTCCGGCGCCGGACGCACGGGTCCATGCCCCTCATGGAACGATGCCTCGGTAACGGTCCACGCGGGTGTGGTGGGTCGCCCCGATCGGGAGGTCCGGGCCGGCGACGGCGCCGATGAACGGAAGCCGAGCGACCGGAACGCGGTAGGTGACCCGAACCACGACCTCCGCGCCAGGCCCGATGCCCGCGAGGCATCCCGAAGCCTGGCTGGTGCACTCCGCTCGAACTTGGAGCCGCGCCCGAGGATCGCCGGCCGCATACCCGTAGTTCTCCAGCACCTCCTGATAGGCGAGCGCGGCCCTCCGCTCCGCGTCCTCGGCCGTGGCCGCCGTCACGTACACACGACCAACCTCCCGCGCCGCCGTCGACACCGCCAGCAGGGCGCGCTGCACGTCGGCCATCACGACGATCGCGTACACCAGCGGCACCACAAGTGCCAGGAACACCAGCACGAACTCGATGACCGCCGCTCCCCTCTCCCCCTCCGACGCGGGTCCGGCGAGTCCGGCCCGACCTCCGGGTCTCATCCGCCCACCTCGTCCGCGCCCGCACCTGTGGCCGCGGCCGCGCCGGTCGATCCCGCGGAACGTGGTTCGCCCACGACCCGGAGGTCCTCCTCCTTGTGCATCGCGGCGGTCATGTGGACCTCGAGCCCGGGGAGCCCCGGGACGAACGACGGCAGGGTCGCATCGGCCCGCAGCACCACGAGCCCGCTCTCGACCGCGCCGCGGACCGGCACGGTCTCCGCGATCCGTCGGCCGAGCGCCTCCCGCAGCAGCTTGCCCGCGGCGCGTTGGCCATCGGCGGTCGTTCGACCCGACGTCGCCGCTACCCGGGCGCCCTCCGACAGCGAGCCCATGACCACATTGCGCTCGTACAGGAACAGCGCGAACTGCGCCACCGCCATCGCGACCACGACCGCCAGCGGCGCCACCAGCGCGAACTCGACCACCGCCGAACCGCTCTGGCGCGAAGGTCCCTGCCGCCACCACCCCCGTCGGGGAGGTCGATGGCACCGCCTGGGACACCGGTCTCGGGCGGGCGGCGGGGGGCGCCTCTCACCATCTTCGACAGGCACCGGCTCACCCGCCAAAGCTGAGGTCGTTCAGGAAGCGGTCGAGGATGCCCCGCAGCGCGCTGCTGGTGATGCCCCAGACCAGCAGCACGAGCGAGACGGTCATCGCCGTGATCAGCACCCAGCCAGGGACGTCGCCGGACTCGTCTCCCAGCCTGACCAGCAGGCGAGTGACGAGACGGTGGATCGTGAACATTGACCCTGCCTCCTATCGTTCTCGCCCCCTTGGCCATTGGTGCACCCTCACCGAGCGATCTCGATCAGCGTGAGAAAGCCCGGATACAGCGCGAACAGCACCACAACCGGCATCAACAGGAAAACGACCGGCACGAGCATGTAGACCTCGCGCCTGCCGCCCGCTTCGATCAGCTCGCGTTTGTGCTGCTCCCGTACATCCGTCGCCTGCGCCCGCAACACGTCCGCCAAGGGCGTGCCGCGCTCCACCGCCACCACCAGCCCGTCCACGAACCGGACCACCTGCGGGACCGGCACCCGAGCGGCCAGGCGCTCCAGCGCCGCGACGAACGGCGCTCCGGCGCGCAGATCCGCGAGCACCAGCCCGAGTTCCCGGCTGAGCTCGCCGTGCGCCCTGGCGACGACCCGCTCGATCGCGGCTCGCGGCGCCTCGCCGGCGGTCACCGCCAGGCAGATCAGGTCCGCCAGCGCCGGAAGCTCCTCCAGCATGCGCGCCTGGCGGCGCTCGACCTGCTGGGTCAGGCGCCAATCACGGCCGAGGACGCCGCCGAGCAGGCCGAGGACGCCGGCCGCTGTCCCCGCGACGGCCGGCACCCCGCCCGACACGACCGGCACGATGAGCCCGACCGCGCTGGCCGCCGCGAGGCCGACGAGGCCCCAGAGCATCTGCTCGGCACGGAAACGCGGCACGTTCTCCGCGAGCCCCGCCTCGCGGAGACGCCGCGCAACCCCTGTCGCGCCCCCGAGACAGCGCTCGACGAGCTGCCCTCCCTCGTCGAGGATCGGCCGCAGCAGCCGATCGAGCATCGGGACCGGCACGAGCGGCGCCTCCTCGGTCTCCAGAAGCTGCGTCGACCGCGGTTCAAGGCCTCGCAGGTACGGGTCGAGGCGGGTCAGAAGGCGAGGGGCACGCCTGCCAGGTGCGCCCGAGCCGAGCAGTACCAGCCCGAACGCCATCGTCAGGCCGGTGAGCAGCGCCGCGGCGGGGCTCATCGCTCCGCCCTCATCGCAGGACACGCTCCTCGACGGGCAGGCGCCCGATCCGCAGCATCAGGCGGTAGCCCGCGGTCGCGAGCGCCGCCCCGACAGCGATGACCACGGCTCCCGCGGGACGTTGGTAGGCGGCCACGGCCTCTGGCTTGGTCGCCAGCAAGAGCAGCACCAGCCACGGCGTGCAAAAGGCCAGGCGCGCCGCCACGATCACCCAGCTCTGACGAGCCTCCAGCTCCCTGCGGACGCGGTGCTCGTCTCGGAGGAAGGCCGAGAGGGTTCGCAGCGTGCGACCAAGGTCGCTGCCGCCCACCTCCCGAGCCACCCTGAGTGCCTCCACGACCCGGTCGGCGGCCGGGTCCGCGAGCTCCTCCTTCAAGCGGTCGAGGGCTTCGCCGAAGCGTCCGGTCGCGTGGTAGGCCGCAGTGAAATGGACGAACGACTCACGCAGCGGATCGGGGCCCCGGTCGGCGAGGACCGAGACGGCGTCGGGGAGCGACATGCCGGCCCGCACCGCCGAGACGAGGTGATCGATCGCGTCGGGCCAGACTTCGCGCCGCTCCCGCACGCGCCGCCCGTACCGCGCCTTGAGCACCGCCACCGGCAGATAGCCGGCGAAGACCGCGAAGGCGAGCGCGAGCCAGACCGCATGCGTGATGGCGAGCAGCGCCAGCCCCGTGACCGTCCCGACCCCGGCGCAGAAGGCGAGCAGCTCGCCGACGGACACGCTGCCGGCACCCGCGCGGGTCATCCAGTCACGCACCCGCCTGCGGTGCTGCCGAGCCGAGCCAGGCCGCTGCGCGCCCGTGACTCCCAGGACCAGCATCAGCACGCCGGCCACCAGCAGGCTCGGGATCGCCACGATGACCGGATCGCTCACGAGGCCGCCCTCCTCATGCGCAGAGCACCTCGCCCAGATCGATGCCGGCGGCCAGGAAGCGCTCCTCGTGTGGCGGGTAGTGTCCGGTCCACAGCAGCTCGCCCGCTACCTGGCAGAACAGCGACTGCGACTCGATCTCTCCACCGGCCACCCGACCCGGCACGGCCAAGACCTCCTCGACCCGACGGCGCCCGTCGCCGCCGCACCGCATGAACACGATCAGATCGATGGCCGCCGCCACGGCCGGCACGATGAACCGGTGCGAGATGTTCTCGCCCGTTATCTAGAGGGATAAGAAGGGCTTCCTTCACGTACAGCACGTAGGGCATGACTGTCTCGTGGACGTGGTTATCTGGCGTCGTCCACCACGCACCTCTCCCTGGAGGAGTCATGCACGTGCGACGCGTGCTCATGCCCAACACCGGCCTCGAGTCCTGGACCGTTCTCGACAGTGACGGCCCGGTCGAGCCAGTCGAGCGCTGGCTGGCCTACCTGACGTCGATCAAGCGGTCCCCCAACACCGTCAAGGGCTATGGCCACGACCTCAAGGACTGGTTCACCTACCTCGCAGGCCGCGGGCGGGACTGGCGCGAGATTCAGCTCGAGGACCTGGGTGACTTCGTCGCCTGGCTGGGGCTGCCACCCGAAGCGCGCGACGGCCAGGTGCTGGTGCTGCCCTCGGTGGAGGAGCACTGCCGCGACAGCAGCATCGCGCGCAAGCTGTCGGCGCTGAGCTCGTTCTACGAGTTCCACGCCCGCCACGGCCTGGACCTCGGCGAGCTGCTGGTCACCTGGCGGCCCTACGCGGGTGCCCGCACATCGTGGAAGCCGTTCTTGCATCACATCGCCAAGCAGCAGCCGCAACGGCAGCGCACCATCAAGATCAAGCCGCCCAAGCGCATCCCGAGGATCCTGACGCTCAAGCAGGTCCAGGCGATCCTGGACGCCTGCCAGCATCTGCGGGACCGGCTGCTGTTCGCGGTGCTGTTCGACGCCGGGGTGCGGATCGGGGAGGCGCTCGGGCTCCGCCACGAGGACCTCGCCGTGGCCGAGCGGGAGCTGACCGTGACCCGGCGGCGCAACGACAACCGAGCCCGCACCAAGTCCCCTGACCCTCGGGTCGTGCCGGTCACGGCCGAGTTGGTGCGGCTCTACGCCGACTACCTGCACGGCGAGTACGGCGAATTGGACTCCGACTACGTGTTCGTCAACCTCTGGGGCCGGCCCTACGGCCACCCGATGACCTACGCGGCCGTGTACGACCTGGTCAAGCGGATCCGCCGTCGCACCGGGATCGACTTCGACCCGCACCAGTTCAGGCACACCTACGCCACCTGGCTGCTGCGCCGAGGCGCCGGCAAGGAGACCGTCAAGGAGCTGCTCGGCCACGCCTCGGTCGCGACCACGATCGACATCTACGGCCATCTGACTGTGGAGGACGCCCGCAAAGCCCTCGCAGCGGCGGGCTGGTTCACCGGTCGGGAGGTGCGGCTGTGACCGACACCCAGGCGGCGCCAGCGCCGGAATACGCCGGGCTGCTGGCCAAGCTCATGGCGGCGGTCCGACCCGAGTTCCGTGTCGACGTGCTCATCCCCGGTTCCGATGACGTCGTGCTCGGAATGGGGGTGTGCAAGGTGGCGGGCTGCCCGCGCGCGCTGCACGCCGCCGGCATGTGTGTGGGGCATTTCAACCGCTGGAAGCGGCAGGGCCGCCCGGAACTCGAACGCTTCGTCGCGACGACCAACCCGCAGCTGGTGGGCCGTACCACCCCAAGAACGTGCGAGGTGTCGGGTTGCCGGCAGGGCCGGCACGGCAAGGGTCTTTGCCCCCAGCACGAGGCGGCGTGGCGGCGGGCCGGCCAGCCGGAGCTGCAGGCGTGGCTGGCCACGACCACCGCCGGCCCAGACCAGGACCGGCCGATCTGCAGGCTGTCGTTTTGTGACCTCCAGGTGACCGGGTTCTCGCCGTTCTGCCGATCGCACCTGGCACGCTGGTACCACAACGGACGCCCAGACGTCGAGGCGTTTGCTCAGCGTCTGGACCACTACGGCTACGCGCGCGTCGAGTTCGGACGGCTGCGCGGGCAGCTCAAACTCGAGCTGCAGTACGTGGTGCAGCGCCGCTGCGACGAGCGGCGCTGCCAAACCGACACGGTGCTGGTGATGAAGATCATCCGCATCGTGGCGCGAAGCGGGGTTGCCTCCCTGCTGGACTGGCCAGCGGAGACCTGGCGCCGCTACGTGGCCGAACAGAGCAACCGCGGACCCGGCAGCGCGACCAGCGAGGAGGCGTTTCTCGCCTTTGCCGTCGACCAGCTCGAGGAGCTGGTGCACGGCAGCGGGTGGGCGGCGTGGTACCCGCGTGACGTTTGGGACCTGCGTCGGCTCGGCTTCACGGAAGGGCTCCGGCGGCTGCGCTTTGACCGGATCCCGCAGCCGTGGCTCAAGGAGCTTGCCAAACGCTGGGTGCGCTACCGGCTGAGCAGCGGGCTGAGCAGCGTGCAGGTCGGCAAGGACCTCGCCGCGATCACCAGCCTGGGCCAGTTCCTGGCCGCCACGAGCCCTGTGGTTGACTCGCTGGCGCAGGTGGATCGGGCGGTGCTGGAGCGCTACCTGGCCGACCTGGCGGTTCGGTTTGCTGGCAGGAAGACCCACGGCGACCGCATCGGCTCCCTCAACCAGTTCTTCCGCGGCATCCGCCAGCACCGCTGGGACGACACCCTGCCAGGCAACGCCATGTTCTTCCCCGAGGACCACCCCAAGCGGCCCAAGCAGCTGCCCCGCTATCTGGCCGAGCTGGTCATGACGCAGGTCGAGCGCCCCGACAACCTCGACCGGTTCGCTGACCCCGCCGTGCGGCTGGTTACCCTGATCCTGATCCGCTGCGGGCTGCGGATCGGTGACGCCTGCAGGCTGGCGTTGGACGCGGTGGTCCACGACGCTGACGGCGCCCCCTACCTGCGCTACTTCAACCGCAAGATGAAACGAGAAGCGCTCGTCCCGATCGACGAGGAGCTCGAGCAGCAGATCGCCGAGCAGCACCGGCTGGTCCTCGCCCGCTGGCCCGACGGCAGCCCGTGGCTGTTTCCCCAGCGCAGGACCAATCGGGGTGGCCACCGGCCGCTACCTACCACCACCTACCGCGGGATGCTCAGGCGCTGGCTGGCCACCTGCGAGATCCACGACAGCGAAGGCCAGCCGGTGCACCTGACCCCCCACCAGTGGCGGCACACCTTCGCGACACGTCTGGTCAACAACGACGTTCCGCTGGAGGTCGTGCGGGTGCTCCTTGATCACGAGTCCCTCGAGATGAGCGGCCATTACGCCCGGCTCCGCGACGAGACCGTGCGCCGCCACTGGGAGAAGGCCCGCAAGGTCAACTGCAAAGGCGAGGACGTCAAGATCGAGCCCGAAAGCCCGCTGG
>WNFU01005147.1_pt1 | contig 23809 bp, 23 predicted proteins | sample 5400121 | NCBI WGS metagenome assembly WNFU01 (sample SAMN13153360, study PRJNA577476) | soil metagenome | isolation source: 100 cm soil or saprolite under grassland replicate 1 | place: USA:California | collected 2016-06-15
CGGCCACCCGCAGCCGGCCAGCCCGCAGCCAGCCACCCCGGGACCGTCGGTGATCATCGCCGAGAAACCCCGGTCCCGACCGCCACAACCCGGCGACGATCACACGATCCGACCACGGACCGACCCACCAGCCACCCCCGACGGTGATCGTCGCCGGCTTCCAACGGTCAGGACCGCCACACCCCGGCGTGGATCACCGGGCCGAGCGGCGGCCCCCGGCCGGCCACCCCACGGCCGGCCAGCCCGCTGCCGGTCGGCCCGTCAAGCGTTCCTGATCGCCTACGACGCCGACCCCTGGAATCGATCAGCCGGCGACGCCGGCGTCGGGCCGGCCACTACGCTGGGCGGGCACGTCGCCGCGAGAGAGGATCCGCCGTGCGGACGCTGGTACCGGACGGAGGCGCGGCCCGGGAGGTATGCGTAGCGGGACGCAGCGGTCGCCGGCCAGGTGGCGTTCGTGGCGACCGCGCGGCCGCGGCCCGGCAGGGCGGAATGCCCCGAGCGGCTGGCCGGCATCCCGATGTGGCCGCGCCGGACGCGGTGAAACGGGGCGTGCCGTGATCGACCTGGCCGGGCTGGGTCGCGAGGTGGCCGCACCGAGCGCGGTGACCCCACCTGCGGCACCGGGGCAGGGCCGGCTGGGCGAGCTGGCCGGCTGGCTGGCGGCCGCGCAGGGGCACTGGCCGCCGGTCGAGCCGGCCCGGCCGCGGGTGGTCCTGGTGGGTACGGCCGTGCCGGTCGCACACGACCTGCCGGTGCAGGTGGTCGAGCCGACCGGCGACGTAGAGCCGGCGTTGGCCGCCGGTATTGCGGCGGCGAATGCGGCGGCCGACGAGGGCGCCGACCTGCTCGTCGTGGTGGGCACCGGCGCGGACGTGGCGGCGGCCACCGCGGTCGCGGCGCTCGCCGGCCTGGAGCCGACCGACGCGGTGGCCGTGGGCGACGACGACGCGGCCTGGCGGCGGGATGTGGTCGCGGTGCGGGACCTGCTCCGGCTGGTCCGCCCGCACGCCGGCACCCCGTACGCCCTTCTGTCCACTGTGGACAGTGCGGTGCTCAGCGCGCTGGCGGGGCTGGTGCTGCAGGCGGCGGTGCGGCGTACGCCGGTGGTGCTGGACGGCCTGGCCGCCTGCGCCGCCGCGGTCGCCGTGCACCGGGTGGCCCCGTACGCGGCCGAATGGTGGCTGGTGGCCGACCGCGCCTCCTCCCCGGCACAGCAAGCCGCGCTGGAACTGCTGGTGCGGCGGCCGGTGTTCGAGCTTGGCACCGCCGCCGGGTACGCCGGCCCGCTGGTGGTGCCGCTGCTGCGCACCGCCGCCCGACTGTCCACACCGGACACACCCGGAGCACCGGTCACCCCCAGGGCGCCGGTCACCCCCAGGGCGCCGGTCACCCCCGCGGCACCGGAGACTCCCAGGGCACCGGAGACTCTCAGGGCACCGGAGACTCCCAGGGCACCGGAGACCCCCAGGGCACCGGAGACCCCCAGGGCACCGGTCACCACAGCGGCACCAGAGACCCCCGCGGCACCAGAGACCCCCGCGGCACCGGACACCCCGTCGGCGGCATCCGCCAGCCGGACGGCACCGGAGACACCGGCGGCGGACGGCGCACCGGAGGCGGGCGGTCCGGCGGAGACCGCCCCCGGTGCCTGACCGCACGCTGACCTGGCTCGCGGCGCGCCGGTTCGGCCATCGTCGGCGACCGGCCCGAGTGTCAGAGAGATGGCACGCGTACTTTTCCGGGCGGTCGCCGCTCTGCCACCCTGACACGATGAGCAGACCCCACGAAAACGCTCCGCAGGCTCGTTTCCGCGGGGACCCCGGCGACCCCGACCCGGCCCCCATCCTGGTCACCGGCTGCTCCTCGGGCGTCGGGCACGCGCTGGCCTCCCGGCTGGGCCGGGCCGGCCACCTGGTCTTCGCCACCGCTCCCCAGGCGGAGTCGATCGCCGACCTGGAACGCGACGGCTGTCGGCTGCTGCCGCTGGACGTCACCGACGAGGACTCGATGGCGGCCGCGGTGCGGGCGGTCGAGGACGAGCACGGCGCGGTGTGGGGGCTGGTGAACAACGCAGGGTACGGCGAGTACGGCGCCATCGAGGAGGTGCCGATGGAGCGGGTGCGGCGCCAGTTCGAGACGAACGTGTTCGGGCTGGCCCGGATGTGCCAGCTCGTGCTGCCGGCCATGCGGGAGGCGAACCGTGGCCGGATCGTCAACGTCGGCTCGATGGGCGGCCGGCTGACCTTCCCGGCCGGCGGGTACTACCACGCCACCGAGTACGCCGTGGAGGCGATCACCGACGCGCTGCGGTATGAGGTGCGGCCGTTCGGGATCGCGGTTTCGCTGGTGGAGCCGGGGCCGGTCAGCACCGGGTTCGAGTCCACCGCGGGGCGCACCCCGGCCGCGGCCGGGGACCGGCACGGGCCGTACGGCGAGCTGACCGGAGCGTTGCGCAGCAGCATGGAGCGGCTGCACCGAAGGCCGCTCGCCTGGGTCGGCCCGGACCGCGTCGCGGCCGTGATCGAGGGCGCGCTGCTCGGCCGGCACCCGCGCCCGCGGTACCTCGTCGGGGTCACCGCCAAGGCCGCGGTGGGCGCCCGGGGAGTGCTGCCGGACCGGCTCTGGGACGCGGCGCTGCGCGCCGGGATGCGCACCTGACCCGCGGGCGCCGGATGCGGCCCTACCGGGCCCCCCGCAGCGCCGGATACGGCCCTGACCACGCCCCACCCGCGGCACTGGATGCGGCCCTACCGCGCCCCACCCGCGGCACTACCGCGCCCCACCCGCGGCACTGGATGCGGCCCTACCGCGCCCCACGCCGCGCCCGATGCGGCCCGACCGCGCCCCACACCGCGGCGCCGGATACGGCCCTGACCGCGCCCTACCCCGCGGCGTCGTACTCGCGGACCAGCTTCTTCGGTGCGGTGCGGCGCCACGCCTCGGACAGCAACTCCGCGACCTCCCCGGCGTCCGCCCTGGCGAGGGTGACCGACACCCAGCCGTACCGCCCGACGTGGGAGGCCGGGCGGAACGCCTCCGGCTGGCCGGCCACCAGCTCGGCCTGATCCTCCAGGCTGGCCTTCAGCGACGCGGCGGTGCCGTCCGGTCCGAGCATCGCGAAGATCCTGTCCCGGACCCGGAACGTGGCCTCGCCCCAGGTCTCCTTCTCCACCGCCTCCGGCAGCGCCAGCGCCGCGGCCCGGAACTCCTCCCCGGTCACCTCGTGTGCGCCGGCACGAACGGGGGCTTGACCACCTTCGCCGCCGACTCGCGGCCGCGCACCTCGACCACCACCTCGTCGTCCTGGCCCAGCCCTGCCGCGGTGTCCAGCAGCGCCAGTGCGATGCCGTGCCGCAGCGTCGGGGAGAACGTGCCGCTGGTGACCTCACCGACCCGCTGCCCGTCCCGCAGCACCGCCATGTGCGGCCGCGGGATGCCGCGGTCGGTGCTGGCCAGCCCCCACAGCGTCCGCGCCGGGCCGGCCCGCTTCTCGGCGAGCAGCGCGTCCCGGCCCCAGAACGCGGGCTTGTTCCACCCGACCGCCCAGCCCGCGCGGGCCTGCACCGGGGTGATGTCCAGGGACAGGTCCTGGCCGTGCAGCGGGTACCCCATCTCGGTGCGCAGCGTGTCCCGCGCGCCCAGCCCGCACGGCCGGACGCCGAGGCCCGCGCCGGCGGCCAGCAGCGCGTCCCACAGCGCCGGGGTGTCCGCCCAGGACGGCAGCAGCTCGTAGCCGTGCTCACCGGTGTACCCGGTCCGGCAGACGACCACCTCGCGGCCCTCCCAGCCGGACACGGTGAAGCTCATGTAGTCGTGGTCGGTGGGCAGCCCGAGTGCGGCCAGCAGGTCGGCGGAGCGCGGGCCCTGCACGGCCAGCACGCCGTACTGCTCGTGCCGGCCCTGCACCGTGACCCCGGCCGGCGCGGCGTCGGCCAGCCGGCGCACCACCTCGGCGGTGTTCGCCGCGTTCGGCACCAGGAAGACGTGGTCGTCGCCGTACAGGTACGCGATCAGGTCGTCCACCACGCCGCCGGACGCGTCGTCGCAGCACAGGGTGTACTGCGCCTTGCCCGGCTCGATCCGGCCCAGGTCGTTGGAGAGCGTGGCGTTGACGAAGTCGGCCGCGCCGGGGCCGGTGACCCGGGCCTTGCCCAGGTGCGTCACGTCGAAAACCCCGACGGCCTCCCGGACCGCGGCGTGCTCCCTCAGCACCCCGCCGCCGGAGGCGCCGTACTCGATCGGCATCTCCCACCCGCCGAAGTCGGCCAGCTTCGCGCCGAGCCCGACGTGCCGGTCGTACAGCGGGGACCGCTTGAGCTCGCTCATGGCCGGGACGCTATCGCCTGCCACCGACCGCACGCCCGCCACCGACCGCACGCCCGCCACCGACCGCCCGACCGAACACCCGCAACCGACCGAACACCCGCAACCGACCGGACATGCCGATCGGGGCAGCCATCTCCGGCCGGTGCGGGCCGTGCGACGTAGCATGCCGCGGTAACCCACATCAAGGATCGGATGACCGTGGCAACCCTCGCGCTGCTCGACTCTCCCACGCACACCGAGCCCGTCGACGCGGTCATCGTCGGCACCGCGATCGGCGCTGGCGGCGTCGTGCTGGCCCCGGGCGCCGAGCGGCTGGACGAGGCAACGGACGGGCGGCTGGCCGAGGCGCTGGCCATTCTCGGCGCCACCGGCAAGGAGGGCGAGGTGGTCAAGGTCGCCACCCTCGGCGCGCTGCCGGCGCCGCTGGTGGTCGCGGCCGGGCTCGGCGCGCAGGCAGACCGGTACACCACCGAGGCGGTACGGCGCGCCGCCGGGGCGGCCACCCGGGAGCTGGGCGGCCGGACCCGGGTGCTGTCCACGCTCGGCCTGGTCAACGGCGCGCAGCCCGACCCGGCGCTGCTGGTGGCGGCCGGCGAGGGCGCGCTGCTGGGCGCGTACCGGTTCACCCGGTACAAGACCGACGCGGGCGCACCGGCGCCGGAGCAGGTCTCGCTGGCGGTACCGGACGCGAAGGACAAGGCCTCCCGGGCCGCGATGCGGCGGGCCACCGCGGTGGTCGCCGCGGTGACCTTCGCCCGCGACCTGGTCAACCTGGCGCCGAACGAGCTGTACCCGGCGGAGTTCGCGGCGCGGGCCGCCGAGGCGGCCGGCCAGGCCGGGGTGGACGTCGAGGTGCTGGACGAGAAGGCACTGCGCAAGGGCGGGTACGGCGGCATCCTCGGGGTCGGCGCCGGGTCGGCGCGGCCGCCGCGGCTGATCCGGCTGAGCTACCGCCCGACGGGGGCGAGGACCCGGGTCGGCCTGGTCGGCAAGGGGATCACCTTCGACTCCGGCGGGCTGTCCATCAAGGGCGCCAAGGACATGGAGTGGATGAAGAGCGACATGGCCGGCGCCGCCGCGGTGGTGGCCACCGTGACGCTCGCCGCCGGGCTGAAGGTGCCGGTCGAGGTGATCGCCACGCTGCCGATGGCGGAGAACATGCCCGGCGGCTCGGCGTACCGGCCGCAGGACGTGCTCACCATGTACGGCGGCCGCCGGGTCGAGGTGCTGAACACCGACGCCGAGGGCCGGCTGATCCTGGCCGACGCGATCGCGCGGGCCTGCGAGGACTCCCCCGCGTACCTCGTGGACGCCGCCACCCTGACCGGTGCGCAGCTCGTCTCGCTGGGCACCCGCACCGCGGGCGTGATGGGCAACGACGAGGACTTCCGCGCCCGGGTGGTCTCCGCCGCGGCCAAGGCCGGCGAGGCGGTGTGGCCGATGCCGATGCCGGCCGAACTGCGCACCGACCTGGACTCGCCGGTCGCGGACCTGGCCAACATCACCGGGCACCGCAACGGCGGGATGCTGTCCGCGGCGCAGTTCCTGTCCGAGTTCGTCGCGGACGGGGTGACCTGGGCGCACATCGACGTGGCCGGCCCGGCGTTCAACACCGGCAGCCCGTGGGGCTACACCCCCAAGGGCGGCACCGGCGTGCCGGTGCGCACCCTGCTGGCCGTGCTGGAGGACATCGCCGCGAACGGCTGACGCCGCCTCCGCCCCGGCACCGGGGGCGAATGGCCGACGCCGCGCCCGCCCGGCGCGCGGGGTCAGGTGAGCGGCGGCAGGTCGGAGTCGTCGACGGCGCCCTGGTTCGCGCTCGGCACCCCGGTGTCGCCGGTGGCCTTGCGCCTGGCCGACCACTCCCGCATCCGCTTGGGGTAGCCGACCAGGTTCGTGTCGTACACCGGGATGGCCAGCCGGCGGCCGAGGTCCCGGGCGGCTTCCGGACCGGAGATCCGGCGCCGGGTCCACTCCCCGTCCGCGGCGACCAGCACGACGGTGGCCTCGGTGACGGTGGTACGCGGCTCGACGTACGCCTCCACACCGCGCCTGGTGCGGACGAACTCCTCGAGGTGGCTGGTGTCCTCGCCGCTGGCACGGCGCACACCGCCGTTGCGCCGCTTGCGCCGCCGGAACAAACCCAACGCTGGGCTCCTTTCCCGACCCCGGCCGGATGGGCACTGCCGCGCCGGACCTGCGCGCGCCGCCCTGCTGGTCCAGCTTCCCACGCCGCGGGCGCGGCGTCAGGCCGCTTGTGGCGTGGATCCCTGCCGTCGGTCCCCGCCGCCGCTCCCCAGCCGCCGCTCCCCAGCCGCCGGTCCCCGCCGCCGGTCCCCGCCGCCGGTCCTGGCCGCGGCACCCTCGTCGCGCTGGGGAGCCTCCCAATGCCAAGATGGTCGGTGGTCCCCCAGCGGGACTCAGCCGATGGCCGGTAACGACCACCCGAGGAGCACCTGTGGCGGACACGAGCGTCGACCTCGTCATCCTCGGCGGAGGCAGCGGCGGGTACGCCTGCGCTCTGCGCGCCGCCGAGCTGGAGATGAGCGTCGTCCTCATCGAGAAGGACAAGGTCGGCGGCACCTGCCTGCACCGCGGCTGCATCCCCACCAAGGCGTTGCTGCACGCGGCCGAGGTCGCCGACACGGCACGGGAGAGCGCGCAGTTCGGAGTGCAGACCACCTTCGACGGCATCGACGTGGCGAAGGTCAACTCCTACAAGGACGGGGTCGTCAACAAGATGTACCGCGGCCTGTCCGGGCTGATCAGGTCCCGCGGCATCCAGTACGTGGAGGGCGAGGGCAGGCTGGTCTCGCCCACCGCCGTTCGGGTCGGCGAGGACACCTACACCGGCGGGCACGTGGTGCTGGCCACCGGGTCGTACGCGCGGACGCTGCCCGGGCTGGAGATCGACGGCGAGCGGATCATCACCAGCGACCACGCGCTGCTGCTGGACCGGGTGCCAGCCTCCGTGGTGGTGCTCGGCGGCGGCGTGATCGGCGTGGAGTTCGCCAGCGTGTGGAGGTCCTTCGGTGCCGAGGTCACCATCGTCGAGGCGCTGCCGCACCTGGTCCCGCTGGAGGACGAGGCCAGCTCGGTGCTGCTGGAGCGGGCGTTCCGCCGCCGGAAGATCGCGTACAAGGTGAACGCAAGGTTCGCCGGGGTGGAGCGCACCGAGTCCGGGGTGAAGGTGTCGCTGGAGACCGGCGAGTCCATCGAGGCCGAGTTGCTGCTGGTCGCCGTCGGCCGCGGGCCCATCTCGGACGGCCTCGGGTACGACGAGGTCGGCGTGCAGATGGACCGCGGGTTCGTCACCGTGGACGAGTACTGCCGGACGAACGTGCCCACCATCTCCGCGGTGGGCGACCTGATCCCCACCCTGCAGCTCGCCCACGCCGGCTTCGCCGAGGGCATCCTGGTGGCCGAGCGGCTGGCCGGCCTGGCCGTGGTGCCGATCGACTACGCCGGCGTGCCGCGGGTGACGTACTCCGAGCCGGAGGTCGCCTCGGTGGGGCTGACCGAGGCGCAGGCGGTGGAGAAGTACGGTGCGGACAAGATCGCCGTGCAGAACTACGATCTGACCGGCAACGGCAAGAGCCAGATCCTGAAGACCTCCGGCGCGGTGAAGCTGGTCGCCGTGAAGGAGGGCCCGGTGCTCGGCGCGCACATGGTCGGCAGCCGGGTCGGCGAGCTGATCGCCGAGACCCAGCTCATCTACAACTGGGAGGCGTGGCCTGGCGAGGTCGCCCAGCTCATCCACCCGCACCCGAGCCAGACCGAGGCGATCGGCGAAGCGCACCTGGCGCTGGCCGGCAAGCCGCTGCACGTCCACTGACCAGCTCGCTGCCCGCACCGGCAGAACGCAAAGGAGTCGCAGACCAATGCCGGTCTCCGTCACGATGCCCCGCCTCGGCGAAAGCGTCACCGAGGGCACTGTCACCCGCTGGCTGAAGAAGGAGGGCGAGCAGGTCCAGGCCGACGAGCCGCTGCTCGAGGTCTCCACCGACAAGGTGGACACCGAGATCCCCTCCCCCGCGTCCGGCGTGCTCACGGCGATCAAGGTCGGTGAGGACGAGACCGTCGAGGTCGGCGTCGAACTGGCCACCATCGACGAGGCCGGGAAGGGCGGGGGTACGGCGACGGCGCCGCCCGCCGAGAAGGCCGAGGAGCCGGCCGCCGAGGCCGCCGCGCCCGCACCCGCCGAGGAGAAGCCGGCCGAGCGGCCCGCCGCCGAGGCGGCTCCCGAGCCGGCCGCGGAGCCTGAGCCCGCTGCGGAGCCTGAGCCGGCCGCCGCGCCGGCCGCCCAGGCTGCGCCATCGCCATCGCCAGCGCCGGCAGCGGCCACGGCGCCGGCCGCCCAGACCGCGCCGGCCGCCGCCACGGCACCCGCGGCGCCCGCACCTGCGGCGACCGCCGAGGCCGAGGAGGAGTCCGCCGAGGGCGAGGACGGAGCGGGCGCGTACGTGACCCCGCTGGTGCGCAAGCTCGCCGCCGAACACGCCGTGGACCTGGCCACCCTCAAGGGCACCGGGGTCGGCGGCCGGATCCGCAAGCAGGACGTCCTCGAGGCGGCCCGGGCGGCGCAGCCCGCGCCCGCGGAGAGCGTCCCGGAGCAGCCCGCACCGGCCGCTGCCCCCGCGGCGGCCGGCCGGCCGGCCGCCGCTGCCGCCCCGGCACCGGCCGCTGCCGCGCTGCGCGGCAGGACCGAGAAGATGTCGCGGCTGCGTACCGTCATCGCGCACCGGATGGTCGAGTCGCTGCAGGTCAGTGCCCAGCTCACCAGTGTGGTCGAGGTGGACGTCACCAAGGTCGCGCGGCTGCGCAACCGGGCCAAGGCGGCGTTCGAGGCGCGCGAGGGCGTGAAGCTCTCCTTCCTGCCGTTCTTCGCGCTGGCAACGGTGGAGGCGCTCAAGCAGCACCCCAAGGTGAACGGCTCGCTGGACGTCGAGGCCGGCACCGTGACCTACCACGACGCCGAGCACCTGGGGGTCGCGGTGGACACCGAGCGTGGGCTGCTGGTGCCGGTGATCCACAATGCCGGCGACTTCAACCTGGCCGGGCTGGCACGCAAGATCGCCGACCTGGCCGACCGCACCCGCCACAACAAGATCAGCCCGGACGAGCTGTCCGGTGGCACGTTCACGCTGACCAACACCGGCAGCCGCGGTGCGCTGTTCGACACCCCGATCCTCAACCAGCCGCAGGTCGGCATCCTCGGCACCGGCGCGGTCGTCAAGCGTCCGGTCGTGGTGGACGACCCGGATCTGGGGGAGGTGGTGGCGGTCCGCTCGATGGCCTACCTCGCCCTCACCTACGACCACCGGCTGGTGGACGGGGCCGACGCCGCCCGGTTCCTGACCACGGTGAAGGAGCGGCTGGAGGCGGGCCAGTTCGAAGCGGAGCTCGGTCTGGCGTGAACCGGCCGGCCATGAAGGTCGCGGTGACCGGGTCGTCGGGACTGATCGGGGGCGCCCTGGTCACCGAGCTGCGCGGGGATGGCCACACCGTGGTGCGGCTGGTCCGCCGCGCCCCCGCCGCGGCCGACGAGGTCCGGTGGGACCCGGGTGACGGCAGGCTCGACCCGGCCGCGTTCGCCGACGTGGACGCCGTCGTGCACCTGTCCGGCGCAGGCGTCGGCGACCATCGGTGGACCGAGCAGTACAAGCGGGTGGTGTACGAGAGCCGGATCGAGTCGACCCGCACGGTGGTGTCCGCGCTGGTCGCCGCCGGGCAGCGGCCGCGGACGCTGCTGTGCGCCTCCGCGGTCGGCCGGTACGGCAACACCGGAGACCGGGTCATCGACGAGCGGGCGCCGGTCGGCGACACGTTCCTCGCCGGGGTCTGCCGGGACTGGGAGGCCGCCACCGAGCCCGCCGCGGAGGCCGGCGTACGGGTTGTCAACCTGCGCAGCGGGCTGGTGCTGTCCCGCCGGGGCGGGCTGGTCGGCCGGACGTTGCCGCTGTACCGCTTCGGCCTCGGCGGCCGGCTCGGCAGCGGCCGCCAGTACTGGCCGTGGATCAGCCTGGCCGACGAGGTCGGCGCGATCCGGTTCCTGCTCACCGCGGACGTACACGGCCCGGCCAACCTGACCAGCCCGGAGCCGGTGACGAACGCCGAGTTCACCCGCCGGCTCGCCCGCGCGGTGCACCGGCCGGCGCTTGCCTTCGTCCCCCGGCCGGCCCTGCGGGTCGTGCTCGGTGAGTTCGCCGAGGAGGTGCTGGGCGGGCAGCGCGCCGTGCCCGCGGTGCTGGAACGCGCCGGGTACCGCTTCCAGCACGCCGATCTGGACGCGGCCCTGCGCTGGGTGCTTGCCCGGTGACCGCACCGCGACATCCGACAGGCTCAGGACGGAGGCTGCCAGACCAGGTGGCCACCGAGGAACCGGACGGTGCGCGCCCAGGCCAGCTCCGCCGAACCCGGTCGGTACGCCGGCACGTCGGCGTTGGCGAAGGCCTGCCGGGAGCCCGGGTACTGGAAGGTCTCCACCGGGGTACCGCCGGAGATCAGCCACTCTGCGAACGCCGCCGGCGCCTCGGGCGGGTCCCAGACGTCGTGCTCGGCGAAGTGGAACTGCACCGGGCAGCCGATCGGCGCCCACTCGTCGGCCTCCAGCATCGCGTAGTACACCGTCAGCGCGTCGAGCGGCACGACGGTGGCAACCTGCAGCGCGAGCCAGCCGCCCATGGAGTACCCCAGCAGGCCGATCCGCTCCGCACCGCGCCGCCGCAGGTGGTCCAGCGCGACGAGCAGCCGCCCGCGCGCCAACTCCACGTCCATGGCCCGGAACATCCGCTCCGCCTCGAAGTCGTCCCTGGTGGTCTTCCCGTCGTACAGGTCCGGCGCCAGGGCCGTCATCCCGGACCCGGCGAGGGCGTCGCACCGCTGGCGCAGGTGCGGCAGGAGCCCGTACCAGTCGTGCGCGACGACCACGCCGGCGCGGACCTCCGCCGCCTCGGCGAGGTAGCCGAACGCCGCCGTCCGGCCCTGGCCGATGCGGGTGAGCCCCGCCGCGTTGGTCACCACGCCACCTAAGGAAGTTCGAACGTATGTTCGAATCCTAGGTCGATCGGGTCCCCGTCGCAACCGTTGGGCGCCGTTCGGCAGCGTTCTGTCAGACCCCTCCCCTAGCGTCCGCGGCATGAACCGCACCGACCGTCTGTACGCGATCGTTGAGGAGCTGCGGGCGGTGGCCCCGCGGCCGCGTAGCGCCCGGTGGCTGGCCGACCGGTTCGAGGTGAGTTGCCGCACCATCGAGCGGGACGTCAGCGCGCTGCAGCAGGCCGGGGTCCCGTTGTACGCGGAGCCGGGCCGGACCGGCGGCTATGTGGTTGACGTTCGTACCACGCTGCCGCCCTTGAACGTCACGGCGGCCGAGTCGGCGGCGATCGCGCTCGCCCTGGAGGAGTACGGCGGCCCGTTCGCCGCCGAGGCCCGCACCGCGCTGGGCAAGGTGCTGACCGCCATGTCGGGCCCCCAGGCGCGGGCGGCGCACGAGCTCGCCGGCCGGGTGCGGCTCATCTCCGGTACGACGCCGGTGCGCGGCCACCCGGCCAGCCAGGTGATCGAGGAGGCTGTCGCCCGGCACCGGGTGGTGCGGCTGTCCTACATGGACAAGAGCGGCGAGGTGACGAGCCGGGACGTGGAGCCGGTGTCGCTGGTCGGCTCCCGGCAGCAGTGGTACCTGATCGGCTGGTGCCGGCTGCGCGGTGCCGCCCGGGCGTTCCGGCTGGACCGGGTGCAGCGTGCGGTGCTGACCGGCGCGCAGGCACCGCCGCGGCGGTTCGACGACGTGGTGCCGCCCGGGGCGAAGCTGACCACCCGGGTGCTGAGCCTGCTGCCGACCCCTGGGTAGGTCGTTCGCAAACGCCGACAGGCTGTTGTCGCCGCCGCTGGAGAGCCTTGGGGGGTCAGGCACTCCAGAGAGGACGACATCATGGACCAGGTACCGGGTGGGATCGGCTGGTTCGAGGTCGGCACGGCCGACCCCGACGGCGCGGAGCGGTTCTACGGCGGGCTGTTCGGCTGGACCTTCGACAGGGACGACGGCCCGATGGACTACCGGTTGGTGACCACCGGCGAGGGCAAGGGCCCGAGCGGCGGCATCCACGGCCACGGCGGCGCGATGCCGAACTACGCCGTGTTCTGCGTCAAGGTGACGGACGTGGCGGCCACCGTGGCCCGGGCGGAAGGGCTGGGGGCGAAGACGCTGGTGCCGCCGACCGGGGACGGCTCCGCCGTTGTCTTCGCGCACCTCGCCGACCCGGACGGCAACCACTTCGCGATCTACTCCCAGCCCGCGCCGTGACCGCGCCGCGGGCGGCGGTCAGCCGGCGAGGTCTTCGAGGACGGCGGCCAGGGCGTGGATGCCGGCCACGCAGTCGGCGTCCGCGGCGTACTCGGCCGGGCTGTGGCTGACGCCGGTGGGGTTGCGTACGAACAGCATCGCGGTGGGCACCCGGGCGGCCAGGATGCCGGCGTCGTGGCCGGCGCCGGTGGGCAGCTCGGGCGCGCCGCCGCCGAGCGCGGCGACCAGTCGTTGGCGGAGCGTCGGGTCGAACGCCACCGCCGGGGTGACCGATTCGGTGCTGACCGCGACCTCCACTCCGTCCCGCTGCCCACGCTCGGTCGCGGCCTGCCCGATCGCGGCGACCAGCTCCTGGAGGGTGGCCTCGTCGGGAGCGCGCGCGTCCAGCCATCCGTCCACTGTGGACGGTACGGCGTTGGTGCCGTTCGGGACGACCGTCACCCGCCCGAAGGTGGCCAGCGCGCCGGCCAGCCGCGCCTTCTTGCGGGCGGACAGCACCGTGTTCGCGAACGTCAGCATCGGGTCGCGCCGGTCGGCCAGCCGGGTGGTGCCGGCGTGGTTTGCCTCGCCGGCGAAGCGGTACCGCCAGCGGCCGTGCGGCCAGATCCCGGTGGCCACGCCGATCGGCGCGCCGAGGTCTACCAGCCCGCGGCCCTGCTCGACGTGCAGTTCCACGAAGGCGCCGATCCGGCCGAGCACCTCAGGGTCGGCGCCCGCCGCGCGCGGGTCCGCACCGGCGGCGCGCATGGCGTCGGCCAGCGACGTGCCGTCGGCGTCGGTGAGCGCCAGCGCCCGGTCGCGCTCGATGGCCCCGGACAGCAGTCGGCTGCCGAGGCAGGCCACCCCGAACCGGGCGCCCTCCTCGTCCGCGAAGGCAACCACCGCGACCGGCCGGGCCGGGGTCACGTCGCGGTCCCGCAGTTCGTCAACCGCGCAGAACGCCGAGATCACCCCGAGCGGCCCGTCGTACGCCCCGCCGTTCGGAACCGAGTCCAGGTGGCTGCCGGTGACGACGGCGCCCGGCCCGGGCGTACCCCACCAGGCCCACAGGTTGCCGTTGCCGTCCACGGTGCGGTCCATGCCGCGGGCCGCCGCCTCACCGGCGAACCACTCCCGGCAGGCCAGGTCCGCGGCCGTCCAGCCGAAGCGGCGGTACCCGCCGCTGGCCGGGTCCCGCCCGATCGGCGCCAGCGCGTCCAGCAGCGACCGGAACCGCACCGCTGTCGCCGACCCGCCCGCGACGGCTCCCCGTCCGGCGGCCGGCCCCGGGACGCCAGGCCCTGGGGCACCGGACCCCGGGGCGGCCGGCCCCGCAGGCGGCACGGCAGCCGGCCGGCCGGCGCGGTCAGGCCCGGACAACGGCCTCCTCGTCGGTCTGCGCGGCCGGCTCGTCCGCGCGGGACAGCCGGTGCGGCCACCACACCTTGGGGCCGAGGTGGTAGGTGATCGACGGCACCAACAGGGATCGCACCACGATGGTGTCCAGCAGCACGCCGATCGCCACCGCCGTACCGATCTCGGCCAGGAACACCATCGGCAGCACGCCCAGCACCGAGAACGTCGCCGCGAGCACCACCCCCGCCGAGGTGATCACCCCGCCGGTGACCGCCAGGCCGTGCAGGGTGCCAGGCCGGGTGCCGCTCCCGATCGACTCCTCGCGTACCCGGGTCATCAGGAAGATGTTGTAGTCCACGCCCAGCGCCACCAGGAACACGAACGCGAACAACGGGAAGGAGGTGTCCGCGCCGGCGAAGTGGTACACGTGGCGGAAGATCAGCCCGCACAGCCCCAGGGTGGCCGTGAACGACAGCACCACGGTGACGATCAGGACCAGCGGGGCGATCAGCGCCCGCAGCAGCAGCGCCAGGATCACCGCGATCACCACCAGCACCACCGGGATGATCAGGTTGCGGTCCCGGCGGGACGCGTCCTGGGTGTCGAGGTTGATCGCGGTGAACCCGCCGACCAGCGCGTCCGCCCCCGGGACCGCGTGCACGGCGCCGCGCAGCGCCCGCACCGTGTCGTAGGCACGCTTGCTGTCCGCCGGGTCGGTCAAGGTGGCCTGCACCTCGACCAGCCCGTCGACCACCTTCGGGCGGGGTGGCGGGCCGCCGGGGGCACCGGCCGGCGGCGCCCCGGCTGGCTGGTCCGGCACCACGAACACGCCGTCCGGGTCGACGCCGGGCACGCGGCGCGCGGCCTCCACCACCGTCTGCGCGGCGGACGCACTGGCGATGATCACGGCGGGACTGCCTGCGCCGGCGGGGAAGTGCCGGGCCAGCACCTCCTGCCCTACCACGGAGTCCGGCCGGTTGGTGAACGCCTGCGTCTGGGAGAGGCCGTTCGCGTTGAGCTGGGTGAGGCCGAGCGTCAGCCCGACCAGAGCCACCGTGGTCACCGGCCAGATCACCCGGGACCGCCGGCCGACCACCGCGGCGACCCGGCCCCACAGCCCGCTGGTCTCGTGCAGCTGCGAGCCGTGGTGCGGCACCGTCGGCCAGAACACCCACCGGCCGCACAGCATCAGCAGCGCGGGCAGGAAGGTGAGCATCGTCAGCAGGGTGGCGACGATGCCGATGGCGGCGACCGGGCCGAGGCCACGGTTGGAGTTCAGCTCCGACAGCAGCAGGCAGAGCAGGCTGAGGATCACCGTGGAGCCGGCGGCGAAGATCGCCGGCCCGGCGCCGCGCAGCGCGGCCCGCATCGCGTCGAACCGGTTCTCGTGCTTGCGCAGCTCCTCCCGGTACCGGCTGATGAGCAGCAGCGCGTAGTCGGTGCCGGCGCCGAAGACCAGCACGGTGAGGATGCCCTGGCTCTGCCCGTTCACCTTGATCACGTCGTTCTTGGCGAGCAGGTAGACCGCGCCGGCGGCCAGGGTGTACGCCAGCCCGGCGGACAGCACCGGGACGACCCACAGGAAGGGGCTGCGGTAGATCAGCAGCAGGATGACGATCACCACGATGCCGGTGACCAGCAGCAGCCTGGTGTCGATGGTGGAGAAGATCTTCAGGAAGTCGCCGAGCAGGCCGCCCGGGCCGGTGAGGTGGTGGTTCAGCTCCGGCGGTGAGCCGTCCTCGACGATCTTCCTGACCTTGTCCACCGAGTCCGCGAACTGCTTGGCGTCGCCGTTGCCCTCACCCGTGAACGGCACGACGATCTCCAGTGCCTGCCGGTCCGCGCTCTCGATCGGCGGCGGCACCGGTGGCACCACGGCGGGAAGCTCCGCGAATGCGACGGCGTCGTCGTCGGCCGCCCTCCGGTCCGCCTGGGTGACCCCGCCGGGCCGCTGGTACACCACCAGCAGCGTGATGGTGTCCCGGGACCTGAACTTCCTGATCAGCTCCTGCACCTTGGTGGCCTCGGCGCTGCCGGGCAGGAACGACGCGTTGTCGTTCTTCTGGACATCGGACAGCTTTCCGGACGCCGGTCCGGTGAACGCGCCCACCGCGAACCACGCCACGACCAGCCCGATCGCGACGAACAGCAGGTGCCGGCCACCGGCCCTCCGTCCCTCCGCCATCCCCGCCTCCCCAACGGCGAGCGAGCATTCCGACCTGGTAGGACCGTATAGCAGGCCGCCGAGGCCACAGGAGGCGAGCAGATGAGCACCGCGAGCCGACAGCGAGTGAGCATCGCAGGCCCGCTGGCCAGGCGTGAGTTGGTCCCGGGCCGCGAGGGCGGGCCGAGGAGCGGAGCGAGCGCGGAGGCGAGCAGATGAGCACCGCGAGCCGACAGCGAGTGAGCATCGCAGGCCCGCTGGCCAGGCGTGAGGTGGTCCCGGGCCGTGTTCTCGGTGGCGTACCGGCTGCTCGGCACCGCCAGCGACGTCGACGACGTGCTGCAGGATGCATGGCTGCGGTACGAGGGCGCGGCCGGCGTGCGCGACCCGAAGCCGTACCTGGTGCAGGTGGTGACCAGGCTCTGCCTGGACCTGCTCGGCTCCGCCCGGGTGCGCCGCGAGCGGTACGTGGGACCGTGGCTGCCCGAGCCGGTGCGCACCGGGACGGCCGACGACCCGATGGCCGCGGTGGAGCGCCGCGAGCTGCTCAGCCTCGGCGCGCTGGCCCTGCTGGAGCAGCTGTCCTCCGCCGAGCGCGCGGTACTGGTGCTGCGTGAGGGCCTCGGCTACAGCCATGCCGACATCGCCGCCGCGGTGGGTGTCACCGAGCCGTCCTCCCGGCAGCTGCTGGCCCGGGCCCGGCGCCGGCTTGCCGACGGCCCGCCGCGGCAGGACGCCGACCCGGCCGAGCACCGGCGGTTGCTGGACGCGCTGCTGGCGGCGTTCTCGACGGGAGACACCGGAGCGCTGGTCGAGTTGCTGCGCGCGGACGCCGCGGTCCTGACCGACGGCGGCGGCGAGGTCAAGGCGGCGCTGCGTCCGGTGGTCGGCCGGGACAAGGTCGCCCGGCTGCTGGCGGCGCTGTGGCCGACGCTGCCGGAGGGCGCCGAGGTGGCGGCGGTGGAGCTGAACGGCCTGCCCGCCCTGGTGGCGTACCTCGACGGCCGGCCGCTCTACACCATGTCCCTGGACGTCGTGGACGGTCGGGTCGCCCGGCTGCTCGTCGTGGCGGCGCCGAGCAAGCTGCGCCATACGGGACCGCCGCCCGCGCAGTGACCGGGCGGGGGGTGAGCGGGCCGCGGGGTGAGCGGGCCGCGGGGTGACGAGGCAGCGGGGTGACCGGGCAGCGGGGTGACCGGGCAGCGGGGGTGAGGGGTGACCGGGGTCATGCCGCGGGCTGTCACGCCGCACTTCGGCCGGGTGGTGCAGCCGGCCGCGGTGATGGCGCACCACCGCGGGGTGGTGATGGCCAGCGGCCGCATGGAGCGGACGGTCCAGAAGAAGTGGACCGGCCTGGACCCGACGCTGCGCTGCCTGGCCGTGATGGCGCCGTCGGCGGCGATCGGCTGCGAATGGTGCATCGACTTCGGGTACTGGGTGTCGGTCAACGAAGGCGTGGACCCGCGCAAGATCGAGGACGTGCCGCGGTGGCGGTCCAGCGACGTGTACAGCCCGCTCGAACGCCAGGTGCTGGCGTACGCGGAGGCGATGACCGCCACCCCGCCGACGGTGACCGACGAGATGGTGGCCGACCTGCGGACAGCGCTCGACGACCGCCAGGTGGTGGAGCTGACCGCGTACGTCGCGCTGGAGAACTACCGGTCCCGCGTGAACTCCGCGATGGGCCTGACCGCGGACGGGTTCAAAGCCGAATGTACGGTGCCACGGCGGAGCTGACCCATTCGTAGCGCGCGTCCGGCTGCCGCTCCTGGTTGTCCGCGCCGTCGGTGACCTCGGCGAGGGTGAAGCCGTGCCTGGTGTAGAAGCGGCGGGCGACGTCGTTGGCCTGGAACACCCAGAGCTGTACGTGCTCACGCCCGTCGCAGGCGGTACGCAGCAGGGCGGTGCCGATGCCGCGGCGGTGCCACGCGGGGTCGACGTACAGGTGCCGCAGCCACCCGCCGTGCACCGCGGCGAAGCCGATCACCGAGCCGCCGACGGTCGCGACGTGCACCCGGTGGTGCGGCAGGACGTCCTCGGCGAGCCGGGTCTGCGCGTCGGTGTGGGTGCGAGGCAGGTAGGACATGATCGCGCGGGCCCGCAGGAACACATCGGCGACCTGGTCAGCGTCTGCCCTGCGGGCACCCCTGATGACGACTGAAGTCATGCCGGCAGCCTGCACCACGGCGGCCTGGGCCGTGATCGGTTTACCGCGAGTACGCTCGGACGGGTGGATGGGCTGGTCACGGTGCGTGCCGGGTTCGGGGCGGACGCGGTGCCGTACGAGCAGGCGTGGGCCGAGCAGCGGCGGCTGCACGAGGCCCGGGTGAACGGCGAGGTCGGCGACACGGTGCTGCTGCTGGAGCACCCTCCGGTGTTCACCGCGGGCCGGCGCACCGAGGCCTGGGAGCGGCCGCTGGACGGTACGCCGGTGATCGACGTCGACCGTGGCGGCAAGATCACCTGGCACGGCCCGGGGCAGCTCGTCGGGTACCCGATCGTGCGGCTGCCCGAACCGGTGGACGTGGTCTCCTACGTACGGCGGCTCGAGGCGATGCTGATCGAGGTGTGCGCGGCGCTGGCCGTGCCCGCCGGCCGGGTGCAGGGCCGCAGCGGCGTCTGGCTGGCGGCCGACACGAGCGGCCCCGACCGCAAGGTCGCCGCCATCGGCATCCGGGTCAGCCACCGCGTGACGATGCACGGCTTCGCCCTCAACTGCAACCCCGACCTGAGCTGGTTCGACCGGATCGTGCCCTGCGGGATCGCCGACGCGGGGGTCACGTCGCTGTCGAAGGAGCTCGACCGGGAGGTCACGGTGGCCGAGGTGCTGCCGCTGGTCGAACAGCACCTGCCCGCCGTCCTCCGGGTGCACCTGCCCGCCTGACCACATCCCGACCCCCCGGCCAACCCACCGCCGGCGGGCGCCCGCATCATGCCGCGGTGCTCTCCGCGGCCCGGTCCTGGCTCATCGCGTCACCCATGAGGGTGGCGCCCGGACGTGTTAGGCGGGCCGGCCCGTCGAGAGCGGATACTCCTCTGCACAGCGCCCGGGCTGCTGCCTCGTCTACTCGCCGGCTTCGAGGGGGATCTGCGTCCGTCGTCATCCGCACCCGCGGTGTGCCTGACCGGCCTGGCCCGGATCTGCCCAGGGGTAAGGGGGCGGAGTGCCGGATCTACGGAGCGAGGTCACCATGACGGATCTGCAGACGTTCGACCTACCGGAATCGATTGAAGGAGCGGCATCGGACCGTAGCCTGGCGCGGGAGATCATCCGCGCGTGGCAGACCGACGGGATCTTACAGACCGCGATGACCCCCGAGCAGAACCGGACCACGGCGGACGCCGTCGCGTCGAGCCGGCGGTTCTTCGGCATGCCGTTGCAGGACAAGGCCGCATGCGTCAGCGACCTGACCTACAGCGGGTACATCGCCTCCGGCGAGGAGGTCACGGCCGGGGAGGCGGACTATTCGGAGATCTTCACCGTGTGCAAGGACCTCGACGTGACCGATCCCCGGGTGCTCGCCCATTGGCCGTGCCACGGTCCGGTGCCGTGGCCGGACGAGGAGTACCGGCGCAGCATGGTGGCGTTCATGGCGGCCCTCGGGCAGATCGGTGAGAAGCTGCTGACGCTCACCGCGCTCGGGCTGGGCATGGGCGACCCCGCGGCACTGACGAGGCTGACGGTGGACGGCTGGCATCACATGCGGGTACTGCGCTTCCCGGCCGGGTCGCAGACCAGCGCGCGGGGCATCGGCGCGCACACCGACTACGGGCTGCTGGTGATCGCGTACCAGGACGGCGTGGGTGGCCTGTATGTGCGCCCGCCGGTGGAGGGGGAAAGGCGCAACCGCAACTGGCTGCCGGAGGAGAGCACCGCCGGCGTGTACGAGGACGAGGAGCCCTGGACGTTGGTCACGCCGGTCCCGGGCGTGCTGACCGTGTTCCCCGGGGACATCCTGCAGTTCCTCACCGGCGACGTGTTGTTATCGACGCCGCACAAAGTCAAGCTCAACACGCGGGAACGGTTCGCGATGGCGTACTTCCACGAGCCGAATTTCAACGCCTGCATCCGCCCGCTGCTCGACCAGGTCGGCGAAGACTACATCCACTACGGCACACACTTCACCAACATGTTCATGCGCTGCTACCCCGACCGCGTCACCACCCGGCGGATCCACCAGGACGACCGCCTGTCGGTCCTGGAAAGGTTGCACGACGACGCCGTCAAGACCGGCTGAGCATCCCGGCGCGCGGTGGCCCGCACCAGGGTGGCGAGGCCGTGCAGCCGTCGCTCGTCGGCGGCAAACAGGTTTCATGTGCCCTTTTGGGAGGGATACCACGGGTACGCCCCCGCAACGGGCGGCGGCGCATCGGGCGAAGGAGACGCCATGCTCGCGATTGCTGCTGCAATCATATTCGGGCTGGGCCTGCTGCTGGACCTGTTCGACGTCAAGACCAGCGACGCGTTCACACCAACCACGCTGATGATGGCCGGGTTGTTCTGCCTCGCGCTCCACCTGGCCGGCGTCGGCACCGCAGTGGCCTGGCGGGGCCGGAGCCGGGTGCGCCGGTAACCCGGCAGCCGCCGGCAGCTCAACCCGGGCGGCAGCTCAACCGGACGACAGCCCAACCGGACGACAACTCAACCGGACGACAACTCAACCGGACGACAACTCAACCGGACGACAACTCAACCGGACGACAACTCAACCGGACGACAGCGCGGCCGGATCGGTCAGCCCGGTGGCCGTACCGACCGCGATCACCACGTCGCCCGGGCCGATGACGCCGTCGGCCCGGGCGACGGCTACCGCACACAGGCCGGCCGCGGAGGACAACTCGAGGAAGACGCCCTCCGTGCCGGCCCGGTACACCATCTCCCGCATCTGCCCGTCGTCGCAGGCCACCGCGGTGCCGCCGGACGCGCGGACCACGTGCAGCGCGCCGTAGGTCGCCACCCGGTTGCCGATGGACACCGCACGGGACGTCTCGCACCCCTCCACCGCGGGCGGCTGGTCCAGGCCGCGGGCCAGCGCCGTGGACAGCGACGGGAAGCGCTCGGCGGCCAGCAGGCGGGGCAGCGCGGGCACCAGGCCGAGCTCGTGCATCTCGACGAACCCGCGCCACATCCCCAGCAGGCCGTCGCCGCGGGAGACCGGGGCGGCCACCCAGTCCGGGCAGCGCCAGCCCAGCTCCTCGGCGATCTCGTACGCCAGCGTCTTGTAGCCCTCGACCCCCCACCAGTTGCTGCCGATCGGCGGCTGCAGGTAGTTCGTGAGCGGGTACCAGCCCTCGTGGGCGACCCCGGCGGCCACCACCGGGAAGCGCTCGGCCGAGGTCTCGGTCCACACCGTCCGCGCGCCCAGCGCGGTGACCGCGGCACGCCACCCCTCGGCCAGGTGCCGGCTGGCAACCACGACGCAGGCCAGCCCCGCGCGGGCGGCGTACGCGGCGGCCGAGGTGGCCCCGTTGCCGCTGGACGAGAGCGCCACCGTGGTCGCCCCGGCGGCGGCCGCCCGGCTCACCGCCACCGTGTTGAAGCGGTCCTTGAACGAGCCGCTCGGGTTGCGCCGCTCGTCCTTCAGCCACAGCCTCCGTACGCCGGCGGCGGCGGCCAGCCGGGGTAGTTCGACCAGCGGGGTGCCGCCCTCGGCCAGCGACACCGCGCCGGCCGCGGGGAGCGGCAGCAGCTCGCGGTAGCGCCACACTCCCGGCGGCCGCCCTGCCCACGCCGCCCGCGGGTCGCCCACCCCGGACAGGTCGTAGCGCGGCACCACCGAGCTGGGCAGGCCGGCCGCGCGGCACGCCGGGCAGCCCTCGGGCAGTTCGGCGACCGGCTGGTGCGCGCCGCAGCGCAGGCACTCCAGGTGCGTCGGCGGGCTCACGGTCGCACCTCGCTGGCGCTCGGCGCTCGCGCTCGCATGGCTGCTGTGCTCATTGGTTCGCCCGCAAGCTCGCTCACGGTCGCACCTCGCGGGCGCTCGGCGCCCGCGCTCGCGTGGCTGCCATGCTCATCGGTTCGCTCGCAAGCTCCTCACGCGGCCCGCCGGACGGAGCCGGCCGGGTACGCGTGCGGGCGCAGCGCCTCGGCGTGCCTGCGCAGCCGGGCCAGGTTCCAGGAGCGCAGGTCCAGGCCGTGCCCGGCGCACCAGGCGTCGTCGTAGAACTGGTCCAGGTACTTCTCCCCCTTGTCGGCCAGCACCGCGACGACGCTACGCCCCGGGCCGAGCTCGCGGGCCTTGCGCAGCGCCACGGCCAGCACCAGCCCGGCCGACCCGCCGGCCAGGATCCCCTCGTGCCGGGCCAGCAGCCGGGCAGCCGCGAACGACAGCTCGTCGTCCACCAGGTACGCCTCGTCCACCACGGCAGGGTCGAGGTTCTCCGGCACCCAGGACAGCCCGACGCCGCGCACCAGGTGCGGCGCCCATTCGCCGCCGAAGACCACCGAGCCGCGTACGTCCGCGCCGCACACCACGGTGGCCGGCGCGGCCCGGCGCAGCGCCCGTCCGATCCCGCTGACCTGGCCGCCGGAGCTGACCCCGGCCACCACGCAGTCCGGCGCGCCGCCGAGCGCGCGCAGGATCTCCGGCCCGGTGGTGTCCTCGTGCGCGGCCGGGTTCGCCGGGTTGCCGTACTGGTAGGTCAGCACCGCCCCGGGGGTCCGCGCCGCCAGCGCCCGGGCCCGGGCAAGCCGCACGCTCTGGTACCCACCGGCCGGGTCGGTCGCGGTGACCAGTTCGGTGCGCGCCCCGTACGCGCACAGCATCGCCCGGTTGACCGGCGACGATCCGCAGGTGGTCCTCGTCCCGGCCGGCCGCGGTGGCTTCGATCAGCTTGCGCAGCAGGTCCGCGCTGGCCGCCGGGCCCATCCCGCCGATCATCCCGATGCAACCGCGGCCGCCGCGGCCACCTGTGCGCTCACTGCGCCTGGTCACGCCGGGCCCGTTCACGCCGGGCCCGGTCACCCCGGACCCGGTCACCCCGCGCGCTCCTTCTGGGTGGTGATCGCGATGGCGGCACGGGCAGCGTCGGCTCGGGCGGCGGCCTCCGCCGCGGTGCCGCCGACCGCGAACACGTGCCCGCAGCGGTGCTGGTTCCCGGTCGGCTCCGGCGCCAGGTCCCCCGCCTCGACCGCCACGTCGACGTCCTCCACGCCGGGCATCCGCAGCGCCCGGGACACGCCGCTGACCGACGTCACCCGGCCACCGGGCGGGGTGAGGAACCGGATCACGGCGGCCTGCCGGAAGGCGGCCGGCGGCGTGAACGGCTTCCCGGCGAGCAGCCCGAAGAACGTGTCGTAGATGTCGATGCCGGCGGACAGCCGGAGCAGGTCGCGGATGTTGTCGCCGCCGGGGCGGGTGTGCGTCTCGATGATCCGCCGGCCGCCCGCGGTGTGCCGGATCTCGGTGTGGCAGATCGCGTTGCGCACGCCCAGGCTGTCCAACAGCGCCACGGTGGTGTCCCGGATCGCCTGCTGCGCGGCCGGATCCAGCCGGGACGGCATGGTGTGCCCGGTCTCGTTGAAGTGCGGCCCGCTGGTCTCCTTGTCGGTGACCGCAAGCACGTGGTGGGTGCCGCCGAACGAGTGGTGAAGGAATAGACGCGGTCCAGCGGCCGCCACGCGTGCACCGCGCGCAGCAGGCCGGCCAGCTCGACCGGGTCGGTGTAGTCGCACA
>WNFU01008792.1_pt1 | contig 23809 bp, 21 predicted proteins | sample 5400121 | NCBI WGS metagenome assembly WNFU01 (sample SAMN13153360, study PRJNA577476) | soil metagenome | isolation source: 100 cm soil or saprolite under grassland replicate 1 | place: USA:California | collected 2016-06-15
CGCTGGAGCTGGCCCCACCCGGGGGCGTGGTGATCCTCGCGCCGGCCTGCGCGAGCCAGGACATGTTCCGCGACTACGCCGAGCGAGGCGACCGGTTCGCCGCGGCGGCCCGGGCGCTCCAGGAAGGGACGGAGCACTGATGGCCTCGAGGGCGATCGCCGTGACGCGGGACCGGCACCTCCGGGTGGTCCACGACGAGGCGCGCACACGGTCGCGCCTGCTCGAACGCGTCCGGAGGAGGGCCGCGGCCCGGACCCGCAACCCCACCGTGGTCCTGGTGCTCCTGGGCGCCACGTGGCTCCTCGTCGGCATAGGTCTGATCATGGTGCTGTCGGCGAGCTCGGTGTCGTCGTACGCCCGGTACCACTCGAGCTTCCTGTTCTTCAAGCGGCAGTCCCTGTACGTGGCCGCCGGGGGCGCGATGCTCCTGGTGACGTCGCGGATCCGCTACCGGGCGTGGCAGCGACTGGCGATCCCGCTCATGGTGGCGTCGCTGGCGCTGCTCGTCGTGGTGCTGCATCCCGCCGTGGGGACGGTGGCCGGCGGCTCCACCCGGTGGATCACCGTGGGGCCGGTGACCATCCAGCCCTCCGAGATCGCGAAGCTCGCCATGGTCGTGTTCACGGCGACGATCCTGACGCGGAAGTGGAAGCGGCTGGACGATGCCCTCCACGTGGCCCTCCCGCTGCTCCCCGCGGTGGCCGTCGTGTGCGGGCTGATCATGCTCCAGCCGGACCTGGGCACCACGGTCATCGTCGCGTCCACCGTGTTCGTCGTGACCTTCGTCGCCGGCGTTCGGCTCCGGTACCTGATCACCGGGCTCCTGGCGAGCGGCCTGCTGGGCCTCGCCGCGATCATGGCCAACGGGTACATGAAGGCCCGGCTGCTCTCCTTCCTCCACCCCCAGAAGGACCCCCTGAACACCGGCTACCAGCTCATCCAGTCGCTCATCGGGCTGGGGTCGGGTGGGTGGTTCGGGGTCGGCCTCGGGGCCAGCCGGCAGAAGTGGATGTACATCCCGAACGCCCACACCGACTTCATCTTCTCGATCCTGGGCGAGGAGCTCGGGCTGATCGGGGAGATCGTCGTGCTGGTCCTGTTCGGCATGCTCATCTACGCCGGCATCCGGGTGGCGGCCCGGGCCCCCGACACGTTCGGCCGGCTGCTGGCCGCGGGCATCGTGGGATGGCTGGGGCTCCAGACGCTGGTGAACCTGGGGGCGGTGACCGGCCTGCTCCCCGTGACGGGCGTCCCGCTCCCGTTCGTCTCCTTCGGCGGCTCGTCGCTCGTCGCGACGCTCGCCGCGGTGGGGATCCTGGTGAACATCGGGCGCTCGTCGGCAGAGACGGCGGCCCCGGCGGGACGCGCCGCCCCGGCGGGACGCGCCACCCCGGCGGGACGCGCCGCCCCGGCGGGACGGGCCGGCCCGGGGAGGCGGCGGTGAAGGTCCTCGTCGCCGGCGGCGGCACCGCGGGACACGTGTTCCCCGCCCTCGCCGTGGCCCGGCGCCTGGTCGACGCGTTCGGCGCGGACGTCACGTTCGTGGGGACGGCGACCGGCCAGGAGGCGAACCTGGTGCCCGCGGCCGGGTTCCCGTTCGTGGAGGTGGAGGCCCGGCCGTTCGTCCGGAAGATGTCCCTCCGCGCGGTGCGCGCGCCGATCACGGCGCTGGGGTCGGTTCGGCGGTGCCGTCCGCTGGTCCAGGATGCCGACGTGGTGGTGGGGATGGGCGGGTTCGTGAGCGTGCCGGCCGTGATCGCGGCGCGCCGGGCGCACCGGCCGGTCGTGCTGCACGAGCAGAACGCCGTGCCGGGACTGGCCAACCGGGCGCTGGCCCGCATGGCCGGCGTCGTGGCCCTGTCGTTCCCGGAGGCGGCGCCGGCGTTCGGCCGCCGCGTCCGCACGGTCGTCACGGGGAATCCCATCCGCGAGACGATCGCGTCGGTTCCCGCGGAACGGGCGTCGCTGGCGAAGATCGCGCGCAAGGAGCTGGACCTCGAGGAGGATCGCCGGACGGTGGTCGTGTTCGGTGGGAGCCAGGGGGCGCTCCACATCGACCGGGCCGCCGTCGGGGCCTGCGGCCTGCTGCGGGGACGCGCGGACCTCCAGTTGGTCCTCCTGACCGGGCCGGCCCACCACGACGCGATGGTCCGTGGGCTTCCTCGCGGCGGCGCGCTGCTGGTGCGGGCCCTGCCGTTCCTCGATCGCATGGAGCTCGCGTACGCGGTGGCCGACCTCGTGGTCAGCCGGGCCGGCGCGACCACGATCGCCGAGGTGACCGCGTGCGGCCTGCCCGCGCTGCTGGTCCCGTATCCGTACGCGACCGCACGGCACCAGGAGGCCAACGCGCGCGCCGTGCAGCGGGCCGGCGGCGCCAGCGTGCTGCTGGACGACCAGCTCACCCCCGAGGAGCTGGCGGATCGGATCGACGCCCTGATCGGACACGAGGAACGGCTCCAGGCCATGGCGGCGCGGTCGGCGGCGTGGGGCCGGCCGGACGCCGCAGAGCGCCTGGCCGACGTGATCGTGGGAGCGGCGCGATGATCGTGCGGAACGGAGACGGCGTGCTCCGCCCGGAGGAGACGCCGCTTCCCGGGTACGCTCCGGCGGAGGGCAGCATCCCGACCCTGGACGTCCCGGATCTGTCGCCGCTGCGGCGAGTTCATCTCGTCGGCATCGGGGGCGCGGGGATGAGCGGGATCGCCCGGCTCCTGCTGGCCCGGGGCCTCGTCGTTTCGGGCTCCGACATGAAGGAGTCCCGGGGCCTGGAAGACCTCCGGGCGGCCGGGGCGACCGTGTTCGTCGGCCACCGCGCCGCGCAGCTGGAGACGCCGGAGCCCCCCGACGCGGTGGTCGTGTCGAGCGCCGTCCCGCAACGGAACATCGAGCTCGTGGAGGCCCGCCGCCGGGGGATCCCGGTGTACGCGCGGGCCCAGGTGCTGGCGGCGCTCATGCGCGGGTCCCGGACCGTGGCCGTGTCCGGCACGCACGGCAAGACCACGACGACGTCGATGATCTCCGTGATCCTGGACCGCGCCGGGCTCGATCCGACGTTCGTGATCGGGGGGCACCTGAACGAGGTGGGGTCGGGCGCGCGCCACGGTGCCGGGGAGTGGTTCGTCGCGGAGTCGGATGAGAGCGACGGATCGTTCCTCCTGCTGCACCCGGAGGTCGCCGTGGTGACGAACGTGGGGGAGGACCACCTGGACTTCTACCGTGATGCACGGGAGATCCGGGCCGCGTTCGCGCGCTTCTTCGAGCAGGCCCGCCACGTGGTGACGTGCGGCGACGATCCCGGCGTCCGCGCGGCGCTCCGGGCCGCGGGGCGCGAGGGCGACGCCACGACGTACGGGCTGCATGCCGGCAACGACGCGGTGGTGACATTGCAGGATCCCGGCGCCCTCGGCGCCCGCGGCGTTCTGGAGGTCGACGGCGAGCGGATCGACCTGGCGCTTCGGATCAGGCCCCAGCACAACCTGCTGAACGCCGCCGCGGCCATCCTCGCCGCGGCGCGCGCCGGTGTCCGCCCGGCCGATGCCGCGGAGGCGCTCCGATCGTTCCAGGGAGTCCGCCGGCGGTTCGAGTTCCGAGGCGTGGGCCACGGGGCGGAGTTCTTCGACGACTACGCCGTGCACCCGACGGAGGTGTCCGCGGTGCTCCGCGCCGTGTCTCCCGAGTACCGCCGCGTGGTCGCGGTGCTCCAGCCGCACCGGTACACGCGGATGCGGGCGATGTGGCGGGCCCTCGGCGAGAGCCTGGCTCCCGCCGACGTCGTCGTGGTGACCGACGTGTACGGGGCGAGCGAGGAGCCCATCCCCGGCATCAGCGGGAAGCTGGTCGTGGAGGCGATCGCGGAGGCCGAGCCGCGCAAGCGGGTCGTGTACCTGCCGCGGCGCTCGGACGTGGCGCCGTTCCTGGCGGGGGAGGTCCGCCCGGGCGACCTGGTGCTGACCCTCGGTGCCGGCGACATCACGATGGTGGCCGACGAGACCCTCGATCGGATCCTGGGGAGAGCATGAGCGACCGACGAGGCCGCCCGGTCGATGCCGGAGCCATCGCGCGCGCGGAGTCCATCCTCCGCGCGGCGTGCGGTGACCGCGTCCGCACCGGCTTCGCGCTCGCACTGCTCACCACCTTCCGCATCGGCGGACCGGCGGCGCTGTTCCTGGAGCCACAGTCCATGGACGACCTCGAGGCGGCCGGGCACGCCGTGCGGGAGGCGGGCATCCCGTTCGCTGTCCTCGGGAAGGGATCGAACGTGCTCGTGGCCGACGCCGGGTTCCCGGGGCTCGTCGTGCGGCTGGGGAAGGGGTTCCGGTGGGCGGCTCGGGACGGGACGCGGCTGACCGCCGGCGGCGCGATGCCCCTGCCGGCGCTCGCGGGCGTCGCCCTGGCCCACGCCCTGGCCGGCCTGGAGTTCGGCGTCGCCATCCCCGCGTCGCTCGGTGGCTCGGTGCGGATGAACGCCGGCGCCCACGGGCATTCGCTCGACGAGGTCCTGGAGCACGTGGAGGTGTTCGAGATGGCGTCCGGCGCCGTCCGCTCGATCGCCGCCGGCGACGCGGGGTTCCGGTACCGGGGGTCGTCGCTGCCCGAGGACGCCGTCGTCGTCGCCGCGACCGTCGCCCTCCGGGCCGGGGAGCGGGGCGAGATCCGCCGCCTCATGGAGGAGGCCCGGGACTGGCGCCGGGCCACCCAGCCCCTGGCCGAGCCGAACTGCGGCAGCGTCTTCAAGAACCCGCCCGACGGCCACGCCGCCCGGATGATCGAGGAGCTCGGGCTGAAGGGCGCGGCCGTCGGCGGGGCCACCGTGTCGTCGAAGCACGCCAACTTCATCGTCACGTCGCCGGGGGCTCGCGCCGCCGACGTCGTCGCGCTGATCCGCCTGGTCCAGGAACGGGTGAAGGAAACGCATGGAGTCACCCTCGAGCCGGAGGTGCACCTTGTCGGGGAGTTCGACCTCGCGAACCGCTGATCGACCGGGTGGCCTGCCGGCCCGCCGAAGGGTCTCCCGGTGGCTGTCCGTTCCGCTCGGCGTGGCTGTCCTCGGCGCGGGCGCCTGGGGCGTCGCCACCTCGCCGCTGTTCCGGGCCCGCACCATCGAGGTCGCGGGCGCGTCGCACTTCGACCGTGCGCAGGTCCTCCGTCTTGCCGGCGTGGCTCCGGGCACCAACGTCCTGTGGCTTCACACCGGGGACCTCGAGCGACGGCTCGAGGCGAATCGATGGATCGCGTCCGCGACGGTCCGGCGGTCCCTCCCGTCGAGCCTTCGGATCACCGTGACGGAGCGAACGCCGGCGGCCGAGGTGAAGGTGGGGACCCGGTGGGCGCTGGTGGCCGCTGATGGCACGGTCCTCGATCGGGTCGTGGCCGACCCGGGCCTCCCCGCCCTTGCTGCGTCCGTCGGAGACCGGCGGGCCCTCGCCGGCTCGGCGGCGGTGGTCGGGGCCATGACCCCGTGGCTTCGGGCGAAGGTCGGCTCGGTCGTCCCGGCCCCCGACGGCACCGTCGTGCTCGAGCTCTCCTCGGGGATCCGGGTCCTGTTCGGCGCGCCGACCGACGTCGACGTCAAGGACCAGGCCCTGGCCGGGATCCTGCGGTGGGCCCTCGACACGGACTCGGCCGTGGGCTACGTCGACCTCCGGGCGCCGCTGGCCCCTGCCGTCGGCCCCGGCCGCTCGCCCGCCGACACGTCCGGCTCGCCCGCGCCGTATCCCACGACGGGCTCCGGCGGGTAGGTGCCCGCGCCGCCGGCCGCCCCTCGGTCCCCCCTCGATCTCCCGCTTTCGTTTGTGTCACCCGAAGGATCAACCGCATGGCCGACAACACTTGACGGACCAGCACGTTGACGCTAGAGTCCTCCCCTTGTAGGTGAGGTTCATATAACAATGAACCTCAACTAGACAGTCAGGATCGAGGGTGAGGGGCACGGCGTTTCCCCAGGTAGACGGGCCGGGGCCACGAGGGAGGATCCAGTGATGCAGTCTCCATCGAACTACCTCGCCGTGATCAAGGTCGTCGGGATCGGCGGCGGCGGCGTGAACGCGGTGAACCGGATGATCGAGGCGGGCCTTCGGGGCGTCGAGTTCGTCGCGGTGAACACCGACGCGCAGACGCTTCTCATGTCGGACGCCGACGTGAAGCTCGACATCGGCCGGGAGACCACCCGCGGCCTCGGCGCCGGCTCCGACCCCGAGGTCGGCCGGCACGCCGCCGAGGAGCACCGGCAGGAGATCGAGGAGATCATCAAGGGCTCCGACATGGTGTTCATCACCGCCGGCGAGGGCGGCGGCACCGGGACCGGCGGCGCGCCCGTGGTGGCCGAGATCGCCCGCGACCTCGGGGCTCTCACCATCGGCGTGGTGACCCGCCCGTTCGGGTTCGAGGGCCGCAAGCGAGCGACCCAGGCCGAGATGGGCATCTCCAAGCTCAAGGAAGCCGTGGACACGCTCATCATCGTGCCCAACGACCGGCTGCTCCAGGTGTCCGAGCCGAGCACGCCGATGCTCGACGCGTTCCGGATGGCCGACCAGGTCCTGTATCAGGGCGTCGAGGGGATCACGTCGCTCATCATGACCCCCGGCCTCATCAACCTGGACTTCGCGGACGTGAAGGCCGTGATGACGTCGGCCGGCTCCGCGCTCATGGGCATCGGCCACGCGAACGGCGAGCACCGGTCCGAGGAGGCGGCGAAGGCGGCCATCTCGTCGCCGCTGCTGGAGTCCTCCATCGAAGGGGCGAAGGGCGTGCTGCTGTCGATCTCGGGCCCCCAGGACATGTCGCTGCACGAGGTCCACAAGGCCGCGGACCAGATCACGCGGGTCGCGCACCCCGACGCCAACATCATCTTCGGCGCGGTCATCGACGACGCGCTCGGCGACGAGGTCCGCGTCACCGTCATCGCCGCCGGGTTCGACAAGATGGGCGGCGGCTTCGGCCTCGCCGACACCCGGCTGTCCCGCCTGCTCGAGGAGCAGCCCTCCGAGGACACGCAGCTCCCGTCGCTCCTGCGGGAGGACGAGGAAGAGGAAGAGGACATTTTCAAGCCGGCGCCGGAGACCGTCGTGTTCGACGCCGAGGAAGACCTGGACATCCCGGACTTCCTCAAGAGCTGACGACGACCTGACGAAGCTAAAAGGACCCGCCGGCGCGCGCCGCAGTCCGGCGGTTGGGGGCGGGAGGTTGCGCCGAGGCGCCCTTCCCCCGCCTCGGGCGAGACGAGAAGTCGTCCCCCCCGCCCCCTCTTCTTTGGTTTGAATTGGGGAGGGGCCACCCCTCCCCAACCCCCACCCCGGCGCACGCGCCCCTCCCCAACCCCCACCCCGGCGCGGATTTATGGGCCACCCCCCCGGACCCCCACCCCGGCTCTTGTGTGCGTAGCGGGGGGCGGGGGCCCGTAGGATCTCCGCAGGACATGTCCTTCGAACGACGCTCCTTGGGTCGACGTGCGTACGCGCTCGTTTCGAGTTCGCTCGAACGCGCGGGGTTTCTGGCGGCCTTCACCGAACGGACCGGGGGGGCGAGCCCCAAGCCGTTCGACTCGTTGAACCTGTCGTTCGCCGTGGGTGACGACCCCAAGAACGTCCGGGCCAACCGCGCCCGCGTGATCGAGTCGCTGGGTGTGCCGCCGTTCGCGACCGCGGAGCAGGTTCACGGCGCGAACGCCGTCAGGGTCGGGGCGAAGCGGGCCGGTGCGGGATTCGACGACATCGAGTCGCGGATCCCCGCCGCCGACGTCATGTACACGGGGAGCGCGGGCATCCCGCTCGCGGTCCTGGCGGCGGACTGCCTTCCGATCGTCATGGCGTCACCGGGCCAGGGAACGGTCGCGGCCGTCCACGCGGGGTGGCGCGGCCTGGCGGCGGGGATCCTCCAGCGGGCCGCGGCACTGTTCGAGGATCCCGCCGACGTTCGAGTCGCCATCGGGCCGGCCATCGGCCCGTGCCACTACGAGGTGGGGGAGGACGTCGCGCTGTCGGTGGCCGCCGCCTTCGACGTGGGGGCCGTCACCGAGCGCCGCGGCGGGAAGCTGTACCTCGACCTGGCCGGGACGGCGCGGACGGCGTTTCGGTCCTGGGGGTTCCGCAAGGTGGAGGGGGCGGAGCTGTGCACGGCCCACCAACGGGCGCGGTTCTACTCGTACCGCCGCGACGGCGGGACCACGGGGCGGCAGGCCGCGATCGCGATGCGCCTGTGAACTATTGAAGCTGCTGATGCCTTCTGTAAAGCAGTGATAGACTCCGGCGCCGCCCTCGAGGACAGGCTGGCCCGGATCAGGGCCCGGATCGAGGCGGCGTGCGCGCGGACCGGCCGCGATCCAGCCTCGGTCCGCATCGTGGCGGTGAGCAAGGGGCAACCGGCCGAGCTCGTCCGGTGGGCCCGGGAGGCCGGCCAGGCCGACTTCGGGGAGAACTACGTGAAGGAGCTGGCGGAGAAGCGAGCGGAGGCCACCGGCGCCACATGGCACTTCGTCGGCGTGCTCCAGAGCCACACCGCGCACCGCGTGGCCGATCTGGCCGACGTGGTCCACACGCTGTCGCCGGGGCACGGGCCGGAGCGCCTGTCCCGGCGTGCCGAGCAGGCCGGCCGGCGGATCCCCGCGCTCGTCCAGGTGGACTTCGGGGCACGCCGATCCGGCGTCGACCCGGAGGACGTGGCGTCCTTCGTCGACGGGGTGCGCGGCCTCGGCGGCCTCGACGTCCGGGGCCTCATGACGCTGCCCCCGCTGCCCGACCGGCCCGAGGACAGCCGTCCGCACTTCCGCCGGCTCCGCGAGATCCGCGACTCCCTCGCCGACCGGTTCGAGGGCATCCACGAACTTTCCATGGGAATGTCGGCCGATTTCGAGGTCGCGGTGGAAGAAGGCGCTACGATGGTCCGCATCGGAACGGCGCTGTTCGGCGAGCGTACGCCGATGCCCCGGTAGGTCGGGACCCGTCCCGGCGACAGGCCGGGCCTGCCCCCGGCACAAGGAGGCGAACGTGCCAGGCGTGTGGAAGAAGACCCTCAGCTATCTGGGACTGGTCGAAGACGACGAGTACGACGACGAGCCGGAGCCCGACGTGAGCCACGGGCCGGACGTCTCGTCGGCCCCCCGGCGGTTCGGGCGGGCCGAGCCCGTGACGTTGCATCCCGCTCCGGACCTGGGGGCGACCGTCGTTCGCACCATCCCGCAGCCCCGTCCCTCCCCGGCCTCCACCATCCACAAGTCCGAGCCGAAGCGGTTCAACGAGGCCCGCGACCTCGGGGACAAGTTCCGCGAGGGGGTTCCCGTGATCATGAACCTCCAGGGGACCGAGGACGCCACGGCGCGCCGCCTGGTGGACTTCGCCTCGGGCCTGGTGTTCGGGCTCGGCGGCAAGATCGAGACCGTGGCGAACCGGGTCTACCTGCTGACCCCCGCGAACGTCGAGGTCTCCGCCGAGGAGCGGGAGCGCCTGCGGGAGGGCGGCTTCTACAACCAGTTCTAGTGGCCGGGCCGCCCCGCTCGGAAGGGACGCCGTGACCTGCCTCGCCGTCTCCGGCGGCGTGAGGATCGCCTGTCTGGTCCTGACCATCTACTGGCTCATCCTCATCGTGCGGATCCTGTCCTCGTGGTTCCCGCCGCCGCGCACGGGGCCGCTGCGCACGATCCTCCGGTTCTGCTACGACGTGACAGATCCGGTCCTGCGGCCGCTGCGCAACCTCATCCCGGCGCTTCGGGCCGGGTCCATGGCCATCGACTTCTCGCCCATCATCCTGTTCATCGTGATCGGCGTTCTCCAGCGTGCGATAGGCTGTGGCGGCTTCGGATTCTGAGGGGAAGGCAATGAGGAAGCGACGGGACTCCGAGGCCGGCGTGGAGTTCGGAGGAGACCTTGCGCGGCTCACGCCGGTCGACGTTCAGCAGCAGCAATTCCGCCGCTCGTTTCGCGGCTATGACGAGCAGGAGGTGGACGACTTCCTCGACCGGGTGACCGAGGCGCTGTCGGCCCTGGTCGAGGAGAAGCGGGCGCTCGAGGAGGGACGGGGCGGCGCGCTCGCTCCGTCCCCGGACGTGGGACAGGGTGCGGACGCGTCGCGGGCGGCCGACGAGATCAAGCGGAACGCCCGCGAGCAGGCCGACGCCATCGTCCGGGACGCCCAGGCCCGGGCCGGGGCGATCCGGCGCGACGCGGAGTCCCGGGCGGCGGCGAGCAGGGGCGAAGCGCCCGAGACCGGGGCCGGCGCCGCTGCCGGAACGGCCGGCCTGTCCGCGTTCGTGGCCCGCGAGCGAGAGTTCCTCCAGCGCCTGGCCGGCCTGGTCCAGGGCCACGCGGAAGGGGTCAAGGAGATGGTGCAGGCTGCCCGGCGGTCGCAGGCGCCCGCCCCGTCGGCCCCGGCCTCGTCGGCCCCAACCTCGTCGGCTCCCCCGACGCCACCCGAGCCAGCGATCCCCCCGGCGCCACCGGGTCCCCCGGCGCCCGGAGGCTTCGGCCTGCCGCCCGAGCCCGAGCGTCCCGCCTGGCAGTCGGAGGGGGGCCCGGCCATCGAGGCGGCCGCGCCGGAGCCGGAATCCCCCGGTTCCGCCGTGCTCCGAGTGCCGGAGGCCGACGCGGAAGGGGACCAGGAGAGGGGAGCGGCGATCGAGGCCGGCATCGCGGGACCGGGGGCCGCACCGGACGAGGCGCCTCGGAGCGCGACCGTGGATGCGCCCCGGCCCGCGCCGGTGGAGGCCTCGCCGCGATGGTCGCCGCCCGAGCCTCCGCGGCTTCCCGACCTCCCCGCCCCGCCCGGGGAGGCCTCCCTGCCGCACGTGGACGCCCGGCCCGTCGGGGACGCCCGGTCCGTCGGGGACGCCCGGCCCGTCGAGCGACCGGTCCCAGTCCCGAGGGGCCCGGCCGCGCGCGGTGCACCGGAGGAAGACGAGCCGGAGGGCGAGCGGGAGGCCACGCTCCGCGAGCTGTTCTGGGGCGAAGACTAGTCTCGCTCAGACTAGCTCGAGCGACGCGAGATCCGCTCCACGCGCTCGTCGCAGCGTGATGCGCACGGCCGTCCCGTCGAGCGTCTCCTCGGTCTCGTACTCGGGGTCCGGGAGCGCGCTCGTCTCCAGCCTCACGGCGAGCGTCTCGCCCACCAGGTGGACGTGGTGCTCCTGGAGGGCACGGGCCACCTCTCCGCTCGCCTCGACGCCCAGCTCGATCCGATCGGTCACATGCAGGCCCGCCGCCTTCCTCGCGTCCTGGACCAGCCGGACGACCTCGCGGGCCAGGCCCTCGCGTCGCAGCTCGGGCGTGGCGTCGAGGTCCAGGGCCACGGTGAGGCCGCCCTCCGCCCCCACCCCCCACCCTTCACGGGTCTCCTGCACGAGGTCGGCGTCGTCGGGGGACAGCGTGACCGGCTCGGCCAGCGGAACGGTGACCGACTCGCCCCGGGCGAGCGCCCCGGCCACCGTCCCGTCGTCGGCCTCCAGGGCCGCCGCCACGTCCTTCACCCGAGGCCCCAGGCGCGGCCCCAGCACCCGGTAGTTGGGCTTGGCCCGCCACCGTCCCAGCTCCTCGGCCGACTCCGCGAACTCGACCGCCTTCACGTTGAGCTCGTCCGCCACCAGGCCTCGCGTCGGTGCGGATGGTCCGTCCCAGCGACACGATGTCGCGGACGGCCTGCATCAGCTCGTCGAGCCGTTCGTCCACGGCCGCCTCGTCCGGCTCCGGGTAGTCGGCCAGGTGGACGGACTCCGGGGCCCCGTCCCGCCCGGCCGCCAGGTTCTGCCACAGCTCCTCGGTCACGAACGGGACGTACGGCGCCAGGAGCCGGGCCAGCGTCACCAGGCACTCGTGCAGCGTGAGGGAGGCCGCGACCTTGTCCTCGGCCCCCCGCTCCGCGGCCCAGAACCGGCGCCGGGCCCGCCGGACGTACCAGTTCGAAAGGTCGTCCACGAAGTGCGCGATCCGCCGGCCGGCCCCCGTCGCGTCGTACGCCTCGAGGCCGTCGCGCGCCTGGCGCGCCGTCTGCGCGAGCTGGGACAGGATCCACCGGTCGAGCGGCGGGCGCTCGGACACCGGCACGTCCGGGGCCTCCGCCGGGTCGAACCCGTCGACGTTCGCGTACGTGACGTAGAACGCGTACACGTTCCACAGGGTCAGCAGGAACTGCCGCACCACCTCGTCGAGCACGTCGAAGTACACGCGGCGGGACGCCCACGGTGAGCCGCTCGTGATCAGGTACCACCGCAGCGCGTCCGCCCCCTGGCGGTCCAGGACGACCCACGGGTCGAGCTGGTTCCCGGCCGACTTCGACATCTTCCGGCCCTCCCGGTCGACGAGGTGGCCCAGGCACACCACGTGCCGGTACGCGGTGTCGTCGAACAGCAGCACGGCCTCCGCCATGAGCGTGTAGAACCACCCGCGCGTCTGGTCGATGGCCTCCGAGATGAAGTCGGCCGGGAACCGCTCCGCGAACTGGTCGAGGCCCCGGCCGAGGTCGGGGTGGTAGCTCCACTGGGCGTAGGGCATGGCCCCGGCGTCGTACCAGGTGTCGATGACCTCGGGAACCCGCCGCGCGGTCTGCCCGCAGGCGCGGCACGCGATCTCCACCTCGTCGACGTCGGGGCGGTGCGGATCGATCGCGGTGACGTCGCGGCCGGCCAGGTCCGACAGCTCTCGGAGTGAGCCGACCGGCGTGACGTGGCCGGCCCGGCACACCCACAGGGGCAGCGGCGTGCCCCAGTACCGCTCGCGCGACAGCGCCCAGTCCACGTTGTTCTCGAGCCAGTCGCCGTACCGCCCGTGCTTGATGTGCTCGGGGTGCCAGTCCACGCCCTCGTTCACCTCGAGGAGGCGCTCCTTCCGGGCGGTGGTCCGGACGTACCACGAGGTCCGCGCCACGTACAGCAGGGGCGTGTCGCACCGCCAGCACAACGGGTACGTGTGCTCGTACTCGCCGGCCCGGAAGACGAGCCCCCGGGCCCGGAGGTCCTCGATGATGTCCGGGTCGGCGTCTTTCACGAACCTCCCGCGGACGAACTCGGGAGCCTCGTCGGTGAACCGTCCGAAGTCGTCCACGGGACTGAACACGGGCCACCCCTCGCGCCGTCCCACGGCGAGGTCGTCCGCGCCGTATCCCGGCGCGATGTGGACCACGCCGGTTCCCTCGTTCATGGCCACGAAGTCGGCGGCGACCACGCGGTGCGTGTTGCCGTTCGCGTTCTCGTAGGGCGGGGCGTATCGGGACCCCACCAGGTCCGACCCCACCACGGTGTGCAGGACCGTCGCGTCCTCGCCGAGCACCGCCCGCAGGAGGGGCGCCGCGACGACGTACCGCTCCCCGTCCTTCTCCGCCACGACGTAGTCCTGGTCGGGGTCCACGGCCAGGCCGAGGTTCGAGGGAAGCGTCCACGGCGTCGTGGTCCACCCCAGGATCGACGCGCCCGCCAGCTCGGGTCGCGACGGCTCGGTCACCGGGAACTTCGCCGTCACGCTGGGATCGACCACCTGCGTGTAGCCCTGCGCGACCTCGTGGTCCGAGAGGGCCGTGCCGCACCGGGGGCAGTACGCGACGGAGCGGAAGTCCCGGAACAGCAGGTCCTGCTCGTAGAGGGTCTTCAGCGACCACCACACGCTCTCGACGTACTCCGTGTTCATGGTCCAGTAGGCGTCGTCGAGGTCGACCCAGAACCCGATCCGCTCGGTCATTCGCTCCCAGTCGGCCACGTACCGCTTGACGGACTCGCGGCAGAGCTCGTTGAAGCGGGCCACGCCGAAGGCCTCGATGTCCCGCTTCGACCTCGTGCCGATCTCCTTCTCCACCTCGAGCTCGACCGGGAGGCCGTGGCAGTCCCACCCGGCCTTTCGCCGCACGAAGTGGCCGGTCATGGTCCGGAACCGCGGGTACAGGTCCTTGAAGGTTCGAGACACCACGTGGTGGATGCCGGGGCGCCCGTTGGCGGTGGGGGGGCCCTCGTAGAAGATCCACTCGGGGGCGCCTTCCCGGAGCTTCAGGCTCTTCTCGAAGATGGCGGCCTCGCGCCAGAACTCGAGGACGCGCCGCTCGAGCGCGGGGAAGTCCGCCTTCGGGTCCACCGGCCGGTAGCTCATCCTCGCCTCCCAACGAAGAACGCCTCGTCCCCGGTGCAGGGACGAGGCGCGTGGCCCCGCGGTACCACCCCGCTTGCCGGACCCTCGCGGGTCCGACCGCTCCACGGCTGCTACCACAGCCTTCCGCTGTCACGGGCGGACCCGGCTGCGCCTACTTGTTCCGATCGGGGGGTCCGCTCGCTCCACGTCGCGGCCTCGTGCCGCCCTGGGCGAGCTATCCCCCCGAACCCCCGAGGGGGAGAACGTTCGGGCAGCGGCTCGGGGAGGATGTTCGGAGGGTCCGAACCGCCGGGCTTCCACCATCCCCGGCTCGCTGGGGCCGGAGGCCCTCCTACTCGTTCCCGTCGTCGCCTGTACGGCTCATGCTACATGACGATGGGAGCCGTGGGCGTGCGGGTGACGCCTCGGGCCACCCGCCCGGGCGTGGAGGTGGCCGGCCAGGACGTCGTGGTCCGGGTGCGGGCCCCCGCGGCGGAGGGTCGGGCCACGGACGAGGCGCGCCGGGCGCTGGCCGCCGCGCTCGGCGTCGCGCCCTCTCGGGTGGCGCTCCGTTCGGGCGCCCGCTCGCGCCGGAAGGTCTTCGAGGTCGACGGAATGACCTCCCAGGAGGCGTTCCGCCGCCTGGGCGCCCGCTGACCCCCCGTGTGTTGGCGCGTCATATCTCGCGTGCTACGGTCCCTCGACCATGGCCCAGAAGATCGCGTTCTCCAAGAAGGAGCTGGACGAACTGCGGGACAGCCTGCTCCGCGAGCGGGCCGAGCTCCAGGCCCAGCTGGCCGAGCTCGAGGCGTCCTCGTTTGCCGTCTCCCAGTCGGACCTGTCCGGCGAGGTCGCCTTCGACGAGGAATACGCGGACTCGGGCACGGCCACGTTCGAACGCGAGAAGGACGAGTCGCTCACCGACAACGCGCGCGACCTGCTGCGCAAGATCGAGAAGGCCCTGTCCAGGATGGACGAGGGCACGTACGGAATCTGCGAGCGGTGCGGCAAGCCCATCGAGAAGGCCAGGCTGAAGGCGCTCCCGTACGCGAGCCTCTGCATCAAGGACGCGCAGGCCTCGACCCGCCCGCGGTGACGCCGGCCAGCGCCGAGGGTTCGCCGGCGGCTCCCGGAGGCGGAGGCGCCCCACTCCGGTCGGCCCATGGCCGAGCCACCCTGTGGCTGTACGGGTGGGCGGTGCTCGCGTACGGGCTCGACCGCCTCACCAAGTTCCTGGCCGAGACATACCTCCAGGGCCACGCCCCGGTCCACCTGATCCCTGGGGTCGTGCAGCTGAACTACACGACGAATCCCGGCGGCGCGTTCGGCGTGCTGGGGGGCGCGACGTGGCTTCAGCGTCCCGAGCGGCCTGAGCGCGGCGGGCCTCGGCCTGGTGCTGGGCGGGGCGCTGGGCAACCTCACCGACCGGGTGGTCCGCGGTTCCGGGTTCTCGGGCCGCGTGGTGGACTTCATCGACTTCCGGTGGTGGCCGGTATTCAACGTGGCCGACAGTGCGATCGTCATCGGGGCGGGTCTGATCCTGCTGTCCGGGGTGCTGCGGTCGTCCGCCGAGCGCCGCGACACCCCGCGGTGACATGACCGCCCCCCGCCCGGGCGGCACCGTGGAGTTCCGCGCCGACGCCGGACGCCTGGACAGGGTGGTGGCGGAGCGGCTCGGCCTTCCCCGGGCCGAGGTCCAGCGCGCCATCGCCGACGGCCGGGTGACCGTGGCGGGCCGGGCCCGTCCGAAGTCCTTCGTGCTGGCCGGGGGGGAGCGCGTGGCCGTGGAGCTGGCCGGCCTCGGCGAGGTCCCGCCGGAGGGCCCGCCGGTTCCCGTCCGGTACGAGGATCCCTACCTCGCGGTGGTGGCGAAGCCGGCCGGGCTTCCCACGCATCCCACCGCGGGGCGCCGCACCGGGACTCTGGTGAACCGGCTGCTGGGCATGGGGATGCCGCTCTCGCAGGTCGCGGCGCCGGACCGTCCGGGCATCGTGCACCGGCTGGACGCGGGGACCTCCGGCCTGCTCGTGGTGGCCAAGGACGACGAGACCCACGAGCTCCTGTCGGCGATGTTCGCGGGGCACGAGCTGTCCCGGCGGTACCTGGCCCTCGTGCGCGGCGACGTCGAGCACGACCGCTTCGTCGTCGACGCGCCGCTCGCCCGGCGAGGATCGCGGATCGTGGTCCGGCGCGGAGAGGGACGGAGGGCCGAGACGGACCTCGAGGTCCGGGAGCGCTTCGGCCGGGCGACGCTGCTGGAGGCCGCGCCCCGCACCGGCCGCACCCATCAGATCAGGGTGCACCTGTCGGCGGTGGGCCACCCCGTCCTGGGGGACGTGCGGTACGGCGGCGGCGGCGACGAGGCCCGCCGCCTGGGGCTGGCCCGGCCGTTCCTGCACGCGTGGCGGCTTTCGTTCATCCACCCCCGCACGGCCGACGAAGTGGATGTCGAGGAGCCGCTTCCGGAGGACCTCGAGGAGGCCCTTCGCCGGCTCCGGTCGCCTTGACCGGGCGGGTTGACCCGGCGGGACGGCGACCGATAGCGTCCGCCCTCGGAACGTAAGGACAGGAGGAGAGCATGGGACAGGCGAGAGAGCTCGGGCAGCGGTGGTTCGACTCGGTGCGGGACGGCGACGCGGCGGCTGCGGCCGCGCTCCTGGCCGACGACCTCGACTTCCAGACGCCCAGTGGCCCGGTGCCGAACGCCGAGGCGGCCGTCGGGTTCGTGAGCGCCTACACCACGGGCTTCCCGGACTCGTCGTTCGACATCTCCCTGTGGGTGGAGGCCGGCGACACGGCGGTGGCCGAGGGCGTGTGGCGGGGGACGAACAGCGGCCCCATGGCGACGCCCCAGGGGGAGCTGCCGGCCACGGGGAAGGCGGTGGCGGTTCCGTTCACGACCGTCTTCGAGGCGCGCGACGGGAAGATCTCGGCGCACCGAGCGTACTGGGACAATGCCGGATTCATGATGCAGCTGGGGATGACGCCGCCCCCGGGTGGAGGCGCGTAGGGCCGAACGTCTCGGGCCGGCTCGTTCCAACGGCGGCCGCCCTGCGCTCCCGGATCCGGGCCAGCAGCTCGCCGCGTTCCATGACGACGGATCCTCGCTCGGAACGAGCCCGGCGGGCCGGGAGGGAGGTCCGGCCCGCCGGTGGCTGGTGGCCTATCGCCGGGCCCGGACGGGGTCCTTCAGGTACAGGGCGTGCTGGGTGCGGACCTCCTCGCGGGAGGCCAGCACGGCGTCCTCGACGTCGGGCGGGAGGGTCCGGCTCTCCACGAGTTCCGACACCTTCAGCGGGTCGACGGACAGGACCCGCTCCCACAGCCCGAGCGGCTCCAGGATCTGGCGGAGACGCCGCTCGTCCGGCGCGGTGACGTGCTGGGGGCGCCGGTCGATGGCCGAGCCGTCCGAGGCGAACAGCCGCCGGTACCCGTGCTCCTCGCAGAAGGCGTTGATGAGGGCGGCCAGCTCGTCGAGCCGCCGGTACACGCGGCGCCCGTCCCGCTTCAGCCCCACCCATTCGTCCACGATCTCGGTCATGCGCGGCGCGGGGTCGCCCCCCGCCTTCTCGTACTTGTGGCGGAACACCGGGCACAGGGCCTGGTAGTCGCACCACGAGCACAGGGGGTTCTCTCGGGGCTCGAACTTCCCGGCGGCGATGCGCTCGGCGACCACGGCGATCCGCCGCCGCAGCTCGTCGGCGTCGGCGGGGGTCCTGGTGGTGGTCATGCGCTGCCCCGGAAGGAGGAAATACAGCGTGAGCCGCTCGGGCTCGATGCCCCACACCTCGCGGGCGGCCAGGAAGTAGATCGACAGCTGGAGGTCCCGGTCCACCACGGCGGCCGGAGGGAGGCGCCGGCTCGTCTTGTAGTCGATGATCTCGTACCCGCCGCCGGGGATGCGGTCGAGCCGGTCGATCGTCCCGTTGATCTGGACGCCCTCGACCTCGATGTGGAAGCGGAACTCGAGGGCGGCGGGGATCCGGTACGAGCCCGCGTTGTCGCGGTGGTACAGGCCGAGGACCTCCCGGGCATGGTCCTGGTAGGTCCGCTCCTCGGCCTCGTTCGTGAACCCGTCGGACACCCACACCGCGTCCAGGATCTCGTGGAGCTCCTCCAGGCTCGGCGCCACGGGGACCGGGCGGTTGTGGAAGTGGTACAGGGCCTGGTGGAGCGAGTCCCCGAACGCCAGCGCGGGGGACGGCTTCTGAGGGACCCGGTCCTCGTACTGGAACTTGAACTTGGCCGGGCAGGTCTCGTAGGTCGAGATGCTGGAGTACGAAAGCCTCATGTGATCTGCCCCGTTGACTCGGTGGGGTCGGCGGGAGTATAAGTCGCAGGGCCGGAGAATTACAAGCCTGTGATTATCCACAGCGTTTTCCCCAGCGCTGTGGAGAATGGACCGGGGCCTTCCCGTGGCACGAGTGACTGACCTCAGGGGCAGATGAGCGGTAACGGATCGGGCTTCGTCCATCTCCACACGCATTCCGAGTACTCCCTGCTCGACGGGGCGTCGCGCATCGACGCCATGTTCGAGCGTGCCGCGGCGGACGGGATGCCCGCCCTCGCGCTGACCGACCACGGGGTCATGTTCGGGGCCCTGAACTTCTACGAGGCCGGGCTCCAGACCGGCGTGAAGCCGATCCTCGGGGTCGAGGCCTACGTCGCGCCGGGGAGCCGCTTCGACCGCGCGCCCGGCGAGAACGAGGAGAAGTACCGGCACCTCACGATCCTGGCCTCGAGCGAGACGGGGTACCGCAACCTCCTGCGGCTGGTGACCGACGCGTCGCTGGAGGGCTTCTACCACCGGCCCCGGATCGACAAGGAGCTGCTGGCGGAGCGGGCGGAGGGCCTGATCGGCCTGTCGGGCTGCCTGGCCAGCGAGGTGGCCCGGTTCCTGGTGGGGGGCCAGGACCGGAAGGCCGCGGAGGCCGCGGCGGCCTACCGCGACATCTTCGGCCCCGGCCGGTTCTTCATCGAGCTCCAGGACCACGGGCTGGCCGAGCAAGGCCAGGTCCTCCCCGGGCTGGTGGGGCTTTCCCGGCAGCTCGGCATCCCGCTCGCCGCCACGAACGACATCCACTACACGGAACGCGACCACGCCAAGGCGCACGACGTCCTGCTGTGCATCCAGCAGCAGAAGGTCCAGACGGACACGAACCGCCTGAAGTTCGAGACCGACGAGTTCTACATGAAGTCGGCGGCCGAGATGCGCGAGGTGTTCCGGGACCTCCCCGAGGCCTGCGACGCAACGCTTTCCATCGCCGAGATGTGCGAGCTCGAGCTGTCCTACGGGGACCTCCACGTCCCGTGGTTCGAGCCGCCCGACGGCATTGACCAGGACGGGTACCTGCGCCGGCTCGTGCTGCGGGGAGCCCAGGACCGCTACGGCGCGACGCTCTCCGAGGAGGTCCGTCGCCGCATCGACTACGAGCTGGACGTGATCTGCCGGATGGGGTTCGCCGGCTACTTCCTGATCGTGTGGGACCTGATCAGGTTCGCCCGCGAGTCGGGGATCCGGGTGGGGCCGGGGCGGGGGTCGGCGGCCGGGTCGGTGGTCTCGTACTCGCTTCGCATCACCGACCTCGACCCGCTGCGGTACGGGCTCATCTTCGAGCGGTTCCTGAACCCCGAGCGCAAGCAGATGCCCGACATCGACATGGACTTCGACGAGCGGCGCCGGGACGAGGTCATCCGGTATGTGGCGGCGAAGTACGGCACCGACCACGTCGCGCAGATCATCACGTTCCAGACCATCAAGGGGAAGCAGGGGATCCGGGACGCGGCACGCGTGCTGGGCTATCCGGCGTCGATCGGCGACCGCCTGTGCAAGATGTACCCGCCGGCGGTGCTGGGCCGCGAGTACCCCATCGAGCGGGCGCTCGAGCTGGCACCGGAGCTGCACGCCGCGTACGAGAAGGAGCCCGAGGCGCGAGAGATCGTGGACACGGCGCGGGCGCTGGAGGGGCTCCGGCGCGAGGACTCCGTGCACGCGGCGGGCGTGGTGATCGGCGACGCGCCGCTCGTGAACTACATGCCGCTGAAGCTGTCGAAGGACTCCCGGGACGACTCGCGCCGCGTGGTCACGCAGTTCGACATGCACGGCGTGGAGAAGCTCGGCCTGCTGAAGATGGACTTCCTGGGCCTGCGGAACCTCTCGGTCATCGAGGACACGCTGAGCCTGTTGCGGCGCAAGGGGATCGAGCTGGACATCGACCATGTCCCGCTCGACGACGAGCCCACCTACGAGATGCTCCGGCAGGGCGATACGACCGGCGTGTTCCAGCTCGAGGGCGGCGGGATGCGCTCGCTCATCAAGCAGCTGGCCCCAGACCGGTTCGAGGACATCATGGCCCTGATCTCCCTGTACCGGCCGGGGCCCCTCGGGATGGGGACGCACGTCGAGTACGCCGAGCGCAAGCACGGCCGCAAGCCCGTGGAGTTCCCGCACCCGGACCTCGAGGAGATCCTCGGCCAGACCTACGGCGTGATCGTCTACCAGGAACAGGTCATGCAGATCGCCGTGCGGATGGCCGGCTACTCGATGGGTGAGGCGGACCTCCTCCGGAAGGCCATGGGGAAGAAGATCCGGGCCGAGCTCGCGAAGCACCACCAGGTGTTCGTGGAGCGGTGCGTCGAGCGCGGCTACGATCGGCGCCTGGCGGAGGGCATGTTCGACCTCATCACGCCGTTCGCGGACTACGGCTTCAACGCACCGCACGCCTGCGCCTACGCGTACGTCGCCTACCAGACCGCGTACCTGAAGGCGCACCACCCCATCGAATACCTGTCGGCGCTGCTCACGAGCGTGAAGGACGACAAGGACAAGAAGCCCTACTACCTGAACGCCTGCCGGCTCATGGGCATCCAGGTGCTGCCCCCCGACGTGAACGAGTCCGAGCTGGACTTCGCGCCCGTCCCCCACGACGCGGAGGGGCGCGTGCGGTACGGGCTGTCCGCCGTGCGCAACGTCGGCGCCGGCGCGGTGGCGCAGATCATCGAGGCCCGCCGCCGCGAGGGCCCGTTCGCCTCCTTCACCGAGTTCTGCCGGCGGGTGGAGCCCGGGGTCCTGAACAAGAAGACGCTGGAGTCGCTCGTCTGGGCGGGCGCGTTCGACTCGCTGGGCTACACGCGGCGGGGGCTCGCGGAGGGCTACGAGAAGATCCTCACCCCCATCCTGTCGGACCGGCGGGCCGAGGCGATCGGCCAGGACTCCCTGTTCGGCGGCGACGCCGGCCCGGCCATGGAGATCGACGAGTCGGTGCTCGGCCGCGACGAGTACGACAAGCGGATCCTCCTTCGCTACGAGAAGGAGATGCTCGGCGAGTTCGTCACCGACCACCCGCTGCTCGGGGTCAAGGAGCAACTCGACGCCCTGACGGACATGGAGGTGGCCGAGGTGGCCGGGCTCGGCGACGGCGACGTCGTCACCGTCGGCGGGATCATCGGCGCCGTGGCCCGCCGGTACACGAAGCGCAGCGAGCCCTACGCGCTGTTCCGGCTGGAGGACCTCGGCGGCGGCGTGGGGGTCGTCGCGTTCCCGTCGGTCTACGAGAAGGGGCTCGACCTCATCCAGACCGACCGGATCGTGCTGGTGCGGGGGCGGGTCGACCTGCGGGGCCGCGAGCTCCAGCTGGCCGCCATGGAGATCCGGGAGTTCGGCGGCGAGGCCGAGCCGCCGGTTCGGCTGGCGAACGCTCGCATCGTCCTGGACGTTCCCGCGGAGAGCTGCACCGCCGCGTTCGTGGCCAAGCTGAAGGAGGTGCTGGCCCAGCACCCCGGACGGGTCCCGGTCACCGTTCGGTACGTGGGCCCGAACGGGATCACGCCGGTGAAGGTGGGCAACGGGTACTACGTCGACGCTTCGGCCGGCCTGCTGTCGGAGCTCCGGATGATGTGCGGCGCTGACTGCGTCCGCGTGGAGGACGCGGAGCCCGTCCCCGTCGTCTAGCCCTTCTCTCGGTCACAAGTCAGGATCACGGGGAAAGGCCATGGGCAGGGTCACGCGCACGCAGCACGAGTGGTTGATGACCGTCCGGATGGCAGAGGGCAACCTCGACGGAGCCTCGGAGCGATGGTTGGACCAGGTGGGATCCCGCCACTTCGCCGGGGAGCCGCGGGTTGAGGAGGTGTGGTTGGACCGGGAGCGGTCCCTCCTGATCGTCCTGCTCTCGGCCCGGGAGGGCTCCGCGATGGAGGGGATGCCCGAGCGAACCCGGTCGGCCGTGGGGGAGGACCTCATCGAGCTGGACATCCGCGAGCTGAGCCCCCTGCGGCCGCGGTACGCGTTCCAGGGGGACCCGGCCCGGCCGGATCCGTCGCTGCCGCAGCCCCGCCTCGCGCCGTGGCAGCGGGTGGACATCGGCGAGGACGACCGGACCCTCCGCGTCGAGTACCTGCGGGGAATCGACACGCACCTCCACCACGTGGACGTGTACACGGATGACGAGGAGGTCCGGGTGTCCGTGTACCTCGGGGTCGACCGGGAGTTCCTCGAGCGCGGAGGCGGCTTCGTGGCCGCGGTCGGGATCCCCGAGTGGACTCGGATCGAGCTGGAGGAACCGGTGGGCGATCGCCGGGTTCGGGACGGCTACGACGTGGAGAGATCCCGCTAGCGTCCGCCCGTGGACCGGTTTCGGACGACGCCGATCCCGGGGTAGGGTTCGCCCGATGGAAGGGGAACGCGAGGTGCTCAGCCTGGAGCCCATGGCCGACGACCCGGAGGTCGGGCGGTGGCTGTCGGCCATGGAGGACGCGCGGCGCGACACGCTGAAGGAGCTGGACGGCGTGTCGGACGAGCTGCTGGAACGGACGTACGACGGCGCGCCGAACAGCATCGGCTCGCTGCTGTACCACATCGCGCTGGTGGAGGCGGACTGGCTCCTGACCGACATCATGGGTCCCGAGAGCGCCCCGCCCTGGCCGGGCGACCTCCTCCCGTTCGACGACCGCGACGCCGAGGGACGGCTGACCGCGGTCCGGGGCGAGACGCTGGACCAGCACGTGGACCGGCTGGCGGCGGTTCGGTCCCTGTTCCTCGAACGGATGCGGCCGGTGCGAGGGGAGGACTTCCACCGGCCGAGGGCCCGGGAGCGCTACGACGTGTCCCCGGACTGGGTCCTGCACCACCTGCTCCAGCATGAGGCCGAGCACCGCGCCCACATCGCCGCGGTGCGCGACGCGCTGCGCTAGAGGCGCGACGCGGAGGCGGATCGTCGTGCCCTTCCACGTCATCCCGGCCATCGACCTGGTCCACGGGCGCCTGGGGAGGCTGTCGCGGGGCCGGCCCGAGGCGCTCGACGCGTTCGGCGGCGATCCCGTTCGCGCAGCGGCGTCGTTCGTGGAGGCCGGCGCGACGTGGATCCACGTGGTGGACGTGGACCTGGCCTTCACCGGCCAGCCGTCCGGCCTGGGCGCCATCGCCGAGATCGCGGGGCTGCCGGTTCGGGTCCAGGCCAGCGGCGGGCTGGCCGCGGATCGCGACGTGGAGGCCGTCCTCGCCGCGGGCGCGGCGCGTGCGGTCCTGGGCTCGGCCGCCCTGGCCGACCGGGCCCTCACCGAATCGCTGATCCGAGCCCACGGCGAGCGGCTGGTGGTCGGGCTCGAGGTGGACGGCGAGACGCTCCGGCCCCGGGGCCGGGGCGAGGGCGGGGCGCGGCTGGAGGACGTCCTCCCGTGGCTGGTCTCGGTCCGGGCCCGGCGGTTCCTGGTGACCGACGTGTCGAGGGTGGGGGAGGGCTCGGGGCCGGACCTCCAGGGGATCGGCGGGGTCGCCC
>WNFU01006637.1_pt1 | contig 23785 bp, 7 predicted proteins | sample 5400121 | NCBI WGS metagenome assembly WNFU01 (sample SAMN13153360, study PRJNA577476) | soil metagenome | isolation source: 100 cm soil or saprolite under grassland replicate 1 | place: USA:California | collected 2016-06-15
CCGGAGGACCTCGTCTCTGCTCCGGAGAAGACACCGGACCCGGGCAGCGACGACCCACCCCTCACCGATCACAGCGAACCGGCCGGTGACGACCCGTCGGCGCCGAAGGGACAACTCATCCCCATCGTGGACGCTCGGCCCCGCGGAGCCGTGCACTCGGCTCCACCGTGCGTTGGAAGTCGCGCTCGCGACGGACCCGCGATGGTTGCCTGAATCTCGGAGCCGAGCCCCAGGGTGCACCTTTTCTCGCTCTCGAGCGGGCCACGTCCCCTATAGCCCTCCGGGTTCGTTTCGACGATCAGATCCGGCACGCCGCCGGGAGGAGACACCCCGGATCCGACCGAGCCTTCCGGCTTCGCCCCCGATCGAGTTTCTTTACCCCACAGGATGAACTGGCGCCGGGGACGGCTCCACGTGACCACCCCGGGCAGCTACGCCGCCACCACGCAGGCCGACAAGCTCATCCTCTTGCTCCCGCTTGTCTTGTACAACGACGGTCCCGTTCCCTACGTGGTGCGCGATCTTCGGCTTCGGTTCGCGGACGAGCCAGGCGGAGCGCCGCTCTACTTCCAGAGGACTCGAAGTGGGGTCAGCCCAGGCCACCACCCGGAGCTCCTCGATCTCGGCGCGGCGTTCCCCGTCCCTGGCAACGGCACAGTCCGCTTGTTCTGCGAATTTGAACGTCGACCGAGCGCTCGCCAAGTCGACGCGAAGCGGCACCCGCTAGTCCTTGAGGCGCTCACGAACCGCGACGACTCGTGGCGAGTGTTGCTCCGGTTCGACCTCGACGTGGATCAGGAAGCCAGTGCGAAGATTCCTGGTCACTTCATTGCATTCCGAAACCCGCTGAGCTGACTGGCGCGGATGCATGCTTCCGCTCCGCGAACTTCGCTGCTCGAACCACGCAAGCCGAGGTCTCACGGCCCCGCGACCGCGATTACCTCAGCGAGGCCAGGGGTTGCCTCCTCTGTAGATCCGTATCGCCGACGTCCACCTAGTCCTCTTTGAACATGTCCTCCGTCCCCGGCCACCCGGGTGGCAATTCGAAGACTTCGTGGGCGCTGTTGGTCGCTGGAGTCATCGTCGTTTCGCCAGTGGCTGGGTCGAAGCGAACAGCCGCCCACGGCAATGGTGCATCAAGAGGTAGCGCGGCCCATGGGTTATGCCAGACGACAGGATCAACGTCGGCCAGATTGTGGGGCCGCAGGTTCGGGGCGGTGATGATGGCGGACACTCGAGTATTCCGCGGGTCGGGTGGCCCCTTCCAGAAGCCGTCTCTGGCCCGGTAGATGTCACCCGGCACCGGCATGCCATTCGGTCCTCTCCCGAACTGCTGGACGGTGCGCCCGTACAGGGCGCTGACTACGTCATCCCCGTCGAGGACATCGTTGTTCCGGTCCAGGAATGCGATGGCGAATGGAGCGGGGAGATCGCCGTATCGGCCGGCCTTGCCCTTCAGCTGTCGGCGGATGCTCTGGATGGGGTCGGAGACAGTCACGCGGCCGGCCAAGACCGCCAGGGTCCGTCCTCGGCCTCGCCTCTCGGCGGGCTTGGGGATCGCATGGAATGTGATGTTCCAGCCGTTGTCTTGGATGTCCAGGGTGGGCACTGTCGCAAAGCCTTCTTCCTCATACGCTGGACGAAGGGCTGCCCAGTCGAGGCTGGCCAGCCAGGACTCCAATGCCTCACGGATGCGACGTGCCGACGGAGCGTTAGGGCCCTCCTCAAAGTCCGGGTCGATGACAAGCGAGAAGTCTCCCCGCTCCAGACCTTCCAGCCCGTCGTACAGGTCGGCCCGAACCCTGTCGGCTCGCTTCTCTTCGAGAGGCCCTGTCGAGGCGGTCGCCTCAATGTACGCCGCTTCGTCCTCGGACCGAATCCTGAAGTCGGGTCGTCGCGTGGAGTCCGGGACCTCCGGATGAATCTCGACGCGGAACCCCCTGCGCCGGAAGACTTCGTGCAAATACAACTCCCAGAGCGAGGCTTGGAACTCCCCGTCGTCATCCGACCGCAGCTTGTGGAGAAGTTCACGCTGGGACTCCTCCGGGAGTGCTTCGAACCAGGAGTCCAACACCTCTCGAATCCGTTGTGCCGCTTCGGAGGCATGCCGGTTCCAGAACGCGTACTCACCTTCACGGTGGGCCGCTGGCGCCTTGTCATGCCGCGGCACCTCGGCAAACAGCTTCATGCCGGCAGGGGGAGTCGTGCGCCCGAGCGAGTCTCCCGGAGGTACTCATCAAGTGACCCGACCGCTCGGGCGTGGTCGCTCACTCCCGAATCCAGGTGCATCAGGCGGCTCCTGCACGAGAACCGGTGCAACGTTGCCATTGCATATTTCTCGGGACCTCTCAGGAATCGGTGCAAGGATCATGGGCTCCGGGGCACCGTCTTCAGGCCTTCCGGTAGCTCCAGATCCCCCAGACAGTGAAGCATCGCCAGGGTGAAGGCGTGTTCGGAACGGAACCCTCGGGCCCGATGAGAGATCGCCTTGGCGTTGTTGTTCATGGCCTCGACGGCTCCGTTGTCGATGCGGTGGTCGAAGTAGGCGAGGATGTTCGGCTCGTGGCGCCGGAGCATCCAGGCGAACTCCCGCAGGGGATCGATCCGGGAGTGGGTGGCCCACCAGAACCACTGCTTGAGGTACTTCGTGGCCCACGCCTTCGAGCGGTAGTCCCACAGGTGACGGAACAGTTCCTTCAGGTGGTAGGCCCGCAGGGTCATCAGCCCCCGCTGCTTCTCCAGGGCGTGCAGCCGCAGGCGCTGGCGGTCGGTGAGGTTCTCGGGATTCTTCAGCCAGATGTACCGGGTCCCCTTGAGGAGCTCGGGGAAGTCCCGCTGCAGGGCCCGGGCCTCGGCCTTACGGACGTCGTTCACCGCCTCCAGGAGGTGGCGGACGATGTGGAACTTGTCGAACACCAAGGTGGCCTGGGGGGCCCGCTCCCGGATCACGTCCACGTAGTTGGCCCACATGTCGCAACACACCGCCTCGATGCGTTTGGCCTGGTCATCGCCGATGTCGTCGAAGAACCGGCGGAGCGTCTTCTTCTCCCTGCCCTCCCCCGACCAGATCAGCCGGCGGGGCTCCGAGGCGATGTCGTACACGTTGGTGTGGTACAGGTGGCCCTTGCGCCTCGACAGCTCGTCGACCCCGATTGCCCGAAGGCCCGACAGGTCCCGGCGGGCCAGCCCGTAGGCCACGGCCTGCTCCACCGCAGCCACGACGGTGGCCCACGCAACCCCGTACAGCCGGGCCACCACGTCCCACGCCAGCAGGCGGGACCACTCCGCCAGCTCGACCACGAGCGGACGGGAGATGGGGCTCTTGCCGATGGACCACGGGATGACCTCCACCCGGGGCGTCCCGCAGCTCGAGCAGGCCACCCGGGCCGGCCGGTACCGGAGCTCCACCGGGACCTCCCATACCGGCAGGTGCCGCCACCGCCGCTCCGGCCGGCGATCCCTGACCGGGTCGAACGTCCCGCAGCCGGAGCAGGGGAGCAGCCGCGTGCCGATGGCGTCGAGCCGCACCACCACCAACCCGTTCTCCAGCGTGACGGACTCCACCCGATGGTTCTTGAGTCCGAGCGTGCTTCGTACGAGACTCCCGACTTGCACGTGCCCCTCTCGGCTCGTTCCACCTTCGCCAGGCGGAAGGAGAACCGAAGGGGCACGTCACTTCAAAGGAAGTCCTGGTCGATGTCGAGAGCGTCGTCGAGGTGCTCGCGCAGGCGCCTCTGCCGACGACTGGTGTTCTGATCCCTCGGAGCGTGTGATCTCGGGCCTCGACCGGAACTTTCGACCGCCTCGGCGACGGTGAGCATCACCTCGTCCTCGCACAGTAGGTCAGGATGCCCCTAGGCTCCCCCCTCCGATCGCGGTCCCCACCGTGTGCCGCGTGAATCCAGCGGTCGAGCGGAACTCCGTGTCGATCCACCCGTCGACTGTCGGGGCTCCTTCCGCGGTGTCCGCCACGACGCGATAGCCACTGGACACGACCGGTTCAAGACGGGAGCATGGTCGTAAGCCGCGGGCACGCGGCACCCAAAAGGAAGCAGGGGGGAGGCGGTGGGTGGAGCTCCGTCAGCTGCGGTATTTCGTCGCGCTCGCGGAGGAGCTGCACTTTCGGCGGGCGGCCGAGCGCGAGCACATCGCACAGCCGGCGTTTAGCGAGCAGATCCGCCGGCTCGAACGCGAGCTGGGGGCTCGGCTATTCGACCGCACCTCTCACTACGTGCGGCTGACCAGCGCCGGTCGCCTGTTCCTCGACGAGGTGCGCCAAGCGCTCGCCCAGGTGGAGCGGGCCGCGCAGGTGGCGGAGCGAGCAGGGCGTGGGGAGCTCGGCCACCTCGTGGTGGGGTTCATCGGTTCGGCGGCCAACGAGCTGACGCCGCTGATCCTGCGGGCGTTCCCTGCGCGGTATCCCAACGTGGGCGTGGAGTTGCGCGAGTTCGACTTCCGCGATCCCTCGGCCGGCCTCACCAGCAGCGAGGTGGACGTCGCCTTCATGCGCCCGCCGGTCGAAGGCCAGCAGGACCTGGCGCTGGAGATTCTGTTCGAGGAACCGCGCGTGGCCGTCATGGCCAGCGACCATCCCCTGGCCAGCCAGGCGTCGGTGTCGATTATGCGGCTGGTGGAGGAGCCCTTCATCGTCGGTCCCAGCTCGACCGGGGTGTGGCGGGAGTTCTGGCTGGTCACCGAGCACCGCGGCGGTGTGCCCCCACGTCTTGGCCCGGAGACCAACACGATCCACGAGTGGCTTGAGACAATCGCCGCCGGCGAGGGTGTCAGTCTGACGCCCGCGTCGACCGAGCGGTTCTACGGCCGGCCAGGAGTCGCGTTCGTCCCGGTGGTAGGTATCGAAGGCTCCATGGTCGCAGTGGCGTGGCGCACGCACCCCGCCAAGCCGATCGTCGCGGCGTTCGTCGAGATCGCCCGCCAGGTCGCGCGGGACTTTGGCGCAAAGGCGAGCGGGCCGGACGCCGTCCCGACGGCAAAGTTGGCGTAGCCGTCCCGCCGGGTGGCACGTCCTGCTCCAGCGGCGGATCTCCGACAGACGGGCGGTCGGCGCGGCAGGCGCCCGACCGCCTGGGCGTGGGGCGGCCGACGCTGGTGATCGTGGAACGGGCTCGGCCGAGAGCGTCTTGCGTCTTGCCCATACCTCAGCATCGCGGTTGGCTGGGTGGAGGATGCTGACCGTCCAGTGCCAACGGACCTGGATAGGGTCCCCAAGCGTCTGCTCATGGCGGGCTGTCGTGGCGGAGGCGGAGAGCGAACGTGAGCGCGTGCACGCATCACGAAATAATACGACGGGTGAAAGCGAGATCGAGCGGATGCATCCCGTGCCTGAGGAGCGGACACAGGTGGGTGCAACTGCGGATGTGCCTCACCTGCGGCAAGGTTGGCTGCTCGGACGAGTCCACCAACCGGCACGCCATCAAGCACTACGAGGAGACCGACCACCCGATCGTGACCTCCCGCGAGCCGGGCGAGACCTGGCGGTGGTGCTACGTCGACCAGTGCCGCGTCTGATCACCCCCGGGACGGTAGTCGTTAAGGCGGGTGGACCCAGCCCTCGCCCGACGGTCTGGACGGCTGGCCGGTCGGGCGTATCCAGCCGTCGCTTCGACGACTCGCTCGACCGCGAGTCCCTCGCTCCGCGCGCCCGGAGATGGCGTCGTGCCGAGAACGCAGGCGACCACGTGCACGGCGGCCACCGGTGACGAACGTCGAGTGGCGGCACAACGCCACGCAGGAAGCGACCGATGCAACAGCTGTGGCGACGGCGCCGGCCATCTCGCTGCCCAAGGGAGGCGGCGCGATCCGGGGGATCGGCGAGAAGTTCGCTGCCAACCCGGTCATCGGCACCGGCACGTTCTCGGTGCCGATCCCGGCCAGTCCTGGCCGCTCCGGGTTCGGCCCGCAACTGTCGCTGTCCTACGACTCCGGCGCCGGCAACGGCCCGTTCGGTTTCGGCTGGAACCTCCCGCTGCCGGCCATCACCCGCAAGACCGACAAGGGCCTGCCGACCTACCGCGACGAGGAGGAGGAGTCAGACGTCTTCGTCCTGTCCGGCGCCGAGGACCTCGTCCCGGAGCTGGTAGAAGTCGGCGGGCAGTGGCGACGGGAAGCGCTCGATCCGCGGCTGGTGGACGGCGTGGAGTACCGGATCGAACGGTATCGGCCGCGCGTCGAGGGGCTGTTCGCCCGGATCGAGCGCTGGACGCAGATGCAGACCGGCGAGGCCCATTGGCGTTCGATCTCGAGCGATAACGTCACTGCGCTGTACGGCCAGACGGCGGAGAGCCGCATCGCCGACCCTGCCGAACCGGAGCGGGTCTTCGGCTGGCTCATCTGCGAGAGCTATGACGACAAGGGCAACGCGATCGTCTACCAGTACGCCCCCGAGGACGCCGCGAGCGTGGACCTCGGCCAAGCGAACGAGCGCAACCGGGCGCGGGCGGCGGGCCGCTACCTCAAGCGCATCCGCTACGGGAATCTCGTCTCGCGCCTGATCGAGCCTGACCTGTCACTGGGGTCGTGGCTGTTCGAGATCGTCTTCGACTACGACGAGGAGCACTACGAAGAGGTGCCGCTCGACCCAACGCGCGCAGAGGACGAGCAGCACCGCTACGTCAGGGCGTCCGCGTCCGCCGAGCAACCGTGGACAGTGCGGCCCGACCCGTTTTCGTGGCATCGCCCCGGGTTCGAGGTGCGGAGCTATCGCCGCTGCCGCCGGGTTCTGATGTTCCATCACATCCCCGACCTGCCGACGGGCGAGCCGGGCTACGACGGGTTGGTACGGTCCACCGAGTTCGACTACGCCGACCTGGATTACACGCAGCCCGTCGCCATCGACGACGAGCTGGCCCACCAGGGGAGTACCCGCTTCGCCTCATTCATCCGCTCCGTTACCCAGTCGGGCTTCGTCCGCGACGACACGCAGCCGCTGGTGGTCCACCACGGCTTGCCGTACGCCACCTACCTGAGGCGCTCGCTGCCGCCGCTCAAGTTCGAGTACAGCAAGGCGGTGATCCAGGACGAGGTCCACGAGCTGGATCGGGACAGCCTCGAGAACCTTCCCGCGGGGCTGGACGGCGCCGTGCATCACTGGGTGGACCTGGACGGTGAGGGAGTCTCCGGGATCCTCACCGAGCAGGCAGGGACCTGGTTCTACAAGGCGAACTTGGGTGACGGCCGATTCGGGCCGATCGAGAGCGTCGCCCTCAAGCCATCGCTGGCGGCGCTGAGCGGCGGGCGCCAGCAGCTCGTCGATCTGGCCGGCGACGGGCAGTTGGACCTGGCGGCGTTCGCCGGTCCCACGTCGGGGTTCTACGAGCGCACCCTCGAGGCGGGGTGGGAGCCGTTCCGCGCTTTCCCCGAGCTGCCCAACGCGGCGTGGGACGACCCCAACCTCCGCTTCGTGGACCTGAACGGCGACGGGCTCACCGACATCCTGATCGCTGAGAACGCCGTCTTCACCTGGCACCTCTCGCTGGGGGAAGATGGCTTCGGCCCGGCGCGAACGGTCCGCCAGCCCGCCGACGAGGAGCGGGGGCCGCGGCTGGTCTTCGCCGACGGCGAGCAGTCGGTCTACCTGGCCGACATGTGCGGCGACGGCCTGACCGATTTGGTGCGAATCCGCAACGGCGAGGTGTGCTACTGGCCGAACCTCGGCTACGGCCGCTTCGGCCCCAAGGTCACGATGGACAACGCGCCCCGGCTCGACCGTCCGGACCGGTTCGAGCAGGCCCGCGTGCGTCTGGCGGACATCGACGGCTCGGGCACGAACGACATCATCTATCTCGGGCACGACGGCGTGCGGGTTTACTTCAACCAGTCGGGGAACCGCTGGAGCGAGGCGCGCCCGCTGCCTCAGTTCCCGCACCTCGACAACGTCGCGTCGGTGCTGGCCGCCGACCTGCTCGGCAATGGGACGGCCTGCCTCGCCTGGTCGTCCCCCCTGCCGGGCGACGCGAGGCGGCCGCTCCGCTACATCGACCTGATGGGCGGCACCAAGCCACACCTGCTGGTCAATGCGGCCAACAACCTGGGCGCCGAGACCGTCGTTCAATATGCGCCGTCGACCCGATTCCACCTGGCTGATAAGCGCGACGGCCGACCGTGGATCACCCGCCTTCCATTCCCGGTGCACGTGGTCGCGCGGGTCGACACCTACGACCACGTTAGTGGCAATCGGTTCGTCAGCCGCCATGCATACCATCACGGCTATTTCGATGGCGTCGAGCGCGAGTTCCGCGGGTTCGGCCTCGTGGAGCAGTGGGACACCGAGGAATTCGCCGCCCTCGCAGAAGGTGGGGAATTTCCCACCGGCACCAACGTAGACGCGTCGTCGCACGTGCCTCCGGTGTACACGCGGACATGGTTCCACACCGGCGTATGCCTCGAGCGCGCGCACGTTTCCGACCACTTCGCTCGCGAGTACTACCGCGAGCCCGGACTCGGCGAAGCGGAGGCGCGCGCGCGCCTGCTCGACGACACGATACTGCCTAACGGTTTGACCGCCGACGAGGAGCGCGAAGCTTGCCGAGCGCTCAAGGGCTCGATGTTGCGTCAGGAGATCTACGCCCTTGATGGGACAGCCAAGGAGCCTCACCCCTACACGGTCACCGAGCAGAACTTCACCGTACGCGTGCTCCAGCGGCAGAGCGTCAATCGATACGCCGTCTTCCTGACGCACGCCCGCGAGTCGCTCGAGCACCACTACGAGCGCGAGCCCGCCGACCCGCGCGTCAGTCATGCGCTGACGCTGGATGTCGACGAGTTCGGGAACGTGCTGACGTCGGCCGCCGTCGGGAACGGTCGCCGCGCGCCTGACCTGAGCCTCGCGCCGGCGGATCGTGCGAAGCAGGAGCAGTTCCTGATCACGTACGGCTTGCACCGGTACACCAACGCGGTCGACGCCGCCGACGCGTACCGCACGCCGCTGCCCGCGGAGGCGCGCACCTTCGAACTCACCGGGCTCGAGCCGTCGGCGGGCGCCAGCCGCTTCACCTTCGACGAGATCCTAGCGGCGGGCGCGGCGGCGACCACCATCGCCTACGAGCAGACCCCGACGCCGGGGGCGACCGAGAAGCGCGTAATCGAGCACGTGCGGACGATCTACCGCCGCGACGACTTGGCGGGCCCGCTGCCGCCCGGAACCGTCGGGTCGCTGGCCCTCCCCTTCGAGAGCTACTCGCTGGCGCTCACGCCCGGGCTGGTGGCGACGGTGTACGGCGGACGAGTCACGGACGCGATGCTCGCGGACGAAGGCCGCTACGTGCACGCCCCGGGAGACACGAACTGGTGGATCCCCTCGGGACGGGTGTTCTACTCCCCGAGCTCGGCCGACAGCGCGGCGCAGGAGCTCGCCGTCGCTCGACAGCACTTCTTCCTGCCGCGACGCTTCCGCGATCCGTTCCACACAAGCGCGGTGAGCACCGAGAGCTTCGTGGCGTACGACCGCTACGACCTCCTCGTGCAGGAGACCAGAGACGCGTTAGGCAACCGCGTCACCGCCGGGGAGCGCAGCGCCCAACCGGCCCTGCCGCCGGTGCGGCGGTCGCACGACTATCGGGTGCTGCAACCGGCCTTGGGAATGGACCCCAACCGCAACCGCGCGGCGGTGGCCTTCGACGCGCTCGGTATGGTCGCCGGGACCGTGGCGATGGGGAAGCCGGAGGTGACGCCGGTGCCGGGCGATCGGTTCACGCCGGCCTTCGACGCCGACCTCACCCAAGCCGAGATCGACCAGTTGCTCGCCGACCCGAAGGGGCCGCTGGCGGAGATGCTGCTCGACCAGGCGAGCACGCGCATCGTGTACGACCTGGAGGCCTACCGGCGCGATCCCGCCAGGCGCGCGCCCGCGGGGGTCGCCATACTTGCCCGCGAGACGCACGCGAGCGAGCCGGCGCCCTCGGGCGGCCTGCGCATCCAGGCGAGTCTCTCGTACTCCGACGGGTTCGGGCGCGAGATCCAGAAGAAGATTCAGGCCGAGCCGGGGCCGACGCCGCGGCGAGACGCCACCGGCACGATCATCGTCGGCCTGGACGGACAGCCAGAGGTGACCGTAACGGTCACCAGCCCGCGCTGGGTGGGGACCGGCTGGACGGTGTACAACAACAAGGGGAAGCCGGTCCGGCAGTACGAGCCGTTCTTTACCGACACCCCGCGCTTCGAGCTGGACGTGCGGATCGGCGTGAGCCCGGTGCTGTGCTACGACCCGCTCACGCGCGTGGTTGCCACGCTGCACCCCAATCACGCGTGGGACAAGGTGCTGTTCGACTCGTGGCGGGAGGAGCACTGGGACGTCAACGACACCGCGCTGCTCGACCCGGTGCAGGACGACGTGGTGGGGCCGTTGGTAAGGCGTCTGCCGGACGGGGACTACCTGCCTACCTGGTATGACCAGCGGGCCGGCGGGGCGCGCGGCCCGGCGGAGCAGGATGCGGCGGCCAAGACGGCGGTGCATGCGGGAACGCCGTCCGTGGCCCACGCCGACTCGCCGGGTCGGACGTTTCTCACCGTCGCCCACAACCGCTTCGAGCGCAACGGCGCGCTGGTGAACGAGCGCTACGCGACCCGCGTCGTGTTCGACGTCGAGGGCAACCGGCGCGAGGTCCACGACGCGAACGACCGCCTCGTGATGCGCTACGACTACGACATGCTCGGCACGGTGACGTATCAAGCGAGCATGGAAGCCGGCGAGCGGTGGACGCTGTACGACGTCGCGGGCACTGCGATCCGCGCGTGGGACAGCCGCGGGCACCAGTTCCGAACGAAGTGCGACCCGCTCCGCCGGCCGGTCGAGTCGTACGTGAGCGAGGGGAACGGGCCGGCGCGGCTGTTCGCGCACACGGTGTATGGGGACACCGAACCGAACGCCGAGGCGGCGAACCTGCGCAGGAAGGTCGTGCGGAAATTCGATCAGGCGGGGGTGATCACCAGCGCTGGCTACGACTTCAAAGGCAACTTGCTGCGGAGCGGCCGGCAGCTCGCCAGCGAGTACAGGCAGACGCTCGACTGGACGTTCGCGGCGGCGGTGGACTTGGAGCTGGAGACGTTCACCACTTCGACGAGCTACGACGCGCTCAACCGGCCGACGGCGGTGACCACCCCGGACCAGAGCGTGTACCGCCCGACCTTCAACGAGGCCAACCTGCTGGAGGCGGTGGACGTCGCGCTGCGCGGCGCGCAGTCGGCCACCAGCTTCGTGGCCGACATCGACTACGACGCCAAGGGGCGGCGGGAGACGATCGCCTACGCCAACGGGACCTCGATTACGTACCGCTACGATCCGCTGAGCTTCCGCCTGACGAGCCTAACGACGACGCGGGCGGCCGACCAAGCGCGCTTGCAGGACTTCTCGTACACCTACGATCCCGCGGGCAACATCACGCGGATCGAGGACGGCGCGCAGCAGACCGTCTACTTCAGCAATCAGGCCGCGCGGCCGAGGTGGGACTACAACTACGACGCCGTGTACCGGCTCATCGCGGCGGACGGGCGCGAGCACGCCGGTCAGGCGTCTCAGCCGGAGCCGACCTGGGACGATGGAGGCCGCGTGAGGCTGCCGCACCCCGGCGATACACAGGCGATGCGCACCTACGTGGAGCGGTACGAGTACGACCCGGTGGGGAATCTGCTCCGCATGATTCACCAGGCGACCGGCGGCGCTTGGACGCGAGCGTACGCGTACGAGGAGCCAAGCCTGCTCGAGGCGGGGCGTCGCAACAACCGGCTCAGTCGGACCGCCGTGGGCGTCGCCCCCCCCGAGCTTTACGCGTACGACGCGCACGGCAACACGGTCGTGATGCCGCATCTCACGCTGATCGCGTGGGACTTCAATGACCAGTTCCACGCCTCCGCGCGCCAGGCGGTGAGCAGCGGGTCGCCGGAGACGACCTACTACGTGTACGACGCGGCGGGTCAGCGGGTGCGGAAGGTCACCGAGCTAGCGGGAGGTGCCCGCAAGGACGAGCGCATCTACCTCGGCGGCGTCGAGGTCTTCCGGAAGTACGGCTCGGGCGGCGGCGTGGCGCTCGAGCGCGAGACGCTGCACGTGGTCGACGACACGCAGCGGATCGCGCTCGTGGAAACGCGCACCCACGGCGCCGACGGGTCTCCGCCGCAGCTCGTTCGCTACCAGTTCGGCAACCACCTCGGCTCGGCGTCGCTGGAGCTGAGTGAGACCGGGGCGATCATCTCCTACGAGGAGTACTTCCCATACGGCAGCACCTCGTATCAAGCGGGGCCGAGCGCGGTCGAGGTGAGCCTCAAGCGGTATCGATATACGGGGATGGAGCGAGATGAGGAGACGGGATTGGCCTACCACGGTGATCGATATTACGCGCCGTGGCTCGCGACGTGGATGAGCTGCGACCCGGCTGGCCTCCTTGACCACGCCAATCTCTATGTCTTCTGCCGAAACAACCCTACGCGTTTCGTCGATCCTGGCGGGCAGAACGCGGAGGAAGCAGAGAAGGCGTACAGAGAGGCGGAAGCGGAGGTAGCGCGCCTGTCGAAGGAGCACGGGCGGCTGCTCAATCAACGGACGGACCAGGAAGCCTCCATCGCCTCGAGGAGCACTACGATCAAGAGCATCGAGGCAAATCTCGACGAGCTCAAAGCTGCTCAAAGTCGAGGCGCGAACGCCGCCAGCGCGGTGCGCAGGAAGCTCGGGCTGTCGGAGGACAACCTGAGGGCACTTCTCGCGAAGGAGAGCGAGAAGCTCGCAACCACAAAGGCGAACCTCAAGACGACGCAGAAACTTCTCAGGAACGTGGACAAGGAGCTTACGAAGGCCGCAGAACGGACGGCGAGCCTAGGTAAGAAGCTCCTCAAGATGGGTGTCGATGTGAACGCCGAGTACGGCGTCGCGACGGCGGAGAGCGTTGCGGAGGTTGAGAGGGACGCTCTGGCTGACAAGATTGCAGCGCTGGAAGCCGAGAAAGGTCCGCCGAGTGGCGGAGGCTCTAGCGGGACGAGAGGAGGGGGGGGTGGGGGCGGCGGTTCGAAGGCAGGGCCGACCGAGCGATGGGTGGGGAGAGGTGCCCTCGGAGAGAACATTCCCAAGGGCAGACTGGCTAAGACCCTCGGCGTAATCGGGAAAGGCGCGAAGGTCGTCGGCAAGGGGGCATTGGTCATCGGGGTCGCGGTGACGGTGTACAACGTCGCATCCCACCTAGCGGAGGGCGACATCGCCGGCGCGGGCCTCGACATCGCGGACTTCTTCACGTTCGGTGCGGCCTCCTTCACGAAAGAGCATATCGAGCAAGGGATCCAGGATATCGATCAGGGAATCAAGGCCTACGAGAGCATAAAAGAGTGGAACGACTCCGGTGGCGTACCGCCTCCCTATAGGCCGCCGAAGTCGACCGAGGAGCGAAGAGAAGAGCGCTTCGAGCAGCGCGACAGGTTTCTTGAGTCAGTCGGGTTCTAGACGGCGGGCACGCGCCGCAGCGCGTGCCCTGACACAGAAGGTGGGTGCCGGCAAACATCGCCAGCCGCGGACCGCCCAGCAATCAACGGACTGCCCGACGGCCGCGCCGCTAAGAGGGTGGGGGGTGACGACCGGCCTCGCTGGGACGAGGAGCATCAGGCACTTGGCAATCGCGCCGAGATCGACCTCGGGACCAGGCTCGCCGGAGTAGGGAGTGGAGAGATTCTAGCTCCAGCACTTTTCGGGGGCAGGAGGACAGGATGAGCACAGGTACCTCGCGGTTGGCGCAGACCTCTGAAGTAAAGGGCACCATCCTCCTCGCTGGCGGCTCACCGGCCGCCGGTCTCAAGGTCTCAGCGGTCGATCGGGATCTGCGCTCTGAGCAGTCGCTCGGCCGCTCCGTCACTGCCCCGGACGGCTCCTACAGCATCCGATATGATGCGACCGCCTCGCACCACGGCGAGAGCGGCACCGCCGACCTGGTGATCAGGGCCCTCACCATCCCCGCCGAGGCGCTGCCCGCGCCCAGTCGGTTCGACGCGATCGCAAGAGCGCTCGAGCCACTGCTGGACGGGGCGACCATCCCGGAACTGGAGGAAGACGCGGCGCACCAGCATGTCAGCTTCCTCGCTGGCGAGACGGGGCTCGACAAGACGCTCCTCGCCCGCTTCATCCTCGCGCACCGCTTAAGGACAAAGGCGCTGCCGGCGGAGTTCTGGTTCGTGCTCCTCGGCGGCGCGTTCTTCGAGTGGACCGACGGCAATACCGTCGCCGAGCAGCTCGCGGCGGTTTCGCGCTCCCTCGCCTCGGTCGACGCCTCGGCAGTGCGGAAGGCGCTCGCGCGAGGCTTCACACAATACGAGATCTCGACGTCATTCGAGAAGGGGGTACCCGGCTGGGCCGAAGCGTTCGCCGCCTTCGTCGCGCGCCGCGCCGTCGACTCGGAGGAAGCGAGCTTCCTCCAGTCGGCCCTCGATCACGCCGGCGTCCGGGGCGCGGCCAAACGCGAAGCGGTTGCGCGGCTGGTCCTCGAGCAGCATGGGCTGACCCCGGAAGCGGTCGCCGCGTTAGCGAAGAACCGCACGCTCACCAAGGCCCAACTGGCCAACGTGGAGACCTCGTTCCGTCTCGCCGACCTGACCGGCGGCGCGTTCGACGTCGTCAGGATCATCAAGGAGCACTTCGATGTCCGCCGGCCCGAGGATATCCCGGCGCTGGCGAAACAGCCGGTGGAGGAATGGGTCAAGCTGATCAAGACGAGCCAGGCCGCCGACGAGATCACCCTGCCGGTGAAAGTCGGCAGCGTCGCCGGGCGAAGGCGCTTTCCGGCGGCGGAAGTCTACGGCAAGGCGCTGGCACGTCAGGTTCACGAGGCGTTCCCCACCACGGCCTTCGCCGGCGGCCTCGACCGAGCCCTGCGGACCGGTGCTGTACCCGGCCTCGGCCGGGCCAAGGCCCTAAGCGATTTCCTTGGGCGTCACCCGGATTTCGACCTGGTGCGAACCACGGTCGATGACTCCCTCGACGCCCAGACCTCACTTGCCGACAAGGCCTTGGCCCGGGACGACGGCTTCCGGCAGGAGCTCAAGGCGGCGCAGCGGGTCCACAAGCTGGCGGCGACGTTCGAGGCGGCGGCCGCGCTGCTGGCGGACGGCTTGCACTCCGCGCGGCAAATCTATCGCCTTGGGGAAAGCGAGTTCGTCCGGCGTTACGGCGCGAAGGAAGGGTTCACGGCGGAGGACGCGCGCCGCACGTGGCGCCGGGCCGCGGACACCCACGCCGCCGTGCTGACGATCGTGGGGGATCTCAAGGCACTCGACGTCGAGACGCTGCCCAAGGTGCTGCAGAACGGCCACACCGAACTCTCGCGCTTCCCCAACTGGGACAACCTGTTCAAGGGCGGCGATGTCTGCGTCTGCGAACACTGCCACTCTGTTCTCAGCCCCGCCGCGTATTTCGCCGATCTCCTGATGTTCCTCAGGGACAGGCAGACCGTGACGCCGGGCAAGACCGTCAAGGATCTGCTCCTCGAACGGCGCCCTGATCTGGGGTACCTGGAGCTCAACTGCGACAACGCCCTGACCCCGCTCCCCTACGTGGATGTCGTGTGCGAGGTGCTGGAAGCGGTGATCGCACAGGGCGCCGACGATCGCGAGCTGACGGGATTCACCGCCATGCCGGCGGATCCGGCGGCCGCACGCGCCGCCGTCGCCGCGGCGCTCGCGACGGCGGTGCTCGACCCAGGCGGGGAGCTGTCCCTATCGCAAGTGACGCCGTCGGACCCCGACCGCTGGGTAGCGCACGGCGACAAAGCGACCTACCTGATGAAGAAGAACGGCGCCCCGAACTTCTTCGCCGAGATCCTCCGGAACACCAAGGCCGGTGCGGAGGAGTTGCGCGCGTATCCACAATACGTCAACGCGAAGGCGTACGAGACGCTCCGGCAGGCGCACTATCCGCTCGCCCTGCCGTTCGATCTGTTCGGCGAGGAGGTCCGGGCCGCGTTCGCCAAAAGCAATCTCCAGCGCTGGGATCTCATGGCGTCCCTCAAGGGCACCGCCGCGCCGAGCGAGGGGGCGATCGCGGCGGAGTACTTCGGGATCGGGGTGGACGCCACGGCCGCGATGGATGAGAAGCGGCTGATCCTGGTTGCCGATGCGTCGGCCACCGGGCAGCAGGCGGTGTGGGGCGAGTCGGGGAACGCGGCCTGGCTTGACGTCGTGAGCAACGTCAAGACATTCCTCCAGAAGACCGGCCTCGAATACCGGGATCTCGGTGCGCTGCTCGATGTGCCCTTCGTCAATCCGAGCCACGCGATCGTCATCCGCCACCTCGACGCCTCGTGCGACACGGCGCAGAAGACCATCGACGGTCTCGACCCTGCGGCTCTGGATCGGATCCACCGCTTCCTGCGGCTCTGGCGGAAGCTGAGGGGCTGGGGGATATGGGAGCTGGACCTGGCGCTTCGCTGTCCCGGCATCGGCGCGGGCTCGCTCGACGAATCGTGCCTCGTCAACCTCTACGCTCTCGGCCGTCTGAAGACCCGGCTGGGTAGCGCCGCAACCGTCGCGCAGCTGTGCGGACTGTTCGACGCGTTGAACACGACGAGCCACTTCGTCGACTTCCTGGCGCCGCGGGCCGACGGGCTCTACCAGAGCGTGTTCCTGAACAAGCGGCTCATTCAGCCGCTCGACCCCGCACTTACGGTGGCCGCCGTGGACGTGGCTCCGCCGACGACGGAAAAGATCTCGGGCCACCGCCCGGCCATTCTCGCCGCGCTGGGGGTGAGAGAGTCCGATCTGGATCTTCTGACCGGCCTTGCTTCGATCAGCGACGATCTGACGCTCGGCAGTGTGACGGCGCTCTGGCGGCACACCTGGCTCGCCAAGCTGCTCAAGCTCAAGACGACCGAGTGGCTGACGGCGGTGCGCCTGCTTCAGCAGAACACCCTGGACTTCACCGACGCGCGCGAGGCGTGGGCCTTCGTCGAACGGATGGACCAGCTCCGGGGCACCGGCCTCACCTCGGACCAGCTCGACTGGGTGCTGGCGGCCGACCGCTCGGCTCGGGCCGCCACGAAGGAGGCGGACGCGGCCCGCTTCCTCACCGGGCTCAGGACCGGCCTCCACGCGATCCGGACCGAGTACGATCCGGCCCGCTATCCATTTCTGGATCCGCCGGCCGATACGGAGCGCCTCACCGCACTGCTCGCCGCGCTGCTGCAGCAGCTGCACCGGGACGGAGACGCAACCCGCTTCTTCCTCGACACCGTGCGCGACGAGGTGCAGCTCACCGCTGCGGTCACAGGGCTGCCCACGAACTTCAGCTTCCCCGCGGCGATCGGCGGCACGATCAAGATCGGCTACGACGAGGCCGCCGGCAGGCTTCGCTTCAGCGGGCTGATGACGCCTGCCGCGCGGGCCACTCTGCTCGGCGACCCGTCGCTCACCGCCGTCACCGGCAACCCGTCGTATCAGGCGGCCATCGCAGAGCTGTTCGACCGGCCTCGCCTCGCGCTCAAGTTCCTGGATCCCATCTTCACCGCGCCGCTCGCCGTCCTCCCTGAGACCGTGGATTTCGCTTCGGTTCCCAGGGCGGCGCTCGCCCAGAAGGTGGCCTACGACGCCGAAGCGCGCGCGCTCCGTCTCGTCGGCATCCTGTCGAGGGAGAACAAGGCCACGCTCGACGCGCTCTCGAGCGACCAGGCCTACCGCGCCGCGGTGGACAGCCTGTTCACGCAGCCCGCCACGGGCACGTTCGATCCCGCTGTCCTCTGGCTCGACGATTCCGACCTGCAGTTCCCGCTCAGAAATCCGAGCGACCCGGCCATCGACAACCTGAACCGGAATCTGGCGACCGCGGCCCGCAAGGGTCTTGCGCATCTGTCCAGGAGCCTCTCGGAGAGCCTAGCCCTGCGAGAGGCGAGCGCCGAGCTCGGCCTGACCGTGGCCCTCACGCGGCATCTCATGTCGGACTACGCGATCCTGCCGGACACGCTCCTCGCGCGCATGACGGAATCGTTCGCGGCCTCGAGCGGCGCCGTAGACTACGCCACGCTGCAGCCGCTCTTCGACGGCTGGTTCTGGGCCGCCCGTGTCGCCACGCTGTGGAAGCAATGGAAGCTGACCCTGCAGGAGTGCGAACAGATCCGTGATCTCGCCGCAGACGCGCAGCTCCTCGACGTCACCACGCTGCCGCTGACCGCCGGAGCGGGGGTGCTGCCGACGGACCCGTTCCTCCGGACCGCCTGGCTGCTCACGCTCCGGAACCGCGTGCCCGAGAGCGGTCTCACGCTGTTGGAGCTGCTCGCCAACATCGACGCGGGCCGGTACGCGTCGACCGCCGACTTCGCTGCCGATGTCGAGCGCGTGAACGACGCTTGGACCGCCACCGACGTCGAGGCGCTGGTCGCCGTGCTCGACCTGAGCTTCCCCGACGACTACTTGCTGGCCGAGAGCTGGGAGCGCGTGTCGCGGGTGTTCTCGTTCGCGGAGCGAGTGAACGCGGGCGTGGCAACGCTCGCGACCCTCGCTGGCCCTACCATGGGCGCGACCGAAGCCGCGACGATCAAGGGGCTGCTCCGCTCTCGGCTCGACCCCGAACCCTGGCGGCGGCTGAGCGAGGAGATCCAGGACGTCTTGCGGGAGCGCAAGCGGGGTGCGCTGACCGCGTACCTGCTGAGCCAGCCGATGCCGGCAGACGCGCCGACGCATCGGTGGGACAACGCCAACGATCTCTACGCCTTCTACCTCCTGGACGTGGAGATGGGCGCCTGCCAGCTCACCAGCAGGCTCGTGCAGGGCTCCGGCTCGGTGCAGCTCCTGGTGCAGCGCTGCTTCATGGGTCTGGAGCCCGAGGTGGGGGTCAAGGCCGACGGCGACGACGGTGACGGCGCGTGGCGCTGGTGGCAGTGGATGAGCAAGTACCGCGTGTGGGAGGCCAATCGCAAGGTGTTCCTGTGGCCGGAGAATTGGATCGAGCCCGAGCTCCGGCCGGACCGCTCGCCGATCTTCAGAGAGCTGGAGCAGGATCTGCTGCAGGGCGACGCCACGGCGGACACGGCCACGGCCGCGTTCACCACCTACCTCGAGAAGCTCGACGGCGTCGCGCAGCTCGAGATCGCGGGCTTCTACCAGGAGGACGACGGCGACGAGACGATCCTCCACGTCTTCGGCCGTACGCCTGGCGCCGCCCCACACGTCTATTACTACCGCCGCTACGACTACCGGCAATGGACGGCGTGGCAACCGGTGGACCTCGAGATCGAGGGCGACTACGTGATTCCGGCGGTGGTGAACAAGCGGCTGTTCCTCTTCTGGCCGGTGTTCACCGAGGTGCCGGACGAGGCGAGCAACAGCACGGTCCCGACGCCCGCGGCCAACGAGAGCGCATTTCAGATCAAGCGGACGGCCAAGCGCCTCAAGGTGCAACTGGCGGTGAGCGAGCATCGGCAGGGGGCGTGGACGCCGAAGAAGGTGGCCAAGGACTTCTATCAGAGCGGCTGGATCACGATGGTGGACACCGTCCGGAAGTTCTATCAGTTCATCCCGATCGACCGCAGCGACATCGACGGCCGCTTCCTGATCAAGTTCGGCGGATACAGTCTCGGCGCCGACGGGTTCGAACAGGCGGAGCTTTTCGGGACCTTCGAGATCAACGGCTGCACGGGGATTCCCGAGTTGGTCCCGATCGCCGGCAACTACAAGCCGGCCATCACGCCCGAGTGGGCCGCCGTCGGCCAATACCGCAATCCCGACAAATCCTATTCTGCCTTCATGAAGTGGGACGAGGTGGGCCGGCGGGACGAATTCGGAGGGCTGGTCGGCCGTCACGACGCTCCGCAGAACGACTTCACGCTCGAGAACGGGTTCGCGTCCGACGCCAGCGCGCGCTATACGCCCGTGCTGCTTCAGACGCCGTGGTTCTTCCGGATGTCGCCGCCCTGGCAGCTCTCCTTCTTCGACCGCCTGCTGCTGGATGGATTGACTGCGCTGTCCTCGAGTCGCCCGGCGAAGGGGACTCGGCCGATCGAGGTTCCGGTGCCGATGGGCAGCTGGCTGCCGTTCTTCTACAACGACAAGCACCGGACGTTCTTCGTGCTGCCGGCGCTCGGCCAGGCGAGAGGAGACAAGGGGCTGAGCAGTCCGTTCAAGTACTACCCCGAGATCAAGCGCGGCACTCGGCAGATGGCGGCGCTCTACGCCGCCCAAGTGCAGGCGTGGTTAGTCGGCCTCGACCTGACGGCCTTGACGCCGGCGCAGCGACAGGACCTCGACCAGCGGCTCTTCCAGGCGTTCCCGGAGGAGGCGCCGCCTGCGCTGTCCGGCGACTCGCCGCCGCCCTATTCGCCCGCGGAGGCCGAGCAGGTCAAGCGATTCCTGCACCGCTTCCTGATGCGCTACTTCCACGCCGATCTCGGTGCCCTGGGCATGCAGCTGTTTCAGGGGCGGCGGTTCCACTTCAAGAGCTTCTATCATCCCTTCGTCTGCGCGCTCTCGACCCTGGTGCAGAACCCGCTGCTCGGCATTCCGGCGCTGATGCGGCGCGAGGTCCAGCTCCAGGACTCCGGATTCAGTTTCTCGCGGCAGTACCAGCCGACCTCGGTGGTCGTCGATCCGTCCACCGAGGCGTTCTATCCTCGCGAGGTCGTCGATTTCGCGCCGGATGGCGCATATGCGCCGTACAACTGGGAGCTCTTCTTCCATGCCCCGCTGTTGATCGCCAATGCGCTGACGAGGAACCAGCGGTTCGAGGAGGCGCGCGACTGGTACCACTTCATCTTCAACCCGATCGGCGTCGAGAGTGCGGTGCCGGGCGGCTCGACGCTGAGCAAGTACTGGATCACCAAACCGTTCTATGAGACGACCGACCCGCACTACGTCCAGCAGCGGATCGAGAACGTCCTCCGGATGCTGGCCGGCGACGCGACGCTGCCCGGCTTCTCGGCCGAGGCGAAACAGGCGCTCGAGGGCCAGGTGCTTGACTGGCGCACGCACCCGTTCGAGCCGCATCGCATCGCGAATTACCGGACGGTGGCCTATCAGAAGACCGTCGTACTGAAGTATCTCGACAACGTGATCGCCTGGGGCGACAACCTCTTCCGCCAGGACAGCATGGAGAGCATCAACGAGGCGACCCAGCTGTACGTGCTGGCCGCCGAGCTGCTCGGGCCGCGGCCGAAGAAGGTGCCGCCCCAGGCGAAGCCGCCGCTGGAAACATTCAACGAGCTGGAGACCGCGCTCGACGCCTTTTCGAACGCGCTGGTGCAGGTGGAGAACCTCATTCCACCGCAATCGGGGAGCGGACCGGGCGGCGCTGATCAGGCGCCGCTGCCCATGCTGTACTTCTGCGTGCCGCAGAACGACAAGCTGCTCGGGTATTGGGACACGGTCGCGGACCGGCTGTACAAGGTCCGCCACTGCATGAACATCAAGGGCGAAGTGCGGCCGCTGGCGCTGTTCGAGCCGCCGATCGAGCCCGGGCTCCTTGTGAAGGCGATCGCCGCGGGCGTCGACCTCGGCAGTGCCCTGGCCGATCTGGACGCGCCCCTCCCGCTCTATCGGTTTCAGGTGCTCCTGCAGAAGGCCAACGAGGTGTGCAGCGACGTCAAGGCGTTGGGGAGTGCGCTGCTGGCGGCGCTGGAGAAGCAGGATGCGGAGGCGCTGAGCCTGCTGCGCCAGAGTCAGGAGATCCGTCTGCTGCAGGCGATGCGGCTGGTCAAGGCGCAACAGCTCGACGAGGCGAGGGCGACCCTCGAGGCAGCGGGGAAGGGCCAGGAGCTGGCGCAGCTCAAGCAGACGTTCTATGCGACGCGAGAGTTCATGAACGTGGGAGAGAGTCTGGCCCTGACGCTGTCCATGGATGCCGCCGTCATGAGTACGGCGATCCAGCTGGGGTCCGCGCTGGCTGGGACGACGCGGGTCGCGGTGCCGCAGATCACGGTCGGCGCCTCGGGGTTAGGTTCGCCCGTCGCAACGGCCACCCATGGCGGGCAGACGGTGGGCGATGCCGAGGAGGACGCGGTCAAGGCACTCTCGGTGATCGCGACGGCGCTGGAGAAGGCCGCAACCATCGCCGGGACGCTGGCGAGCTACCAGCGCCGCCAGGACGACTGGGAGTTCCAGCGGGACCTGGCGGAGCTCGAGATCGAGCAGGCGGACAAGGCCATCGCCGCGGCTGAGGTCCGCGTCGCCGTCGCCCAGAAGGAACTCGACAACCACGACGTGCAGATCGCGAACGCCCAAGACGTCGACGCGTTCATGCGGTCCAAGTACACCAATCTGGAACTGTTCCAGTGGCAGGTCGGGCAGATCTCGCAGGTGTTCTTCCAGAGCTACCAGTTGGCCTACGACCTGGCCCGCCGGGCCGAGCGGTGCTTCCGCTTCGAGCTGGGGCTCGAGGACAGCAGCTACATCAGCTTCGGGTATTGGGACAGTCTCAAGCGGGGCCTGATGTCAGGCGACAACCTGCAGTGCGACCTGCGGCGTCTGGAGTCGGCCTACATGGAGCAGAACCGCCGCGAGTTCGAGTTGACCAAACACGTCTCGCTCCTCCAGCTGGATCCCCTGGCCCTAGTCCAGCTCCGGGAAACCGGCCGCGCCTTCTTCCGGCTCCCCGAGGAGATCTTCGACTTCGATTACCCGGGGCACTACTTCCGGCGGATCAAGTCCGTGAGCCTGACGCTTCCATCCGTCACGGGACCCTACACCACGGTGTCCTGCACCCTGCGCCTCCTCCGGAACAGCATCCGGATCACCACCGACGCCGGGAGCGGATATCCGCGAAACACCGACGCCTCCGGACTTCCGGCGGACGATCCGCGCTTCGTGGAGCACAGTCTCCCCGTCAACGCGATCGCCGCGAGCGGCGCGCAGAACGACAGCGGCATGTTCGAGCTCAACTTCCGCGACGAGCGCTACCTGCCCTTCGAGGGCGCGGGGGTGATCAGTGCCTGGTCACTGGAGCTCTTCAGCGATCCGACGCAGCCGGACTTCGGCCAGCCTCTGCGGCAGTTCGACTACGGCACGATCACGGATGCCGTGCTGCACCTGAAGTACACGGCCCGGGAAGATGCCGGTCCGCTCAAGAACGGAGCGATCACCCACCTGCGCGATTACTTCAGCCAGGACGGGACGGCACCCGCGCCGCTGATGCTGAACCTGCGGCGCGATTTCCCGAGTCAGTGGAGCAGGTTCCTGAATCCGAACAATCCGGCTGATGGCAACGTGTTCGAATTGGACGTGTCACCTGCCCTGTTCCTGACGCGGGATGCGGGCAAGACGCTGAAGATCAATATGATCTCTCTGCTGGCCCGCTGCACCGATCCGGGGACCTACAACGTCACCCTGACCCCGCCGCTGCCGGCACCGCCTCCTCCGGGGGTCAACACCATGGCCCTCGTGCGGAGCGTGACGTACGGCGGCCTTCACCTCGGTCAACGAGATGTGACGGACGCCGCGGTCGAGATCCCACCGACCGGCGCACCGGCGACTTGGCGGATCAGGCTCACCCGCCCCGGGGGCGGCAACCTGACCCAGGATCCGGTGACGAACATGCCTGAGATTCAGGATCTCATGCTGGTGTTGGGGTATGCGTGGGAGTGAGGGCGGCCATGGCGTTCACGGCCGCCCTCACGCGTTCGTCCTCCGTAGTCGGTGGCTTACGTCCGTGTCTCGATGGTGTGGGTGCCGACAACCGGTCCTGAAGGCGGGTGGCCGGGGGCATCGCAGCCCCCGGCTCCCACAGATCCCGGCGTGACAGTCTCCCGTCACCGGGCTCTTCTCACCAGCCGATCAGAACGCACGAACCCATCGCCAATGGGCGAACAGGCCGGGTTCTCGCTTG
>WNFU01002768.1_pt1 | contig 23779 bp, 25 predicted proteins | sample 5400121 | NCBI WGS metagenome assembly WNFU01 (sample SAMN13153360, study PRJNA577476) | soil metagenome | isolation source: 100 cm soil or saprolite under grassland replicate 1 | place: USA:California | collected 2016-06-15
GACCACGACGTCGAAGGTCGCGGGGCGGGTGATCACGTACATGCTCATAGCGTCGACGTGGCTCTGGCTGGTCCGCACGTCGGGGTAGTCGGCGGCGACTCGGCAGAAGGTGTCATCCCAGAGCTGCATGACCAGCGCGAGCGCGTTCGACTTGGTCACGCAGTGCACGTATTTGCGGCGCTTGCGTGCGAGGTCGAAGGCGAACCGCATGAGTCGCTCGGCGCCGCGCCTGGTGACGACCGTGCTCAGGATGGCCAGCTCGTTGGCGGTGCCGACGTGCAGTTGTCCGCCGATGCCCGAGTACTCGCCCTCGGTGTTCTCGCGGACCACGACCAGATCGATCTCGCCGGGGTCCTTGAGCGGCGACTGTACACCTGGCCAGAGCCGTGCCGGGCGTAGATTCACGTACAGGTCGAGTCCCTTGCGGATCGGGTGCATCAGCTGGCGGGAGCTGATGCGGTCGGGCACTTCGCCCGGGCGACCGTGGGCGCCGAAGTAGATCGCGTCGAAGGGCCGCAACCGTTCGGCCACGTCTTCTGGCGCGGCACGACCCGTTTCCAGGAAATGGCCCGCGCCCCAGGGGAAGGTCTCGAACTGGAAACAGCACACGCCGCGGTCGTCGAGCGCGTGCAAGACCGTCAGCCCGGCGCCAATGACCTCAGGTCCAATGTGGTCGCCCGGGATGACCGCGATGCGGTACGTCTTCGGCATCTACACCTCGAATACCCAGCGCGTCGGCGAGCCCGTGAAATCGTCCGACTGCAGCGCGAAGGCCCAACGCGGCCGCATCCGCCAAGCACTGTTCTCGTCGGGGTTCAGCATCTCCATGCCGTAGTTGGTCTCGTACTTGGCATTCTCCAAAGACAGCAGCAATTCCAGATCGGACAGCGAAGTGAGAAGCTCTGAGGAGCCTTCGAGAACCACCGGCTGCCGCGCATCTTCAGTAGTCATCACGCACCGCGGATCAGCCGCGAGATTCCGCGCCTTCCGCGAACCACGACTACTACTGAACCACAGCGCAAAGTCGTGCCACACTGCCCAGACCGGCATCGCGTGCGGCCGGCCGTCGGGCCATCGCGTGGCCAGCCAGTAGTTGCGCGAGCTGGTGAGCTGCTGCTCAGCCCACGACCACGGCAGGAGCCCCGTGCCCTCGCCAGGCCCCTGGATACCGTAGCCCGGCATATACGGCCGGCTGGCCGGCGGCTCGCCGCGCATGCAACAGGATAACCCGGGCTAGCTGGGCGTCGGATCGTCCGCGGGCGCCGCCAGGTACCCGTCGTGCAGCTGCGTGAGCCGCAGCTGGTGCGGCCCGACATTGCGGCTCAAAATGGCCAATCCCGCCAGGTGCGCCTGCAGTCCGGCGGTGCTGGCGCAGCAATCCAGCAGGACGATCGGCTCGATCCCCGCGTCGAACAGGTCCATCGTGACTTTGAGCACGCACATGTCGGTGTCGATCCCGACCACGCTGATCTCCTCGATGCGGTCCCGCCGCAGCCGCTCGGCCAAAGCGTCGGGCACTCCCGTGAGCCCGCGCTTCTCGAACACGTTCGACGGCTGCGCGACCGAGGCCAGCTCGGTCACCAGCTCGGTGTCGGGTGGCCCAACGCAGGCGTGCCAGTCGAGCAGCCGGTGATACGGCGAATCCGGCGAGTTGACGAAGATCGTGAACAGCAGCGGGTCGAATTCGCCGGTCTCGATCAGCCGCGCAATCCGCGCGGGGATGTGTCGCGTGTATTCGTTGATAAACCCGCGCTGGACGTCGACGACCAGCAGCGGACGGCTCACGCCCAGCGGCGTTCCCGGCGCATCACCCACAGTCCGGCGATGATCAGCACCAGCGGCCAGAGCGGCAGACCGAACCCGGGGATGTCGTGTTCAGCCGAGTGGAAGAACAGCATGTGGAAGAACAGCGCTACTGCCAGCGACCCGAAGAAGAACGCCGGTATGCGTGCCCAACGCTGGCCCACGAGGCCAAACGCGTAGAACGCGCCGAAGACGAGCGCGATGCAGCCCAGGATCAGCGCTCCGTGGAGTGCGGTGGGAATGACGTTGAGCGCCAACAGGATCCCACCCAGGCCGATAAGCATCAGCGCGCCCAGGCTGTTGCGCTGCCGCTGCAGCGCAGTGTCGTCCAGACTCATGGCGATCAGACGCGACCTCCCCTCCGAGTGTTGCAGTCGCCGGAATAGATCACTGGCGTCCGCTGTTCTAACACGCGACTGGAGGTGAACCACGCTATGACCGCATTTCCCTGGACTACCACCTCGGACGAGATCGAGCACGCGGCCCCAGTTGGAGAGCCCAGCCACGTGCACATCCCGCGTCCGTCACGCACGCGCACCGGCCATATCGCCGACACCTCACACGAAGACCGTACGCCCGGTCATATCGGCTGCACCTGCTCCGAGGACTAAGGCTCGGCGACTCACCGCCGCTGTACGCGGCCCGCGTTCTGCAAATAGACCGCGCGAGCCAATCATGCGGCGGTGGGTCCCGATCGCCACGCTGCTCCTCGCTACTGCCTGGCTGAGCGCAGGCGCGCTGCCCAGCGCGGCCAGTCGGTTCGGCTATCCGTGGCAAGCCCGCGTCGTCGCCGACCAGGTCGTGGTCCACGCCGAGCCTGACGGCGCCTCACCCGTGGTTGGACCGCTTGCCCGCGGCGCCATCGTCGCGGTCACTGGCGAGCAGCAGGGTCCTGATGGCCACGAGTGGACTGCCACGCCGCTCGGCTTCGTGCCGTCCGAAGCCGTCGTCGAGAGTATCGACCCATGGGTTGCCGACGTTGTCGTCGACAGCGCGCCGGTCTACGCCAAACCCAACACTCGCGACGCGATCCGGCTGAACGCGAGCAAAGGCGACCTGCTGCGGGTGGCGGGCGTCTCACCCGGCATGAACGGCGACTCGCACTTGTGGTGGTCGACCAGCGAGGGCTACGTCGTGATCGACGATCTGGCGACAAGCACCAACCCTTGGTCGCTGCAATGGACGGTGCCCGATGGTCTGCTCGCAGAGAACGGGTGGTGGGGCCGCACCAACGCCAGCGCGAACGTGCGCGCTGGCCCAAGCACCGCTGCGCCGACCGTCGGGAAGCTTCCTGCTGGGCAGCTGCTGAAGGTGCTGGTTGAAGGACCTGGCGAGGACGTCCTGGGCAGCGCGGACTGGTACCGCATCGACGGCGGACGCTACGCCGGCGGCTGGGTACATAGCTCGCTGGTTCGCCGCGCGGAGCAGCCGCAGCCCAACACAACTGAGCCGAAAGGCGGCTCCAGCTCGGGGACCTGGATCGTGGTCGACCGTCGCCATCATACTTTGACCCTGGTCCATGAGGGCCGGGCGGAGTTCACGACCTACGTCGCGCTCGGTGTCGCCGGCCGCGAGACGCCCACCGGCACCTACAGCACATGGGGGAAGTACCGCGCCGACGACATGACCAGCAGCAGCGTCCGCGATCCGGGCGGCTACTACGACCTGCCCAACGTGCCCGACACCCAGTACTACCTGGACGGCGGGTTCGCCATCCACGGCACCTACTGGCACGACGACTTCGGGACCGACGAGAGCCACGGCTGCGTCAACATAACGTGGACTGACGGTCGTTTCCTGTTCTCGCATACCGCTCCGTACGTAGCCGACGGCCAGCTCACCACCCCAACTGGCCAGCCCGCCACCGAGGTGGTGATCCTCAGCTAGCGTCGCGGAACGTCCTGCGCAACTGGTGCCATGTCGCTGGACGATTGCTACAATCGCGCGATATGGCGGTGATCGCGGCGGCTCGCTCAGCAGAGCGAAAAGGCGAGCCAGCGCAGTCCCGGCGGCTGCCGCGCATCTCATCCCTACCCGCCGCGCTCCTGCTGAGCCTGTTTCTGGTGCTGCCACTGGCGGGGCTGCTCATCCGCGCCACGGGGAGCAGCACCGTGCTGCAAGCCGCGACCCGGCCCATCGTTCTCGATGCGCTGCGGCTCAGCCTGTTTGTGACGATCGTCGTCCTGGTCGTCACGCTTGTGCTCGGCTCGCCACTGGCACTCTTGCTCGCGCGCAAACGCTCGCGGCTCATCGGCGTCCTCGACACCCTGGTCGACCTGCCGATCGTGCTGCCGCCCGCCGTTGCCGGCCTGGCGTTGCTGCTGACCTTTGGCCGCCGCGGCGTCCTCGGCGGCCCGCTGCAGGCGCTCGGTATCGAGCTGCCCTTCACGACGGCGGCAGTCGTGCTGGCTAGCGTCTTCGTCGCCGCGCCGTTCTATGTCCGCGCCGCCCGCTCTGGGTTCCTGGCCGTACCGCGCGAGATCGAAGAGGCAGCGCGAGTCGAGGGCGCGTCCAACTGGCAGCTCTTCCGACACGTGACCGCGCCGCTCGCCGCGCCGTCGCTCCTCGGCGGCGCCGTGCTGTGCTGGGCGCGCGCGCTCGGCGAGTTCGGCGCGACGATCATGTTCGCCGGCTCGTTCGAGGGCCGCACCCAGACGATGCCGCTGGCGATCTACGCCGCGCTCGAGGGCGATGCTGACGCGGCGATCAGCTTGTCGGTGCTGCTGCTCGCCATTTCGTTCGCGCTGCTAGTGCTGTTCCGCCGCTGGCTGCGCACCCCGAACAGCGCCAGCCTCTAAGCGCCCCTTTCTCGTCATCCCGAGCTTGCTCGTCATGCGAGCTTGCGTGTTCATCCCCAGCTCGCGTGTCATCCCGAGCTTCCTTGTCATCCCGAGCTTGCGAGGGATCTCGGTCCGAGGCACTGTCATCCTGAGCGGAGCGAAGGATCTCGGTGCGGCATGAGATCCTTCGGCTCGCAGGCTCGCCTCAGGATGACACTGTCAGCTCTCGCCGAGTACCAGGATCTTGCCGGTGCGATCGCCGACGACCACCGTGTTATTCGGTCGGATGGCCGGCGCCGTCCACACCGCCTCGATCGCTTCGTACACCGCGACGGATGAGCCATTCGAGGAGTCCAGCGCCAGCACCTGGCCCGCGGTAGTGCCCGTGTACAGCAGCCCGCCCGACCCGAGGGCCGACGAGCCATAGATCGAGCCGTACACCGGGAACTTCCACTTGAGCGTGCCATCGCGGGCGTTCAGACCGTAGATGCCGCCGCCGTTGGCGCCGAAGAACAGCGCGCTGTTATCGCTGCTCAAGCACGCCGTGGTCCAAATGCCGGCCAGCTCGCGATCGGCTTCGAACAGCCACTTCTGCTGCCCCTGGGGATCGATCGCGTAGAAGTTGCTGTTGTTGGCGCCTACGTACAGCGTGCCGTCGGCCCCGATGGTGACCGAGGCCGCGCTGCCGATGGCATCCTGGCCGCGATTCCCATTCGCAGTGACAGGCGTTGCCATGAGCGGCTTCTGCCCGAGATGCTGGCCGAAGTCGAAGGCCCACTTGATCGTGCCTTGACTACCCGAACCGGAGGGCGGTGTGACCGCATACAGGCTGCCTGTAATACAGGTGACGTACACGGTCCCATCGGTGGCGACCCCGGGCGCAACCTTCACGGTCTGCCCGAACATCGCGGTGCCCGAGGTGCCGACCTGCGCGGTCCACTTGACTCGACCATCGTTGGAGTCGATGGCTGACAGCACGCCGGCCACGTTGACGATATAGAGCGTTCCGTCCGCGGCGAGGGTCGGCGTGTCCTGAACGCCGCCGGCGCCAAGCTCGGCAGTCCAGGCGACCTGCCCATCCGTGCCACTGGACGGCGCGCGCACGCCGAACATCTGGCCCTTGGCCGCGGGCCCAGCACCGACCGTGAACGGCACGAAGATCGTTCGACCATCGCGCGCGATGGCGGGCGTGGCATGGAACGGCGAGCCCATCGGTGGATGGAACTGCCACGCCAGGTCGAGCTGATTCGCGGTCGAGCCATCGCGCAGCGCGAACAACTGGCCGGCGAAGTTGGTGGCGTAGATGGTCCCGTCGGGTCCGACCGCGGTCGAGCTCTGGATGTCGCCACTCGGCAACAGGGCGTCCGCGGGTCGATTGGCCGCGGTATTGAAGCTGCGCAGCAAGGTGAGTCGACGCGGTCCGGCGTGCGGACTGCGGCCCGTGTGCTGGGCATCCATCTGGTACTGCGGCTTGCCGCCGCCGGCGGCAGCGGGCGCAGGAGAAGGCGAAGCAACGGCTGCGACGCCTGGCGATGGCGACGGTTTGGCGACTGGCGACGCGCTAGCGACTGGTGACGCGGCTGCGGCTGCTGACGGTGAGGCTCCAGGCGATGCCACCGGGGCAATAGCCGGCTTGGTTGTGGGAGCGGTTGTCGCCTGTGCCGCGGGCACAGCGGTAATCGTCGGCTGTTGTCCCTGGCATGCCGCGAGCAGGCCCGTTCCGCCCAGGGCTGCCAACTGGCCCAGGTGTACGAGAAAGCGCCGTCGGCTGAGGTCCATGCAACTAGAGCCTAGCGGGTCCTGTTACGTTTGTCGCCCAACACCGGCCAGGCGGAGGCACGAGGCGCGATGCGACATACCCGCGCTGAAGTCACCGAGAGAACGCAACGAGAGTTCGAAGAGCTTGACACGCTCGTTACAGGTGACTGGCACGCCGCGTGCGTCCCCTCGTCAGTGTCACTATCCCATGAAAGGAGGAACAAAGCATGGCGATGCTAAGCATTGTGACTCCAATCCGAGCCGGTGACAGATCCGATCGGTTTGCCCGCATGGGCGGACCCTTTGGTGACTGGCGGGCCGGCTAGACCCGTCCCGTTGCCAACGGGATAGATCGGAACTCACGAAGAGGCGGGCACACGCTCCCTTTCGTGCCTCTAGCGTTTGCGGCACTCCTGGGCCTCCTCGGGGGTATTCGGCCCTGTAGCTGCTCAGGCATCGCTGCGTCGCCCAGGTCTGCCACGCAACTCCAACAGGCCGAGCAGGACACAGACCGCTGAGATCGGCCACATCACCTCCCAGCCGAACGTCTGGCTGACGAAGTCCCGGCCGACCGCGCCCAGGCCAATGCCGATGTCGAAGCCCATGAAGAACGTGCTCAGGGCCACGCCACGCTCCTCGCCGCGCACACGATCCACCAGCAGCGCCATGGTGGCAGGTTGCGTGCAGCCAAAGCCCGTGCCCCACAACACCGCCGACACCAGGAAACTCGCAGTCGAAATCGCGAACGGAAGCAACACGATGGCAAGCGCCGCCGACACGAGCCCCGGCACGATCACAAGGGCCCGTCCGTAGCGATCTGCCACCCGCCCCGCGAACGTCCTGCTCAGCAGCAGCGCCATCGCCTGCACCGAGAAGAACACTCCGCGGTTCTCGATCCCACGCGAGGTCGCAAAGATCGACAGAAACGTATTCACCGGCCCGATACCCAACCCCAGACAGAACGCCATCCAGCCCATCGGCAACGCGTCGACTGAGATCAACCCCGTCCGAAACGTCCAGCGCGCGCGATGCAGCGACGAGCGCACGCGGCGTTCGCGCGCAAACAGCGAGCACACCAGCGACACGACCGCCATCGCTCCGGACGCCAGGAACAGCTGCCCAGAAACACCACCGGCCGCCGCCGCCAGGCGTCCGAAAGCCATCCGGAGAACGGCCGCACCAGCAGCGCGGTGATCGCGGCAGCGCCGGTAATCAAGCCCGCGTCGGACCGATTACCACCCATCGTGATCACGTACACGGGCAGCGTGGCTAGCAGCATCTGCTGGCCGAGGCTAGTGAAGAAATTGGCGCTCGTCGCGAATGCGAAGTCACGCGAAAACACCCGCTCCGGGTCGCCGCCACTGCTCACTTACAGATGCTAGCGGTCGATACTAGTGCTCCCGAAGTGGGCCGTGAGGTCCCACGCAGTGGGTACTAGTGCTCCCGAAGTGGGCCGTGAGGTCCCACGCAGTGGGTATCCTCAGCCCGGTGTCCTCGTACGAGCAGCTCACGGCGCTGGCGGACGAGTTCTGGACATGGCGAGCAGCCACCCAACCAACCAGCGGTGACGACATTCCGCGTCTCGAGCGGCCCGCGGACTGGCTGCCCGACTGGTCACCCCACGCGGTCTCACACAGACAGGAGCGCCTCGAAGCGTTCGACACAACCTGGCGCAGCCTGGACGCCACAGCCTGGCCCGTACAGCAGCAAGTCGACTACCGACTGATCGGCTCGGCCATCGCCCGCGTCCACTGGGAGCTCAACGTCCTCCAGAGCTGGCGCCGCAACCCCAACTTCTACGTCTTCCAGACGCTCGGCCCGATCTTCGAGGCGCTCGTGCTGCCTCGACCAGATCACCAGCAGCTCCTTCGGCTGGCGCAGCGCATCCCTGAAACCATCGAGGCCGCCAGGCTCAACCTGCGTGGCCACGCGGTAGCACCCTTCGCGCAGCTTGCGATCACGGCGCTGCGAGACGTCGGCGCGCGGCTGCAGCGCGTTCACGCAGCTCTGCCAGACGCCAGCGACACACTGGCGGAGGCGTTCGGCAGCGCGAGCGATGCGCTGGAAGCTTTCTGCGGCTGGCTCAGCGCGGGCATGACGGCGATGCCCGATCGCACGCCAATCGGCCGCCAGGCCTACGCCACGTTTCTACGAACCGTCGCGCTGATCCCGATGACACCCGAGCAAGTGGCAGCCGCTGGTCAGCAAGAGCTCGAGCGGTCCATCGCATTCGAAGCCTTCGAGCGACACCGCAATCGCAACGTCCCGCCACTGCCGCTACCCACGACGCAGCAGGAGCAAATCGGCAATCACGCACGGGCCGAGCAGCGGGTGCGCGAATTCTGCGAGCAAAATGACCTCCTCAGCTTTCCCGGCTGGCTGCGCCACTACACGAACAAGCCGCGCCCGGCGTATCTGGAGCCGCTGCGCAGCCTCGGCGTCAGCGACGATCTGACGTCGCCGCAGCGCCTCGCCGAGGACGGCGCGCATTTCATCCCCGAGCCTTCGCCCGACCTGCCGTACTTCTATCTCGCCATGGCTCGCGACCCGCGCACCCTGATCGCGCACGAGGGCGTCCACTTCTACCAGCTGGCGCGTTCCTGGGCCCACGAGAATCCGATCCGTCGCCACTACTACGACTCCGGCCCGAACGAGGGGATCGGCTTCTACACCGAGGAGATGCTGCTCCAGGCAGGGCTCTTCGACGACCAGCCGCGCTCGCGCGAGATCATCTACAACTTCATGCGGCTTCGTGCCCTCCGGGTCGCGGTCGACGTACGCCTCGCCCTCGGCGAGCTGACCATCGAACGCGGCGCCGATGAGCTGGCGCGGCTGGTGCCCATGGACAGCGGCACGGCCTACGAGGAGGCGTCATTCTTCGCCTCCGACCCGGGCCAGGCCATCAGCTACCAGATCGGCAAGCTCCAGATCCTGCGCTTCCTGAGCGATGCCCGACTGCATCAGGGCGCAGACTTCGACCTCAGGAGCTTCCACGACAGCTTGCTGCTCAACGGCAACGTTCCAGTCGCCCTCCAACGCTGGGAGACGCTCGGTGCGCGAGAAGAAATCGATGCACTTGACAGCGCGGCCGACCGCCTGACACCGTGACCCCACTCTGACGCACCGTCTTGGGCGAGGTGCGCCAGACATCGCAGGGAGGTGGACGGTCATGCGCGTGTGGTCAATTGCCAGATCGGCGGCGCTGGCGGCGACGCTGCTGCTCACCAGTGCGCCGCACGCCAACGGGCAGAGCGCGAACGATCCAAAGACGCTGATCGTTGGCGCCGCGTTCGATATCAAGTCGCTCGATCCAGCGCGCGGCTTCGAGCAGATCGGCGGCATGGTCCACAAGGCGACCTACAACACGCTGGTCACGCTCCACGAGACCGATATCAGCCGCGTCGTGCCCGACCTCGCCGAGTCGTGGGGAGTCAGCGCCGACGCGAAGACGTTCACCTTCCGCCTCCGGCAGGGGGTGAAGTTCCACTCGGGTAATCCGATGACCTCCGCCGATGCGAAGTGGTCGATCGAGCGGGCGATGGGGATCAAGGGCAACCCCTCGTTCATTCTGGACGGCATCACCAGCATCGAGACGCCCGACGAGCTCACGATACGGATCAACAAGTCGGAGCCTGATCCTGCTTTTATCGCCAAGGGCAGCTTCCCGGTCTTCGCGGTCCTGGACAGCAAGACAGTCATGGCCCACGGTGGCACCAGCGGTCCCGACGCCAACACCACCGACCAGGGCGAGGCGTGGCTGAACCAGAACTCGGCGGGTACCGGGCCATTTGTCATGACCCGCTACGTGCCCGATACCGAAGTCGACGTGGTCAGGTTCAACGACTTCTGGGGTGGCTCCGCGCCGTTCGACCGCGTGATCTATCGCAACATCCCGACCGCCGCGACGCAGAAGCTGACCTTGCAGGCGGGCGATATCGACATCGCGACGGAGATCTCGCCCGACTCGGTCACCGACCTGTCAGCCGATCCGTCGATCAGCGTGGTGCAGGGCACGGGCGCGGACATCTTCTTCCTGCTGATGAACCAGAATCCGGCGCTCACCAATGGCGCGATGAGCAACCCGCGGGTGCAGCTCGCGGTGCGTTATGCGATCGACTACGACGGCGTGAACGTGCTGGTCGGCGGACCGGCTGCCACGCCGGCGACAATCCTGCCGCTCGGCTTCCTGGGCGCCTATCCGGCCGATCGCGCCTTCAAGCGCGACCTGGGCACTGCGGTTTCGTTGTTGGCAGAGGCGGGATACCCGAACGGCTTCAGCGTCGACCTGCAGTACCCGACGAACTTCTCGCGCAGTGGCGTCAGCTTCGACATCGTGGCGCAGAAGATCCAGTCGGATCTAGCCGAGGTGGGCATCAACGTCACGCTGAAGCCGGGTGAGATCAACACCGAGCTGGCCAACTACCGCGCGGGCAGCGAGGGCTTCGGCTTCTGGCTGTGGGGGCCCGATTATTTCGATTCGAACGATTACCTGGCGTTCCTGCCCGAGGGCATCGTCGGTAAGCGCGCCAACTGGACCAACGCCAACTCGGACACGACGATTCAGCAATTGCGGGATCAGATCAACGTCGAGACCGATACCACCGCGCGGTCGCTGCTGTGGCAGCAGGCGCAGGACTACCTGATGCAAAGCGGCCCGTTCGCCGTGATCGTCCAGCCCGGCATCTACATCGGCACCCGCTCGCGCATCGGCAACTACGTCTACCACCCGCAATGGCGCGTCAACCCGTTCGTGCTCACCAAGTTCTAGCGCTACGGGTGTGTTGCGTGGCTGCCGAGTGGAACCCTCTCCCTCTGGGAGAGGGCAGGGTGAGGGCTGCCTCGGCTCCGTGTTCGGCCGCTCGCGCGGAGCCTGCCTAGCAGCTGCATGCAAGCGCTGATCGTCCGGCGCCTCCTGCTGATGCTGCCGCTCATGGTCGGCATGACCCTGATCGCGTTCGTCGTATCGCATAGCGTCCCTGCCGATCCCGTCGCGGCCCATCTCGGACAAAGGGCGATGGAAGACAAGACCATCGTCGCCGCCTTCCGCCAGCAGTGGGGCCTCGACAAGCCACTCCCAGAGCAATACCTGACGTACCTGGGGAACCTGGCGCAGCTCAACCTCGGCACCTCCATCCGCACCCACATGCCCGTGGCAGATGACCTGGGCCGCTACTTGCCCGCCAGCGCTGAGCTCGCCATCACCGCCACGCTCGTCGGCGTGCTGCTCGGCATCCCCTTCGGCGTCGTCTCCGCCGTCCGCCGAAACCACTGGACCGATCACCTGCTCCGAGGCATCTCGCTACTGGGCGTGTCCAGCCCCGTGTTCTGGCTGGGCCTGATCGGGCTGTACGTGTTCTACTTCCGACTCGGCTGGCTGCCCGGCCCAGGCCGCCTCGACGTCGGCATGGCCGAGCCAGCCCGCGTGACCGGCATGTACACCGTCGACAGCCTGCTCACCTGGAACTGGCCAGCCCTCGCCACCAGCCTCAGACACCTGGTGCTGCCCGGGCTCGTGCTCGCCAGTGTCTACCTCGGCCTGGTCACCCGCATGACCCGCTCGAGCATGCTCGAAGTCCTGTCCGCCGACTACGTAAGGACCGCGCGCGGCAAAGGCCTGGCGCAGCGCGTCGTGATTTACCGCCACGCGCTCGGCAATGCGCTCATCCCGACCATCACCGTCCTCGGTCTTGCTTTCGGCGACATCCTGGCGGGCACCGTCCTGACCGAGACCATCTTCTCCTGGCCCGGCATCGGCCGCTACGCCTACCAGTCCGCGGTCACGCTCGACTTTCCGGCGATCATGGGCGTCACCCTGCTGATCGCGGGCGTCTTCATCACGGTCAATTTGCTCACCGACGTCGCGTACGTCGTGCTCGACCCGCGCCTGCGCAAAGTCGGCTGACCGATGGCGCTGTCGAACGTCGCACTGGCGCCCTCGGTGCCAGCCACCCAGCAGCCGGTACGCAGGCAGGTGACCCGCGGCGCAGCAATCGGCCGCTTCCTGCGACGTAACCCGCTGGTCGTGGTCGGCGCCGTGGTCGTGCTGGCGTGGATCGTGGTCAGCGTCGCCGCGCCCGCGCTCACCCCGTACCCGCCATTGACGCAGCGAATCCAGGAACGGCTGCAGCCGCCGTCGGCGACCCATCTGTTCGGCACGGATGTGCTTGGCCGTGACGTCCTGAGCCGCGTGCTGCACGGTGGGCGTATCTCTCTGCCGGTCGGCTTCGGCATCGTCGTGGTGTCGCTGCTGATCGGCGGCATCATCGGCGCCGTGGCGGGTTTCGGCGCCGGCTGGCTCGACTCGCTGCTCATGCGCGGCACCGACATGGTGATGGCGTTTCCGATCATCATCCTGGCCATGACCATCGCCGCCGCGCTCGGCCCTGGCCTGGAGCACACGATGATCGCGCTGGTGGCGGTGTCCTGGCCGCGCTATGCCCGGGTCACCCGCAGCCTGGTGCTCGCGGTCAAAGAGAACGAATACGTGCACGCCTCACGAGCGCTCGGCGGATCCGAGCCGCACGTCCTCTTCCGCGTGGTGCTGCCCAATTGCCTGGCGCCCGCGGTGGTGATGGCCACGCTCGATCTCGGCAATGCCATCTTGATCTTCTCGGGGCTGAGTTTCCTGGGCCTCGGCTCCCCACCCCCGGCGCCCGAGTGGGGCGCCATGGTCGCCGCCGGGACCCAGAACTTCGACCAGTGGTGGGTGTCGACGTTCCCTGGGCTGGCTATTCTCACACTCGCGATGGCGTTCAACTTCATCGGCGATGGTGTGCGCGATGCGCTCGATCCGCGGCTACGGCGAGCTGTCTGAGCCTTTCAAAGTGCAGTTCGGCATCGCCTTTCAATCCAACAAGCGGCCCGCGGAGTACGTCGCGCTGGCGCAGACGGTGGACCGCTTCGACTTCGACGTTGTCAGCGTCTACAACGACCTCCTGTTCCAGCCCGCGCTGGGCGCGCTGCTGTTCATGGCGCCGCACGTGCATCGCGCGCGGCTCGGACCCGCTGCGCTGAATCCCTTCACCTCGCACCCCATCGAGATCGCCGGCCAGATCGCCGTGCTGGACCTGGCTACCAACGGCCGCGCTTACCTGGGGCTGGCCCGTGGCGCCTGGCTTTCCGCCCTCAGCCTTGAGCAAGGCCGTCCTGTCCGCGCGCTCCGCGAGGCCGTGCTCCTCATTCGGCACCTGCTTGCACGCCGCCCCGAAGCCTTCGACGGCGACGTTTTCCACCTGGCCGCTGGCGCCACCTTGCAGTACGCCCCGCTGCGCTCCACGGTCCCCGTCACCATCGGCACCTGGGGCCTGCAGACCGCCAGGCTTGCCGAGGCCGAAGCCGATGAGATCAAAGTCGGCGGCTGCACCAATCCCGCGCTCGTCGCGCACCTGCGCTCGGCGGCGCCCTCCATTCCGCTATGTTTCGGCGCGGTGACCGTCATCGACTCGGACGCCAGCGCCGCTCGCCGCCGTGCGCGCCACGAGCTCCGCCTCTATCTGCCGGTCGTGGCGAGGCTCGATCCGACACTTGAAAACCCCGAGTGGTTGGCCCGCCTGCCGCCCGAAGACCTGCCCGACGACGTCCTGGACCGCTTCGCCTTCGCCGGCGATCCGGCCTCGATCATCCGCCAGGTCGAACGCCTTGTCGCCGCGGGTGCGTCGCGGGTCGAGTTCGGCACTCCCCATGGCGTCGGCGACCCTTGCGCCGCCATCGCGCTGCTCGGTGAGCGCGTGCTGCCCCACTTCCGCTCCTGATGGCCGACGACGATTCGTTCACGCTGTATGACCTGCGCGTAGAGGTCGATGCGATCACTGGCAACTGCACCTGCGGCCTGCGAGTCGGCGACGGCTTCGAGCTTCACGGCGGCACTCTCATCACGCCGCCAGGCGGCTTCTGCGTCTACGCCCTGCAGTCCACCCTGCCGTTGCTGCCCGCCAAGCAACGCCCGCTGCACCCGAACGATTGGATGCTGTCCGACACGCGCATCCACTGTCCCGATCCCGCCTGCGGCACGATCATGCGGGTCGATCGCGTCGCCGAGCGGACCATCCACCACGGCGACGTCAGCGCTCAGTCCTGAACCGCGGCAGCACCTCCTGGCCCAGCGCAGTGATGGCCGCCAGCGGGTCGGGGCCGAGCGGGGGTCCGAAGCTCAAGTGTTTGGCGCCCATCGCCACCAGGCCCTCGAGCCGCGGCAGCAGGTCCGCCGCGGTCCCCACCACGCCGATGTGCAGCATCGCTGGCGTGACCAGCGCGGCGGCCCGATCGGCATCGCCCGCGTGCAGCGCGACCTGTATGGGCTCGAACTCCGCGCGTTCAACACCGAGCCGCGACAGGATCAGCGGGCTCAAGGCGTGACCGTAATAGGCGATCTTGTCCCGCAATACCCGCTCTGCCGCCGCTCGATCGTCTGAGATCGAGCACCAGATGCACGCGGCCACATCAGCATCGCTGGGTCCGATGTGCTGCATGACCTCCGCGAAGTGCTCGGGCGGAAACACCAACGGCAGCCCTCCGTCGGCGACCTCGCCAATCAGTTGCAGCATCCGCGGGCTCATCGCCCCGATATAGATCGGGATCTGCCGCACCGCGAATCGCAAGTGGGCCTCTTCGCTCCACCCATCAACGTGCTCGCCCCGCCACACCGCGCGCAGCGCAGCCACCGTCTCGCGCACCATCGTGACCGGCCGCTCCGCGCGGATGCCGACCCAGCGCAGAAAATCGTCGGCGCCGCTCGACAACCCCAGCACAAACCGCCCCTGAGAAAGCTCGTCGAGCGTGGCCGCCGCCATCGCCATCTCGGCGGGATGCATCGTGTACGGATTGACGATGCACGTCCCGATCTGGATCCGCTCGGTTGCACCAGCAACGGCCGACAGGATGACCCAGGCGCTGCGCCAGAACAGGTCATCGCTCACCCAGAACTGGTCGAAGCCCGCGGCCTCGGCGGCCTGCGCCAGCCGCACATACGCGTCAACCGGCAGGTCGTTGTTGAGCCGAACGCTGAACTTCACGAGGACGACTGGACGACAGCATCGGCTTCGATCTCCACCAGTCGCCCATCGACCAGCCCAGCCACCTGCACCAGCGTGTTCGCGGGCCGGATCCCTCGGAAAACCTCGCCGTGCACCCGCGCCACCGCCTCCCAGTCCTCCAGCCGCGCGACGTAGATCCGCGTCCGCACCACGTCCCGCAATGTCGCCCCAACGGATGCCAGAGCAGACTCGATCTTCGACAGGATGAACCGCGTCTGGGCCGCCGCGTCCTCGCCCTGCACGTTGCCCGCGGCGTCGCTCGCCGGGGTACCCGAGACCCACACCGAGCTACCCAGCCGTACCGCTCGCGAGTAGCCCGCCAACGCCTCCCACGGCGTCCCCGACCCGAAGTTCTGCCGCCGCGTCATCCGTGCGTAAGGCTAGCGCCCGTGCTTGAGCGAACCGCTAGGATGGCCACGCGGTGACTCAGCTGATCCTGCTCGGCACCGCTGGCGGGCCGCGCATCAACCGACTACGCAGCCAGCCCGCGCAGGTGATCGTCGTGGACGATACGCCGTATCTCATCGATTGCGGCTTTGGCGTTGGGCGGCAGTGGGTGCTGGCCGGACTACGACTCACGCAGCTGCGCACAATCTTCGTGACCCACCATCACTCGGACCACAACGGCGACTACGGCAACCTGCTGCATCAGGCGTGGTTATCGGGCCTGTCGCAACCAGTGGACGCGTACGCCCCGCCGCCGATCGCCGAGATGACCGAGCACTTTCTGCGCCTGAACGCCTACGACATCGAGATCCGAACACGGGACGAGGGTCGTCCAGAGCTGGCGCCACTGCTTCGATCGCACACGCTGCGCGACCCGGGCGTGGTCTTCGAAGATCCACGTGTGCGCGTTACCGCGGCCGTGGTGCATCACCCGCCTGTCGAGCCCTCGTTCGCCTATCGCTTCGACGCCGCCGATCGCTCCATCGTGATCTCAGGCGATACGACGCCGTGCGAGAGCCTCGTGCGCCTCGCCGAGGGCGCCGACGTCCTGGTCCACGAGGTGATGTACGAGCCCGCCCTGCCGCGGGTGCCCAACGCCACTCGGGTGCGAGAGCACTTGCTGGCCAGCCACACCCGCTTGGAAGATGTCGGCCGCATCGCCACCGCCGCCGGCGTCCGCACCCTGGTCTTGTCCCACCTGGTGCCAGCCGACAACGCCGAGCTCAGCGACGACATCTGGCTGCAAGGTGCCCAGTCCGGCTTCACCGGCGAGGTCATCGTCGGGCGCGACCTTCTCGTTGTTTGACGACCCGATCGAGGATGCGGCGACCCTGAACCTGCTGCAGGAGCTGGGTTGCGATATCGGCCAGGGCTACCACATCAGTCGACGTTGGAATCGCCGAGATAGATGCGGCCAAGGGTCGACCTTGCCCCGCTGCCTGACGACCCCGCTCGTAGACTCGAACGCAGTGGACTTTGCCTTCACCACAGAGCTGCGCGAGCAGATCGAACGGAATCTCGCGCAGTTCGAGCCGCTCAGCCTGGACAGCGATGGGCATCTGCCGGCGGCGGTCGGTGTCGTCCTCCTGCCCGATGCAGAAGGGGACACGCGCTTTGTGCTCACGCGCCGCCTCATGACCTTGCGACGCCACCGCGGCCAGTGGGCGCTCCCCGGCGGGCGCCTCGAAGCCGGCGAGTCCGCCGAACAGGCTGCGCTGCGCGAGATTCACGAGGAGGTCGGCGTCGACCTGCCGCAAGAGGCCATCCTGGGCCGCCTGGACGACTTCCTCAGTCGCTCCGGACATCTCATCACGCCGTTCGTGGTGTGGAGCCACAGCGCCCAGCAACTGCGGGCCAACCCCGAGGAGGTCGACGAAGCCTTTCAGGTGCCCCTGCGCGACCTGGATCGTCCAGGCAACCTCGAGTTCGAACCACTGCTGCACTTCGTCGACCTGGTCGGCAGCACCGTCCACGCCCCCACCGCCGCGATCCTGTACCAGTTCCGCGAGGTCGCGCTCCACGGCCGCGAGGTCCGCGTCTCCGACGTCGAACAGCCCAACTTCGCCTGGCGCTAGCTCACACCCGCGTCAGCTGGCGTCCACAACTCCGCGCTGCTCGCACATCTCGAGCACAGGGCAGGTGGAGCATTTCGGCCGCTGGGCGGTGCAGATGTGCTTGCCGAAGGGCACCAGCAGCGCGTTGATCTCTACCCAGTACTGGCGCGGGAGCTTGTGTTCTAGCGCCCGCATCGTGTCCTCGGGCGTGCGCCCGGCGACGTAGCCCCAGCGGTTGGTCACCCGGTGGACGTGGACGTCGACGCCGATGCGCTCCTCGCCGCACGCTATGCCCAGCGCCAGCCCAGCGCACTTTGGGCCGATGCCTGGATACGACGTCATCACTTCGAACGAGCACGGCAGCTCGCCCGCGTTCTCGTCCACGATCAACTCGGCCATCGTGTGGATCTGCTCGGCCTTCACCAGGTGGAAGCCGCACTTGTTGATTAGCGCGTCGATCTCGTTGATATCGAGCGCGGCGACGTCAGCCGGCGTTCGGGCCCGCGAAAACAATTGCCGCGCCATCACCAGGCTCGCCTCGTCGCGCGTGCGGACCGAAATCAGGCACGCCACCAGGATCTCGAACGGCGACGTGTAGCCCTCGCGGTACAGCTGGAACAGCGTGGCCCGTGGGAACGGCTCGACTGCCTGCCGAACCCGCGCCATCACCTCGTCGATGTCAAACGGCTGCTTGCTGCTCACTCGGGCTGCTGCTTTTCTGAAAACCTTCCTCGTAGATGCGCCGCACGATCGTTTCGATCTCTGGCTCCTCGATCGTCAGGTCGTGCAGCCGATACCGACTCGCGACGTCGGCGATCAGCTCGGCGGCGGTCGCGTCAGCGCGACCGAACCGCAGCCACCGCCGCGGACCATCGGCGCGCACTTCGACTGCTCGCGGCACTTCCAGCGGACCTGCCACGTCATCCACCAGGTCCACGACCAGCGTGCGTTCGGTGCCCATTCGATCGCGAATGGCGTCGAGGCTGCCGTCGTACAGCAGCGTCCCGTGGTCGATGATCAGCAGTCGCGAGCACAGCTGCTCCACGTCGGCCATGTCGTGCGTGGTCAGCAGCACGGTAGCCCCCTCTTCTCGGTTCATGGTTCTGAGAAAGTCGCGGATGCGGTGCTTAGCGACGACGTCGAGGCCAATCGTCGGCTCGTCCAGATACAGGATCTGCGGATCGTGCAGGAGCGCCGCCGCGAGGTCGCCGCGCATGCGCTGTCCAAGCGACAGCTGGCGCACGGGAGTCCGTAGAAACGGGTCGAGCTCGAGCAGATCGCGCAGCCGCCGCATGTTCCGCGCATAGCGGTCGGCGGGCACGCGGTACACGTACCGCAGGAGCTCGAGCGAGTCGGCTAGCGGCAGGTCCCACCACAACTGCGTACGCTGCCCGAAGACCACGCCAATGTGCTGCGCGATCTGCTTGCGACGTCGGGACGGCACCCGCCCGAGCACCTCGACCTTGCCACCACTCGGCACCAGGATGCCGGTGAGCATCTTGATCGTGGTCGACTTGCCCGCGCCATTGGGTCCGACACAGCCGACCATCTCGCCGCGCTCGATACGAAACGAGATGTCCCTGACCGCGTGCACCAGGTGGTAGTCGCGCACGAATAGCGAGGCGATGGACCCAAACAGCCCCGACCGGCCGCGGGCAACACGAAACGTCTTTTCGAGCCGCTCGACGTCGATCACGAGCCCGCGCTCTGGTAGTGCCGCACGCCCTGCTGCCAGCCCAGGTAGGCAACTACGCTCATGACCAACGCCGCCAGCGGAGACAGCAGCCGCGTGAACTCGGGCAGGCCGAACGGATCGCTGCGATCCAGCAGGTACAACGCGGGCTCGTAGCTCACGAACGCGATCGGGATCACGAAGGTGAAGAAGCGCCGCACCACGCCCTGGTAGATGTCTAGCGGGTACTGCGCGAGCGCGTCGCCACCGTAGGTGAGCACGTGCGTCGCTTCCTTGCCCTGCACCGTCCAGAAGCAGAAGGCCGCGCCGAGCACGAAGATCGAGAAGAAGATCGCCGTGCCTGACGCCAGCGCGATCGCGAGCACCACCACGCGGTCCAGGGTCCAGGAAATCGGCAGCGCCTGCAACGCAAACACCAACACGAGGACACCCTGGCCAACCCGCCCGATCCGGCGCAGCGCGAAATCCTCCGAGATCGCCAGGAAGAGCGCACCGCGCGGCCGCACCAGGACCCGATCGAAAGTGCCCTGGACGATATGCACTTGGAAGTTGTCGAGCGCGGAGGCCACCAGCTCGGCCATAGCGAAGCTCGTCCCCGCCAACCCGTACAGCAAAGCTGTTTCGGGCAGCGACCAGCCGACAAGCAGCGGAATGCGCGTGAAGATCACCAGAATCACGCCGAACTCGATCAGGTTGATCAGGAACGAGCCGAGCAGCGACAGCAGGAAGGACACCTTGTATTGCATCTGCCCGCGCAGCTGCGCTCCGATCAGTCGGACGTACAGTGAGAACGGTTCCATCAGCCGCCCTGGACGATCACGCGCCGCGTGGCCAGGTTTGTCACCACTTGCGCCGCCAGCAGCATCGCCGCAGCCCACCCCGCCTGCTGGAGCAGCGCTGCCACTGCCTGCCAGCCCTGCAGCCGTTCAAGGAACAGGTCGGCCGGCAGCTGCACGATCGACGCGAACGGGAGCGCCAGCGCGATTGGCTGCAGCCAGTCCGGGAAGAAGCGCACCGGCACGACAAATCCGCCCAGGAACATCACCGCCGCGCCGGTCAGGCCTCCCAGTCCGCGGGCATCGGTCGTCCAGAACGCCGACAGATTGAGCAGGAAGCGCCAGCCGAAGCTGACCAGGACCGCCAGGCCCATGCTCAGCGCGAATGCCAGCCATGCGCCGACCGATGACGGCCAGTGGAGCCCGAAGAGGATCTGGCCGCACACCAGGATGGGCGCTGCGCGGAATACGACGAAATACGCGGCCCGGCCCAGGTCGCGCGCCAGCCAGAAGCCGAGATACGAGAATGGCTTGCTGAGATCCGAGACCACGTTCCCGGTGCGAATCGTCTCCTCGACGTCCCACCAGCCCCACAGCGCGACGATCATGATCATCGCCTGGGTGATCCAGGCGTAGGTGACCGCGTCGGTGGCGTCGTAGCCGCCCACGCTGCTGGTGGTCTGGTACACCGCCAGCAACAGCGCCGCCCGCAGGTAGCCGAAGAAGGCGTTGGTGAACAGCCCGGCCAGGTTTTCGGTGCGGTAGGTGACCTGGCGCTGCAGCGCGCGGCGCGCAACCTCCCAGTACAGCCGCATGCAACCGAGCACCGTAGCAGACTGTTAAGGTGGACACCGATGCGCGCCAGCCTGTCAGCGGCCGAGGCTCGCGGGCTGGCGCTGCGTGCCCAGCTGTTCGGTGCGCCTGCGCTCCAGCCGATTGACCTGCTGGACCGCCTCGGCGCCATCCAGCTCGACTCGGTCAACATCCTGGCGCGAAATCACCTGCTGGTGCCGTTTGCGCGGCTCGGTCAGTACTCGGTGGCTGACCTGCACGACGCGATCTACACCCAGCGACGCGGCTTCGAGTACTGGGGCCACATGGCGTCGTGGCTGCCGATGTACGAGTACCGCTATTTCCTGCCGCAGATGGAGCGCATGCGCGGCGGTGACGTCCGCGACTGGTGGAAAAAGATCCGCGAAGAGAACGCCGCGCTGTATCCGCTGATCCTCGAGCGCGTCCGCGCCGAGGGTCCGCTGGGCGCCGCGGCGTTCGACGATCCGCTCGGAAAGCGCGGCAGCTGGTGGGACTGGAAGCCCGCCAAGCTGGTGCTCGAAGACCTGCTGGACAGGGGCGAGCTGATGTGCTCGGGGCGCACCGCGGGCTTCGCGCGCCTGTACGACATCCCCGAGCGGGTCCTGCCGGCTGGCCTGGACACCTCGAACCCCGGCGAAGCTGAGGCGCGGCGGTACTTCATCGTGCGCGGTCTGCGGGGCCTCGGGGTCGCGACCGCACGTGAGATCTTCGACTACTACCGTCTGCGGCCACCGCAGAGCCAGCCCGTGCTGAGAAGCCTGGTCCAGGACGGCGAGATCGCTCAGGTCGAGGTCGAGGGCTGGAAGGAGCCCGCCTTTTCGACCCGCGCCTGGCTGGACGGAGCCCTCGACGTGCCGGACCACGCGCCAACCTATCTGGCGCCATTCGACAACCTGATGTGGCAGCGCGACCGCGTCGAGCGCATGTTTGGCTTCCGCTACCGCGTGGAGATCTACGTGCCGGAGCCCAAGCGCCAGTTCGGCTACTACGTGCTGCCGCTGCTGGCCCGCGGCAATCTCGTCGGCCGAGCGGACCTGAAGCTCGACCGCCCCGCGAGCACCCTGCGGGTCCGCGGTCTGTGGCTAGACGGCGCCGAACCCGGCGAAGCCGAGACCGCCCTCGAATCGCTGGCGACCCAGCTCGGCGCCGCCGACATCGACATGCCTTAGTCGATAAAGATCTCCACGCGCTCGGCGTTTTCGTTGGCCACATCGAAGATCACCCCACGGCGGCCCGAGCGGAGCGCTTCGAACAGATCGTCGACGTGCTCCACCCCAGGCATGCGGCGAAAGCGCCGCGCGAAGCCCAGGCCGAAGCCGACCATGCCAATCGGCACGGAAACGTTGGATCGCACGCGGCCCGTGCGCTGGTCGGTTACCCGGACGCGAAACCAGCGCGCGCGCGACGGCGGCGGGCCTATCTCCTCGCGGATCCAGCGCCCGCGCTCGTGCCGTACCCAGCGGCCGCGCTCCACGCGCCGCTCGCTATCCCGCCCACGATCATCCAGCGCCGCCAGTAAGTCGGCCGCTTCGGCAGCGGTGATCCGCTTTTGCTCGAGCAGCTGCAGAATCCGCAGCCGCTCGTTCTCGGTTGGTTGTGGCTCTGAGGACTCGCCCATCTGCCGCTGGCCTCAAGCCTTGCCCATGGCCTGCAGCAGGTCGTCGGCTTCCTGTGCCGACAGCTCGCCCGCTTCGACCATCTTCAAGATGCGTTCGAGCTCAGGATCGGTCGCCCGTTCGACCGGTGCCGCGGGCCGCTCCGGCTGCCGCGGCACCCTGGGCCGCGACGACATGTTGAAACCGCCCTGTTCGATCCGCACCGAGCCCATCTCGGTCGACAGCTGCAGCTTGGTCGGCGCGGACTGCCGCGAGGGGTAGTCATTCCGAATCGACCCGAGGCTAGTGTGGGCTTCGATGCACACATCCAGCCCAGGCGCGAGCTGTAGGCGCACTTCGCCCATCGTCGCCCGCACACGGTGCTCGCCCGGCAGGAGCTCGGTGACCTCCAGCCGTACCTGACCAGCCTGCGTCTCGACGTTCAGGTAGCCGCCTACATCCCGACCACTCACGCTGCCCGCGTCCGCCGCCAGGTGGAGCAGCCCGTGGACGTTGGCCAGCTCGATTTTGCCAGCGTTGGCTTTGATGCCGAGCTCGCAGCCCTCCAGGTCGCGCGCGTGCACACTGCCCGCGTTGGTCTGAATGTGCGCTCGGACATCCGCGGGCACGTGCAGCGTCGCCTTGCAGTCCCAAGCGCCGAACCAACTGAAGTCGCGCCGCGGCTCGAGTCGAACGCGCACCAGCCCGCCATGCTTTTCGATCTCGGGCACGATGTGCTCGCTCCCGCGATGCAGCTGCAATCGAGGTTGACCACCAGGCTCGACTGGCACGATCGTCAACGTGCCCCAGTCCGCATGCAGCTCCAGCTCGGCGGGGGTCCCGAACGGGAGATCCCAGATGTTGTCAGGGTTCATCACACGGCCCTCGTTCACAGCGCACGCAGGCGGCTGGCGGCGTCCGCCGCGCTGAGCTTGCCCGCGGCCAGCTCATCCAGGATCTGCTGTCGGCGGCCGGCCAGGTCGGCGTCTTCCTGTCGCACCTCGAAGCCCATCGCCTGCACGACCTCGTTCAAGCGGGCGACCACGGTCGGGTACGAGATGCCGAGCTCCTCTTCGACGTCTTTGATCTTGCCGCGGCAGCGGATGAAGACTTCCACGAACTGCAGCTGCTCGCGGGTCAGACGCGCCAATCGACCGAGCGTGAAGTTGCCCTGCAGGGCCGAGCCACACGCGGGACATTCCAGCCGCACGATGCGGAGATCGTCGCCGCAGACGGGGCAGCGAGTGAGCACCTGATGGGCCGCTGCCTCCCGCCCTCCAGCCCGCCCATTGAAATCAGTCATCGACATGTTGAGAAAATTAAGGCACGGCTTGATATTTGTCAAGAGCCGCCCCCGCGGAGCGCGGCGCGGGCAGGATGCGTGTACACACGTGCGGTGGTGCGCCGCCCGGCCGTGAGAACGCCCCACCCGCGGGGGTCTAGGGGGTTAAGCCCTTGAATTCTCGAGCTCGGGGCGCGAGCTCGACCTCAGCCGCTGGACACTCGTAGCCGTCGGGCAGCAACACGTA
>WNFU01002769.1_pt1 | contig 23773 bp, 18 predicted proteins | sample 5400121 | NCBI WGS metagenome assembly WNFU01 (sample SAMN13153360, study PRJNA577476) | soil metagenome | isolation source: 100 cm soil or saprolite under grassland replicate 1 | place: USA:California | collected 2016-06-15
ACGCACGGTGCGCTCATCGATCGCCGTGACCGTCACCTCACGCCACGAGCCGGCCGCCGGACCCGTGTATGTCGGATCCTGAAGCGTCTGAACGGTGAACACGACGTCGGCGGACGTGACCGGCTCGGCATCCTGCCAGACCGCGTCAGGCCGCAGCGTGAACGTGTAGGACTGGCCCTTGTCGCCGACGGTCCAGTTGGCCGCAAGGTCGGGCAGGACCGAGCCATTGGGCCCGCGCCGGACGAGCCCGCTGAAGACGAGCGCGACGATGTCGCGGTCGACCTGGGTCCTCGCCGTCAGCGGGTTGATCGACGAGGGAAGGCCCACGATCCCCTCCCGATAGACCATCGGGGGAGGAGTCGTGGTGGCCGCCGCGCCGCCAACCGGCCGTGTCGGATCCACGGCAGGACTGAACGCGGGCGCGCCGATGGCGACCGACAGGACGGCGAGAAGGGCGACGAGGCCCAGGACGATGACGCGGTCTCGGGATGTCAACGGCGTGCTTCCGGATGGCCGGGCGGATGGCCCGGGTCGTCGCTCAGCCTGCGGTGGTGCTGGGGGCGAGGGCGTACGCGACGAGTGAGAACAGGACGAAGAGCGCGGTCAGGAGGACCGTGAACTGGAACAGTCGTCGCTCGATGCCCCGCCGGCTGCGATACACGGCCGAGTCCCCACCGAAGGTTCCGGACAGGCCGGTTCCCCGTGACTGCAGCAGGATGGCGGCCATCAAGGCGATGCTGACGATGATCTGGCCGGCCGCCAGAAACGGGTTCACGAGCTGAGGACCTCCTGTCGTTGGCGGCCGATCGTAGCACAGGGAGCTCGGGCGGCCGGGATCGCGGGAGAGGTCCGGCCGCGATGCGCGGGTTCGCTCAGGTTCGCGGGCGCGAGGAGCCCTGCGCCGCGACCGCAGCCATCGCCGCCTGGATCCGCTCCGGGTCGCCGAGATAGCGATGACCGACGGGTCGAAGCCCTTCGTCGAGGTCGTAGACCAGCGGCACTCCTGTTGGGATGTTGAGGCCGACGATGTCCCGATCAGAGACCCCGTCCAGGTACTTCACGAGCGCCCTCAGGCTGTTGCCATGGGCCGCGATGAGCACTCGCCGACCCTGCCGGACGGCGGGCGAGATCTCGCCGTGCCAGTACGGCAGGAACCGGGCCACCGTGTCCTTGAGCGATTCGGTCCGCGGCAGCTCGGCATCGTCGAGGTCGGCGTAGCGCCGGTCGAGGCCAGGGAACCGAGGGTCGGTCGGCCCGAGCGCCGGCGGCGGGATGTCATAGCTCCGGCGCCAGATCCGGACCTGCTCGTCTCCGAACTCGCGTGCGGTCTCCGCCTTGCTGAAACCCTGCAGGGCGCCGTAGTGACGCTCGTTGAGTCGCCACGAGCCGTGGACCGGCAGCCACATGAGGTCCAGGTCGTCGAGCACGATCCACAGCGTCCGGATCGCTCGCTTGAGCACCGACGTGTAGGCGACATCGAACGTGAAGCCGTCGGCCGCCAGGAGTCGAGCCGCCTCGTGGGCCTCGGCGATGCCGGCGGGCGAGAGGTCGACGTCGGTCCAGCCGGTGAAGCGGTTCTCGCGGTTCCAGTCGCTCTCGCCGTGGCGGAGCAGGACGAGCGTCGGCATGAGCGGTGATCTTCTCCCTCGGGTCAGGTGGCGAGAGCCGCCCGAGCTCGCGCCGTGAGCCCGGCCCGGGCGACGATGCCGGCCATCTCGTCGGGCTTCAGGGAGGCGCCCCCGACCAGTGCACCGTCGATGGCGGGCTCCGTCAGGAACTCGCCGATGTTCGCGGCCGTGACGCTACCGCCGTACAGGACCGGGACCGCCTCGCCATGGTCGCCGAAGCCCAGCCCGTGAAGCGTCTCCCGGATCACGCCGGCCATCGTCGCGGCGTCGGCACCGCTCGCGTTGCGGCCCGTCCCGATCGCCCAGACGGGTTCGTACGCGATCGCCAGGCCGGGCGGCTCCGGTCCCGCCGTCGACGGGTCGATGCCTGCCAGGGCGCCCCTGATCTGGGTCCGGACCACGACCTCGGCACGACCGGACTCACGCTCGGCCAGCTGCTCACCCACGCACAGGATGACTGCCAGGCCCGTTTCCTTCGCGCGGCGGATCTTGCCGTTGATCTGCTCGTCGGTCTCGCACGCATCGCGCCGGCGTTCGGAGTGGCCGGCGATGACCCACGACGCGAGCCCGTCGAGCATGGGCGCGCTCACCTCGCCGGTGAACGCCCCGGTTCGCTCGTGATGGACGTTCTGGGCACCAACGGCGACGCCGGTCCCGGCCAGGGCGTCGCGCACCGCGGCGAGCGCCACGAACGGTGGGCAGATGATCCGGACGACGTCGGGCTCCACCGTGCGGCCGGCGATCGTCGTGGCGAGCTCGGCCGCCTCCGAAGGGACGGTGTGCATCTTCCAGTTGGCCGCGATGATGACCGGGCGCATGGCCCGAATCATGCCAGACCGGACCGGACCGCCGAGCCCGGTCTCGTCGCAGCGGACCGCCGCGGCCGCAGGCCTGCGCCGTGGTCGAGGGCCAGCCGCTCGATCAGCTCCAGGGCACGCTGGACGGCCGAGCGATGCAGGGACAGGCGGTCGGCCAGCTCGCCGTAGGTCGCCTCCGGAGTCTCGGCGCGCGCGTCCGCCACCAGCCTCACGAGATACGGCTGTCGAGCGAGGCGGCCGTCTCCCTCCAGCAGGTCGATCGCCGCCAGCTGGCGGCCGGCCGCCGCGACGGCTCGGGTCAGGTTCGCCGATTCGGCGTTGATCACCCGATTGAGGTCGCCGCGCACCGCCCGCGACACCTGGCGAGCCTCGAGCTCGAGCAGCGCTCCCCCGGCTCCGGCACGGCGCAGGAACGTGCCGACCGTCTCGGCGCTCTTCCAGGTAACGACGCCGCGGCCGCGGCGGAGCCGCCACGATGCCGGCAGGCCCGCCTCGCGCAGCTGGCCGGCCAGGACCGGCGCCTCCGCCGCGGCAACGACGAACTCGAGATGGGTGCGGCCGCCGGCGAGGCTCAGCGAGCCGCGGGCCAGGAACCGGCCGCGCAGGTACGCCGTCCGGCAATGCTCCTGGGCCGACGCCCAGTCGAAGGTTGTGGCCGCCTCGCGACGGCCTCGGCCCAGGCGCACCGCGAGCCGGGCAACCACGGCGTCCCGGGTGCTCGCGGCGCCGTCGCGGCCCAGGCCGGCCGCCAGCGCGTGCCGGTCGCAGGCCCGCGCCGGATCGACGGCCGCAAGCTCCGCCCGCAGCGCGGCAACGAGATCGCGTTCGTGCACCGCCGTCAGGCCGTGCGGGCCACGTTGCGACGCCGCGAGATGCCTCCCTCGCGCTCGATCACCCGCATGATCGCGGCGGCAAGCCGGGCCGGATCGTGGTGGTGAGCGTTGTCCGGATCGACGACGTCGTCGAGCACGAGCCTGGGCGGTGCCTTTCCAGACGGCGGCCAGCGCAGGCGGACCGGTGCTCCGTGCCAATCGACCGGCACCCGCGCCCCGAACTGGTTGTTCGCCAGGACGACGTCGACCAGGCCGGGTGCCGTGTGCCTCAGGAGTGCCTCGGCGTGGTCGGCGAGGTCGAACCCGGTCGTCTCGCCCGGCTGCGTCGCCACGTTGCAGGCGTAGATCCGCAGCGCGGCCGACGACAGGACCGCCTCGCGGATGTGGGGCACGAGCAGGCTCGGCAGGATGCTCGTGAACAGGCTGCCCGGCCCCAGAACGATGACGTCCGCCTCGGCGATCGCCTGCACGGCATCCTTCGACAGGACGACCTCCTCGGGAGTGGTCCAGACGCGTTCGATGCCGGTTGCCGCCGCGATGTTGGACTGGCCATCGACCTGCGTCCCGTCGTGCAGCCGTGCATGAAGGACGAGCGGCGTCGACGACACCGGCAGGACCTGACCGCGGACCGCCAGGACGCGGTTCATCTTGCGGACGCCCTCCTCGAAATCGCCGCCCTCCACGGCGGTCAGGGCCGCGATGAGCAGATTGCCCACCGCATGGCCGCCCAGCGTGGTCGCGTCGTCTGAGGAGCCTGTTCGCTCGCCCTCCGGGAACCGGTACTGCAGCAGGTTGGCCATGAGCGGCTCCGCGTCGGCCAGCGCAACGATGCAGTTGCGGATATCCCCCACTGCGGGCACGCCGAGCTGCTCGCGGAGCTTCCCGGACGACCCGCCGTCGTCGGCCACCGTGACGATGGCGGTCAGGTTGCTGGTGTGCTCCTTCAGCCCGCGGAGGAGGGTCGAGAGGCCGGTCCCACCACCGAGCGCGACCACCCGCGGGCCGCGGGCGAGGAAGCGCTTCTGGTAGATGACCTCGACGAGCGGCTGGTCGTCGCCCGCCGAGCGGAACGGGTCCATGAGCACCCGGATGACGCCGAGCGAGCCGACGACGAACAGGCCCGCGCCCACCGCGCCCAGGATGACCCCCCGCGCGACATACGGCAGGAACTGGAGCGTCGTGACGTACACGAGGGCCTGGAGCGGACCGGAGACCTCCGTGTCGCGATACAGCTGGCGGAGGGCGAAGGCGCCGCCGAACGCCAGGCACAGCTCCCCGACGAAGACGAGCAGCAGCCAGCGCTTGACGCCCATGCCCGGCCGGAGCCAGGCCCGCAGGCTGCTGCCTGGAAAGCCGCGGCCCGCCTTCATGCCCGGTCGAGCTCCCGATGGAAGACGGCCACGGGGCCTCCCCTGTCTCGCAGCCATGTCGCCAGCTCTTCGGCGATGACGATCGACCGGTGATAGCCGCCGGTGCAGCCGATCGCAATCGTCAGCCGGGTCTTGCCCTCCGACTCGTACGCGGGCAGGACGAAGTCGAGGAAGTCGTGCAGGAAGGTCATGAATCGCCGTGCGATCGGCTGGCCCATCACGTGGCCGCGCACCGCCTCGGTCAGGCCCGACAGCTGGCGCAGCTCGGCCACGTAGTACGGGTTCTGCATGAACCGGACGTCGAAGACGAGGTCCGCCTCCAGCGGCACCCCGAACTTGTAGCCGAAGCTGATGAGCTGGATGACAAGCCGGTCGGTTTCGACCGCGTCGCCGAGGTGGCTGAAGATCGTTTCCCGGAGCTCGCGCAGCGACAGGTCCGAGGTGTCGAGGACGACGTCGGCCTCCGAGCGTACGGGATCGAGCAGCCGCCGTTCCTCGGCGATGGAGCTGGCGATGCCCCGATGGTCCGCGAGGGGGTGCCGGTGACGGGTTTCGGAGTAGCGCCGGATCAGGACCTCGTCACGGGCCTCCAGGAAGAAGACCTGGGGCCGGATGCCGCGGCCCTCCAGGGCGCCGCGCATCGCCGCAAACGCCAGCGGCGCATCGCCCGAGCGCACGTCGAGGACGATCGCCACCCGCGAGAACCGCTCGCGATCGGCCGACACGAGCTCGGCGAGGTCCGGCAGCAGCTCCCCCGGCAGGTTGTCCACGACCGCGTAGCCCAGGTCCTCGAAGAGCTTGGAGGCGGCCGTCTTGCCCCCACCCGACAGCCCGCTCACGATCACGACGCGCGGCTCGGCTTCGTCGTCCGGCTGCGGCGGTTGATCGGGTTGCCGGTGCCAGGTGGCCATTGCGGGCAGTCTACCGCGCTCGATCGGCGCTACCGGGCTGGGGCGCCTCGAAGGGATGCGGGGTCAGCGCCCGCTCCGGCGGATGACGAAGATGGAGATCTCGAAGAGCAGGAACATCGTGAGACCGAGCACGGTCGGGCTCACCAGGTCGCCGCCGGGGGTGACGACCGTCGCGAACACCGCGATCCCCAGGATGACGTAGCGCCGCGCGGACTGGAGACGAGCCGAGCTCACGATGCCCACCCTGGACAGCACGTACAGGACGATCGGGAATTGCATCGTCAGCCCGAACGCCAGGAACATCGTGCTCACGAAGCCGAAGTAGTTGTCGATCGTCAGGGTGATCGCGATCGCGTCCGACTCGAAGCTGAACAGGAAGCCCAGCGCGAACGGCAGGACGATCCAGGCCACACCCACGCCGATGACGAAGAACAGGAGGGCGACCGGGATCCAGGGCCGGACCACCCGGCGCTCCTCCTGGGTCAGCCCGGGCGAGACGAACGCCCAGATCTGATAGAGGATGACCGGCATGCCCAGGATGATGCCCACCACCAGGGCGACCTTGAGATACAGGAAGAAGGGGCCGCCGGCGCTCAGCGAGACGAGCTTCCGGTCCCCGATCGGCGAGCGCAGGAGGTCGATGATGGCGCCCGACCGCCAGTAGCCGATGGCGCCGAAGGCCAGGACGGCCGCGATCGTCTTGAAGATGCGCGTCCGAAGCTCGCCGAGATGATCGGCCAGGCTCATCACGGAGGCCTCGGCGGGCGCGCTCAGCGCGGCCGGCGGACCGGCCGGCAGCGCGGCCGGCAGTCCGGGCTCCCGGACCGCGTCAGCGTCAGCCATGTGGCTGCTGGACGCCCGCTAGGCCGGGTGGTCGGAGGGCGTCTCGGACGATGACGCGGGCGACGCCGGCGAAACCGCCTGTGGGGCCGAGGCCGACGGCGAGGCCGGTGGAGCCGCGGACGGCGGCCGGGGTGCCGGCTCGAGTGTCGTGGCCTCCTGGACGTCCGAGGCGGCCTTGCGGAACTCGCGGATGCTCTTGCCCAGCGCGGCGCCGACGTCCGGCAGCTTGCCGGGGCCAAGGACGAGGAGCGCGATCACCAGGACGATGATCAGCTCGACGGGTCCGATTCCAAACGGCATCGTGGGTGCGAAGACCTCGTTACGACCGGGTCGCGACTCGACCCCTCAGGTCGGTCGACCCACCGTCCACGATAGCACAGGAAGCCTGGCCGCCCACTCGGCGGCCATCGCTGCCAGCCGCTCTCCCGGATCCTCTCGAGGACCGCCGCTCCGGGTTCCGGAGCCGCCGCCAGAGCGGCCGCCGGCGCCGCCGCCAGGGCCGCCGCCGTCCACGCTGCTGTCGGAACCGGTGACCGCCCCGGCGATGCCCCGTGAGACGTTGACGAGCAATCCGCCGCCGGGTCGGCCGCCGGCCGGCGGAATCCGGGCGGGTCCAGCTTCCAGTACGCCCGCCGCGTCGCCGCCCTGGGCCCCCACGCCCGGCACGAGAACCGCCAGGCCCGGCGCGATCTGGCGCACCGCCGCGAGCTCGGCCGGGGCCGTCGCGCCCACGACCAGGCCGACCGTCTCGCCGGGGCCCCAGGCCACGGCTCGTCGGGCGACCCTGGCCCACACCGGTTCGGCCGGCGCGGCCGTCTCGGGATCGGCCTCGACGACGAGCCCCTGGATCTCGGCCGCCCCCGGGTTGGACGTCCGGCAGAGGACGTATGCGAAACGATCCCGTCGCTCTAGCAGCGGGGCGATCGCCTCCTGCCCGAGATACGGGCTGACCGTGACGGCATCCGCGGCCAGGCGGTCGAAGAGCGCGACTGCCTGGCGGGCGGCGGTCGAGCCGATATCGCCGCGCTTGGCGTCGGCGACGACCGGCACATCGCCCGGAACGGCAGCCCGGAGGCGCTCGAGGACCGCCATGCCGTCCGCGCCGAACGCCTCGAAGAAGGCGAGATTGGGCTTCACCGCCGCCGCGAATGGGACGGCCGCGTCGAGCAGGAGGCGAGCGAACGCCTCGATCCCCCGCAGGTCCCGGCTGAAGCCCGCCGGCAGCGCCGCCGGATCCGGGTCGATGCCGAGGCACAGCACGCTGCCGACCGCGGCCGACCGGCTGGCGAGCCGTTCCAGATAGCCCGTCGTCACCGTGGCGGAGCTACGAGCCGCTCGGGGCGGGCGTCGCGACCGGCGTCGGGCTGGGCTGCGGCAGCTGATCGGCCGGGATGAACCAGTCGGGATGCGAGGCACCGTCCAGCCCGGCGCTCTCCGTGAGCGGCACCACCTTGCCGATTGTCCACCGACCGGGCGAGCCGGTCAGCTTGACAACCTCGAGGTCGGTCACGCCGCCGTCGATATGGAGAAATGCGATCGCGTCGCCGGCCGGCGACCAGACGCCGCCCCAGGCGTGCCCGTCGTCGGTCACGCGAACGATCTCGGCGCCGTTCCTCGCATCGAGGATGACCACGTCCGTGCCCAGGGTGCTGGTCCGGGTGGCCAGCACGAACCGCCCATTTGGCGAGTATCTCGGAGCGTTGTAACCGGGACCGGTCAGGGCGCTGATCCTCTTCGTCTTCACGACGTAACGGTAGATCTGGGGCGCCCCACGCGCTCCGCTCCGACCGTTCTTCACGTACAGGAGCGTCGACCCGTCGGGGCTCCAGGCGGGGTCCTGGTGGCCCAGCGGCGGGAACTCGGGGACACCCGCCCTCGTCAACCGGCGCGTCTTCAGGTCGAAGAACTGGAGGACCACGTTGCTGTTCGTTGGGTCCGGCCCGTCCGAGAGCAGGGCGATAGTCCTGCCGTTGGGCGAGAGGACCGGCTGCCGGAGCCAGTAGAACCACGTGTTCTGGGCGGTGTGGTAGAGACCGCTGGCGAGGCGTTCGCGCCCGGAACCGTCCGGACGGATGCGTTCGAGCAGCGGGTAGGTCAGCACATACGTCCTGGTGGCCCTGCCTCGCAGCGAGAACCGGCCGTTCGTGCGACGGCTCTCGATGAAGTAGATCCACTTGCCGTCCGGCGAGAACGACGGCATCGAATCCGCTCCCGTTCTCGTGATCTGGCGGGCGCCGACGGCGTCCTGGACCCAGATGTTGCCCTGCTTGACATAGACCATCAGGCCGGCGGGCCGAACCTCGGGCGGCGTGCTCGGAACCACGACCACGTCGGGCGGGGTGGGCGTCTTTTCCGCGCCGACCGGTGCGCCGTTCGCGGACCGGTCACCTCCGATCCCGAACGGGAGGTTGCCCGACAGGAGGCTCACGCTCAGCCAGGCGACCAGGGCCAGGCCGACCAGCGACAGGGCGGGCGCCACCATCGTACCGGCCGGGCCCAGGCCGTAGGGGTCCCCGGCACGCGGCGGGCGAGCCCCTTGACGCGCTCCCGAGCTCTCCGCGACGCCTCCCGCGGACCGGTTGCGGCCGATCACCGGGACGCGCTCGCGGCGACGGCGCCGGCCGCGGCTTCCGGCCGCACCGGGGCCGCGGCGGCCGCCAGGATCGCGGCGGCGGCCGGATGATCGCCACTCGACGCCACATCGCGGACTTCGAGCTGGATCGATTCGAAACCGCCGAACGTCCGAGAGGCGAGCCGGGCCACGACGTCCACCCGATCGCCCTCGCGGACGGTATCGGCGAGGTCTGCCCGGCCGAACGCGATGGCGTCCAGGACATCGCGCTCTCGGCGCAGCGTCAGCTGGGTATGGCCGCCCGTGGCAAGTCGGACCCGGGCGACGGTGAGACCAAGGATGCCGACGAGCGGCTCCGGATTGCCGGGGCCGGTTGGAGCCAGCAGAGCCAGCTCCCGAAGGAGCGGATAATCAACGGCCGCGGCCGACAGTGCCAGGTCGAGCACCAGCTCCGGGCGCGGATCGGCAGGCGCGAAGGCCCCGACGAGGCCGAGGAATCGCACGCGGAAGGCGTCCCAGCGCCCGGTCTCGATCTCGAACCCGGCGGCTCCCGCGTGACCCCCGTGACGGAGGAGCAGGTCCCGGCAGGACTCGAGCAGCTCGGCCAGGTTCACGCCACCGGCGCTCCGGCACGACGCCCGCACGATGCCGCCGAGGTTCGTCCCGACGACCGCCGGCCGGCCGCGGTCCTCGGCCAGCCGCGAGGCCACCAGGCCCACGATGCCGACGGGCCAGTCGCCCCGGACGATGGTCGCGCCGTCGTCCAGGGGCGCGGACTCGGCCAGGCGCTGCGCTTCCTCGAGTGCCAGCTTCGTCAACTCGCGCCGGGCGCCGTTGGCGGTCTCCAGGCGCTCCGCCAGCTCGGCCGCCTCGGCCGGGTCGTCGGTCAGGAGCAGCCGGGCGGCGTCGAGCGCCTCGCCCACCCGACCCGCCGCGTTGATCCGTGGCGCCAGCGCGAACGCGACGGTCTCCAGGTCCGCGGCCGCCGGGGCGATGCCGGCCCGGCTGAGGAGAGCGGCGATTCCCGCACGCGGGGCGGTACGCATCTTCGCCAATCCGAGCCGAGCGATGGCTCGGTTCTCGCCGAGGATCGGCGCCACGTCGGCCACGGTGCCGATGGTCGCCAGCTCGGCCAGGGCAAGGGCGGCGGCCGGCCCGCCGGGCAGGTCGGCCAGCAGGAGCTGGGCGACCTTGAAGGCCACCCCGCTGCCGGACAGCCGGCGGTCCGGGTAGGCGGCGTCGGGGCGATGCGGGTTGACGATCGCCGCGGCCGCCGGCATCTCGGCGGGCACGCGGTGATGGTCGGTGATGAGCACATCGGTGCCCAGCGCGCCGGCGGCGGCTACCTCGGCCAGACTCGTCGATCCGCAGTCGACCGTGACGATCAACCCGAAGCCGCGCGCGGCGGCCCATTCCACGGCGCGAAGGGACAGGCCGTGGCCCTCCAGCTCGCGGCTGGGAACGTACGGTTCGGCACGCAGGCCGGCCGCCCGGAGGGCGATCGTCATGGTCGCCAAGCCGCTCAGGCCGTCCGCGTCGAAGTCGCCGAAGACGAGGACTCCCTCCCCCGCCGCCCGCGCTCGCTGGACACGGGCCAGGAACCGGTCTGCGTCGGGCAGCAGGCCGGGATCGTGGAGCGCCAACTCGGGCTCGGCGACGAAGGCCCGCAGCTCCGCCGCGTCAAGGAGACCTCGGCGGACGAGCACCTCGACGGCTCTTGACGACAGTCCCGCATGCACGGCTTCGGCGGCGATCTCTGGCTGAACGTCGACGGCGGCGGGGAATGTCCAGCGATGCTTTGGCTGCATGTCGCTCAGGATGACGGTTGAGGATGCACGCGCGCTTCGCCGATCGCACCGCGCGGTTGCGCGACGCGGTGGGGCACGGGGTCAGGCCGGACGGCGCACGGGACGGCCGGCCGCGCGAGCCTTGCGTGCGGTGTCCCATTCGTGCCAGGTGACCAGGATCGGGCTGGCGTTGAAGATCGAGGAGTACGTTCCCGAGATGATGCCCAGGAGCAGGGCCAGGACGAAGAAGCGGATGGCCGACCCGCCGAACAGCAGCAGGGCGAGAAGCGTCAGGACCACGGTCAGGCTGGTATTGATCGACCGGCCGAACGTCTGAAGCACGGAGTGATTGACGATCCGATCGAACGGCTCGCCGGCGTGGCGTGCCCGGTTCTCACGGACGCGGTCGAAGACGACGATCGTGTCGTGCACGCTGAATCCGATCACGGTGAGCATGGCGGTGACGAAGAGGGCGTCGATCTCCACGCCGAACAGGGTGCCCAGGACCGCGAAGACTCCGACCACCACCACGATGTCATGGAGCATCGCCACGAGCGCGGCGACCCCGAACCGGAAATCCCGGAAGCGCACGGTGATCCAGAGCAGGATCCCGATCGAGCCGGCCAGGATGAGGATCAGGGCCTGGGTGATGAGGTCGGCGCTGACGACCGGACCCACCGTCGTGAGGCGGCGCTGGTCGGCGATCGGCCCAAGCTGTTGCTGGAGCGCCGCAGCGACCTCGCCGATCTTGCCGGTCGTCGGCAGGGTCGAACCGCTGCCGGTCAGGAGCGGCGACGGCGACGGGCTGGCGGCCCCCGAGGGACTCGCCGCCGGGCTGGCGCTCGCCGCCGCGGACGGACTGGCCGCGGGCGACGGGCTGGTCGCCGCCGATGGGCTGGCAGCCGGCGACGCGGATAAACCGGCGCCAGGGGACGCGCTCGCGCCGGGCGAGCCACTGGCGCTCGCGGACGGCGAAGGCGTCGCCTTCGGGGCAACGGGCGGCAGTCCGATCGGCTTGGTCCGGATGTCGAAGAAGCCGTCCTTCGTCGCCGTTACCGTGGAATCACCCAGGCCCTGCTGAGCGAGGACCGCCTTGATCTGAGCGGCCGTCACCGACGGGTCCTGGAAGCGGATCTCCCACTGGGTCCCGCCCGTGTAGTCGATCGAGAATTTCAGGCCGGCTGCCCCGCCGGTGAGTGGGGTCAGCAGGATGAAGATCAGGCCCGGGACGGTGATGAGGAGCGAGAACGCGTAGAACCAGCGCCGCCGCCCGATGACGTCAAACACGTCCGCGGGCCTCTCCCCGGAGTACGGGCCGGCCGGTCTGACGACCCGCGACGAACTCCTCGTCGGTCACCCCGTATAGCCACGCCTTGCGGGCCCACGGCTGGCGGACCACCAGTCGCAGGATCGTTCGAGTCACCGTGATCGCCGAGAACATGGAGATCAGGACGCCGATGATGAGCACGAGGGCGAAGCCCCGGATGGTGGACGAGCCGAAGTAGTACAGGATGCCCGCCGTGATCAGGCTCGACACGTTCGAGTCCAGGATCGAGTTCCAGGCCCGGCTGAAGCCGGCCTCGATTGCCGCCGTGAGCGGCTTGCCCAGGCGCAGCTCCTCCTTGGACCGCTCGAAGATGAGGATGTTCGCGTCGACCGCCATGCCCACCGAGAGGACGAAGCCGGCAATGCCGGCCAGGGTCAGCGTGACCGGGATGAGCTTGAAGACGGCCAGCACTACCAGGGAGTAGTAGATGAGTGCGCCGCTCGCGACGATGCCCGGCAAACGGTAGTAGACGAGCATGAAGGCGAACACCAGGAGGACGCCGATCGCCGCCGCCAGCAGCGTCTGGCGCAGGAACTCGGCGCCCAGGGTGGCCGGGATGTCGTCCTTCTGGATGGGCGCGATCTCGAACGGCAGCGAGCCGTAGCGCAGGATCGTCACCAGGTTGTTCATCTCGGCGGCGCTGAAGCCGCCGGTGCCGCCGGTGATGATCCCGCTGCCGCCGGTGATCGCGCTCTGAATGACCGGCGCCGAGACGACGTTGTCGTCGAGGACGATGGCGAAATACTCGCCAACGTGCTTGCTCGTGTAGTCGGCGAATTGGCTCTTGGCGGGATCCTTCAGCGTGAAGGCGACCGCGCGCAGGCCGTTCTCATCCGAGCCCGGATTGGCGCTCTCCACGAGGTCGCCACTGAACAGCGCGGGCTCGGGCACCGGCAACGGCTGACCATCAAGGACCCCTCGCGCGCCGCCGCCCTGGTTCGTGGTGCTCGTGCCATAGGCGTCGGGCGGCAGCGGCACGAAGTCGAGCCGTCCCGTCTTGCCGACGAGCGTCTCGATGGCCTCGCTATCCTCGACGCCCGGCAGCTCGACGACCACCCTGTCGCTGCCCTGCGTCTGGACGAGTGGCTCGGAGACGCCGGTCGCATTCACCCGGCGCTCGATGATGTTGCGGATCGTTCCCATCGCCGCGGCATCGGGCAGCTTGTCGCCGTTCGGCTGGGCCTGGTACTCGACGCGGAAGCCGCCCTGGAGGTCCAGGCCCAGCTTCCACTCCAGCTTGCGAGGCTCGGCGGTGCCGGTCGTGTCCCCGAACACGGGCAGCCTGACGTTGGGCCAGAAATCGATGAACAGCGCGAGCGCGCCGATGACGACGATGAGAATCGGGCCGGCTCTACGCATCGCGGCGGACTATAGCAGGAGAGTCGGTCGGGCCCCTTCGACGCCTTCGCCGGGGGCCTGCGGGGCCGGGCGGCCGGGCCGGCCTTGCATCCCAGTCAACGAAGTCGAACGCAAACGGGCCGATCGGGTCGTCTCGAACCCGTCAGGCTCGCCTCCGAGCCTGACCATTCACCCCATGCAGCGTTTGGGGGTTCAGGCCATCGGCCAAACCGGTGGAATCGGCCGGTGCCGCTCTTCGACCCGCCGGCGTTGCACGGGATGCACGGGCGGCCGCGCAACCGCCAATCGCGGACTCACTAGACCGGGCGACTCCCCCACAACACGGAATCGTTGAACCCGGTGCAAACCCGGGCGGCCGAACCATCGGTGGAGTGCGGCCCGTCTGTCGCCTGGCTACGCCTCCAGGGTGGATTTGATGGTGGCGGCGAGGCGGGTACCGATGCCGGGGACGGCCGCGATCTGTTCGACCGGGGCGTCGCGGACCTGCTTGATCGAACCGAAGACACGCAACAGGGCCCGCTTCCGCTTGGGGCCCACGCCGGGCAGCTCGTCGAACGCCGACCGGACCGAGGCCTTCGACCGCAGCGCGCGGTGGTAGGTGATCGCGAACCGGTGCGCCTCGTCGCGCAGGCGCTGGACGAGGTAGAGGGCGGGCGAGGTCGGCGACAGGAGGATCGGCTCGGAGACACCGGGCAGGAACAGCTCCTCGCGCTCCTTGGCCAGGCCGGCGAGCGGCAGGTCGTGGAGGCCCTGCTCGTCCAGGACCTCCTTGGCGGCGCTCACCTGGCCCTTGCCGCCGTCGATGATGACGAGGTCCGGCAGCCGCCAGCGGAGCTCCTCCTCGGCGCCCTCGTCGCCGGCCTTCGCGCGGCGAAAGCGCCGCCGGAGGACCTCCTGGTGACTGGCGAAGTCGTTGGGGCCGGTCACGGACCTGACGCGGAAGCGCCGGTACTCGCCGGTCCGCGGCTTGCCGTCCTCGAAGACGACCATGCTGCCGACCGTCTGGGAGCCCTGGATGTTGCTGATGTCGTAGCACTCGATGCGCATCGGCGGGCCGGGCAGCTCGAGCGCCCCGGCCAGCTCCTCCAGGGCGGCCAGCGTCCGACCCTGGTCGGCCAGCCAGCGGGCCTGCTCGCGGGCGAGCGTCTCCGACGCGTTGCGCCGGGCCAGGGCCATGAGCTCGCGCTTCTCGCCGCGCCGCGGGACGCGGAGATGGACCGGCCCGCCGCGCCGACCCGCAAGGAACGCCTCCAGGGCCGCGGCCTCCGGCAGCGGCCCGGGCACGAGCACCTGGGCCGGCACCGAGGTCGCCCGGGCGTAGAACTGCTCGAGGAAGCTCGTCAGGACCTCCTCGTCGGTCGCCTCGCGCACGGCGTCGAGCAGGAAGACGTCACGGCCGATCATCTTGCCGCCGCGGACCGCGAACAGCTGCACGGCGGCCTGGTTGTCCTGGCGCGCCAGGCCCACGCAGTCGAGCTCGGTCCGGGCAAAGGCCGCCATCTTCTGGCTCTCCATCGTCCGTTCGATCGCCCTGACCTTGTCTCGGAGGACGGCCGCTCGCTCGTATTCCAGCCGTGCTGACGCGGTCCCCATCTCCGCCTGCAGGGCCTTGACCAGCGTCTCCTGACGACCCTCCAGGAAGAGCTCGATCTGGGCGATGTCGGCCCGATAGGCGTCCTTGTCGATCGCCTGGATGCACGGCCCCTGGCAGCGCTTGATGTGGTACAGCAGGCACGGCCGCTGGAGGGCGCGGACGCCGTCCTTGATGTCGATCGTGCAGGTCCGGAAGGGGAAGAGCCGCCGGACCATGTTCATCGACTCGTCGACCGACGTGGCCGACGCATATGGCCCGAAATAGCGGCTGCCGTCGGCCGGCAGCTTGCGCGTCCGCTCGATTCGAGGAAAGTCGTCGGCCAGGGTGATCTTGATGTACGGGTAGCTCTTGTCGTCCTTGAGCCGGACGTTGAAGCGCGGCCGGTAGCGCTTGATGAGGTTGGCTTCCAGCAGGAACGCCTCGGAGTCGGAGTCGGTCAGCGTGTAATCGACATCCGCGATCCGATCGACGACGCTCCGGACACGGTGGCCCTCGAGCGGCGCCAGCGCCTGCTTCTGCCAGTAGCTGCGAACGCGATGCCGAAGGCTCTGCGCCTTGCCGACGTACACGACTCCGCCCCGGGCGTCCTTCATGAGGTACACGCCGGGGCGGTCGGGCAGGTTCCTGAGGGTCGCCTGGAGCTCGGGGGTCACGAGTTCGATGCTAGCAGCAGGCCAGCGAATCGCCCGCCCGCCGGGTGGGTCGTGACGGCATCGACAGGGGCCGGTCTGCGGCCGGCGGGCGGCCCCCCGGCTACCGCCCGCCGACCGACCGTCAGTAGGCTGCCCTCAGACGGTTACGGAGCGACGGCCAGGGTGAAGCCGCCGGCCACGAACCCTCGATCGACGGCATCCACGCGATAACAGCTGCCCGGCGCCAGATGCCAGGCGGCCAGGTTGAGCTCGATCACCCAGCGGCGGGCGCCGGTATCGAACCGCAGCACCGGCGCGCCCGATGACGACGCGACGCGGCGACCGGGAAGGCTGGCTCGAACGTGGCTCGAGGCTCGGAGAGCCTGGATCGAGCAGCTGCCGAGGTCGGTCAGGCGAAGGGTCACTGGTCCGGTCCGATCGAGCGCCCCGTCCCGAAGGATCGCGACCTTGACCGGCAGCGTGCGGCCGGACCGGACCGTCACGGTCCCGTCCGGCGCGATCGGCGCGCCGAAGATCGCCTGCAGCCGGCCGACGGTGACCGAGAACTGCGCCGTGGCGGCATTGCCGCTGGCGTCGGTCGCGGAGCAGCGAACCGTCGTCGTGCCGACCGGGAAGACCGTTCCGGATGCCGGGGCGCAGGCCACGCTTGGGCTCGGATCGACGATGTCGCTCGCGCTCGGCGCTGGATACGTCACGGCCATGCCGGTGCTGGCTCCCGTCACGGCGTAGATCGACGAGGGGACCCCCGAGAGCACGGGTGCGGTCGTGTCCCTGACGGTGACCTGGAACGTCCCGCGGGTGGTGAGCCCGCCACTGTCGGTCACCCAGCACGCGATGGTCGTGGTGCCGAGCCGGAGGAGCGAGCCCGCCGCCGGATCGCACGCGGCGCTCGGCGGCGGGTTGTCCTCCGCATCCGCCGTCGCCACCGACCACGCGCCGAGCCAGCCGCCCGGTGCATTCCCCTCATGGGTCGCGGCCGCCGGCAGCACGAGCGCCGGAGGCGTGTTGGCGACGACGGTCAGCGTGAAGCTGACTCCGGTCAGGCTCGTCAACGCCGAGCCGTCGTTGGCACCGGACGGTGAGAGGGTCCGGTCGAACATGAGCGCGTACTCGTACGGTCCGGGCAGGGCCGGCGCGACGATCGTCGCCACGCTCAGCGTGGAGGCGGTGAGCGGCGCGGGCGCCGGGCTGGGACACGCCACCGACCCACCGGTGTCATTCGCCCAGGTCGCCGGGACCGGGCCGACGGCACCGTCAGTGGCCGATGCCGAGCCGCCTTCCGGCACGGTCATGGCTGAGACAGAGAGATAGACGGTCTGGCCCGGGTCCACGTGAGACGTGCCCTTGCAGGCGAGCCGGAAGTCGATCGGGACCTGGATCACCGCGCCGGGCCCCACCTCGCCGAGATAGCGGCCGTTCTGCGCGCCCGCGATCAGCTGGTCGGCATCACCCGAGACGGTGTCGGCGAAGGCGATCGCGGCCATGGCCATGACGGCGGCGACGCCCGACGCCAGGGATCGGGCCAGGACCCTGGTTCGCATGCGGACCTCCCTGCGCGATCACGTGGACCAACAAACTGCGCGCAGGGGTCGTGGTTGTCGATGGCCGGATCGGTGCCAACGGTGACGGCTTGCGCCCCCCAGGAGTACCGGTGCAGCAGGTCACCGCGGCCGGGCCGAGTCTCCGAACGGGCGCCCGTCCAGGCGCCCGTTCGAGACTGCGCGAGGTCAGCGGCCGGTCGTCAGGGCGTCACGACCGGGCAGGCCGGCGACCCGCCGGTCGTGCAGACGATCCGGCCCTGGATGGCCGGGCTGATCGGGGTGTTGGCGGTGATGTAATCGGCCAGGACCTGGTCCATGATGTCGCGGGTCGTGGCCCGGGCGAAGAAGTTCGGGTAGCTGTCGCCACCGGTCGACATGAAGTCGTTCTCGGCGAGCGTGTAGGTGGAGCTAGCGGTCAGGTCGATCGCAGCACCGGTGCACGACCCGTCGGCGGCCTGCCGGACCGCGCCGGTGACGCGGCTGCCGGCCGGCGCCGAGATGTCGTACGTGAAGCACAGGCCGGAGACTTCGGGAAAGCGTCCGTTAACGGCGGGCATTGCCGAGACGCCGTTCTCGAGCATCGCCTTGAGCTCGGCGCCGGTAAGGTCATCGAGGGTCACGACGATGTTCCCGAACGGCAGGACCGTGAGGACCTGGCCCCGGGTGATCGGGTATGGCGGTGGTGTGTACGGCGGGCAGAAATCGGACGGGTTGTCGGTCGTCGGGCAGGTCAGGTCTGCCCGCAGGCCGCCCGAGTTCGTGATCGCGAAGTCGGTCCCGTAGGTGGTCCGCATCGAGTCGGCCACGACATTGCCCACGAGCGACTCGCACGTCCGGCCGGCCGTGTTGCCGCAGGCATCGGTCCGCGGGATGAACACGGTCGAGTTGCCGATCAGCGTATTGAGGATCGGGCCCAGCTGGGCATTCAATTGGTTGATCCGGGCCTGGATGGCCGGGTCGGGCGTGACGCCGATATCCCACGGCTTGTGAAAGTCGGCCGTCTTGTAGACGACCGCACCCGTGGCTGAATCCACGACGAGCCGGACGCGGGTGAATCGGATGCCCTTGCTGCGGTTCTCCGTGACCAGCACACCGTTCGGGCGGGTTGAGACGACCTGGAAGTCGGTGTGGTCGCCGATGACAGCATCGACCGTCTGGACGCCGTCCGCTAGGTCGATGAGGGGACCGGTCGGGTTCGTCAGCGTCCCGCCGGTGGCGCCCAGGTGGCCGATCGCCACGACGACGGGGATCTTCTGCTTGCGCAGCTGAGCGGCACGCTTATTCACCGCCTCTAGCGAGTCGGTCACGATGAAGGGCTGGAAGGCCGTCGGCGAGACCAGCGTTGGTGCATCGTCGTTGGTGAAGCCCACGAGGGCGACCTTCACATCTCCGAACGTAAACACTCGGCTCTTCGACCATTCGGCGGGCGGGTCGCTGGTCGCCGGGTCGATAACATTCGCCGACAGGAATGGATAGTTCGCCAGCGGGATGAGCGTGTTACGCAGGTAGGCCTGGCCCTTGTCGAAGTTGTGGTTGCCCAGGCCATCCGCGGAGAAGCCCATCATGTTCATGAGCTCGATCGTGGGCGTGTCGCCGAAGAACGAGCTGATCGGAGGGGTCGCCCCGACCGAATCCCCGGCCGCGATCGTGATCACGCCGTTGGGCGCCTCGGCGCGGTAGGTGTCGAACCAGGGCTTGAGGAAGGCCGCACCGCCGATCGCGAAGGTCGGGTTGCTGGCGCCCGTGCCAGTCACGGTGTCCGCCGTCTCCGACAGTGGGATGAGCTGGCCGTGATAGTCGCTGATGTCGAGGATCGTGACAGTCTTGAGCGACGGGTTCGTCGTCAGGCTCGTCAGGATCGTGCCGCGCGCGTTCTGCGGGCCGGGAACCCGCAGCAGGAACGCGATCGTCGGGGCGATGTCGACGGCCCGGATCCCGGAGACTGGGTTCTGGCGGCGGATGCCCGGGCCGGCCGCCACGAACGTGGCGTGCATGTTCACGTTGTGGACGATGTCGACCAGGTTCGGCAGGTAGCCGTGCTGGCCGAAGAATTGGCTGAAGGCGACCCGTTGGCCCGGCGTGCCCGCATCCGACTGGTACGGCGGCCGCGTCACGACGACGACGTCGCCGCTCCGGTTGGGGTGGAGCGAATCCGAGCCGTCGACGGTGCGGAGCTCTTCCTTCTTGAGGATCTTCGCGATCACCTGCTTGCCCGGGTTGGCCGGGTCGGTCAGGTTCTGGAATGCGTCGATCACAGCCGTCCGCACCTCTTCGTACGTCGTGCCGGACGGAAGCGTCGGGTTCACGTAGATCTGTATCGCACCGCCGGCCCAGCAGGCCTTGGCGAGATCGGTCGTCGCGGCGCCGCAGTTACTCGCCGTGGCGCCGCCGCTCGCCTGCAACGAGATGCCGTCGACCTGGGCGTCGAAGAGCACCTTGCGGGCGTTGACCGCGTACCACTGCGGCGCAAAGCCATGGTCGGAGGCGGCGAAGGTGGTCGGATTGCCGCCCATCAACGAGCGGGTCTCCCCGAGCACGGTGTCGGCCTCATGGTAGGCGCCTCGGATGTAGCCCTCGCGGATCGCGATCCGGTTGTCCTTCGTGCCGTCGCCGTTGTCGTCGTCGTAGTACGGGTTGGGGGCGCCGTCCATGTCGGTCGGGGTCACGAGGCCCATGAACTGGTGGCTGAACTCGTCCGTGACCGGGTAGCCCACCATCGCCAGCTGGGTGTCCGGCTGGAGATCGTGAAGGATGTACTCGAGGACGGCGTCGCCGTAGGCCTTGTGAAGGTCCAGGCCCTGCTGGACGTACGTCGCCTCATCGATGATGCGCGCCTCGAGCGGCGCGAAGTCGGCCGCGATGGACGTCGGGAAGTTGTCGGCCAGGTATTTTTCGAGGCGGTCCTCGCCTGCCCCACCGGCCGGCAGCGCATTGCACGCCGCGGTCGTGCACGAGGCGATTACCCGTTCGATCGATGTGAAGTAGAGCTTGAAGCTCGACAGGTCACCGGCGAGGGTGATGAGCTTCACGTAGAACCCGGCTGTCTGGCCGGCCCGGGCGCCGATGAGCCCGTCCGCGCCGGTCAGGCGGATCTCCTCGAAATCGCCGACCCCGAGATCCACGGCCTGGGCGCCGTTCTTGGCGGCTCCCGAGCGGACGAGGATCGCGTGATCGTAGCCGACCGCGCCGTTGACGACGCCGTCGTAGACGTAGACGTCGTAGACGCGGGTCGGGTTCTGGAGGGCGAAGGTCGTCGCGACCGTCAGCACCGTCTGCTGGGCGGGCGCGGCGGGATCGCCCGCGGGAACGTTGCTCCAGCCGCTCGCCGGCGAGAATCCGGCGACTTGGTAAGAGATCCCGAAGGTGGCCGCGCCTGCCTGCTCTGTCGCGTTGAGCGGAGCCGCCAGGACGCCGCGGGTCGAGAAGAAGTTCACGAAGTCGACCGTCGGTCCGGCGATCCTGGCCTGCCGCCCGCCGACCCAATCGACCTGGGCGACCTTCTTACCGGCCCGTTCCGCGGAGTTGGCGATCGTGTCGGCCTGGAGGACATTGTCGGCAGAGAACGAGGTCCGATTGTTGAAGCTGCCCTCGCCGGTCCGGTGGAACGTGTTGTTGGTGGAGCCATGCTCGCCCGGATAGGCGCCGGTCGCCATCGTGTACCAGCCGACGCCGGTGTTGGGCGGGAACGCCTGGAGCATTCCGTTATCGCCGATGACGCCGTCTCGCATGAGGTCGGCGTAGGTCGGCATGGCCCCCTGGTCAGCGTATTTCTCCATGAGATCGGGCCGCATCCCATCGGATGAGAAAAGGACGACCCGATTGGCCTGGGGAACAGCTCCGGTCGGAGGGGCGCCGGCAGCGGAGGTCGCGGATAGCGATGTGAGCAGGGCGACGGTGCTGAAGAGCGCGACGGATCGCGAGCGGATTGACCGGCGCACGTGGGCCTCCTCCCTTAGTGGGCACGAGATGCGAGGGAACTCGTGGTCGCGGGGGTCGGGAGCCTCCCTGCTCCGCCCCTCACCACCCTGGACCGCCAACGATAACGCGTCCCTTCGGGCCTGTGAACCGCCGGCGGGCACGCTGCCTAACGCGGTCGCGCGCCGTGGTGTCGGGAGGCACCGCATACGTGCGCGTGCAGCGGTCGTGGCGACACTGCCGGCATGTCACTCCATCCGGCCGTCGTCGACCGGCTGAACCGCCTGGCACCCGACCAGCGAGCCGCGGCAACCGCTCCTCCCGGGCCGACCCTCTGCGTCGCCCCGGCCGGTAGCGGCAAGACGACCACCCTCGTCGCCCGGATCGCCTGGCTCGTAGCGAGCGGCGTCGATCCGGCCTCGATCGCGGCCATCACCTTCAACCGGCGGGCCGCGGAGGGGCTCTCGGCGCGCCTTACGGACGCGCTGGCGCCGCTGCGTGTGCCGGCCGACTCCGTTCGCGTCCGGACGTTCCACGCCCTCGGGCTCGAGATCCTGCGCGAGGCCGGTCGGTCGGTCCGGCCGCTGGTCGATCGGATGGCGGTGCTCAGACGTGTCGCCCCGGAGGCCGGACCGGCCGGCTGGCTGCGACTCGACACGCTCGTGTCGCGGATGAAGCTGGACCTGGGACTGACCGCGGATGAGGTGGCAGCCGACGCGCGGGCCGGGCCTGTGGCCCGTGCGTTCGTCGCCTACGAGCGCGCCGTCGCCGCCACCGGTGGGCTGGACTTCGACGACCTGGTGGTCCGTTCGCTGCGTTTCCTCGAGACCGATGAGGTGGCCCGGACGGCCTGGCGGCGGCGCAGCGCCCATCTCCTGGTCGATGAGGTCCAGGACGTCGATCGGAGCCAGCTCCGTCTGGCGCTCCTGCTGGCCGCGCCGGCGAACAGGATCTTCCTCGTCGGCGACGACGACCAGTCGATCTACGGCTGGCGGCTGGCCGACGTCCGCCGCGTCCTCGACCTGGCGGCCGCGCTGCCCGACCTCAGGCGGGTCGACCTGGAGACGAACTACCGCTGCCCGACACCCGTCGTGGAGCGAGCCGTCCGATTGGTCGCCGTCAATCGGGAGCGGTTCGCCAAGCGGATCGAGCCCCGCGCGGGGGCCGGCGGGCGCCTGATTCTCGCGCCGGACGGCCGCGACGATTCCGTCCGTCTCCGGAGGGTGTTGCTCGCCTTCGGGCCGGAGGATGGCACGTCGAGAGCCGTCCTGGCACGAACGAACCGCGAGCTGCTGCCGGCTGCGGCGGCGGCCCTCGCTCTGGGCATCGCCTTCCGGGCGGCCGGGCTGACGCTGCTCGTCGAGTCACCGCTGGTCGACGAGATGATGGCGGCGACACGGCGGGATCGGCCGGCGCTCGTTGCCCTGGCCGGTGTGCTCGCCGAGGAACGGTGGGCCGGGGCCACGCCCGGGCCGGACCCCGACGATCCGCGGGAGCCGCTGGACGACCGAATCACGATCGCGCGGGCGCTCCTCGCCTGGTCCGCCCCGTTCCGCGATCTATCCACGCTCGCCGATGCGGTCGCCGAGACCCGGCGGCGGCTGGCCGAGCTGCGCCGGGACGACGCTCTGCTCACGCTCGCCACAGCGCATGGCACGAAGGGCCTCGAGTTCGATCACGTCGCGGTCATCGGTCTCGAGGACGGCCGTTTCCCGTCGGCGCGGGCGCTGGCCGACGCACCGGAACCGGACCGTGCCCTGGAGGAGGAACGCCGGCTCGCCTACGTCGCGTGGACACGCGCGCGGCGCTCGCTCACCCTCGTCTACGACCCGGCCCTGCCCTCGCGCTTCCTGCTCGAGGCATTCAGCCCGGCGGAGCTGACCCTGCCGGCAGCGGTCGACGGCAATCAGCCACCCTGATGCTGGCGCCGCGCGATGAGCCGGAGCAACCGGTCGATGGACTCGAGCAACGGCAGCGTCAGCTCGTCCGGCAGGGAATCCCGGATCGAGTCCTTGGGTCCGTACGCGGCCCGAGCCCGGAAGGCCGTGGCGCGCAGAGCCGGCAGCGGATCGTCGCGCAGATGGTCCGGGATCGGTTCCAGGAATGCCGTCCAGCGGGCCAGGCCGCCTTCCCGTGCGGCCTCCAGGAGACGGTCGGCGTGCCTCGCAGCGACGAGCGCCGCCTCGTCGATCGCGCCCAGCTCGTGACGGGCGGTCGGGCGGATGCCTCGGTCCACCTGCGTCAACCGCGTCAGGCGTCGAAGTGGCGCGGCGTGTCCGGATCCCCGTCCGGACCGGGCGGAGGAACCGTCCCCGGCAGCGGCCCGACCGGTCCCGGAATGTGGACGACCTGCATGGGCAGCCGCTTGCGCTCCGAGCCGTTGACGAGGATTCGGAACGAGTAATCGCCGGCTGCCGGAAATGCGACGCTCCACAGATCCACGGAGAACGTCACCAGCGTATCGCGCCCGTCGCCCGCGCCCTGGGCGACGACGGAACCCTGGGCGCCGCTGATCTCGTGGCCGTCGGGGTCGAGGAGGACGATCCGGACCTCGTGCTCCCGACCGAACTCGGGCACGGTCACGGCCAGGCAGATGACGAGCGCGATGTGCGGATGACGGAG
>WNFU01003812.1_pt1 | contig 23771 bp, 20 predicted proteins | sample 5400121 | NCBI WGS metagenome assembly WNFU01 (sample SAMN13153360, study PRJNA577476) | soil metagenome | isolation source: 100 cm soil or saprolite under grassland replicate 1 | place: USA:California | collected 2016-06-15
GGGGCGGGGGGGCCGGGGGGGCCGGGGGGGCCGGGGGGGCCGGCGACGCGCAGGGCGACTGGCTGGGCGTGACGCTCGAGGGGTGGATTTTCGCCACCTCGGTCGGCGCCACGGCGCGGGCGGGGTACGACCTCGCCGTCACGCGCGCGCCGGAGGAGAACCTGCGCTCGGCGCCCGCCGGCGCGCTCGTGGGCAGGCTGCCGCCGGGCTTCCTGCTCACCCGGGTGGCGGACGGCTCGACCGAGAGCTGGATCCACGTGACTCGGAGCGGCTGGGTGGAGAAAGGCGACGTGGAGCTGGTGGCGGAGGTGGCGGCAACTCCGGCCGGGGCCGCGCCAACCCCGGGGCGCCGCCCCGGGGTTAACGCACCCGATACGACCACGGGCTCGTCGGCTCCCGTGGACCCCTCGCGCCTCGAGTCCGCGCGGCGCACGGTGCTGTACCGCGCGCCCGAGGGTCCGCCGGCAGGCACGCTCGCGCCCTCGGCGCCGCTGCGCGTGCTGGGACGCTCGGGAGAGTGGACGCGCGTCGAGCTGGAAGGCTGGGTGAGGACCGCCGACCTCCAGGCCGCCCCGCCCGGCGTGCTGGTCGGCATTTCCGCCGCGGAGTTGCGCACCGAGCCGCAGCGCTACGCCGGCCAGGTGCTCCGCTGGACGGTGCAATTCATCTCGCTCCAGAAGGCCGACGAGCTGCGGCCCGACATTCCCAACGGCGCGATGTACTTCCTCGCGCGCGGGCCGCTGCCCGAGCGCGGCTTCGTGTACGTGATCGTGCCCGAAGCCAAGCGGGCGGTGCTCGAGACCATCAACCCGCTCGCCACCCTCCAGGTCACGGCGCGCGTGCGCACCGGCCGGAGCCGCTTTCTCGGCAATCCGGTGCTCGACCTGGTCAGCTTCGAGGCCCAGCCATGAACGAGATCCTGCGCGACCGGCTGCTGCGCAAGCTCGACGCGCTGCCCGAGGACAAGGCGTACCAGGTGCTCGATTACGTCGAGTTCCTGGAATCGAAGTACGCCGACCGCCCGGCGGGTGCGCCGCCGTTCCAGAAGGTCGCGGAGACGCTCGAGGACACGCTGCGCGCGGGTCGCGTCCCCGTGAACATCATCCGGGGCACGATGGACGCGGTGGGGAAGGCGGGGAAGTTCCTCGAGAAGGTGGCGGCCGCGGGGAAGGCCGCGGTCGAGGAGGCGTCGAAAAAACCCCCGGAAAAGGTTGAGGAAACCCCTCCTGCCCAGTAACTTTCGCCATGGGAACCTTCCGCCCCGGCTCCGCCCTCACCTTCGACGACGTTCTCCTGGTTCCGCGGCACTCGAGCGTGCACCCGCGGAGCGTCGATACGCGCTCCCGCTTCACCCGCGGCATCCCGCTCAACATCCCGCTCGTCTCCGCGGCGATGGACACCGTCACCGAATCGGAGATGGCCATGGCGATCGCGCGCGAGGGAGGGATCGGCGTGATCCACAAGAACATGCCGATCGACCGCCAGGTCGCGGAGGTGGACCGTGTGAAGCGCAGCGAGTCAGGGATGATCCTCCACCCGATCACCCTCGGCCCCGACCGCCCGGTGCGCGAAGCGGTGCGCCTGATGGAGCGCTTCCGCATCTCGGGCGTCCCGATCGTGGACGACGCCGGCCGCCTGGTCGGCATCATCACCAACCGCGACCTGCAGTTCGAGCGCCAGCTCGACCGCCCGATCCGCGACGCGATGACCAAAGACCGCCTGGTCACGGCGCCCGTGGGCACCACGCTCGACGAGGCCGAGCAGATCCTCGCCAGGCACCGCATCGAGAAGCTCCCGGTGGTGGACGCGCATGGGATTCTCAAGGGTCTCATCACCATCAAGGACATCTTCAAGCGCCGCCAGTATCCCAACGCCAACAAGGACCAGCACGGCCGCCTGCGCGTCGCGGCGGCCGTGGGGGGCAACCCCGAGGCGCTGGCGCGCGCGCGCGCGCTGCTCGACGCCGGATGCGACGTGATCGTGGTCGATTCGGCGCACGGGCATTCCGAGGGGGTGCTCAAGACGGTGGCGTGCCTGCGCGAGGCGTTCCCCGACGCGCAGCTCGTGGGCGGCAACGTGGCCACTGCGGCGGGCGCGCGCGCGCTGGTCGAGCGCGGTGTGGATGCCGTGAAGGTGGGCGTCGGGCCCGGCTCGATCTGCACGACGCGCGTGGTCACGGGCGTGGGCGTCCCTCAGATCACGGCCATCCGGGACGGGGTGGAGGGCGCGGGGGCGGAGGTGCCCGTGATCGCGGACGGCGGCGTCAAGTATTCGGGCGACGTCGTGAAAGCGCTCGCCGTCGGCGCCGAAAGCGTGATGATGGGCTCGATGCTCGCGGGCACCGAGGAGAGCCCGGGCGAGTCGTTCCTGCTCGAGGGGCGGCGCTTCAAGGTGATCCGCGGGATGGGCAGCCTCGGCGCCCTGGAAGAGGGCTCCGCCGACCGCTACTTCCAGGAGGGCGAAGTCTCGCCCGCCAAGCTCGTCCCCGAAGGCATCGAGGGGCGGGTGCCCTACAGGGGCCCCGTGGCCGACGTGATCTTCCAGATGGTCGGCGGCCTGCGCAGCGGCATGGGCTACTGCGGCGTGTGCGACGTCAAGGCGCTCCGGACCGAGACGGAGTTCATCCAGGTCACCACCGCCGGGCTGCGCGAATCCCACCCGCACGACGTCGTGATCACCCGCGAAGCCCCCAATTACAGCGTCTGACCGCTTGACACTCCCAACCGCGCGGTCTAGTCTAGCGCGGCCCGGCCGTCCCGGGGGAGCCTGCCCCGGCCCATGTTCTCGACCCGAGAGGGAGTGACGCGTCTATGAGCCTGTGGGCGACCAAGTCCATCACCGTCCTGCGCGCCGAGGCCGATGCGGTCAGCGAGCGCTCCCTGAAGCGGCATCTCGGGGCGCTGAATCTGATCACGCTCGGGATCGGCGCGATCATCGGCGCGGGGATCTTCGTGCTGACGGGCCAGGCGGCGGCGCTGCACGCCGGCCCGGCGGTGCCCCTCTCGTTTATCCTCACCGGGATCGCGTGCGCCTTCGCCGGGCTGTGCTACGCCGAAATGGCGAGCGCAGTGCCGGTGGCGGGCAGCGCGTACACGTACTCCTATGCCACGATGGGGGAGTTCGTCGCTTGGATCATCGGGTGGGACCTGGTCCTCGAGTACGCGATGGGCGCCGCGACGGTCGGGGTCGGGTGGTCGGGGCACTTCCTGAGCCTGCTCGACTACTTCGGCGTCCATGTGCCGGCCAAGCTGACGCAGGCGCCGTTCGACTTCTGCACCGCGGGCGAATTCGCCGCCAACGTCGCAGGGTGCACGCAGGCGGGATGGTTCGCCACCGGGGCGTACGTCAACCTGCCCGCCATCTTCATTGTGGCGCTGATGTCGTACGTGCTCGTGATCGGCATCAAACAATCCGCGACGGTCAACAACGTCATCGTGATCACGAAAGTCACGATCGTGCTCGCCGTGATCATCTTCGGCCTCCAGTACGTGAATCCCGACAATTGGAAGCCGTTCATCCCCCCGAATGCCGGAGAGTGGGGCACGTACGGGTGGTCCGGCGTGCTGCGCGGCGCGTCGCTGATATTCTTCGCCTACATCGGCTTCGACGCCGTGTCGACCGCCGCGCAGGAGGCGCGAAATCCCCAGAAGGACATGCCGATCGGGATCCTCGGGTCGCTCGCCGTGTGCACGCTGCTCTACGTCCTGATGTCGGCCACCCTCACCGGCCTCGTCTCCTACAAGGAGCTGAACGTCGCCGCCCCGGTGGCGCTCGCGGTATCCCGCATTCCCCAGCTCAACTGGCTGCGCCCCTTCATCGACGTCGGCGCTGTGATGGGCCTCGCGTCCGTCATCCTGGTCATGCTGCTCGGTCAGTCGCGGGTGTTCTACTCGATGTCGCGCGACGGCCTCCTCGGTGCGTGGGCCGGCAAGGTACACCCGAAGTTCCGGACCCCGTACTTGTCCACGATCTACACGGGGATCGGCGTCGCGTTCTTCACCGGGCTGTTCCCGATCCGTATCCTCGGCCAGCTCGTGAACATCGGCACGCTGCTCGCATTCGTGCTGGTGTGCGGCGGCGTGTGGATCCTGCGTCACAAGCGGCCGGACCTCGACCGGCCGTTCAGGACCCCGCTGGTGCCGCTCGTGCCGATTCTCGGAATCGCCACGTGCTTGGCGCTCATGTCATTCCTGCCGCAAGACACGTGGATCCGCCTGTTCGTCTGGCTCGTGATCGGGTTCGGGATCTACTTCGGGCTCGTGATCGGGTTCGGGATCTACTTCGGCTACAGTCGGAAGCACAGCGTGCTGCAGCGGGAGCTGGCCAATAAATGAGAGGCGTCGGGCAAAGGTCGTCACGCGAACGACGTCGCGAAAAAGATGTCGCGGAGAACCGTCGGTGGTTGCACACGAGGCTCTTGTCGTACTGTGTGGCGGTCGCGGCGGTGGCCTGTGGCGGGGACAAGGCTACCGGGCCGGCTCCCTGCGACACGTACACCGGCGGAGTCATCGGCTCCGCCACCCTCGTGGGCACGTACGACCTCACGTCGTTCTGCGAGGGAATGAAGCCGGATGTGGCGGGGGTCAGCGGCACCGTCAGTATCACGCCCACTGAATTCACCGCCGACGTCACCCGGCCCAGTGGAACCACCACGTACAGCGGCGCGTACACGATCTCTGACCCGGATGGGATCACCGTTGTGTTGACCAGCCCCGTGGCGGGGCTCGAGTTCGTCGGCACGTACCGTGTTACAACTGACGCGCTGTACGTGAGCGGTGCCGTGGGCACCACGAAGTTCTCGTTCATCGGGACCCGCGTGGTGCTGTAGCGCGCGCGGTGCTGGTGCCACGTCTTCGCGTGACGCATCTCGCGTGACGTCTCAGCGCGACGTCGTTCCGTTTATCTTGGTGACATGACGACGAATGGAGTCTCAGTCCCGCCCGAGCGCGCCCGCGCCGCGCACGACGTCGCGGCCGTGCTCGCTCCCGGCCGGCGCGTCGTGCTGACCACGCACGTGAACGCCGATGGCGACGGGGTGGGGAGCGAGGTCGCGTTGTGGCACCTCTTGCGCGCGCGCGGGCTCGACCCGGTCATCGCCAACCCCACGCCGATCCCCGACCGGTTCGACTTCCTCCTCCCGCCCGGCGCCGACCGGTCCGACCGCGCTGTGCGGGAGATCGAGTCGGCCGACGTGGTGGTGGTCCTCGACATCTCCGACCTGGGGCGGCTGGGCGACCTGGGGCGGGCGATCAAGCATTCGCACGCGGTCGCCTGCATCGACCATCACGTGAGCCGGGGCTCGCTCCCCGACGGCCCCCGGCTCGTGGCGCCCGAGGCCGCGGCCACCGCCGAGCTGGTGTTCGACTTCGCGAGCGCTCTGGGGTGGCCGCTCCCGCCGGAGGCGGCGCGGGCGCTGTACGTCGGGATCCTCACCGATACAGGGGGATTCCGCTTCGCGAACACGACCCCGCGCGTGCTCAAGGTGGCGGGCGCGCTGCTCGAGCGCGGGGTGGACCCGGAATCGATCTACGAGTCGGTGTACGCGAGCGCCCCGGAGGGCCGGATCCGGTTGATGGCCGAGGTGCTCGACACGCTCGTCGTGGAGGGGGGGGCGGGGGCGGGGAGAGGGGGCGGGCTGGCGTGGGTCACGGTGCCGCCGGACGCGCTGGCGCGGCATCGCGCCACGGCGGACGACCTCGACGGCATCGTGGAGTACCCGCGCTCGATCGCCGGCGTGCGGCTGGCGCTGCTGTTCCGCCAGATCGCGAACGGCCGGGTGAAAGTGAGCTTCCGCTCGCTCGGCGACGTGGACGTGGCGGAGCTGGCGCAACGCTTCGGCGGCGGGGGTCACAAGAAGGCGGCGGGGGCATCGCTCGAAGGGTCGATGGCGGAGGTGCAGGAGCAGGTGCTCGCGGCGGCGCGGGGATACTTGAACGGGCGCTAGCCTTCAGAACCCGATTTCGACGCCCACCCGCACCGTCCGGGCCGGCCCGTGGAACCGCCAGGGCCCGAAAAACGAGTTGTAGTATGTGTCCAGCACCCGCGCCTGCTCGGCGGGCGTGTACAGCTGGTCGCCGTCGCCGAACCGGGTCTCGACCCGGCGCAACGCGACACAGTTGACCGGACTGCCCCAGCTCGTGCAGTTGCCGCTCAAGTCGACCGTGCCGTCCCCGAGCAGCGCGCCGGCCGCCTGTGCTTCGGCCGCGAGCGACGCTTGCTCGGGTCCGAGCAGGGCGTTCTTGAACGCGTCGTTCGTTACGGTGCCCGTCTCGGCGTACAGCGCGACAACATTTGTGAAGTTGAAGAGGTTGCGGAAGTCGGCGTACGCCCGCAGATCGCGGCCGTCCAGCCGGAACCCCTTGGTGAGCCGCAGATCCACCGTCTTCGTGGTCGGCAGCTGAGACGCGTCGACCTGCCCGGCGGCAAGGCCGCCCGCACCTGCCCCGAGCTGGGGCACGATCTGGCCGTCGCCGTTATTGACCAGCAGCGTGTACGGCAAGCCGCTCGCGAGCCGGAACGTCGCCAGCGCGTGGACGTCCCGCGCGATAGTTCCTAGTGCCGTCCCCGCCTTCCAGCCATCCGGCACGTTCAGCCCGGCCACCGCGTAGAACGCGTGCGTCGTGACGTTCGCCGCTTCGTCGGACGCCCGGGCGCGCAGGAACGAGTACGAGACAGAGCCGCTGAGCACGCTCCCCAATTGCCAATCGAGCCGCGCGTCCACGCCCGTTCCGTGCCCGCCGTCCACCTTCGTTAGCACATCGATGGACAATGTTTCCGAAGGCTGCCGCGGATTCGCAAACCGCTCGATCCGGAATGCGTAAGGCGCGAGGTGGTTCTTCCGGTAAACGGAGACGTCGAGGGAGAGGCCCGAGCCGAAGGCGTGCCACGCGCCGAGCTCCATCAGCTCCGACGCCGCGTAGTCCACGTCCCGCCCGAACGGACTGAGCGTCGACGTGAAGGACAGGTCGCTGTTCGTGTTGGTGAGTACGTCGGCAATGGCGGGGAGCTCGACCTGCCGCCCATAGCCGGCTCGCACGCTGGTCCCGGGCGAGACGGCGTACGCAGCCCGGAGCCGCGGCGAGACGAGGCTCTGGCCCTTGCCGCGCGCGAACACGCGTGCCACCGAGTTCGTGTATGCCGTATCATCGGTCGCGGCGGTGGGATTCCAGTCGGGGTGGCTGGAAATGAAGCCGGGGGTCGTCGGGAAATCGCCGCCCGGCGTGAAGTGGTCATACCGCGCCCCAACGTCGACCACCAGGGCGCCCAGCGCCACACGATCGCCGGCGAACAGCGCGTAGCGGCGGGGGTGCACGAGAACCTCGTTCAAGCCGAGCAGGGTGATCAGATTGCCCTGATAGAGCGAGAGATCGGTGCGCTCGCCGTCCGCGCCCGCGGTGATCACGTGCCGGCGATCCACCTGCCAGTCAAGCTGCACGCGCCCGTTCAGTCGTTTCTCCGACGCGAGCGTGAGCGTCGCGTCGAGCCCGCCGGTGGGCCAGCCGGCCGCGAGCCCGTAGGGATTCAGGCGATATGGTTGCGTGTTCGCGAGATCCAGGCGGTCGATGTAGGGGACGCGCAGCCCAGTGTTCGACCGGATGTTCCGGATCAGCTGATCCGTGAGCGGCAACGGGAAGCTATCAGCCCCCGTCAGCTCGAGCGTCGTGAATTCGATCCCGAGCTCAGGGTGGCGGGTGGTGAGCTCGGACGCAGAGGAGAGAGGTCCGTCGATGAGCCGGTCGCGCGCGAGCGAGAGGTTGATGCTGAGGGTCAGCGGGCCGCCGCGCAAGGCCCCCAACGCGTGGTTCCAGTTCAGCACCCCGAGCCGGGATGTCCCGCGGCCGCCCGGGTACAGGGCGGCGTCGGCGATGTTCACGCCGGGAAACGCGCGCTGCTGGACGTCGAACAGGATCCCCGTGAACGAGACGCTTGAGCCCGTGCCGTAGCCGTAGGAGAGTTTTGCCTGTCCCCGCTGGAGCGTGGACCAGTCCATCGGCCGCCGCAGCCCCTGGCACTCGAACCCGTAATTGTTTCCGCTGCACGACCCGGTCCACTGGACGTACTGGGGGACAGGGACGGTGAACGTGGTCCCGCTCCCATCCGTCCACTGCACGAGGGTATCGAGGTTGCCGAGCACGTACGCGGGCTGGTCCGCCCCGCCACGGCCGTAGTAGTGCGAGCGCTGACCCTGGAGCGTGCCCGAGAGGGACCATGTGAAGCGCTCTACGCCGGGCACCGGCCCGCCCACGGCGCCCTCGAACCGGTTGTAGCCCACGGTGCTCCCGTCGCCGAACGGCTCGTCGGTCTCGGCGCGCCACGTCGCCGCCAGTCTCCGGCCGTCCGCGGGCGTGACATAGCTGATCACGCCCCCCCCGCCCGCGTCCGCGACCGAGGCGCCTGGCACGCCGGTCGTGACCGTGACGTGGTCGATCCCGAGCGTGCCGAGCGCCATGGCCTGCGACCCGAACGTCGCGAACCGCACGGGCGCGCCGTCCACATACACGCTCGCCCCGCCGAGGCGGGAGCCGCGGATCGCGAGCTGGGGCGCGATGCCGATACCGATGTCGCCACCCCGGAGCACGACGCCGGGGACGAGCATCAGCGCCTGGCGCGGATCGTCCACCGGCATCGTTCTCAGGACGTCGCCGGTGATGACCGTTTCGGATGTGAGGCGTGGCATGGGCGTCGTGTCCCCGGGTGTGGCGCCCGCGCTGTCCGCCTGTGCGATCCCGCGCCCCGGGGTGAGCAAGACCAGTGACGCGGCGATGGTCCAGCGACACCGAATCATGACGGCCGCCTCCTCCTGGGTAGGGCCGCCAATATGCTTCGCCTCGGCGGGCGTCACCAGTCTCGTTTGCCCCCCTCCCCGCCGTCCGGCTACATTCCCGTCCGTGTCCCCTTCCGATCTCCAGGCCCGCGTCGCGCGCGCTCTCTCACAGCTCAAGAACCCCCGCCTCGGTGAGGACGTCCTCTCGGCCGGCATGGTGAGCGACCTCGCCGTGGACGAGCAGGGGCAGGTGTCCTTCACGTTCCGGCTCGACCGCGAAGACCCGGGCGCGCTCGCGCGAGACGCGCGCAAGGCCGTCCAGGCGGTCGCGGGCGTGACGGCGGTGCGCGTCAACGTCGCCGATACGAGCGCCGCCGGGGGCGCCGCGCCCCGTGGGGCGCCCGGCTCCGTGCCTCCTCCCCCGACGCCCGTCGAGCTGCCGCACCTGGGCAGGGTCGTCGCGATCTCTTCCGGGAAGGGCGGGGTGGGGAAGTCCACCGTGTCCGCGAACCTCGCGGTCGCGCTGGCGCGCGCGGGGCACCGCGTGGGGCTCATGGACGCCGACATCTACGGGCCGAACATCCCGCGGATGATGGGCGTGGACCGGAAGCCCGACGTGCGCGGCCAGAAGATCCAGCCGCTCGAGGCGTACGGCGTGAAACTGATCTCGCTCGGCCTGATCGTGGAGCGGGACGCGCCGGCGATCTGGCGTGGCCCGATCATCATGAAGGTGATCGGGCAGTTCGTGCGCGACGTGGAGTGGGGACAGCTCGACTACTTCCTGGTGGACCTGCCGCCGGGCACGGGCGACGCGCAGCTCTCGCTCGCGCAGACGGTGCACATCCGCACGGCGATCATCGTGACCACGCCCCAGGAAGTCGCCGTGGGCGATTCCTTGCGCGGCGCGAAGATGTTCGAGCGGGTGGGGGTCCCGGTGCTCGGCGTGATCGAGAACATGAGCTACTTCGTGTGCCCGCACTGCGGCGAGCGCACCGAGATCTTTCTCGCGGGCGGCGGCGTCCGGCTCGCCGACGAGCTGGGCGTGCCGCTCCTGGGCCAGGTGCCGCTGCAGGCGAGGCTCGCCGATCTCGCCGATGAGGGGCGGCCGATCGTCGTCGCCGATCCGGGGTCGCCCGCCGGTCAGGCGCTGGAGGCCATCGCGCGCCGGGTGACGGACGCCCTCTCCGCCGCCGCGCGCTGACGTGCCCCCCCTGCCCCCCGGGCTGCTCGTCGCCGCGCTCGTCCTGCTCCAGAACCCCCGCGCCGGCCGGCCCGACCTGCGCGCCGGGCTCGACACCCTGTACGGCGGCGGGTTCCCCGGCGCCGCCGCCTACTTCGCCCAGCTCGCGTCGCACGACAGCACCGACCCCGCGCCGGTGACCTTCGAGGCGAGCGCCTACATCTGGTGGGCCGAGGCGCTCGGAAACGACGACTACGAGGCTGCACGGATCGACTCGCTGCTCGATCGCGCCATCGCCCGCGCCGCCGCCGATTCCCCCGGCCCCGCGCGCGACTTCTGGCTCGCGACCGCCCTCGGCTACCGCGCCCGCCAGCGCGACCTGCACGGCCACTCCTGGGGCGCGGTGAAAGATGGGAAGGCGATGCGCGACGCCTACCGGCGCGTGCTCGCTGCGGACTCGACGTGTGTGGACTGCTACCTCGGGCTCGGCGTGTATCAGTACGGCCTGGCGCGCGCCGGCGCCCTCGCCCGCCTCGTCGCGAAGCTCATCGGGCTCGGGAGCGGGAGCGCGGAGCGCGGCATCAGCTACCTCCGGCACACGGCGCGCGACGGCGACCTCGCCCAGGTCGAGGCGACGTGGGTCCTCGCGGCCGCCCTGATGCGCGAGGCCGCGCGCGATCCCGCCGGGCGCGCCACGCTGGAACACGAGGCCCGCGCCTACGTGGGACGGCTCGCCGAGCGCTTCCCCGGCAATCCGGTGTTCCGGCGGTTCCTGCGCAACATCCCCGAATCCGGCTCCGACGGCCCCTGATCTTGTTGCGCCGCCGCCACATACAGAACGTTACCTGGATCACACCGCCCGTTTCCTCGTACATATAGAAGTACATACGGCGCGCGCCCCGCTGTGCGGAAGCGAGGACTGGAATGATCCAGTCGCGACTGTTGAGACGTCTGGGGCTGCTCGCGGGGCTCGCCGCCGGGTACTTCGTGGCCGGCAAGCTCGGGTTGCAGGTCGCCTATGTGAACCCCAGCGCGACCCCGGTCTGGCCTCCCACCGGCCTGGCGCTCGCGGCCTTCCTGCTCCTCGGCTCCGAGGTGTGGCCCGCGATTCTCCTCGGTGCCTTCCTCGTGAACCTCACGACGGCGGGCTCGGTGGCGACCTCCGTCGGCATCGCCGCCGGCAATACGCTCGAGGGGCTGGTGGGCGCGTTCCTGGTGAACCGGTTCGCCCGCGGCCGCCGCGCCTGCGATCGCACGGGCGACCTGTTCCGGTTCGCCGTCCTCGCGGCCGTGGTGAGCACGGCTGTGAGCGCGACCATCGGCACCACCACCCTCTCGCTCGGCGGGTTCGCGCCCTGGGCCGACTACCCGTCCATCTGGCTTACGTGGTGGCTCGGCGACGCGGTGGGGGACCTGATCGTCGCGCCCGCGGTCCTCCTCTGGGGGACGGCTCCCCGCGTGCGGTGGGACCGGCAGCAGGCGCTCGAGGCCGCCAGCCTGCTGTTCGGCACGATCGCCGTAGGCCTCGTGGTGTTCGGCGGGCTGTTTCCAGTCAAGGACTATCCGCTGGAGTTTCTGTGCGTCCCGCTGCTCATCTGGGCGGCGTTCCGTTTCGGGCAGCGGGAGGCGGCGAGCGCCGTGGTCGTGTTGTCGGGGATCGCCATCTGGGGGACGCTGCACGGCTTCGGGCCGTTCGTGCGGGCCTCGTACAACGAGTCCCTGCTCCTGTTGCAGGCGTTCATGGGCGTCAGCTCGGTGGTGACCCTGGCGCTGGCGGCGCTGGTGGCGGAGCGCCGGCACGTAGAAGAGCGCCTGCGGTACCTGGCCGCGAGCGATCCGCTGACGGGCCTCGCCAACTATCGCCAGCTCACCTACACGCTCGACGCGGAGATCAAGCGGTCGTCGCGGACCGACCGGCCGTTCGCGGTGGTGCTTCTGGACCTGGACGGCCTGAAGCAGATCAACGATCGCCACGGCCATCTCGTGGGGAGCCTCGCGCTGTGCCGCGTGGCGGAGGCGCTGCTCGGGTCGTGCCGGGGGATCGACACCGCGGCGCGCTTCGGCGGCGACGAGTTCGCGCTGGTGCTCCCCGAGACCGGTGATGCCGCGGCGTGGCACGTGGCGCGGCGCGTGGGCGACCGGGTCGCGCGGGACGGCGAGCAGCCGCCCATTTCCGTGAGCGTCGGCGTGGCCGTGCATCCCCGGGACGGCGGCACGCTGGAGGACCTGCTCGCCACAGCGGACCGCTCGCTGTACGACAGCAAGGCCCGCCGGAAGGGCAAGGCGCGCGTTCGTTGACCGCGCGCGGCCCGCGCGCGTACCTTCCGCCCCCATGACCACCGTCGAGCGCCCCGCCGGGACGCTCACCGTCGGGCCGCTCCGGCCCGTCATCCTGAAGCTCGCCGCCCCCGCGGTGGCGATGATGGCGTGCCACTTCTGCTTCAACCTGATCGACTCGATCTGGGTGGGCCGCCTGATCGGACCCGCCGCGCTCGCCGCGGTCTCGACCGCGGGGTTCTACGTGTGGGTGCTGCTGTCGCTGGGTGAGATGGTCGAGGTCGGGTTGATCGCCGTCGCGGCGCGGCGCCACGGGGAGGGGTTCCCCGACGCCGCCGCCCGCGCCGCCGGGGCGGCGGTGCAGTACGCGCTCGTCGCGGGAACGGTCGTGTCGGTCGCCGGGTTGCTGATCGCCGACTGGCTGTTCCGCGCGATGGGCGTGCCGGCCGACGTCGCGCGCCTTGGCCGCGACTATCTGCACACCTGGCTCCTGGGCGGGCCGCTCGTGTTCGGGTTCTTCGCGATCGAGGCGACGTTCCGCGCCTCGGGCGACACCCGCACCCCGTTCCTCCTGCTCGCGGCGTCGGTGCTGCTGTCCGTCGGGCTCGACCCGCTGCTCATCGCGGGCGTGGGTCCCTTCCCGTGGCTCGGCGTCCAGGGCGCGGCGGCGACGTCGGTGATGGTGCGGGGCGGGGGGTTTCTGATCGGGATCGGCATCGCGCTCAAGCGCGGGCTGATCCGGCTCGATACGCCCGACTGGCGCGCCGTGCCCACGATCTTCCGTGTCGGGGCGCCGCTGTCGCTCGCCGGGGTGCTGCTGTCGGTGATCTACATGTGGCTCACCCGGTTCACCTCGCAATTCGGCACGCCGGCGCTCGCCGCGCTGGGCGTGGGCCACAAGGTGGAAGGGCTCGGGTTCATCGCCATCTCCGGGTTCGCGCTCTCGGCGAGCGCGCTCGTCGGCCAGAACCTGGGCGCGCGCCAGGAGGCCCGCGCTCGCCAGGCCGTGCGGATGACCGTCGGGTACTGCCTGCTCGTCACCACCACGACGGCGCTCGCGTTCCTCACGGTCCCGCGGACCCTCGTCTCGCTCTTTACGTCCGATCCGGCGGTGATCCTGGACGGCAGCCTCTACCTCCGGGTGATCGCTTTCGCGCAGATCGGGCAGACGTTCGAGATCATCCTCGAGGGCGCGCTCGCCGGCGCGGGCTACACCCTGTGGCCGCAGGTCACGAGCACCTCGCTCACGCTGTTGCGGATACCGTTCGCCGCCTGGTGGTCGCACGGGATCGGCGTGCTGGGTATCTGGCTCGCGCTCTCGGTCACGGCGGTCGCCCGCGGCATCGCGATGACGATCTTCTGGCTCGGCGGCGCCTGGCGTCGCGCAACGGTGTAACCGAGCCCCGAGCCCCGAGCCCCTACTCCATGGCCACGCTGATCACGCTGCTCACGGACTTCGGCACCGCCGACAGCTATGTCGGTGAGGTGAAGGGCGTGCTGCTCTCCCAGGTGCACGGGGCGGCGCTCGTGGACATCAGCCACCAGGTCCCACCGGGGGATGTGCGCGTGGGGCAGTACATCCTGTCGCGGGTGTGGCACCGGTTTCCGCAGGGCAGCGTGCACTTCGCGGTGATCGATCCGGGCGTCGGAACGGAGCGCCGGGCCCTCGCGGCGTCCGCGGCGGGCCATTTCTTCGTGGCGCCCGACAACGGCCTGCTCTCGTTCCTGCCGGCCGACGCGCACTTCGTGTCGCTGCCCGTGCCCCCCGAGGCGTCGCCCACGTTCCACGCGCGTGACGTGTTCGCCCCCGCCGCCGGTCAGCTCGCCTTGGGCGCGGCCCTGACGCACCTGGGCCACGCCATCACCGACCCGTACCGCTCCCCGCTCCCGGCTCCCGCTCACGATGGTGCCGCCGTCGTCGGCGAAGTGATCCACGTGGATCGCTTCGGCACGCTGGTGTCGAACGTTCCGGGCGACCAGGTCGAGCCCGGGGTGCGCATCAAGGTCGCGGGGACGGAGATCGGCACGCTGGCGCGGACGTTCGGAGACGTCGGGCGCGGCCAGCTGGTGGCGTATGTCGGGAGCGGGGGAACGGTGGAGGTCGCGGTGCGAGACGGCAGCGCGGCGCGGCTCTTAGGGGTCGGAGTGGGAGCGGAAGTGCGGGCCTGACGGCGTCGGGATCTTCACCTTCGCCATCACGCGCTCGGCGAAGCCGAACTCCGGCGTAAAGCGCGGCAGCTGCGCCAGCTCGCGCAGCAGCTTGCGCTCGCGCTCGGCGGTCGTCCGGCACTCGGGGCACTGCGCCAGGTGGACGTCCCGCGCGGCAGGGAGGAGACCCTGAGCCCAGAGCTCGGTCTCCTCGGCGGTGAGGTGCTGCATGAGGGGGTCGCTCATTGTGCCGTCCTACGGGCCGGAAGTGGCCCAGGTTTCACTCGCGCCGGTCTTCGAGATAGCCCCGTAATTCGTTGCGCGCCCGGTGGATATACGTCTTCACCGTGCCCAGCGGGAGGTCCAGGATGCGGGCGATCTCGTCGTAGCTGTGCCCCTCCACGTGGCGCAGCAGGATACAGGCCCGGTACTCGGGGCGCAGCCGCGCGATGGCCCTTTCGATCGCGCCCCCCAGCTCGCGCGCCTCGACCTCCTGGAGGGGGGTCTCCCCCCGGTCGCCGAGCTGCAGAGCGGTGGCGCTCATGTCGTCGGGGGTGGTGGCGTGAGGCGAGCCGTCGATCGACAGCGTATCGATCTCGCGCCGGCGCAGGTGATCGATCGCGGCGTTGTTCGCGATCTTGAAGATCCACGACGAGAACTTGAAGTCGGGATTGTACGAGCGGATCCCGTTCAGGACCTTGATGAATGTTTCCTGCGCCAGGTCCTCGGCGAGCGTGCGGTCGCGCACCATGCGGTAGAGCAGCGAGAAGACGGGTCGCTCGTAGCGGCGCACCAGTTCGCGGAATGCCGCGTCGCGACCCTCCTTCGCCCACGCCACGACTTGCTGATCGCTGGCGCCGGTCAGGTTGCCCGGCCTATCTTTCGCGCCTATGACGTCCCCCCCCCCCGCGTCTCCTGCGTTCCAGGTGGCCGCGCACTCCGGCGGTGAGGCGAAGCGCTCCTATGTGCGCAGCATGTTCACCGCCATCGCACCGCGTTACGACCTCGTGAACTTCATCCTCAGCTTCAATCTGGACACTCGCTGGCGCCGGGCGGCGGTGAAGCGGCTCGGCTGGGAGCGGAAGCCGGACGGCGTGTATCTCGACCTCTGCGCGGGCACGCTGGACCTCGCGGCGGTGCTCGCGCGCGCCTCCGCGTTCAAGGGGCGCGTGATCGGCGTGGACTTCGTGGTCCCCATGCTGGCGCTCGGGAAGGGCAAGGCCGCCCGCATCCGCCCCGTGGGCGCCGACGCGCTGGGCCTGCCGTTCCCCGAGGGGAGCTTCGACGGCGCGATGGTCGCGTTCGGGGTCCGGAACCTCGCCGATCTCGACGCCGGGCTCGTCGAGGCGCAGCGCGTGCTCAAGCCCGGCGCTCGCTTCGTGGTGCTCGAGTTCACGACGCCCCGGTTCGCGCCGCTGCGCGCGCTCTACCTCTTCTACTTCCGGCGCGTGCTCCCCGCCATCGGGCGCGCGGTGTCGAAACATAGGGACGCCTATACCTACCTGCCAGAGTCGGTGCTCGAGTTCCCCGAGCCAGACGCGCTGGCGCGGCGCATCGCCGCCGCAGGGTTCTCGGACGTCCGCTACGAGCTGCTCGCCGGCGGCATCTGCGCCGTCCATCATGGCACTCGATAACCTGCGCGCCTTCACTGAGGCGATCGAGGCGCGGGGCGACCTCGTGCGCGTGGACCGGCCGGTCTCGGTGGACAAGGAGATCACCGAGATCGCGGACCGCTGCATGAAATCGCCAGGCGGCGGGCCGGCCCTGCTGTTCCGGCATCCGACGCTGCTCACGGGCGGCCCGTCGCGCTATCCCGTGGCCGTGAACCTGTTCGGCTCCGAGCGGCGCATCGCGCTGGCGCTCGGCGTGGAGTGCCTCGACGAGATCGGCGAGCGGATCTCGGCACTCTTGAATCTCAAGGTCCCCGAGAGCCTGCTCGGCAAACTGGCGATGCTGCCGCACCTCGCCGAGGTGGCGAAGTTCCCGCCCAAGACGGTGGGCGGGAAGCCGCCGTGCCAGGAGATCGTGATCCGCGATCGGGACGTGGACCTGTCGCAGTTTCCCATCCCGGTCTGCTGGCCGGAGGACGGGGGCCCCTACATCACGCTGCCGGGGGTCATCACGCGCGATCCGACGACCAGCGTCCGCAACGTGGGGATGTACCGGATCCAGGTCATCGGGCGGAACGAGGTGGCGATGCACTGGCAGCGCCACAAAGTGGGCGCGGCGCACTGGCGCGCCATGGCGGAGCGGGGGGAGCAGATGTCGGTGGCGATCGCCCTGGGCGGCGATCCCGCGTCGATCTACGCCGCCTCCGCGCCGCTCCCCCCCACGATCGACGAGTTCCTGTTCGCGGGATTCCTCCGCCGGGAGCCGGTGCGGCTCGCGCGGGCGGTGACGTCGGACCTCGAGGTGCCCGCCGAAGCGGAGCTCGTGCTCGAGGGTTACGTCGATCCGCGCGAGGAGCTGGTGCTCGAGGGGCCGTTCGGAGACCACACCGGGTTCTACTCGCTCGCGGACTATTATCCCAAGGTCCACATCACGGCGGTGACGATGCGCGCCGAGCCGGTGTGGCCCCACACCATCGTGGGCCGGCCGCCGATGGAGGATTACTACCTCGGCCACGCGACCGAGCGGATCTTCCTGCCGCTCCTGAAGCTGACCATCCCCGAGATCGTGGACATCCACATGCCCGCCGCGGGGATCTTCCACAACCTCGTGTTCGTGAGCATCGACAAGCAGTATCCCGGCCAGGCGTACAAGGTGATGAACGGGCTGTGGGGGCAGGGGTTGATGTCGCTCGCGAAGGTGATCGTGGTGCTCGACAAGGACGTGAATGTGCGGGACCCGCAGGAAGCGTGGTGGGTGGCGTTGAACCACATCGATCCCGAGCGCGACGTGCGGTTCACGCTGGGCCCGATCGACGTGCTCGACCACTCGAGCCGCGGCTTCACGTTCGGCTCGAAGATGGGGATCGACGCCACGCGCAAGTGGAAGGAAGAGGGGTTCACGCGCGAGTGGCCGAACAAGATCGTGATGGACGAGGAAACGCGAAGGAAGATCGATGCCATGTGGAAGGACCTCGGGATTGAGCTCTGAGGCGCGCGAGGGGCAGACGTTCGGCGGCGAGAGCCTGCTCGTTCGCTACGCCAACTTCGTCAAGCTGCCGCACACGGTGTTCGCGCTGCCGTTCGCGCTGCTGGGGGTCGTGGCGGCGTCGTACGCGTATCCGGTGACGTGGCGGATCCTGGGGCTCGTCGTCCTGGCGTTCACGGCCGGGCGATTCGTCGCGCTGGGGTTCAACCGGATCGCCGACCGCGACCTGGACGCGCGCAACCCCCGCACCCGCGGCCGCGAGCTGCCGGCGGGCCGGCTCACGGTGGCGCAGGCGTGGGCGGCGGTCGTGGCCGCAGCGGCGGTGTTCGTATGGGCCGCATGGGCGCTCAATCCCCTGTGCTTCAAGCTGTCGCCCGTCGCGCTCGCCGTTGTGACGCTGTACAGCTACTCCAAACGCTTCACCTGGTGGTCGCACGTGTGGCTCGGCTTCGGCGACGCGATCGCCGGGCCGGCGGGCTATCTCGCCGTGTCGGGGCAGTGGCCCGAGCCGGCGTGGCCGCTCTGGGCGCTCGCCGCGGCGGTGACGTGCTGGGTCGGCGGGTTCGACGTGTTCTACGCGCTCCAGGACGAGCAGTTCGACCGGGCGGAAGGACTGCACTCCGCGGTGGTGCGGTTCGGGCAGGCCCGGAGCCTGCTCGTCGCCAAGGTGATGCACGGCCTCACGGTGCTCGCGCTCGTGGCGTTTGGCGTGGCGCTCGGGGGGGGGCTCGGGTGGCCCTACTTCGCGGGCGTGGCGCTCGGCGCCGGCCTGATCGCCTACGAGCACCGTCTCGTGAAGCCGGGAGACCTGTCGCGCCTCGATGCGGCGTTCTTCGGCGCCAACGGGCTGGTCAGCATCGTCGTGTTTCTCGGCGCCCTCGTGGATCGGGTGCTATGAAGCCGGGGACGAGGGACGGGGGACGGGGGACGGGTAAACGCGCGGTCGGTCGCCGCATACCCGTCCCTCGTCCCTCGTCCCCCGTCCCCCCAGCCCGTCCGCCCGCTCATCCCCGGCGCTCCCCCACCCCGAATCGGCGGGGGAGATGACGAACCTTCCGGTCATCCTGGCGATCACCGGCGCCTCCGGTGCGCCGTACGGGGTGCGGCTGCTCGAGATCCTCGCGACGCATCACGTCCCGACGTGGCTGCTGATCTCGAGCCACGGGTGGCGGCTGCTCGCCGAGGAGTGCGGGATCACGGACGACCGGCAGCTGCACAAGGCGACGGGCGGCGACTGGGCGAGCGTGCGCGTGTTCGACGACGCGGACCGCGGCGCGGCGCCGGCGTCGGGCTCCGGGCGCACCGCGGGGATGGTGATCTGCCCCTGCTCGATGGGCACGGTGGCCGCGATCGCCAACGGGACGAGCCGCAGCCTGATCGAGCGCGCCGCCGACGTGGTGCTGAAGGAGCGGCGCCGGCTCGTCCTCGTGCCGCGCGAGACGCCGCTCTCGCTCGTGCATCTGCGCAACCTGACGCTCGCCACGGAGGCCGGCGCGATCGTGCTCCCCGCCGCGCCGGGGTTCTACCACAAGCCGCAGCAGGTTTCCGACCTGGTGGACTTCGTGGTGCAGCGCGTCGTGGATCATCTCGGACTGGACATCGCTTTAGTGAGGCGCTGGGAAGGGAAAGAGTGAGACTGGGCGTGATCTCGGACACCCACGGCCTGCTGCGACCGGAGGTGTTCGAGGCCTTCCGGGGGGTGGATCACATCCTGCACGGCGGGGACGTGGGGAAGGTGGAGATCCTCACTGAGCTCGAGGCGCTGGCGCCGGTGACCGCGGTGTACGGCAACGTGGACGGCTTCGACCTGCGCGGCCGGCTGCCGCAGGTCGCCGAGCTCGAGCTCGACGGGTTCGCGATCGTGGTGACGCACGGCGACCAGTTCGACCGCCCCACGCCCGCGAAGCTGCACGCCGCGTTCCCGAAGGCCGAGATCATCGTGTACGGGCACACCCACAAGCCCCTGCTCGAGCTGGTGGATCGGACGGTGACGGTGATGAACCCGGGCGGGGCGGGGCGGCCGCGCTTCGGGATCGCGCCGAGCGTCGGCGTTATGGAGCTTGAGGCGGGGATCCCGCCGCGGGGGCGGCTGGTGCGGCTGATTTAGGCCCCCGCTCCACCACCCGCGGCATGACCGGCGCGCCGGGCGCGAGCAGCTCCAGGCCGCCCACTACCACCTGCTCTCCCGCGTTCACGCCCTTCGTCACCTCGACGAATCCCGGCGTGCGGACGCCGAGCTCCACCTGGCGGCGGTTCGCCTTCCCCTCGGCCACGACCCAGACGGAGCTCGCGCCCTCGGCCGGCACGACCGCGTCTTCCGGGATGACGACGGCCTTGGGGCGCACGGCGGTCACGAGCCGGGCCTCGATGAACATCCCGGGCTGCAGCAGCCGCTGGGGGTTGGGCGCCCGCGCCTTCACCAGGATCGTTCGACCCGGCAGCTGCACGATCGGGTCCACGAAGTCCACGGTCCCCGTGAAGTCGCGGCCGGCGATCGCCGCCACCCGGAACGTGACCGCCTGCCCGGGGGAGAGCGAGCGGGCGAACCGCTCGGGTACCTGGAACGAGGCGCGCTGCGGGCTCACCGTGTGGAGCGACGCGAGCCGCGTGGTGGTGGTGACGTAGTCGCCGAGGCTCACGTAGCGCTGTCCCACTACGCCGGCGAACGGCGCCCGCACGGTCGTGCGCTCGAGCCGAATCCGCTGCAGGTCGTACTGCGCTTGCGCACTGCGCGCTTCGGCCTCGGCCTTCTCTAGGTCTGCGGCCGACGACGCGTTTTGCTGCGCCAGGTCCTTGGCGCGCGCCAGGGCCTGCTGGGCGAGGTCGCGCTGGGCCTCGAGCTGGGCGACCTGCGCCCGGAGCTGGGCGTCGTCCACCTTGAAGAGCGGCGTCTCCTTGTCAACCTCCTGTCCCTCGCGGATCAGGATCTCCACGATCCGGCCGTCCACCTCGGGGCGGAGGTCGATCGATTGCACCGCTTCGATCTGTCCCGTCGCGGCGATCTCGTCGCGCACGGTATCGGCATGAGCGACGGCCACCTCGACCGGCACCCCCATCGGGCCGCCGCCGCCCGGGTCGCCGGCTCCGCCGGCCTTGCTCTTCTTGCACGCGCCCGCCGCGATCGCCACCGCGGCCACCACGTACCACGCACCACGCATCGTATTGCTCACGTTCACCGCTGCTCCTGTTCCTGGAAGAGACGCCGGCCGAGGATGTTCTCGAGCCCCGCCAGCGCCAGACGGGTCGCGTAGCGCGCTTGGACCAGGACGGCGTCGGCGTCGTCCAAGTCGGACTGCGCTTTCAGCAAATCGAGAATGGTGGTGGCGCCCGCGCGGTAACGGCTTTGCTGGACGCGGTAGTTCTCGCGCGCCACGAGCAAGCCCTCGCCCGCCTGCTGGGCGGCGGCGCGTGCGGTGACGTAGCCGTCGTAGGCGGCGGTCACATCGCGCTGCACCGCCCGGTCCTTGTCCTCACGGATCGCCCGCGCGGCATCGCGGTTCGCCCGTGCCCGGCTCAGCGCGATCTCGCGCTGTCCGTTGTCGAACAGCGGGAAGGAGACGCCGAGCGTGAGCGTCGTCCGCTTGAAAAATTTCGGAAAGAACAACGTGTCGAACGCGAGTGCGTTGAAGCTCAGCGTCGCGTGGGGAAGGTAGTCCCCGAGGCGCGCGCGGAAGGCCGCCCCCGCGACCCGCTCGTTCGCCCGCGCCACACGGTACTGGGGCCCCTGCGTCGCACCCTGGCTAATCGCGTCGGCCAGGGTGATCGGCAGGTCCGGCGCCGGCGTAGTGTCGAGCGGCGCGGCGTCCACCGGTCCGGCCGCCCCGACCCGCCGTCCCAGCTCGAGCCGCGCGATGCGCAGCGCCGATTCCTGCAACAGCCGAGCCACACGCGCCTTCGTCAATTCCAGGCGCAGCTGCAGCGAATCGGTCTGCACGGCCGCGCCGGAGACGACGCGCGCTCGCGCGACGGCCAGCTGTTGCTCGGCACGCTGCATGCGTTCACGGGCCACGCGCAGCAGCTCTGCGTCCGCGAGGACCGCGTAATAAGTGGACTCGGTGCGTTGCGCCACCGCGAACCGCGCCACGAGCTCACCCGCGTGGGCCGCTTCCAAGGCCGCTCCCGACCGGGACAGCTCCGCGAGCTTCTGGCCTCCCAAGAAGAGGTCATACCGGGCGTTGAGTTGCGCCGTCACCTGCGTCCCGAGGGGTTCCGGTCCACCGGTGATGAAGTTGAAGCTCGGCGGATTGAGGTGCGAGGCGTCGGCGTTCAAGGTGATGGACGGCAGGATGAAGACCGAGAACGCACTACGTCGCACCCACACGGCGTTGTCTACCTGCCCGATGGCCGCGACGTAGTTCGGGTCGAGCCCGGTGGCCCGTCGCACCGCTTCGGCGAGCGTCACGACGGGCAGGGAGTCGTCCGGGGCTGCAGGCACGGCTGCCGCCTGAAGCTGGAGCACCGCGAGCAGGGCCAGCATCAGTCGGCCTCGACGGGTCGTGTCAGCCGCACCCCGCTTCGCCCGCGCGCCGTCAGGCGGTCCAGCAGCACGTATCCCACGGGCACGACGAACAATGTGAGCACGGTGGAGAAGAAGATGCCGCCCACAATCGCGTAGCCGAGCGGCCGGCGCGAGGTGGAGCCCGCGCCGACTCCTATCATCACCGGGATCGCGCCCATGATCGTGGACACCGACGTCATGAGAATCGGCCGCAGCCGGATGCGGCCCGACTCGAGCACCGCGGCGATGGTGTCGAGTCCTTTTGCCTTGAGCTGGTTGGCGTATTCCACGAGCAGGATCGAGTTCTTGGTCACGAGACCGATCAGCAGGACCATGCCGATCTCGCTGTACAGGTTGATCGTCCCGCCCGGGCGATGCAGCAAGGCCGCCACGAGCAGGGTCGCGAGCGCGCCGGTCACGGCGAGGGGTACCGCCAGCAACACGGTGAACGGGTGCACCAGCGACTCGAACTGCGACGCGAGCACCATGAACACGACCAGCAGGGCCACGCCGAAGGCGAAGTAGAGCGCGCCACCGCTCTCCTTGAACTCGCGCGAGTCACCCGCCAGCGCGGTCGTGCTTCCCGGGGGGAGCACCTGCCGGGCCAGGCGATCGAGCGAATCGAGCGCCTCACCCTGGGCGAACGGAGGGATCAGCGAAGCGGACAGCGTAAACGACGGCACCCGGTTGAAGTGGTTGATCTGCCTCGGGCCCACTCCCTCCTCGACTCTCGCCAGGGCGCCCAGTTGCACCAGCTGCTCGCCGCGTCCCCGCAGGTAGATCCCCGACATGTCGCTCGGCGTGGCCCGGTGAGTGGGATCGAGCTGTACCATCACGTAGTACAGCTTGTCGTTACGGGTGAAGGTGCTGACGCGGCGGCCGCCGAGGAAGGTCTGGAGCGCGGCCGCGACGTCGCGCACGGGAACCCCGAGGTCCTCCGCGCGGTCCCGGTCGAAGGTGACGCGCAACTCCGGCTTGTTGACGCGCAAGTCGGTGTCCACGTTCGTGAGACCCTTGATGGCGCGCGCCCGCGGCACGAGCGTGTCCATGGCCTGTGCGAGGCGCGCGAACTCCGGATGCTGCACCACGAACTGCACGGGCTGGCTGAACCCGAGCGCCCCGGGGCTGTAGGGGAACGCCTGGAGGCCGGCGATGCCGAAGAGCTGGGGGAACAGCATGCCAACGAGTTGCTGGACGCTGTTGTGGCGTTCGCTCCAATCTTTGAGGATGACGCCGACAAACGCACGGCTGACGCCCCCGGCGAATCCGCCGATGATCGTGAAGTACCCCTGGACATCGGGGGTCTTGCCGATGATCTGCTCGATCTGGCGCACGTAGCCGTCCGTGTAATCGAGCGATGAGCCCTCGGGCGCGGATGCGACCACCAGGAAGAACCCGCGGTCGTCGTCCGGAATGAGCTCCTGCTTCAGGTTGCGGTAGAGCACGAACGCCAGGGCCACCGTCACGACCGTCCCAGCCACCACGAGGCCCCGATGCCGCAGCGCGGTCTGGAGCAGCTTCGCGTAGCGATCGGCGATGGCATTGAAACCGCGCTCCAACATCTTGAAGACCGCCCCATGCTCGTGCGGCACCCGCAGCACTTTGGCGCACAGCATCGGCGTCAGAGTGAGGGCCACGAATCCCGAAATCACCACGGCCCCGGCGACCGCGATCCCGAACTCGCTCAAGAGGCGTCCCGTCGAGCCGCGCAGGAACCCGAGCGGCGTGAACACCGCCACCAGCGCGATCGTCGTCGCGATCACGGCGAAGCCGATCTCGTTGGTGCCGTTGACCGCGGCCTGCTCCGG
>WNFU01006144.1_pt1 | contig 23770 bp, 23 predicted proteins | sample 5400121 | NCBI WGS metagenome assembly WNFU01 (sample SAMN13153360, study PRJNA577476) | soil metagenome | isolation source: 100 cm soil or saprolite under grassland replicate 1 | place: USA:California | collected 2016-06-15
TGCTCCTCGCGCGTCGCGCGCTCGAACAGCCCCCGCAGCAGGCGTTGCTTCTCCTCCACCGAGCCCTTGCCGCCGGCCTGCGCGACCCGCTCGAAGACCGCGTCCACCTCGGAAAGCTCCAGCGTGCCGGACTCGACGGCGGCGTCGGGCAGGGCCGCGCGCACGGCCGCGTACCCGATGCCGAGCTTCGGCTGCCGCACGGCGCCGCACAGGAAGGCAACCGCGATCTCGAGCTCTTGCGGCGGCGCGCGGCGGAGCAGGGAGGCGAGCAGCGCGATCTTCTCCAGGCGCCGGCTGGTTTGGGCGACGCGCTGGGAGGTGTCCACGAGGTCGGAGAGGCGCATGGGAGAAAACTAGACGGCAAAGACGGCAAAGACGGCACGGAGCTCGTGCCGTCTCTGCCGTCTTTGCCGTCCCTGCCGCCCTTACGCGCTCTTGGCCTTCGGGCCCTCCTGCCGCAATTGCGCCACCGCGGCCCGGACCTTGTCGGTCAGGTCGCGCTCTTCCCGCAGCGCGGCGATCAGCGCCTCCGCCTGCTTGTTGTGGAACTCGAGCGACCCGGACTTCTCCACCACCTGATCCATGAGCGCCTTCTGGCCGTGCAGCGCCTCGAGGCTCGTCTGGATGTCCGCCAGCAGCCCCTCGACCCGGCCGAGCCGCTCCTCGGCCTGCGCGACCTGGCGCTGCTTGTGGTCCAGGCCGTTCGCGGCCTCGTGCGTCTGCGTCACGAGACTCAACACGTTCTCGAGCATGGTCCGCGTCTGGCCGACCTCCTCGCGCGCGGCCGCGATGGATCGCACGTCGTCCACCGTGCGCTCGGCCACCTCGAACAGGCGCTGCAGGTCGGCGTGGATGGCGTCCACGGTCACCTGTCGTTGCGCGACCTGCTCCAGCCCGCGCGCCACGCGTTGGCCAGCGGCGTCCCACTTCGCGAGCCGCTCCTCGAAGGCCGCCATGCCCTTCTGGGCGAAGCGCAGGCTCTCCGACCGGCTGTCGAGCTCGTCGAGCGTGGCCGCGAGGTCGGTCGTGCGAGCCCCGGCCGTCGCGAGCGCGCCGGTGAGGTGCGTGGTGCGCTCCTCGAGCTGTTGGGCGGCGGCTGCCGCCTGCTCCCGCAGCTGCGACGCCCGCTCCAGGTGCTCGGCGGCCTTGTCGAGGGCCGCCTGGCGCTGGTCCAGCTCCTGGCCGAGCGCCCGCGTGCGCTCCGCCAGTCCTTCGAGGTTCTGGGCGCGGGCTTCGAGCGACCCGACGGTGGCGTCCACGTCGGCCACGCGGCGCTCTGCACGCTCCGCCGCCGCGATGGTCGTCGGGACGAGCTTTTCGATCCGCTCCGCCTCCGCGGCGTGCTGCGCCAGCGCCTTGAACCGCTCGTCGGCGCCGTCCATCCGGTCGACCAGCCCGCGGCTCCGCTCGTCGAGTTGGGCGCCGAGGGCGGTCAGCTCGGAGAGCCGTCCGTTGAGGTCGTCCACGACCTGCCGGCGCGCCTCGATCTGCGCCATCGACTGGGATAGGCGGTCGGCCTCGGCACGGACCAGCTCGACCGTCGGCTTCATCTCTTCGACGGCGGCGAGCTCGCCGCGCAGCGCGTCCACCGACTCGGTCGCGCTCGCGAGCCACGCCTTCGTGCTCGCCTGGGTCTCGCGCGCGCGGCTCATCTCGCTCTCGGCGACCCGCACTTGCTCGATCGCGTCCTTGACCGCCTCATGCGTACCCTTGAGGTTCGCCACGTCCTGCAGCGCCGCCTCGACCGCCGGCTGCGCCTTCTCGAGCCGTGCCGCCCGCTGCGTCATCTCCTCGACCGTTTGCCCGAGCCGATCGGCGTTCGCCTGGACTGCGCCCACGCGCTCGGCCTGCGTCTGGAGCTGCCCGACGTTCTCGGTGATGCCCTCGAGCTGCGACACCAGGGCGTCGGTGCGCGAGCGCAGGTCGGCGATCGACTTGCCCGTCTCATCGAGCGAGCGGAACCGGACCTCCATGTCCGTCAGGCCGCCGCGCAGGTCGAGAATCCGCTGCGCCACGGCGTCGAGACCCTGGTTCTCGAGCTCGAAGCGCTTCACGCTCCGCTGCACTTCGTCGCGCAGCGTCGCCAGGCGGGTCCGCAGCTCCTGATCGGCCTGCTTGACTTCCTCGTGGTGGGCGCTGATCTGCTCGGAGCGTGCCAGCACCTCGCCGTGGGACGCGTTCAGGTCGGCGACCTTGGCCTCGAGGTCACTCAGCGCCTTGGCGCTCTCCTCGTGCTTGCGGATCTTGCCGTCGATTTCGCGGATGAGATCGTGCAGGCGCGCTGCCTGGCCGGTGGCGCGATCGACCACCTCGCGCTGCTGCTCGAGCGCGGACACCTTCTGCGTCACGTAGTCGGCGAGCGACTTGAGCGTCGTGAGCTGCCGCTTGGTCTGGGCGGCTTCGGCGGCGGCCTGGGTCAGCTGCTCGAGCGTCTGCCCGATCGCGGCCGCGCGGGACTCGGTCGCCGCGACGCCTCCGGTGATCTGCTGCTGCCGCTCTTCGAACGCGCCGAGCCGCGTGGCCACCGCTTCACTCCCCCGGCGCAGATCTTCCTGACGCTCGCGCGCCCGCTCGACGCTCTGGGTGAGCTCGCGCAGCTGCGCGGTCGCGCCGTCCGCGTCCATGCGCAGCGCCTTGAAGCCGCCGCCCATCTCGAGGAAGCCGGCCAGCTCGTGCTTCAGGGCCAGCGCCTGCTCGATGTTGCCGCGCAGCTCCTCCAGCTCAGTGCGCAGCCGTTTGGCCTCGTCGGAGGTGTGCGTGAGCTGAGTCTCCGTGCGCCGCTGCCCCTTGGAGACCGCCTCGGTCTGCTCGTCCAGTGTCGCCAGCACAGGGACCAGCCGCTCGAGCGCCTTCACGCGCCCCTGCAGCTCCGTCACCGTCTTCTGGGCTTCCGCCAGCGGCTGCGTCAGCTGGGAGAGGCCTTGGGCGGACTCGCGCGCCGCGTTCGTCAACGCCTCGAAGGCGACCCGCTCCCGCTGCATCTGCGCGAGAACGGAACGGAGCTCGGCGGGGAGCTGCTCCGTGGTGACTTCTTTGCCGAAGAGCTTCCAGGCGGCCATGGGCTGGTCCTCGCGAGAGAAGGGGGCTCCGCGCGGTGGGGGCAGGAGCCTGCTGCATAGGCTGGTCCCCGAGAGGCAAGCGGTGTGCCGCCGGACGACCGGCCCGCTACCTCAAGCGGGACCGCCGCTTACGAGTGAGGGCCGTCCGGTGAGCGGGCTGCGCCCTCTGGCCTCTCGCGTGACGGGTTGCAGAATGCCGCGCTGGCTCCGCAGCCGGCAGCCCATATTGACAAATAATATTGTCCAATGATAGCGTTGGGATGACCGTCACCGGGGTGCTCTCATGGACGCCGCAGCACCCGTCCACGTGATCCAAGACGCCGGCCGCGCCGCGACCGTGCTGCATCCGCTGCGGCTCCGGATCCTGGCCGAGCTCGCCGAGCCCGACTCGGCCACCGGGCTCGCGCGCCGGCTCGGCCTGCCCCGCCAGCAGCTCAACTACCACCTGCGCCAGCTCGAAGCCGAGGGGTTCGTCACGGCGACGGGCGAGCGCCAGAAGCGCGGCTGCACCGAGCGCCTGGTTCGTGCCGTCGCTCGCTCGTATCTCATCAGTCCCGCCACCCTCGGCGCCCTCGCGACCGATCCGGCGGCGGTGCGCGACCGCGTCTCGAGCGCATACCTCCTCGCCGTCGCCGCTCAGGTGATCCGGGAGGTCGCCGCCCTGCGAGACCGGGCCGATCGCGCCGGCAAGCGTCTGCCCACGCTCACGCTGCAGACCGATGTGCGCTTCGCCACGCAAGCGGCGCAGCACGCGTTCGCAGAGGAGCTGTCGCAGGCCGTCGCCCAACTGGCGGCCAAGTACCACGCGGCGGCGGCGCCAGGCGGCCGCCGTTTCCGCGTCGTCGCCGGCGCCTATCCCGCCCCTGCCAAGGAGGGCTCATGAGCACACGCCAGGTCGAGCGCGAGATCACCATCGACGCCCCGGTCGCGGTGGTCTGGAAGGCGCTCACGGACGCCGCCGAGTTGGTGCGCTGGTTCCCGCTCGAGGCGCGGGTCACGCCGGGGGCCGGGGGGGCGGGGGGCGCGATCTGGATGCGGTGGGACGGCGTGTACGACGCCGAGTCGCGCATCGAGATCTGGGAGCCGGAGCGGCACCTGCGCATCGGGTTCCCGAACGAGCGGGCGTTCCACCTCGCCACCGACTATTACCTGGAAAGGAAGGGAGGCGGCACCGTGCTTCGCGTCGTCACCTCGGGCTTCGGCGCGGGCGACGACTGGGACGCGCAGTACGGCGGCGTGAGTCGCGGCTGGGACTTCGAGCTGCTTGCGCTCCGCCATTACCTCGAGCGCCATCGCGGGCGGGATCGCGCGGTCGCGTGGGTGCGCGCCGCCTACCGATGCAGCCGTCAGGAGGCGTGGGCGCGTCTGACGGGACCGCGCGGCTGGTTCGGGCAAGGCGGTATCTCGAGCCTGGTCGAGGGGGCCTCCTACGCCACGCGGACCGCCACGGGCCACACACTCACGGGCGCCGTCCAGCTCTGGCGGCCGCCGCTGCAGTTCTCGGGGACGGTCGATGGCTGGAACGACGCCCTGTTCCGCCTCGAGCTGTCCGGCAAGGATGGCGCCGGCGAGGCGTGGCTCTGGCTGGCGACGTACGGGGTGCCGACGGCGCAGGTCCGCGCGATTCAGGACGCCTGGCAGGAGTCCGCGGGCGGCGTATTTGCGAGGTGACATCGCCACATGGAGAGGCAGGTGGTGTCGCGCACGCGCGACGGAGCATTAACGCCGCAGGGGTGTCGCAAGCCCACCCGCCCGTGCCGCAAAATCGCCCTACCGCCGGGGAGCGTGCGCGTGCAGCATTCGACTGAGGCCGCATCGCATGCGCCGCGACGCTCCCACGTTCCAGTGGGCCAGGCAGAAGGGTGATGACAACCACGGACTGCGCCGCGGGGCGTGGTATCGCATCCTGGCGCTGACGCCGAGCGAGGCGGTGCTCGACGTCAATCGCCGCCGGCGAGCGTTGCCTCTGGCATCCCTCCAGGTCGTGGAGCGAGCACCCCAGGCATGGACCGTCGTGCCGCTGCCGCGCGACGCGAAAGGCCTCGCGGCGAAGTGGAAGGATCGCTACGTCGTGTGCCCGAGTTGCCGCAACCGGGCTCCGGTGCGGGGCGCCCCACAAAGCAAGCGGTGCCCGCGGTGCCACGGAGCGTTTCGCGTCGCCTGGGAGGAATGGTTCATCGGGACCGGCTGACGCTCCGTCACCGGCGGCCGACGCGGAGCGCGAGAGTCCAGCGCACCGGACGAACCGTCTCCGCGGCGCCCCACGCGCGGCCGAGGGCGCGCCGGAACGTCTCGAGCGGGGTGCGACCGTGCGCCCGCTCGATGGCGCGCACCGCCGACCACGTTTTCACGTATCCCACGACGTCGGCGAGCGCCCACGCCGCCCGCATCTCGAGCGGCGGCGGCGCGATGTCGTCGAACGGGAAGGGCAGCGAGCGGTAGGCGTCCTCGACGTGCCGTCGCTCGGGCGGCCAGTAGGGCCCCAGCACCTCCGTATAGAAGCGCCGCACGACCGGATCGATCTCACCATCGACGCTCAAGAGCCCGTACGTGATCAGGGCGACGATCGCGCCCGGTCGCGCCACCCGGCGCACCTCGGCGTAGTAGGCGGGTAGGTCGAACCAGTGCGCCGCCTGCGCCGCGACCGCGAGGTCGGCAGCGGCGTCCGGCAGCCCGCTCGCTTCCGCCGGTGCGCGGGCGTACGCGATGCGTGGATGGGGCGGGGCGTGCGCGATTTGCTCGGCGCTCGCGTCCGTGCCGATCACGCGCGCGAAACGGCCCGGCGCGGCGAGCAGCACCGACAGCTGCCCGGAGCCGCAGCCCGCGTCCCACGCCAGCTCCCGGCGCGGAGCCGCCGTCGCCAGAAAGTCGCCGAGCGCGTCCGGGTAGGTCGGCCGGTGGGCGGCGTAGCCCGCGGCGCCGGCGGAGTAGTGATCCTTGAAGGCGGGCATGGGCGGCAGAGGCGGCAAGGACGGCAAGGGCGGCAGGGCTAGCGGCGACGATACCGTGCTGTCTTTGCCGTCTCTGCCGCCCTTGCCGCCCCCTACGGCAGCGTGACGTACTGTCCCAGGAAATCGCGCGCCGACTGCGTGTCCGTCCGGTAGTCCCAGGACGTCGCGCGGCAGGGATAGTCGCCGGTGGTCACGGTGGCGAGGATCATGGTCAGGTTGCTGCTCAGGAACTTCGGCCCGCCCGAGTCGCCGTAGCAGTCACCGCCCAGGTCGGTCGCGTTGCTGTTCATCAGGAGTCCCAACCAGAAGGGCTGTAGCGCCATGAACTCCGACTGCGAGACCTTCCGGATCCCGTCGTACGGGAAGCCCGGCGGACCGATGAGGGTCGACGACGTCCCGTACCCGACGTTCACGAAGACCTGGTCCACCAGGCCGCCCTGAGCCGCCAACTGGTCGAGGTATCCCGCGGGCGGCAGCTGCAGCGGCGTCAAGCCCTTCGTCGATCCCTTGGGCAGAACGATGAGCGCGAGGTCGTGCAGGTTCGCTTCATCGTGCCCGTACAGCGGGTCGTAGGTGTAGCTCTTCGCCGTGATGTAGCTGAACGAGCGGGCGTACAGGTCCGGCGAGAACGAAACGTAGAACTGCGAGCCGGGGGGCGTGAAGGAACTGATCACGCAATGCGCTGCCGTGAGGAACACCGTCGGCGCGATGAGGCTTCCGGTGCACCACTCGTCGTCCCCGTTGATGATCCCGTCCCGGTTGTAATCGAAGAGCAGCGCGCCGACGCTCGGGAAATCGCTCCCCGTCGGCACGCCGTTGATGATGAAGCTGGGACGGTCCGGCGCGGGGGCCGCTGGGGACGGGGATGGGTCGGCGCACGCCGCCAGGACGAGCGACAGGATGGCGAGCGGGGCCAGGGGCGCTGCGAGACGCATGGGTTTGCCTCCGGTGTGGGGTGGCCGGGGGCCGAACATGGCTCCAACCCTAGACGCCGGCAAGGGGTCTCGCTCCATGTCGCCCGCATCACTACAGCGAAGCGGGCCCCCTAGGCGGGCGTCGTTGCTCCTGCCGTCGGGGCGACGACCTTCAGGAAGGCCTCGAAGACCCGGTCGGACCACCATCCGCGGCACTGGGTGATCTGCGCGAGCGCTTGGTCCGGCGCGAGCGCCGGTTGATAGGCCCGCGTGGTGGTCAGCGCGTCGTACACGTCGAGGATCCCGACGATCTGCGCGGCGAGCGGGATCTCGTCCCCTTTGAGCCGGTCGGGGTAGCCGCTGCCGTCGTACTTCTCGTGGTGCCAGCGGATGATCGACTTCAGGTCCCACGGAAACTCGACGTCCCCCAGCAGCTCGACCCCGAAGATCGGGTGCATCTGCACCACCTCGCGCTCCTCGCGGGTGAGCGGGCCGGGCTTGTTGAGGATCTCGTGGGGAACCTGCACCTTGCCCACGTCGTGGAGATAGGCGCCGAGCAGGATGGTGGTTTCCTCCTGCTCCTCGAGCCCCAGCATCCGCGCCACGGCCACCGCGTTGCGCGCCACGCGCTCGCAGTGGCCGAAGGTGTAGCTGTCGCTCGATTCGATGGACTGACCCCACGAGCGCACCACCGCGAGATACGTGGCCTCGAGCTCCGCCACCTTCCCGCCCACGTGCACCAGGTCCACCCGGGCGTCCAGCCGCCGGAACAGCCGGTACGCGGCGTTGAGCAGGCGCAGGGCCTCCTGGTTCCGACCCATCGCCTGATACAGAAGGGCCAGCTCGCGGCGGGCCTCGGCCTCGTTCAGCACCGAGCCCGCGGCGACCGCCAGCTCGATCGCCGAGCGTAGCCGCGACTCGGCGAGCGCCAGGCGGCCCGTCTCGCGGTACACCATTCCGATCACCCGGTATGCGCCGGCCTTGGGCCCGCGCGCGCCCAGCTGATCGAACAGGGCGAGCGCGTCCTCGCCGTTCTGCTTCGCGTTCTCGAACCGCTGGCGCGCCACGTCCACCTCCGCCTCGTTGACCAGGCACAGGCCCAGCAGGTACGCGTCGCCGGCGCGCTCGGCGATGGCGCGGCTCTCCCCGAAGTAGCGCTCCGCCTCGTCGAACACTCCCAGGTCCGCGCTCACCATGCCGAGGTTGTGAAAGGCGATGGCGCAGCCGTGCTGGTCCCCGGAGTCGCGGTACGCCTCGAGCGAGCGTCCGTACCGCAGGAGGGCTTCATCCAGCTCACCCTGGATGTTCGCGAGGATCCCCAGGTTCTGCTCCACCCGCGCGCGCAACTCGCGGCTCGACCCGCCGAGCTCGAGCGTCTGGAGGAACATGGCGCGGGCATCCTCCAGCGAGCCGCCCGCCAGATGGAGGCCCCCCAGGGTGTTCAGCGCTTCGGCCGCGAGCAGGTCGTTCCCGATCTGCCGCGCCACCTCGTAGCTCCGGCGGCAGAGCTCGCGGGCCTGCGCGGACTCGTCCCGGTGGTGCCGCACGATCGCGAGGCGCCGGAGGGCTTCGGCCAGCACCGTGTGCTCGCCGCCTCGCTCCGCCGTCGCGATCGTCGATTCGTAGCACGCGATCGCTTCCGGGATGCACCCCGCGCGCTCCCGCCCGCGCGCCTCGTGGAGCAGGTCCGCGGCGCGGTGCGGGGACGCCGCGGTGTGCTTCGGGGACGCGCCGGGTAGGACCGGCGTGATCAGCGGCGTCTCACCAGGCGATCGCATAGTCGGAGAAGTGCTTCACCCAGCCCCTCACCGTCTGGGACCCGAGATCATCCAGGGACGGCAGGTACTCGAGGATCTGCAGCAGGTCGGTCGTGTAGGCGATCTTCTTCGGCAGCGTGGACCCGAGCAGGTCGCAGTTCGCGTAGCTCATGATGAGCGCCGCTGGCTGCTGGAAGGTGAGCCCCTCCGGCTGGAAATTCACTCGGTTCACCGTGTCCGACGGCGCCACCGCGGTGATGGTCACCGCCGAATCGAGCGAGCCGGGCGGGACCACAAGCGTATGCGGACCGACTTGGAGGAAGCCGCCCTCAGGTCCTATCGTCGCGCTGTTGGAAGCGTACGGGAGCGGGGAGCACCAGAGCAGGCCGGTGGGCAGTGGCGGCGGCACCAAGTCGCCGATCAGGTCAGCCCGGGGCGCGGCCGCCTGAGCGCTGACGCCGACCGGCGAGGGATCTGCGCAGCTCAGCACGACCAGGATGGCACCGCCGAGCAGCGCCGAGAGCGAGAAACGGGTCGCGTTCATGAGCTGGTTCTCCTCAGGTCGGCCACGACCCCGGGGGGTGTGTTGCGCGGCGCCGCCCCCCAGTCGGGACCCGATGTCCTGCTGGTGTCGAAGCGCCGCACCCAGGGATGGTCGGGCTCCGGTTTACCGGTTCGCACGGCCGCCGCCGCCCGCGTCAACAATTCGACGGGATCGATCGGCGAGTACTTGAAGTTGGCGACGGCATCGTAGCCGGCCCGCAGGCTCGGGGGGGCACCGGGCGGGCGCTCCCCGATCACGTCGCGCAAGGAATCGGCGACGCGCTGCGCCAGCTTCAGCGCCCCGGGGCTGTCGGTGGCCGGGGCGAGCACGGCGAATTCGCTCGGGCCCAGCGCCCCGACCACGTCGGACACCCGGGCCGCGCGCGCGACGAGGCTTCCCGCCTGGGGGTCCGCCGCGTCGGGTTCCAGTTCGAACACGACGCAGGAGAACGCTCCGTGCGTCCGGGCCAGCAGAGCGCCGAGCTCGCGCGCGCGGCGCGCGAGGACCGGCCGGCTGTGCAGCCCGATCGTCGGATCGACCTGGCCGTCGGCCAGCGCGACATCGATGTTGCGCTTCGCCTGCACGTAGGCCTGGAGCTTGAGGGAAAGCTCCTCAGGGTCGCCCGGCTGGAGGAGAAAGTCCCACGCGCCGGCGCGCAGCGCGGCCACGCGCTGCTCTGGAGTGGGCTTGTCGGGTGACAGGATGAGGATCGGCACGTTGTGGCCGATGCGCAAATCGCCGTGCAGCATCCGGCACGCGTCGACCGCGGACATGTCGGGCAGACCGGCCTCGAGGATGATCGTATCCGGTCGGAGGTCGCGCGCCCACGCAACGGCGAGGGTGCCCGTGCGCACCTGGACTACCGCGCACCAGCTGCCCTCCAATACGCTTGCGAGCGACTGCTCGCGAACTGCTGCGATCAGGACGACCGGGGGTGTGCTGGTGGCGGTGGCCATACAGTCTGCACAACCTTGGGGCAACAAGCGGACCAGCAGACCGGCGGACCACAGTTGCTCCGGGTAATCGGTTATCGCGCTGGATGTTGTGAGAAGTCAGCCGGTCCGCGCTGTCCTCAGATGGTGTTGCGGCGGCGCAACCACTGGCGGCGAGCGAGGAGAGGGTTCTGTCGCGGTCTCGCTGCAAAGCTGTGCGTCGCCTCCGATCGCCAGTAGAGGAACGCGCCGACGCCGACGATGAGCCGGCCCAGGTCGGAGTGGGACATCGGTTCCTCGCTAGAGCTTGTCGGAACAGCTACAAGCGTAGTCGCTCACCGCGTCGGTGGAGTGGACTGGGAGCTTGTCGGCCACCCACTCAGCCCATCCCGCGTTCGCCTCTCGAGCGAACAATCCGTGCTCTACCAACTGTAGAGCCAGCCGGGCCGAGAGGTGTCAGGTGTGGCTCCAGCAGTACGTGACGTACTGACGTTCGGACGGGAGCACCTTCAGCGCGTCACCGGCCTGTTCGAGCGGCACGCTGAGGGCGCCCGGGATGTGACCGGCGAGAAACGCGTCGCGCGGGCGGGCGTCGAGGACGACGAACGCTCCCTTTCCCTCCTGTACCTTCTTCTTGACGGCGTTGATCTCCACTTCGCTGAAGACCTTGGCCTCGTAGTAGGCCTTGAGGCGTGCCAACTGATCGGGCGACGGCTTCATGGTGCTCACCCCCTCGCTACTTGACCGTGAACCGCACCGTATCGACGACCAGCGGTTTCAGCGGGACGTGCCGCCAGTCCGCCACGACGGCGATCACGCGATGCGGGCCGGGCTTGAGGGAGTCCAGCACGAACTCGGTCTGCCCCCGGCCCAGGTGCAGGATCCCGGTGACGCCGCGCGGTATCGTGTCGTCGACGGGCGTCAGGTCGTGATCCACGAACAGGTGGTGGTGTCCCGTCCCGGCCCGCTCGTCGGTCGCGGGGACGATCTCCACCCCGGTCGCCTGGAGCGTGATCTTCACGGGCCCGCTCACTGTGGCGCCGTTCCGAGGCGCGGTGATTTTCACCTTTGCGCGCCCGGCCTGCGCCGGCGCGGGCAGGGGTAGGAACGCCGTGCCGCCGAGCGCCAGGGCGAGGGTGGGAATCCAGGCTTTCATGGTGCGCCTCATTAGTGAGTGCTGGGTTCGCGTGGCTCCGTAATTAGACCCCGGCGGTGCGGCGCGCACAAGCCGGGTCGGTGTCCCGGAGGACGGCCTCGGCCGTCTCGATCGCTTCGTGCGTGCCAGCGAGTGCCAACACGTCCCCGGCGCGGAGCAGCTCCTCCGCCGTCGGCACGATCACGCCACCCTCGGCCCGCGTGACGGCCAGCACGGTGGCGCCCGTGCGCCCCCGCAGGTTCAACTGCGCCAGCGTCTTCCCGACGGCGGCGCAGCCCGGGTCGAGCGCCACGGCGGCGAGCGCTCCCAGGCCCGGCAGCAGCTGGTGGACACGCTCCAGGGTGTCGCCTTCCGCCGGCGTGGCGCGCCGACGCGTTTGCGCGGCGAGCGCCTCGAGCACGACCTGCGCGCCGGCGCGGACGTGCCCCTGGAGGTTCGCCGCGCTGCGCCAAAACGCCACGCCGAGCGCCGCCACCGCGGCGGCGAGCACCGCGGCCAACGGCACCCCGGGAAGAAACGGCTGGCTGAGGGCGAGCAGCGGCGTGCCGACGAGGAGCACGCCGGCGAGCTGGAGCGTGACCACCAGCATGCGGCGCGGCGCGGCCCCGAAATCGACTCGGCGGTGCTTCTCCGCGGGGAGCGCCAGGCGGGCCAGGGTGAGGCCCAGTTTCTGGCTGACGCGAACCACGCCGATCCAGAACGGCGCGGACAGGGCGAGGGCGCCGCCGACGACCAGCCACCGCGCCAGGATCGGCGACATCCCCACTTTGTTCTGCGCGAAGGCGACCAGCGCCCGCATGGCGGCCGCCGTCCCCACGACGATCGCGGCGATGAGTCCGGCATCGAGCACCAGTAGGCGGAGCAGGCGGCGGATGCCGGCCGTGGCGGTGTCGGGACGCGGCGCCGACCGCAGCCCCTCGAGCCAGCTCCCGTAGAGCGCCGCGAACGTCTGGAGCGGCTTCGGAAGCGTGCGATCCATCCAGCTCGCGACCGGCCCGGAGGCCCGGATCAGCCACGGGGTGAACAGCGTCGTCAACGCCGAGACCGCGACCGCGACCGGGTAGAGGAACGCGCCGGTGGCGTGCAGGGAAAGCCCCAGCCCGGCGATGATGAAGGAGAACTCGCCGATCTGCGCGAGGCTCAGCCCGGCCTGGACCGCGGTGCGCATGCCGCTGCCGGTCAGGAAGGCGCCCAGCGAGACGCCCACGACCTTGCCGAGCACCACTGCCCCGGTCAGCACGACGACGGCCGGCCAGTGGCGCACGATCAGCGCCGGGTCGAACAGCATGCCGACCGACACGAAGAACACGGCCGCGAACATGTCCCGGACCGGCTCGACGAGGCGCTCCACCTGCTTCTCCTCGCCGGACTCCGCCACCAGCGACCCGGCGATGAAGGCCCCAAGGGCGACGGAATACCCGAAGGCCTGCGCCAGGAGCGCGATGGTGAAGCAGATCCCGACGCTGGCGACGAGCGTCGTCTCGCGGCGGTTCAGGCGGCTGATGGCGCGCATCGCCCGCGGCACCAGCAGCAGGCCGACCGCGAGCAGGCCAACGAGGAACGCCGCGAGCCGGGCGAGCGTCGTCGCCAGCGGCCCGGCGGCGAGGCCGCTCCCGGATGCGACGCCCGTCAGGATGGCCATCAGCACGACGGCGATCAGGTCTTCGACGATCAGGATGCCGACCACGAGCTCGCGCAACCTGCCCGTGATCCCCTGCTCGTCGAAGGCCTTCGCGATGATCGTGGTGCTCGAGATCGCGATGACGGCGCCCGCGAACAGGCTCTCGAGGCTGGTCCAGCCGAACAAGCGGCCGATCATGAACCCCAGCCATACCATGAGGCTGGACTGGAGCAGGGCGGTGAGGCCCGCCGTGGGCCCGACCGCCGCGAGCTTGCGGGGCCCGAACTCGAGTCCCAACGAGAACATCAGGAGAATCACGCCGAGCTCGGAGAGCGTCTGCACGACGCCCATGTCGGCGACGAGCGGAATCGGTACGTGGGGTCCGACGATCAGCCCGGCGATGATGTAGCCGAGCACCACCGGCTGACGCAGTCGCTGGAACAACACCGTCGTGACCGCCGCCACGGCGAGGACGACGGTGAGAGACCTGAGGAACTCGTGCGCGGCGGGCACGGCGGCGCTACGGCGCCGCGGCGGGGAAGGGGGCCGCCAGGTCGAGCCCGAGGAGACCGAGCGGATCGACGGTGACGCTCCCGTAGGCGGCGAGCCAGTGAAGATGCGGCCCGGTGACCCGCCCCGAGGCGCCCACGCGGCCGATGAGCTGGTCGCGGGCGACCGTGTCTCCGGGGACGACGAGGGCGCGGCTCAAGTGGAGGTAGGCGGTGACGAGTCCCGCGCCGTGGTCGAGGAAGACGGTCGTCCCGCTGAAATACAGATCGCCCACGAAGGTCACGACGCCGCGGTTCGTCGCGCGCACCGGCGCGCCCCGGCGGCCGGCGAAATCCACGCCGAGATGCCGGCTGTGCACGATGCCGTTGAACACCCGCGCCACGCCGAAGCGGTCGATCACCGCGTCGGCGCGCGGGCGTGCGAACGGCTGGTGCCACAGCCGCGGCGCATCGTGCGCGCGCCGCTTGAGGTCGGCCACCAGCTCGTGCTCGGCCTGGATGCGTGGGGCGAGCGATTCCGGCGGCTGGACGAATCGCGGCGCCACGCGCAGGCGCTCGCGCGGCGCCCGGCGCCGCCCGACGGGGAGCGACGCGGTGATCGTATCGCTGGCGCCGGCGGCGCGCTCAATCACGACGCGGGCCACCACGCTGTCCCGCGCGCCGAGCGGCACGGCGCCGACGGCGCGGAACCAGCCGGCGATCGGCTCGAAGTGGAGCGGCTCCCCAGCGAGCTCGCCGTGCACCGCCACGACGCTGTCGCCGGCGGGCGCGCGCACGCCGAGCAGGAGGAGGGATCCCTGGAGCGGTGTGTGGGGGCGCCAGGCGACTCGCGGGTCGGGCGGGGCCGTCTGTTGCGCGGCCGTCGCGCGAGGCGCGCCGCCGCACACCGCGAGCACGAGGAGGCATCGGGGGATCGTCCGCATGCGCCTAGCATACCCCCTTGATGCCGAAAGGGCGAAACCACGATCGTTCGTTCTCGAATCGCTTCCGTGGTGGATCGACATGGTGTTCGCCCATTCCCCGCGCGACGGCGCGCGCGCACGCTGCTACGCGTGGCGCTTGGCGCGGCGACCCCCGAGCAGCGGGACCGGCTTTCGGGCCAGTGCCCTGCCTGAACTCTTGCATCCCGCGACCGGACGCTGCATCCTGGGGGCCTCCCGCAACGGTGGGCTTCACCGCTGACTGATGCGCGGCATGGAGCGGCTCGTCACGGTCGTGCAGGAGCTGTCCCTGGCCCGCGACCTGCCGGCCGTCATGGCGATCGTGCGGCACGCCGCGCGCGAGCTGACGGGGGCGGACGGCGCGACGTTCATTCTGCGCGACGGCGACCGGTGCTACTACGCCGACGAGGACGCGATCGCCCCCCTGTGGAAGGGGCGGCGGTTCCCGATGACCGCCTGCATCAGCGGCTGGGCGATGCTCAACCGCCAGCAGGCGGTCATCGAGGACATCTACGCGGACCCCCGCATCCCCGCGGAGGCCTATCGGCCCACGTTCGTGAAGAGTCTCGCGATGGTGCCGATCCGCACGCTCGATCCCATCGGCGCGATCGGCAGCTACTGGGCCGAGCAGCGCATGCCAGCCCCCGAGGAAGTGAAGCTGCTCCAGGCCCTCGCCGACACGACCGCCGCCGCGATGGAGAACGTCCAGGTGTACGCCGAGCTGGAACAGCGGGTGCGCGACCGCGCGGCCGAGCTGGAGGCGGCGAACCGGGAGCTCGAGTCGTTCTCGTACGCCGTCTCCCACGACCTCCGCGCGCCGGTGCGGCACATCGACGGCTTCACGCGGGCGTTGCTCGAGGACTCGGGGGCCGCGCTGGATGCGACGGGCCGCGAGCACGTCGCCCGGATCGAGAAGGCCACGCGGCGCATGGGGCAGCTCATCGAAGATCTGCTCACGCTGTCGCGCACGACGCTGCTGCCCGTGAACCGGACGAGCGTCGACCTGGCCGCGCCGGCCCGCGAGGTCGTCGCGGAGCTTCAGGCCGCCGAGCCGGCGCGCGCGGTGGAGGTCGTCATCCCCTCACGGCTCCCGGCGCGCGGGGACGCGCGTCTGCTGCGCGTGGTGTTCGAGAATCTGCTTCGCAACGCCTGGAAGTTCACCGCAAAGCATCCGCGGGCCCGGATCGAGGTGGGCGCCGCGACCACGCCCGCGGGCGAGACGGCGTACTTCGTGCGGGACGACGGGGCAGGGTTCGACATGGCCCACGCCGGAAAGCTGTTCGGCGTCTTCCAGCGCCTCCACGCGGACACCGAGTTTCCCGGCACGGGGGTGGGGCTCGCGACCGCCCGGCGCGTCGTGCAGAAGCACGGCGGGCGGATCTGGGCGGAGGCCGCCGTGGACCGCGGGGCGACCTTCTTCTTTACGCTCGGATAAGCGGTTTCTCCGTCGCGTGCAGGTTGCAAAAGCGCGTGCGAGACGCGGCACCGTGCCACTGGGCTGTGTCGCGGCGGTGCCCACAGGTGGGTGGCATGGCCCGTGCGAACCTCCCGTAGCAAGGGAGGGTGGGTCATGAGAGTCGCTGCAGGCCTCTTCACCATCGCGGCGGTATCGGCGCAAACACTCCTCGCCCAAGGCGGCGAGAAGGTCAACCGCGCGATCGGTGGGGCTTCGCCGGCGCCTCGCGAATCGGCCCACCTGCAACCGGCCCGCGGCATTCTCCGCAACCTGGTTGGAACGTGGCGGTACGAGATCTGGTTTGCGGGGAATTTCGACGGTGCACCGGACGCGTCGGGAACGCGGGTCGTGAAAGCGCTGTTCGACGACCTGCGCGTGGAATGGACCGAGCAACTGGATCACTCCGAGATGCAGGGTCAGGGCATCATCGGGTTCGACCCCGGCAGCGGCCGGTTTTTCAGCGCGTCGGTGTATAGCGCCGGGTCCGCGCCGGAATTCACGACGGGGATCGTGGACGACGCCGAGCCGCGGATCACGTTCACCCCGATCTCGCTGTCACCCGACGCCAGCCCCGGCCAGCAGCTCATGCAGTCTTCCGCCTTGAACGTGCTGGACCAGAACCACTTTACGTGGGTGGCGCTGAATCGCACGTGGCGCGCCGTCTTCACGCGCCAGCAATAGGTTTCACTTGCGGCAGAAGCCCGAAGGTGAATCTTGTTGTAGTCCTTCAGGAAACCACCCGTGAGCGTCTGGGAAAAGAACGTCGCACGCCCGCTGCGCGCCCTGCACCTCGCCAGCATCAGGAACCAGATCCTGGTGTTCGCGGCGCTGGCGACGCTGATCCCCACGCTCGTGACGACACTGGTGTCGTACCGGCAGACCCAGCGGTTGCTCACCGACCAGATCGCCCATGAGGTGCGCGACGCGAGCTCCGCGACGGCGCGGGAGCTGGCCGTGTGGCTCGCCACGCGGCTGGACGATCTGCGGGGAGCGGCGAGCTCCTACGTGATACCGGAGAACCTGGCCCGGATCCAGGGTCGGGAGGCGGGCCAAGCGCTCGGCCGGCTGCGCGACTATCTCAGCTCGGCCCGCGACCGCTTCCCGGACTACGAAGCGCTGCTGGTCATCGACGAGCGCGGGCGTGTGCTGACGAGCAGCAGCGGCCGCCCGGGTGGCGTGCAGCTTCCCCTGGACCGGCTGAGCGGCCTCCGGACGGGCGACGCGGTCGTCGGCGACGCATACTGGGACGCGGGGCTCGCGAAAGCCGCCATCACCCTCGCCGTCCCGATCCGCCAGGCGGACGGGCGGTTTCTCGGCGCGCTCGCCGCCAAGGTCAACCTCCGCTCGGTGACCGACCTGCTGCAGCGGCTCTCCCCGGGCGACGCGGGCGACGTCTACCTGATGACCGATCAGGGGAAGCTGGTCGTCAGGTCCCGGGTCAGCTCGGCGGAGCTCATGCGGACGAAGCTCCCGACGACGATGACGCAGGCGCTGTTGGACGAGGAAGGCTCGACCGTGGCGTACAGACGCGCAGACGGGCGGGAAGTGGTCGGAGCCCCGCGGCGCGTGCCCCAGCTCCGCTGGGTGGCGGTCGCCGAGCTGCCGCGGGCGGAGGCGTTCCGCCAGGTTGGCCGGCTGCGGAACGTCACCGCGTCGATGATCGCCGCGCTGCTGGTCGGAGTGGGACTGATGGCGTACGTGCTGGGACTGCTCATCGTGCGCCCGCTCGAGCGCCTCACCGGGGCCGCGGCCAAGGTGGCTGCCGGCGATCTCTCGGTCGATCTCCCCGCGGGTGGGTCCGGCGAGGTGGGCTACTTGACGCAGGTGTTCAACCGGCTGGTCGCGCGCCTGCGCGAGCGGGAAAGTCAGGCGGAGCTGGAGCGGCTCTCCGTCACCGACGCGCTCACCGGCTTGTACAACCGGCGGCACCTGATGGGGACGCTCGCCAGCGAGGCGCAGCGGTCGCGGCGGCTCAGGCGCCCGTTTTCGGTGCTGTTGGCGGACGTCGACCACTTCAAGCAATACAACGACACGCAGGGCCACCCCGCCGGCGACGCGGCGCTCGTGAAGGTCGCGGAGATCTTACGCAAAACGACGCGCGCAGTGGACTGCGTGGCGCGCTACGGCGGGGAGGAGTTTCTCATCGTGCTGCTCGAGACGACGGTCGCCACGGCCGTCATGGTGGCCGAGCGCATCCGCGCCGGCGTCGCGGCGGAGCCGTTCGGCGGCGGGCGGATGACGGTGAGCATCGGCGTCGCCGAGTGTCCGGCGCACGGCGACACGCCAGAGTCCCTCATCGAGAGCGTCGACGCCGCGCTGTATGAGGCGAAAGGCGCGGGTCGCGACCGCGTGGTGGCCGTCGGCGGGAAGCAGGAGCCGGAGAAAGAAAGGAGACGGCGAAAGGGCGAAGTGTGACCGGCGGCGCGACGAAGACTATGGTGCGTCCCGATCGGCTGTGAGGCTCACGCGTCTGCCGTCCGCGAAGATGACGTCGCTGGGTTGCCAGACCACCCTCAACTTGCTCAGTGGCGTGTTTCGCAGCCGCTGATGCTCGGTCCTGAACGGGTTGTACTTGATGATCCGTCCCGGCTCTCGCCACGTCTGCCCCGGGCCAAGCGGCGCGTCGACCTTGAGATACGCGCTATAAATCGTGTCTCCGAAGGCGTCGAGGAACGCCACGTCGCCCTGGAAGGCGCGGATGGCCTTCGTGCCCTTGTTGCGGTACGCGAAGGTTAGCGAGATGTAGTCTTCGTAGCGCTCTGCGTCTGGGTCCTTCGGCAGGTAGCCCTTGTTGACCACCGTTACCGTGAGCAGGGAATCGAGTTGCCGCTTGACCTCCTCCCCACGTGCTCGGGCTGCCGCCGTCGCTTGTGCGGCCGCACTCTCCTTCCGCGCGTGCTCGGCGCGGCCCCACTCCAGAATCTCTGCCAGCGTCATCGTGTCGCGAGGGAGTTTCGCGGCGAACCCGGTCTCCGCGACGATCTCCAGCAGCGCGCGGGCGTCGGCGAGTGGCAGCCGTACACTGTCACCCGCCCTGAGGGCGGAGTCGAGGCCGGCCACGGGTATGCGCGCGGCGAGGAACCGGTTTTCCCTCGCGCGGGATCGACACCCCACAAGCGCTCCGTTCAGCAGGCTCGCGCATGCGATGGTCGTTGTCCAGCGGGATGCGCGCATGCTCCGCATACCCTCGAGGACAGAGGCAGGTCCCGCTCGAGGTCCGGGGCGCGGCGCGCCTCTTAGGGCCGCGCCGGCGCGACGTCCACCCGGATGGCGCGCCACTTCCCCTGGCGGAACCGGAGCACGCTCAGGGCACAGCGCGTCGCGTGCCCGAGCAGGATCGCCGTCCAGATGTCCGCAGGATGCAGGCCCCGTGTCGCCTGGAGCCCAGCGCAGAGGCCGAGCGGCACGGCGATCTGGGACACGATAGAGATGTAGAGTGGAGAGCGCGTGTCGCCGGTCCCCTGGAGCCCGCCCGTGTAGGTGAGCGCTACGGTGACGAAGAGCCCCGAGATGCTGAGGAAGGCGAGGAGCTGCCTGCCCAGGCCGACGACGACCGGGTCGTCCATCCCGAACAGCGCGAGCAGCGGGCCCGGGATCGTGACGAACAGCACGCCGACGACCGCCGCGACGCCCAGGCCGATCCCGGCGGCGACGTGCACGCCGCGCATCGAGCGCTCGGGGCGGCCCGCGCCCAGGTTCTGGCCCGCGACCGCCGCGGCCGCTCCCATCAACCCCACCGACGTCCACGTGACGAGCGAGAACAGCTCGCCGTACCCCACGGCGTAGGCGGCTTGCGCCTCGCCGCTCTGCTCGAGCGAGCCGATGAAGCGCAGCAGCAGCACCCCCGCGACGTTCATCGCGATCCCCTGCACGCCGGTCGGGAGCCCGAAGCGGAACAGCGACCGGATGATCGCCCAGTCGGGCCGCCAGTCCATCCCGCGGTGCCACGTCACCACCAGCCGCCCGGAGCGCAGCAGGTACACGGCGATCCCGCTCACCGCGGCGCCGGCGAGCACGGTGCCGAGGGCGGCGCCGGCCGTGCCGAGGCGGGGGATGGGCCCGAGGCCGCGGATCAGGATCACGTTGAGCACGACGTTGAGGGCGGTCAGCAGGACGCCGAGGCGCAGCGGGGTGCGGGCGTCTCCCGCCGCGCGCAGCGCCCCGCCGACCATGAAGAACAGCAGCATCCCGAAGCTGAACACGAACATGATGCGGAGGTACGGCAGCGCCTCGGCGCGGACCGCGGGCGTGGCGTTCACGAGGCCGAGCAGCGACGGCGAGAGCGCCCAACCGAGGGGCGCGAGGATGCCGACGCACAGGGCGACCGACGCGAGGAACGCCTGGTAGACGGTCCGGTTCACCTGCTCCGGGTCGCCCGCGCCCGCGAACCGGGCGACGAGCACGCTCATCCCCGTGAACAGCGAGGTGACGAACACGATGACGACCAGGAAGATCTGGAACGCGACGCCGATGGCGGCGTTGCCGGTGTACCCGACGAAGTGCCCCACCATGGCGTGATCCACGAGACCCTGCAGCCCGCCGATCACGTTCTGGAGCATGGTCGGCCAGGCGAGCATCCAGACGGCGCGGGCGATCGGGCCTTCGACGATCGAGCGGTCGAACGCTTTTCCGGGGCGCGCGGAGGTGCGGGGGGCGGTCACCAGTGGAGACGGACGCCCGGCCGTGCTTTCCCCGGCACCCGGAGGAGGGGCCCGAACAGAAAGCCCTGCGCCAGGCGGATGCCCAACGCCCGCACCGTGTCGAGCTCCGCGGGCGTCTCGATGCCCTCGACGATCAAGGGCACGCCGGCGTCGGTGGAGAACTTGGCGACCGCCCCGATGAGCTGGCGCTTGAGGTGATCGCTGTCAGCGCCGCGGGTCAGCTGCATGTCGAGCTTGATGAAGTCCGGCTCGATCTCCGAGACGACGCGCAGTCCCGCGTACGCCGAGCCCACGTCGTCCACCGCGACCTTGAAGCCGGAGCGCTTCAGCACCTGCACCGCCTGCCGGAACGTGGAGAAATCGGTGATGGCGGCGCGCTCCGTGATCTCGAACACGACCCGGCGCGCGAAGCGGCGGACGAAGGCGGTGCCCACCAGCCTCGGGTCGAAGACGCACGCGGGCTCCAGGTTGATGAACATGAGCTGGCGACGTTTCAGGCGCGGCAGCCAACGCAGCGCCCGCGTCCAGCAGACCCGTTCCAGCTGCCAGATCAAGTCGGCCTCGTACGCGACCTGGAACAGAGTGTCGGGCGACTGGAGGTCTCCCTTTGGGCCGCGGCTGAAGGCCTCGTACCCGACCACTGTGCGGGAGCCGAGGTCGAAGACGGGTTGATAGACCGTGGTGATCCGGTTGCGCTCGATGATGGCCTTCAGCTGGCGGGCTCGGAGGCGCACCGTCTTCTCCTGCTCCGAGGCCGCGGCGGTCAGCGCTTCGTCGATCGTGCGATACACCAGGCGCTCCACCCGCACCGAGGAGTCCTTTTTCATCACGGCGGCGCCGATGAAGTAGCCGAAGCGACGCAGCAGCTCCGGGTTCATGGTGTCGCCGAGGTAGGTCTCCAGCCGCTTGGACACGCGTCGCTTCAGGGCGTCCAGGTCGCGGGTGGTGATGCGCCGGCGGGTGCGCGGCGGCGCGAGAATCAGGACGAAGATGTTCCCGTTGACGGTGAGCTCCGCGAGCGCATCCTCTTTGCGCAGCGCCGCATCCTTGGTGGCCTTCAGGCAGGCCGCGACCCCGCGGACGATCTCGTCGAAGCTCTCCCACCCGTAGATCTCTTCCAGCTTGGAGAACCGGGCGATGCTGACGGCCAGCAGACCGACGCCCTTGCGTTGTCCCAGGATCTTGCGGATGTGCGGCAGGAGGACCGGGAGCGTGGGCAGGGAGGTGACGGGGTCGAACAGCACCGCCTTCACGTCCTTGGCGCGCGGCGCGTCCAACACGCGTTGCAGCATGCGCAGGAGGAAGCTCACCGGTCCCTTGCCCATTTTCCTCCCGGCTGGTCAATCGGCGGTCTTGGGGCGAAGTTGGGCGGGCCCCGCCCGGCGGTACTCGAGGTGCTACAGGATGGAGGCGAGCGGGCGAGGTCCATCGTCACCCGGCCGGACGGCGGGGGTGGACGGCCACGGGCAGAAGCAGCCGGCCTCGACCGGGAACCTCACCGGGCCTGCCTGGCGGGCGCGAGCGGACCGAGCGACCGCGGCGGCCCGATGCGGCGGGCCTCGATCTGCTGGAAACCCGCGACCCACGTCTTGCCGCCGTCGGTGGAGCGGTCGGCGGTCCAGGAGAAGTGATCCCGGTCCAGGAGAAGTGATCCGGCCGGATGTTGTGATAGCGGATGCGCCACAGGGATGGCTGGCCGGCCGCGACACCGAACGTCTGCTCGATGTGCATTTCCGCCCCGACGCGCCGCCCGGTGCCCACGTCCTGCAAGCCGCTCCCCGCATCCGCGCCGACCAACTCCCACCGATCGCGGGCGCTGTTGTAGTTGCGCAGCGTCGTCGTGACGTAATACGTCTGGCCGCTGTCACCGACGATGCGATACTCATCCAGAATCTGTCCCTCAGCGAGGCGCACGGCGCTCCAGTATCCGCGCATCGCGCCGTACTGCCGACTCACCGCGGTGAACTCCCAGTCGCCGAGCAGGTAGTCGAAGTCGCTCTTGTGTGCGTCGTACGACGCCCGTCTCTGCTCGGCGGTTCGCTGGCCGCCCGCCTGCGCCCCGAGCGGCGAGACGATCGCCACGATCGAGGCGACCAGCGGTCCGGCACACAGGCGGAGAACGGTACGGCGCATGAGGACCTCACGGTTGAGGGCGAGGCGGGAATCAGTCAACGGAAGCTTAGAGCAGGACGAATCTCCCCCCGCCCGTCAGCAGAATCACGAGATTCATCACGAGCAGCATGAGGTCGTAGTGCCAACCGTAGGCTCGGCCTCCCCAAAAGCCGATCTTCCAGACGAAGATCTTTTTCTGTATCGCCCCGAGCATGAGCAGGATCAACCCGATGGCGGCGAGTTGGGTCAAGATCCCGAGCGCCACGCCGATGCCGCCCAGCACTTCCGCGGCGCCGAGAAAGACCGTGAACCCGGTGCTCGCCCCGATGCTCTTCGCCCGCTCGGCGGGGTTCTTGAGGTGATTCCACCCGCTGTCCAAGAACACGACGGCGACCATGAGTCGCAGGAGCAGCAAACCGACGTCGCTGAATTGCAGCAGCGCGGGGAACGTGACGCTCATCTGTTCGCCTCTCAGTCGGGCTGCCGCGGATGCCGCCGCAGCCGTGCCGTCGCCTCGTCGATCCGGCCGAGGTACGCCGGAATCCCTTCGCCCGGCGCGCGGCGCGGCACCACGAAGTGGGGATCGTCAGGCCGCGAGCTCCGCAGGTCGTCAACCATGAGGTCGCCCCCGTGCGCCTCGACGGCGGCCTCGAACCGTTCCACGGCCGAGAGCAAGTTCGCGAGCGCGTCCGAATCCTCGGCACCCGTCACGGCGACCCCACGCTGCCGCAGCCGGGCCGCGACCTCCGCTGCGGCGGCCGCACGCTCCTCGTCTCGATGCGGATCGAGCCTGCGTTCGAGCTCCTCGTAGCTGTCCATACCCGATCCTCCTCGTTAGAGCGCCCGCCGCAGCGCGGCGCCGAGCGTTCGCGCGTCCCCCGGCTCTTGATGGGGACGCCCATTGATGAAGAACCTCGGCGTGCCGCTCACACCGCTGCGCACGCCGCTCACGAAATCCTCGCGCACGCGCGCCGCGTGCACGTGGGCAGCCAGCTCGCGCCGTACCCGGTCCGGGTCAAGCCCCACCTCGCGCGCGTAGGCCACCAGGTCCTCGTCCGCGAGCGCCGACTGCCGCTGGTACAAGAGATCGTGCATCTCCCAGAACTTGCCTTGAGCGGCAGCCGCCTCCGCGACCTCCGCTGCATGCTGGGCGTGCG
>WNFU01003636.1_pt1 | contig 23750 bp, 19 predicted proteins | sample 5400121 | NCBI WGS metagenome assembly WNFU01 (sample SAMN13153360, study PRJNA577476) | soil metagenome | isolation source: 100 cm soil or saprolite under grassland replicate 1 | place: USA:California | collected 2016-06-15
CCAGCCGATCCCCCACCAGGACACCACCATCACCATCACCGCGAGTGTCGGGGTGGCCTGGTGCCCGGCCCACGCCGACACCGGCGAGGCGCTGCTGCGGGCCGCCGACCAAGCCCTCTACCAGGCAAAACGGGCCGGGCGCAACCGCACCTGCCGCCCCACCGAGCTGCAGCCCCTCCCCGACCGGACCTAGCGTCCCACCCTCACATGCACCCCGGCCGGCCCAAACCGCTGGATGCAGCCATCGCTTTGGGCGACGCCGAACCTCCTCCACGACCTTCCCGAGCCCAGCCGGATCGCCAGACACCTACCTTAATGCCTGGCTTTCCTGAGCTGCGCTGCCTTGCCAGGACGACGCTAGCTTTCCGGCCGCCACCAGCTTACGGATCTGGCGGTCACGCCATGGCGGTGCTGGCCGATGCCGCACATTCCGGTCCCGTTCCTGGTCCGACATTGGGGGTGGCGGCGGACGGTTCTGCTGCCGGCTGTCCAGCGTGGCGTTGCCGGAGTGTCCGCACGACCCTGCCGCCGTCACGGGTGTCCGCTCCCGCACGCCGGCCGCCAGTGTGGACACGGGTCGGGGGCTTGCGGTAGCCCCGCGGACATGCCAACTCGTGCGGCGCGTGGCCGGACGCGGTGCCCGGTGACCGCTGCTACCGCAGATCGCGGCCGGCTCCGAGTGAGGCGAGCATGGTTGATGTCCGTCCGGCGGGGCCAAACCCGACCGCGCGTGTAGGAACAGGCGCGGTCCTGCCGCAGATAGTGCCGGACACTTCCGCTATGGCCGTCCGGCCTGCCGTCCAAGTTCCGGACACCAGCAGACACGCTGCCGGGTCCGGCTGTCGCCCGACGACCGCGGCTAGAGGAACCGGTCGCCGGGGCGGCGGCCGCTGGTGGGATGCAGCCAGCGCTGGTAGGCGCGGCCGAGCCGGGCGGTCAGGCGGCCGCGGAGCTGGCCGCGGACGTAGCTCATCGTCGGCCGGGAGAGCGAGCGGGCCTCCTCGAAGCTCAGGTCGTCGACCTGCAGCCCGGTTGCCTCACCGGCCTGCCAGCAGCCGACGACCGCCTGGGCGACCTGCTCGGGGTCGACGCCGACCGCTATCCAGGTGTCTTGGGGCCAGGCGCGCAGCTCCACCGTGAGATCGGCCACAAACACCAGCTCACCGGGCTCCCGCTCTGGGTGGCCGGTGAGCAGCTCGTACACCAGGCTCCCGTCCGGCTGGGGAACCCGAGGGTGCAGCAGCGCGGCCAGGGCGACGACCAGGACGGTGCCGGCCTCGGGTTCACCAGCGGGAGGTGGCGGCAGCAGCAGGCCGAGGTAGCAGTCGGTGACCTGGCCGGGCTCCAAGGCCTCGCCGAGCGCGTTCGGGCCGAGCTGGTCCACTGCCCGCTCCCGCCTTCCTAACGAACGCTCGTGGGATCAGGCTACCCGGCCCGACGAGGAGGTTGACCTTACTGCTGTTTTGGGTTTCTTCGGCAGTGCGGTCTCGCCCTCATGAGTTCGGCTGCCGAGTTCGGCCAAGCCCCTGACACCGGCCGATCTGGTTGCTGCGCGATGCCGCGAGCCGGCCGCCGTCACCCGCGTCTACACCGCCTACGCCCCCGCCCTGATGCCCGACGGCCGACTGGGCGCGGGCGGACGGTCGTCGAGCGGACGCTGTGGAGATCGACGAGGGGCTACGCGCCTGGCTTGCCTATGCGGCCTGGTGGCATGCGTGCACTGGTTGGACGGTGGTCCTGGGCGGTTCAGCTTGATGTTCAGGAGCTTGGATCGACGCGATGGCCTGGTGGTGAAGCGTGCCTACCCACAGTCCGGACCGCCGAGGAGAACGACAGGTTCTCGGCCTGGTCGCTGGTGGTTCGAGTGCAAGAAACGTTGGGTTGTGGCCGCGGGCCGAGCCGCCGGTCGTGGACTATCTCGACGGGGGCGTTCTGAGTACCAGGGCCGACCAGGCGGCCGCGTAGGGATGGCCGCTGAGGCGGGGAGTTCGGGGGACCTGAGCAATCAGAGGCCAGGCCGGCGTCGGGCTGTCCCGCCTGCGTGCTGCAAGCCCTCAGCCTGATTCCACCGACGAGCTGATTGTGAGTGGCAAGCTCGCGCCTGTTGACGCCGGGAATGAGCTGTGGAAGGGATCGGACAGGGCGGTGAGGGCGCACGCGGTCCTGGTCGGCGTCGCCGTGGCGGTTCGGGCGGTATCTGGGCAGGCGCCCGACCAACCCAGACGGGCCGCGGGTGCAACCTCGGGCTGGCTGCAGGCCAGGTCGGTCAGGTCGGGTGGGGGATGCAGCGCAGCCGGCCAGGGCGAACTGGAAGCGCCTCTGCCACGCCCAGCGGACGGGCAGGTGCAGGGGTAGGCCAGCGGACCGATCGGGTCAGCCGTCCGGGCAGCGCCAGGTAGCAGACCCGAGCCACCGATCCTGACACTGGCGCGCACCCGGCCGCTTCCGGCCGGGCTCGCGCTGCTCATCGACAGGCGCTGCCTTGCGTTGCTCCAGGGGTGAGCCGGATGATAGGGGTCCCGACGTGCCCGATTCTTACTAGCGCCACCCGAGAGCGCGGCCAATCCCCTACCCTGTTGGAAGTTCCCTTTGCGACATCGCCTGGATGCCAGACACGTCATGCGGCTGGCTTGTCCCGCTCTCATCAGCCTTATTGCCTTGCTAGGTGCCGCATGTAGTTCACCTGATCGAGCGTCGAATTTCACGACGTCGGCGTCCTCACCGAGCTCCACGGTTCGGCCGGCGCTGCCGACCAGCCAGGGCGACACGAGTTCATCGAAACCTGATCCGGTCATCACCGCTGCCGGCGATATCGCCAGATTCGACTGTCTTTACTGTGGCGATCTGGCGACGGCTGCTCTGATCCAGCAGGTCAAGCCTACTGCGGTCCTTGCCTTGGGGGATATCCAGTATCCAGCCGGCGCCCTGAAGGACTTCCAGACCGGCTATGCGCACACCTGGGGATTGTTCAAGCAGAAGACCAAGCCCGTGCCCGGCGACCATGAGTACTTGACCCCTGGTGCGGCAGGCTACTTTCGCTACTTCGGCCGTGCCGCCAGGCCGAAGGGGATGAGCTACTACAGCTATGACCTGGGTACCTGGCATCTGATTGCCCTCGATTCGAACATCGACCGCGGCCCTGGCTCGGCGCAGGAGCGCTGGCTCGAGGCCGACTTGGCTGCTACTCGAACGCGATGCATCTTGGCGTACTGGCATTTTCCCCGCTTCTCATCGCGTTCGAGGAGAGGAGGGGATACGTCCGTCGCGGGCTTCTGGGCCGACCTCTATGCCGCGGGAACAGATGTCGTACTGAACGGTCATTGGCATCTGTACGAACGGTTTGCACCACAGACTCCCGCTGGTGTCAGTGATCCCAAGCGCGGGATCCGCCAATTCGTCGTCGGCACGGGAGGGGGTGCCCTTCATCGCCTGCCGACCAGCAGACTGGCGAATAGCGAGATAATCTCCAACAAGACTTATGGTGTCTTGAAGATGAACCTACACGCCGACAGCTACACCTGGCAGTTCGTGGCCGTGGACGGCTCGGTGAAGGACTCGGGCAGCCAGGCTTGCCACTGACGACCGCGTTCCACCGCCTCGAGCACGCGGCAGGTCCGCGCACCCGCGCCGGTCTGCCTACATCGGCGTGCGCTTCATCGCTGGTGGTAACGCCGGCGGCGGCCGGCGGCGATGCTCGCCGCGCCGAGCCCCATGAACCCCAGCCCGGCAATCAGAAGCGACAGGTCGTGGCCGCCGGTGAAGGGCAGGATGTCGTCGCCGGCCGGAGCCACGGGGGCCGGTGTCGCCGATGCGGTTGAGCTTGCACAGTTATCCCGCCGCCGCACCAGGCAGCCTTGCACGAGACCATCCAGACGCTGCTGGTGCCAGGCGTTGAAGAAGTCGGCGTGCGCAGTCAGCGCAGACCCGCTGGCGAGGGCCACCCCCGGGCCACCCCGGATCGGATACAAGACGTCCTCGGTGAGCTTCGGGATGGCCACCGGGTGGTCGGCCGGGCAGCGGCCGAACTTCGTGTAAGCCATGTGGCTGGCGTGGTCGGTGCTGTCGAGGTGTACGCCGTCCCAGCAGTCTGGGAAGTACACATGGAGAACGAGCGTGCCGGCCGGGCAGGTCGGCACGCTGGCGGTCCCTTGGCTAGCGACACCACAGCCCCATGTCACCACGCGGGTTGACTGGGTGGTAGCGGCGTGGGCATTGCCCGCTACCATCTTCAGGCCGGCAGGTATCGATGTGAGGCTGGCCGGATCCTTGGTGCCTGGTCGATAGTAGGCCCGCAACCGTGTCGGGGTGACCTGATGGGCCCCTACCGACAGCGTCGGCACCCAGTACGCGGCCGTGTCCCCCGGCATGTCACAGGTCGTCGACCCTGCATGCAACGAAGTGAGGGTGGAGAAGGCATCGGTGGTGGCGTTGCCGAAAAAGTCGTGACTGTGCGAGGCGCCGGGCCGGCTGGGTGCGACGATCGGGTCGTCCATCGCGCGGTGGCTGAAGGCGCAGGTGCTGACGAAGTCCGGAACGGTGCTGGCTGCTGCGGATGGAATCGTCCCTACTGGCATCAGCACGACGGCCGTGAGAAGGGACAACGACAGGGCGCCGACGGCACGCCAACAGGACATGGGGCCTCCTGGGGGGAGAAGGCGGCGAGGACGACCACTGCAGACGGGAAACGATTACTCCGGGCCGTTGGGGGACAGTCCGAAGGACCGTCGTAGTTTGCCGAGCGCGTCCGAATCTGTCCAATCCTGCGTGCGCCCCATGGCATGCGTTCCCATGGCAGTGACAGGTTCCCCGAGCCCGAGTCGCTGAAGGACCTCCCCCGGCCTGGGGACAAAGCGCCAATCGGAGCCCCGGGGATGCGCGTGAGTTGCAGCACAGCGGCCAGGGCCGAGCTGCCCAGCGACGAACGTGCCATGAGACCCGCCGGCGAGGCCGGCTGACGAGCCTCTGACCTTATCGGCGCTTCACCCGGAATGGCACCGTGACGACCGCGGACTGCCGATCCTTTTCTGCGTACACCCACAATGTGAACCGGCCGGGGACGTTGAGGGCGATCAGGTACACACGTGCGACGCCAAGGGTGTTGGTCGAGGCAGCGGCCCACCGCACCCCGGCGCCCTGCCTCGACGTGACCTCGAAGAACAGGTGCACCTGAGATGCGGGACGCTGCCTGCCATGGGCGCCCGAGCGCGCCACCACCACCTCCACGTTCATCCCAGCGCCGAGCTGCACCGATGGGGGCGCGGCCACCTGCAGCGAGAGGGTTTGCCCACTCCCCGCCCCTCGTCCGGTCCGCGCCGCATCCGGCCTGCCGGATGCGGCGCCGCGGGCGGAGATATCGATCCTCCAGGCTGGGTGGATCTCCGCCGAGTCGTCTCGGTTTCTGTCCAGCACCCAGGCTCCGTAGAAGGTCGCGTGGTCGCCGATCGCTGGAAGCGGGATCGACGGAGCATCCGTCGGGATGACCTCGATAGGCAGCAGTCCCTGGTTGCTCGGCCTCAGGAATCGCTCATACGGCTGGTCGACCGCCACGAAGAGCTCCCTGTCACCGTCGAGCGGGTTGTACTCCAGCACCTTCTTGACGGTTCCGCTCACCGTCGAGCATCTCGCGAGGACGACGAGGCTCGAGGGGTCATGGACGTGGGCCATGGGGTTGCGCCTGCAGGCCGTGACACCGGCGCGCCAAGGAGGCGCGCTGGGCGCCGCCGCCGAGCCCGCCGTGCTGCCACGTCCACCAAGGTAAGCTCCCGCCGCGGCGGCCGAGGCCAAGATGATGAGCGCGGTCGCCGCCGCAGCGATCGGTCGCCGGGCACCGGGTCGGCGAGCGACGCCTTCGGCCCGTAGCTCCGCTCGCTCGTCCACGTCGGTGGTCCTTAGGTCGCCTGCCTGCGGACCGACAGCCGTGAGAACGAGGTGTAGTTCCCTGCGTCGTCGCTGACGGTGAGGAAGTAATTCGAGCGAATCCTCTTCGGCAGCAGGAATTTCACCGAGAAGGAGCCGCTGGGCCCGGCGTGCGCACGGGCGACCGGACGCTGATGGTAGTAGACCGTCACCGGCGAGTTGATCTGGAAGCCTTCGCCGCTGAGGGTCATGGAGCCCTGACGGACAGCGTAGGTCACGACCGGCTTCGGGAGCCGCTTCTGGACCTGATAGATCCAGACCCTCCCCTCTTGGTTCCGGTAGACGGTGTGGACGAGCTTGCCACCGTAGCTCTCGGTGAACTCGCGGAACTTCCGCTGGGTGGCTGTCTCGACGAGCTGGCTCTCCTCTGGGGGATCGTCGAGGGGACCGGTGAAGTAGACCAGGTACGAAACCGCTCCGCTCTCGATGAGGCGCGGGGGCCAGTCGGTGACCCAGTCCCTCGGGGTGCTGCCGTCGGCGGTGGGAGAGGAGTTGACGACGGTGCCACCCGGGAGCACGGTGGCCAGCCGAAACCTACCGAACGGGTAGGAATCCCTCTTGGCGTAGAAGGCGAAGACATACTGCGACGAGCCGTGGGAGAGCGCCATTACCCCAGCGTTCGCTGGGCTCTTCGCCGCCAGCCATTGCGCGGCTTCCTTCAGCCCAGCGAAGCTGTCATCGTGCAGCGCCCTCCACTGCGGGAGTACCACGCCAGCGACAAGGACGCTCAACACCGCAGCCGTCGACACCCTCGTGGCCATGACCCGACTCCGACGAAGCCGCGCACGTCGGCCGCGGACAGCGCGAACGGCGGGTCCTGTCGAGTCGGTTGCCGTCCGCCGGGCACCATCGACGCGGGCAGAAGCAAGAGCAGCCGAACTCCTCGCCAAGACGATCCGCTGACAAGCGACGTGGAGCGAGCTCGCCACGCGGGCCGCCAGCAGCGAGAGCACTGGCATCAACGGCAGCACGTAGTTGAACGCCTTCAGCGGGTAGAGCTGATAGAAGCCGGCGACCACCGCGATCCAGATCACCGGCATCAGGTCGGCCCGCGACCGCCTGCGGGCCACGGCCGCAATGCCCAGCACCCAGCCGATGGCGACAACCGGGCCTTCATAGCGAAGGAGCGTCCTCGGATAGTAATACCAAGGCACGCTGCTGACCCGCTGACTGCTTCGTGAAAGGAACTCGGTGAACTCCCGCGAATTGTGGGCGACCTGGAGCAGGGCAGGAGCGAAGAAGACCAGGAAGACCGCCGCTCCCAGCAGGACGGCCCGCAGGTTGAGCCGGCTCGACGACCGGGAGAGCAACAGGTAGAGGCCGCAGACGGCGAACAACAGCAGGCCGACGACCTTCGCCTGGATCGTCAAGGCGACAGTCGCCGCGAACCCGCAGAACCATGCGGCTCTGCCCGTCCTTCCCCACTTCACCAGGAACAGGATCGCCATGGTGAACAGGAAGGTGAACGTCGGGTCGAGGAGCGCCAGCCGTCCGAGCGTCACTGAATAGCTGCTGACGGCAAGGAAGAGGGCCGCGTACAGCGCCGTACGCCGGTCGTACAGCACCCTGGCGATCAAGAATGTGGCAACGACCGTGAGAATGCTGAAGGTCGCCGATACGACGCGCGCGTTGACATCGGTCACGCCGAGCAGGCGATAGACGACGGCAACGATGTGCTGATAGAGCAGGAAGTTGGAGTTGCCGCGGGAAAGGAGGATGAAGTAGTGCTGCAGGTCCTCGACGCCAGCCAACACCGCCGCCTGACCGGCGTAGACGGCTTCGTCGCCGCGAAACCCCACCCGACCCAGATTCCAGAGCCGAAGGAAGGCTGCCATCCCGACGATGCCGACCAGCAAGAGCCCGTCAAGAGCCGCGAAGCCGGACCGTGTCGAACTCGCGACGTCGGGGACACCCCGGCTGCGGGGAGCAGAGGAGGTTCTCGTGCGCATGAAGGGCGTGGACGACCTCCGCGACACCAGAGGCGACAACTCCACGGCTTCCCGGTGAGCTGATCTGGTTGGCGCAGCCTTCACGATCCGGTCTCCGATGCGCTTCCCAATGCATAGCCAAGCGTGGGGCGCAAGGCTATTGCCGGCTCACGCGCCGGCGGCGGTAGCACCCCTTGCCCGTCGGCCAAGCCGGACAGGAGCCACGACGATCGACGATGGAGTCTGCTCGAGACGATCGCATGGATGCAGGGAGGTCCACGGCTGGGGGATTGGGGGGATTGGGGGACGCTCTCAGCATAGCACCTGCTGCGCTCCTCATGACGGCGCGCACTCCACGAGCTGGGGCGCACGGTCGACCCATCGTTGGTGTCCGGATTGCTGGCGTCGACATAGACATCGTCCATAGGAGCAAAGGTGAACATCGAGTTGGGTGGACCGATGGTGACGATCGCGGAGTCCGAGGTCGCCGAGGTGATTCCGTTGCTGTCGGAGGCCGCCACCGTGTAGCTGTAGCTCGTGAGCGGCTGGACTCCCTGTCGACGTGGCTCGCCTGCCAGCCGCTGACGGTCGCGACGTTCAGGCCATCCCGGTAGACCGCGTAGGCGGGTCGACGGCACTGAGCCTTCCCGCATCACAGGACCGCGTCGCCAGTGCTGCGGGCGAGATCCTCTTTCTCGGGAGCGGTGGCGATCAGCTCGGGGATCGTATCCGCCCAGGAGAAGTCGTCGCGCACAAGCCGACGAACGCGCACATCCATGAGGAACTTCGCCACGAGCTCGCGTTCGCGCGCGCGAAGCTGCTGATAGTCCTCGCCGGCGATCGTAATTGCGGGAGCGAAACACTGGAACGGCGGAAAGCCGTAGGCGTCCTCAGTGTTCTCGAGCATGATCTCAATCGCCCGCTTGCGGTCGATCTCCTCGAGCGCAGGTGGACCACGCTCGATGACGAACAGCTCTTCGACCCTCGTGGAGCTGGCGTACAAGCACGGCACCAGCCGCTCGACCATGTACTTCGGCGGCGGAACGATCGCTTGGGTGGCTGCGTTCAGTGCCATGATGGGCAGATTCATCGCTGCGAGCCGACTGCCGATCGCGCGACCCTCTTGGGAGTGCAGGCGGCTCTGGACCGCGAGCTTCAGCCGTTCCTTGCTCGTGAGTACGTCCTGGTTGACCGCCCGCAACGTGTGCAAGCTGATCGTCAGTGGCTTCGGGTAGCTGTACGCCCGCCCGTCTGGGGCGACGATTGTCATGTCGTCGGATAGGAACGCGCCTTCCCGCTCGCGCAGCAGCCGCAGAATCGTGCCCGTCTTGCCAGTGTCGGTGCGGGCGGTGAGCATCACGCCACGTCCTCCGAGGTCGATGGTCGCCGAGTGGAGCAGGACGCGACCCTGCGAGACGAGAACAAACCGCAGGAGCGCTTCCACGACGTTGGTGTAGACGACATGGGGGGAGCGGGCGAGCAGCGGACCAACAGTGACGTCGATCCAATCGGTGAAGTCGAGCCGGAAGTTCGCCGCGAGGCGCCCAAGGTGCTCCTCGTAGGCGACGAAGTTCGGCGCGTGGGTGACCAATGGCCGTGAGCGGAGGCGGCGCCGGCCGACAGCACCAATCCGGACCCTGATGTCCGGCGCGCGGTCGAGGGTCGCTCTCCTGAAGTGCCTGAGCTCCCGCAGCGCGACCTCGGACTGAATGGACACGAAGCCGCCGACGTCGTAGCGGTAGACCAGCCGGCGCCGCTTGGGCGGAGCGACGTGCCGTGGCGGCTGGTGGTTGCCGGTCCGGTCGACGACGAGCTCGGCGCGTGCCTGGACCGGTTCGGCGCTGATGGGATCGCCGACCGCACGGACGAGCGTGCCGGTATCGGGTCCGGGCCACGCATCGCGATCGAGCGCGGGAACCCGTGGGCCGTCGGCCGCCTTCCAGATGAAGCGGTCGCTGACCAGAAAACGCGACACAAACAGCAGGACGAGCGAGACCAGGTTTGCCAGCAGGTAATGGATCTGGGCGACCGAGACGAGCAGCGCGAGCAACGGAACCCGGAGCAGCAGCGTGGAGTTGTTGATGGCAGCAAAGGTGCCGAACCGGATCGCAAGCGGCCGCGCCTTGCGGTGGGGGAACACCCAACGCTCGGTCAACAAAAAGTTCCAGGTCGTGGAGCCCTGCGTGGCAAGAATCGCACCAACGAGGTAGTTCAGGTGATGGCTGGCCACTGCCACCCAGAGCAAGAACTGGTTGACGATGAGCCCGCTCGCTCCGATGAGAGCGAAGCGCCCCAGCGTGCTCGAGTGCGGCGAGAAGCGCTGGAGCAGACCTTTCGGCGACTGATGCCTGCGGGTCCCGTTGCCCTTTGCCGACCCACGATCAGCAAGGTCGCGTGAGACGACTGCAGACGCACGTGCATCAGGTCCGATGGAGGGCAACCTACCTCCCTTCGTGCCTGAGAGAGTTCAAAGATGCTTCTCGGGAGGCGGCAGATCCGCTCCGTTCCCGGCTTGCGTCTGAGATGACCGTCTGGGCTCCGGTAGCAGGCCGAACCCGGCTTCGACCCGGCAGGCAGCTTTCGGCAGGAGCCAGCGGTTGCGGTATACGGGTGGGGGACGGGATCGACAGGCGGGACATCTCGCTATGAAGGAACGCAGGAGACCGTGGCCTCGTTACAGCTCATAGCGACAAGTCTCCCGCCGGTGACCGAGCGACCCCTCGAAATCTGGCGGGTGGACCCGCCTGCTTCACCGCCTTCTCTGGCTCTGCTCCGACACCCAGGATCCTCTGGGAAGACTGCGCAGCAACGGCCGCCGCCGGCGACGTCTGGCCACAGGGACGACTCCGGCCATCCCACCCCAGGCACCAGGAGCCCCCGTGTCGACGGGCAAGCCGCCATCGAGTTCGCCAGTTTCCACCGCAGGAGCCTCCGCGGCAGGCCAAGCACGCCGGGTCACGGTTTGGATCATGAGCTGGGGCGCGGTCGCACCGGTCTCACGGCTTGCATACCAGCCAGAAGAGAAGCGCGCAGCGGTGAGCGCCAGGGTGATCGATCCATTGCGATCCACCGGCGGCAGCAGGTCGATCGTCACCCATTGATTCTTGCCGGTCGGACCGGATTGACCGAGCACCCGTCCAACCGGTGGTGCATCGGGATAGGAAAGCTTGCGCTCGTCCCATGTGGTCGCCTGTACGGCGTTCACGGAAAATCCCAGCTTGTTCGGCGACTGGGCATACAGGCGGAGGGTCGTCCTCGACGCACGGCCGACGAGCCCCGTCACATCGAACCGGAGATACGACCACGCCACCTTCCCGGCAGTGCGCAATGACCGACCCGTGCCGTACAACTCGGTCGGGTGAGCGGAGCTCACGTACGAATCGGCAGTGGCCGGGAAGGAGAACACGTGAACCTTGTCCTTGCCCCTCCACCCAATCGCGATAAGCGCGAACGGCGCGATGATCAGGATCAGCGCGATGGCGAGAGGCTTGGCGAGTCGGCGGGCACTGCGGCCGATCCGCATCTCATCACCTGGTCGCACGTCTCGAGATCCTCGTCGCCACTGCCATCCGCCGGAACTGCTCCTCAGTTCATCCTGAATGTCGACCAATCGAGAGTCCAATCGCGATCGAGCCAGGACAGGCGCGGTCCGGGTAGCGTCCCGCTGATGGTGGGAAGCGGGCGGGCGTGGCTCCGGTGGGGCATGTTACGCGGCAGTCGTGACGGGCTTGTCGATCACCTCCCGCTCGGGTGGCCCGAACAGCTCGCGGCGTAGGTCCTGGAGCAGCCGCGTGGCGGCCGGGGCGTAGAACAGGCCTCGCCAGCCGCAGCTGGCGCGGTCCTGTACCGCCTGAACGTCGGCGAGCTGATCGACCAGCGCCGGGGCGAACTCGGGGGCGGGAACGAAGTTGTCGTATTGCTCGCAGAAGTTGGCGTAGGGGCAGGCCTCCTGGCGAGGTGGCGGGCGCAGAAGCCGTGCGCGACCCGGGTCTTGAGGAACTCCGAGCGGAGCCACTCGACCTTGGCCGGCACGGCCGGGCGGCCGCCGACGATGAGCGGCAGGGTCGGACAGGAGCGCACGCTGCTGTTTTGGTCTTCTTCGGCAGTGTGGTCTCGCCCATGAGTTTGGCTGCGGAGTTCGGCCAAGCCCCTTTTCGGGCTAGTCGGAGTCCAGCTGATCCGATAGCCTGATCGCTCCGTTTGACCCGGAAGCTGGTGGCAGGTGCTCGGGACCGGGGGGAAGCAGGACAGGATCAGCCGAGTCGGCCTGACCGCGGCCGATCTGGTTGCTGCGCGACGCCGCGAGCCGGCCGCCGTCACCCGCGTCTACACCGCCTACGCCCCCGCCCTGTTCCGCTTCTTCCTCGCCGCGGTCGGTAACCGCCCCACCGCCGAGGACCTCACCGGCGACGTGTTCAAGAGCGCGATCGAGGGCCTGCCCCGCTTCCGCGGTCCGGTGGAGGCGCTGAGCGGCTGGCTGTTCACCATCGCCCACCACGACCTGTCCGACCACCGCCGCCGCCAGGCCCGCAACCTGGTCCAGCCCTTGGACGACCTGCTCGAGGAGGCCGCCCTGGCCGGCGGGGCGGACGACCCGGAGGACCTGGCCATCCAGCGGATCGAGGGCGACCGGGTGCTGGCCGCCCTGCGGCAGCTCTCCACCGACCAGCGCGAGGTGCTGCTGCTGCGCATGGCCGCCGAGCTCACCGCCCCCGAGGTGGCCGCCACCCTCGGCAAGACCACCGGGGCCGTGAAGGCGCTGCAGCATCGCGGCCTGGCCAGCCTGGCCCGGGTGCTCGGGGTGGCCAACGACACCAGCTCTCCAAAACCCCTTTCTCGATCCTCCGAGCCCCCACGCCTGACCAGGCAGGTGGAACAGGGGTGAGCATGCGCCGTCGCCACCAGCCGTCCGACAAGCTGGACGCCGCCCTGGACGGGCGCCCGGTCCAGGTCGACGACGACCTGGCCCCGCTGCTCCCAACGGCGGCCAAGCTGCGCGCTGCCCTGGAGGCCATCGAGCTGGATCCCGAGGCCGCCGAGCGGCACCTGGGGATGGTCCTGGACAGCGACGCCGAGGTGGTACCGCTGCCGACCCGGCCGCGGCCACCGGCTGGCCGGTGGCGCCGCCGGGTGGCCGCGGTCGCTCTGGCCGCCGCGCTCACCGTCCTGCCCGCCATGGCGTCGGCCTCGGCCCTACCCGGCCAGGCCCTGTACCCGGTCAAGCTGGCCGTCGAACAGCTCCGAGTCACCGCCGCCGTCTGGTCGAGCACCCAGGAGGCAAACCAGCGGATCAAGATCACCGACAACCGCCTGGATGAGCTCCACCGGCTGATCCAGCTCAACGCGGCTGACCGCATCCCACCCGCTATCGTGCGCCTCAACCGGGCCTACGTGGACGCCCAGCAGGCCGTGCAGGACGCCGTGCGCGACACCGGCGACTCCAGCAAGGCACGAGCCCTGGACGTGAAGCTGGCTGCCGTCACAACCGGGTCCGCTGTGGTGCTGCACCGCCTCCAGGACAAGCTGGACCAGGGGATGCTCCCGGCCAACGCCCGCCAGGCGATCACCGACGCCATCCAGCAAGCCCCGGTCACCCCGGGTCTGGTTAACGGCACACCGCAGCCGACCCCCACCACCGGCGGGCCAATTGGCACGACGCCGACGGGACCACAGACCACCCAGGCGCAAACCACCATCCAGGCGTCAACCACCACCCAGGCGTCGACCACCACCCAGGCGTCGACCACCACCCAGGCGCCGACCACCACCACCGTGCCCCCCGAGGGGAGCGACTCCCAGGACCAGGACGGCAACGACGACAGCGGCCAAGAAAGCAGCGGGCAGACCGCGACCACCCTGCCGTAGCCCCTGGACGCGGGGATGTGGCGACGCGCGTAGGAGACACGCCGTCCACCAGCGCGACTGCCGCTTCCTTGGGGTTGCTGTGGGCTACGGGTTGGGACCCGCGAGGTTGACGATCGCCTGTGCGCGGCGGTCGAGCCGGTGTTCGGCGAACTCGCGGACGGTCTGGATGCCAAGTGCCTGCTTGAGGGCGGCCGCGTCGCTGCTGGTCAGGCCCAACGCTTCCAGTGGCGCAGCGGCCAGCTCATCGACGTCCATCCGCTGATGCTGCTTGGCCACCTGCTGCTGGTGCTCGCCCATCGTCACCTTCTGGTCGCGGCGCAGTGCGACCGTTCGGTGCGTGCTGGTGGTTGGGTGGGAACCCGAGGTCTGGGTGGTTGCGCAAGTGGGCGGCCCGCCTGGTGCGCTGGTGGAAGGATCCGGGGTGGTGCTCGGTCGGCCCGGGGGTGAGCGTGATGGGGCGGTCATCGGTCCCGTCTCCGGAGCGCTCGCGCCCAAGGTCGGTTGGCGGGGCTGGCTCGCCAAGCTCGACAACGGTCACGTGGCGGCCGAACCACTCATCCCAGACGGCGGTCTGCTCTCCCTCGGGCGCGGCGGCTTGGCGTTGGGTGCCGGCGCGCATCGCGCGGAGCTGCTTGCGGCGGGCGCGCCGCCGCGGCGTCGAGCTCACCGAGGCGACCAGCAGCACCGCCACGACAAAGCCGAGCGCGGCGCCCATCGCCAGCAACTCGCCCTGGCGGTAGCCGCTGACCGGCTGGGTGAACACGGCGGCCTCGCCGACGGCGGGGTTCTCAAGCACCAGGTCGGCCACCACCACCCCGCCGATGCTCGCCACCAGGAACAGGAACACGGCCATTGGCAACCTCCCAGGTCACATCACCCGAGCAGCGGGGCGGATTGCTGGTGCCCCCACGGCCCGCGTTGCTGGTGCCACCGCGGCCCGCAAGCTGGGCTGCTGCTTGCCGTGACCGTGCCGAGCTGGTCACCTGTCGGCGGGCACGCGCCTGTCGCAGCGGCTTGACCTGCAGCAACGTTGACGATCGCAGGTGCCATCTCGGGGACGGTCCACGCCGGTCCACGCGCCTGCGCTGGGGTGGCGCGGAGCAGGTCCGACTCGTGGGCCATCCATGGCAAAACCCTGCTGGATGGCGCCCGGGAGCCGGGTCGGTGCGGCGTGCTCCCTGCCCGCCGCCCACCGGATCGCCCAGACTGGACGAGCACGCGCCGCCCATCAACGAGCACCCCACCGCGCTGCCGGGACGCGGCTGGGCAGCCACCGGGACCTCGGCGACCGCCAGACCCAGCCGCCGCGCCAGCACCAGCGCCTCGGCGTCGACCGCGAAGCCATCGAGCCGGGCCCTGGCCATCTCCCCGGGACTGGTACCGGGGCAAGGCGCACCCCCTGTTGTGCTGTGCGGAGTCGTCCGCCGCTAAGGAGAACGGGTAGCCGACCAGCGGCGTTACATTCTGGCTTAGAATCAATACATTCGGTGCTAACGTCGCGATCGGATAGGATCGGGCCATGGCCCAGGTCCTCACCGTCGGCAATTGGCCGAGCTGCGCAGAGGGCCACGCTAACGCGCTGGGGAACCAGGTTCCCCAGCCGACCGCCGGCGACGTTGTGGGCGCGGCCGACTGGGCACGCTCAGGCTGCCGGCCGAAGGCTCGTCCAGGCGGTGGCGGCAAGTAGCTCGACGTCGGCGTCCGACAGCACCCGGTCATCGCCGAGGGCGCTGCGCAGCAGATGGGCGGGCACGATCGCCACGCCCTGGGCGTGCAGGCCGCCGCCGTGGACGTGGGCGCCGTGGAGGCACAGCAGGGGGTGGGCGTGGGTGCCGAGCAGCCGGCCGAGTGTCTTGGCTTCCCAGCGGACGGTCTTCAGGGTGCGGTCAAGGCGGTAGTGGTTGTGCCAGGCCAGTCCGTCGGCGCCCTGGTAGACGCTGCCGGTCCACTGCTTGGAGTCGATAACGAACACGCCGGTGGGGCCGATCACCAGGTGGTCCACGTTCGCGCTGGTATTCCCGGGCACGGCAAGGTCGTGGAAGACCACGAACCCCTCGCGGGTGAGCCGGTCCAGGAGTCGGGCAGTGCGCCGCTCCCCGTGGGCGCCGCGCTGCCAGGTGCGCGCCTGCTCCGAGGGGCAGAACCGCAGCCGCCACCCGACCAGCGCGGCCACCGCGAGGCCGACCAGCCCGGCCCGCGGCAGGCCGGCCTGGGCGGCGAGCACCTGGGCGGCGAGGCCGGCGGCGGCGACCAGCGGCGCCCGCCAGGCCAGGGTGCGGGTCCAGGTGGCCAGCTCCTCGGCGCGGCGCCGTCGGTAGGCGGCCAGGGCGGAGCGGCCGGGGCTGCCCAGGCTGCCGCTCAGTGGCTCGGCCGGCACCACCGGCAGCGTCGGGGCTGGCGGGGTCCGAGGACCCCCGAGGGGGTGCGCTGGTGGGTCCAGGGCGGTCCAGCCGCTGCCGACCAGCCGGGCGGGCTGGCCTTGGTGGGCATCCAGGAACCGCTGGAGTTCCTCGGCGTCAAGTTCCCGCACGGTCAGGCCACTGCCCTGGTACACGGGGCGGCCGAGCTGGTCGTCCACGTCCTCGTAGTCCACGTCCTCGTAGTCCACGTCCTGGTCGTGGAAGTCGTCGGGGTCTGGGTGCTGGCGCATGTGCTGCTCCTTCTGCCAGCTAGCGGCCGTCGCGTTCCTCGCGGCTGAGGTCACGGGTCCGGAAGCGACCGGCGCGCTCGTGTGGGCGGTGGCGGTCGTCACGGCTGCGGCGGTGATGGTCGGCCAGCCGCTCCAGCGCGGCCCAGGCGGTCTGCCAGTCGCGCCGACGGCCGGGGGTGTCACGGCGTGGTTCGGCGCCCAGCAGCCGGCCCCGGTCAACCTGGCGGCGTCCCTCGGCAAGCGGCGCCTCGCGGCGCGCTCCGGGCTGCGGCCGTTCGGTCGACCTGACGGCCCGCCAGCGCGCCTGCTCGCGGTGGCTCCGTCCCGGCGACCCGGCCATCCCGCTTCCCTTCTCGGCGGCGGGGACCGTGGCCGGCGCAGTCTGCCGCCCGTCCCGGGCCACCCTGCGCCCCACATGCTCCGCCGGCCTGTCGTGGTCCAGGCCGTAGGCGCGCCGGTAGGCGTCCAGCTCCGCGGCGGCGGTGCGCCATACGGTGCGCTCCTGCGGATCGCTAGGGATGGGGCCGAGTTCGGCCAGCAGCCACGAAGGCGGGTCCAGGGCCAGGGCGCGCTGGTCGGCCCGCCGCCGCCAGGCGTCCTCCCGCGCCACCGCCCGCTCCTGGACACGCAGCTCGGCGTCGTGGGCTTCCATCCAGCCCAGGTGCCGCTGCTGGGCGCGGCGCAGCACCCCCAGCCGCTCAGCGGCCTGATCGGCCTGCCCGGTGGTGGTCTGGACGGCATGCTCGGCCAACACCAGCCGATCCCTGGCGCCCTGGAGGTCCCGCCGGTGCAGCAGTCGACCCTGGAGCACGGCGACCTGGTCGGCGGCCTCCTGATGGTCCTTGAGGGCCTGCTGGCGGGCCTGCTCAGCCTCGTCGGCCCGCTGGGCGGCCAGGCGCAGCTCCCGCGAGCGGTCCGGCGGACACTCGGCGCGCAGTTGGGCGAGGCGGTCGCGTTCGGCCCGCAGCTTGGCGGTCGACCACCGCCGCACGTCCGGCACGTTCGGGGTGTCGGTGGCGAGGGTCTTGCTGGCGTCGCGGGTCAGCACGCGCGCCAGCAGCTCCTCGGGCGCCCATGCCTCCCGGGTCGGATGCGGCCGTTCCTCGTCGGGGCCGAGCGGTTCGGGGCCGACGGTCAGGTACAGGTCGGTGCGGTCGGTGCTTCTGGTGAGCTGCACGTAGCCGCCCTGCATGTCTTCGGCGCCGTCCAAGGAGAGCAGCGCCCGCCGCTCGGTGCGGCCCTGGGAGCGCATGTCAGTGCGGGCATAGGCGAGGTCGACCCGGCGGGACTGCCCGGGGCGGACCTGGGCGTCCAGGTACCAGCGGGGCAGCCGCACTACGCGGGGCGGCTCGTCCTCCAGGGTGCGGACGGTCATCGCCCGGCCGGGTACGTCCAGCTCTAGGATGACCGCGGTGGTGCCGTTGACCACGCCAAGGCGGTCGCGGGCGTTGGCGCCAAGCACCACCACATCCCCGACCGCAAAGCCCCGGTCCCCCACCGTCAGCCGCTCGGGGCCGAGCTGGCCGTGGTCGGCGCGCAGCCGCTGGCACACCTGGTTAAGCTGGTCGACCTGGGCGCGACGGTGGGCGTAGATCACCGGCCGCTCCCCGTCCTGGTGCGCCTGCCACCAGTCCGAGACGAGTGCGCGGTCGCGGTCGTCGCGGGCCTCGTAGGCGCGGATGCGGTCGTGCTCGGCGTAGGCGGCGATGGCCTGCTCGAGGCTGCCGGCGCGGATGTCGTCGATGGCGCGCTGCTCCCACGCCTCCAGCTGGCGGCGGTTGACGGTCAGCTCCGAGGCGCCCAGGCGGAGGCGGAGGGCGCGGAAGCCGCCGCCGGCCTGGATGGGCGCGAACTGCCGGTCGTCGCCGACCAGCACCACCTTGGCGCCCGCCCGCTCCGCATGACCCAGCAGCGGCGCGAGCTTGCGGGTGGCGACCATGGCGGCCTCGTCCACCACCAGCACCGTCCGCGCGTCCAGCTCCTCTTGTCCATGCTTGAGGTCGAGGAGTAGCCGGTCGACCGTGCGGGCCTCTGAGAAGCCTTCGTCGGCCAGCCCGACGGTGGCGATCCCCGTCGGGGCGCACCCGTGGACCTGGTAGCCGGCCAGCTCGAACGCCTCCCGGGTCACCCCCAGCGCCCACGTCTTGCCGGAGCCAGCGCGGCCAACGACGAGAGCCACGCCGGCGCCGCCGTGGGTGAGGTCGCGGAGCATCGCGGCCTGGTCCTCCCCGACGGTCGCGTGCCGGTCCAGGACCTGGCGGACCAGCTCGGCGCGCACCACCGCGCAGCGCTCGCTCACCCGTCCGGTGGCGCCGTCCACCAGTTGCCGTTCAAGTGCCAGCAGCTCCGGGGTGGAGAACCGGTCCACGCCCAAGCGGCGGTCGTGGGCGACTCGGACCGCCCGCTCGGCCAGGAACCGGTCGGCGGCCTCCTCGGCCTGGGTGAGCGCCTCCTGGGCGCTCGGGGCGACCGGCAGCCGCTTGGCGAGCGCGTCCACCACCTCCGTGCGGGTGAACGTGGACACCTGCTCGGTGAGCCCGCCCGGGCCGGCCAGTTCCTCAAGCACCCGGCGGACCTCCTGAGCGGTGGCCGGTCGGCCGCGCTCGCCGCGGCCGACCTGGGCGAGCTGCCGCTCACCCACCCCCTGCTCCGCAAGCTCCCGCGCCCACCGCTGGTAGACGCTCTGCTCGCTCTCGGCGTGGTCCTTCGGCTGGCGGGTGGCGACCGCCGCGGCGCTGGACGCCTTGATCCCCGACAGGCCCTGCTCGGCCAGCCAATGGTCGATCTGCTCCGAGCGCTTGCTGAACCGCTCGATCAACACCCGATCGTCCAGCCCGACGATCTCGGCCGCACCCGAGCGCTCATCCACCGGTCCCCACCGCACGCCGAGCCGCTCGGTGAGCGCCGCCCGCTCGGCGGCCAGGTACAGGTGATCGGCGGCCATCAGATGGGCATACAGCCGATCGCTGTCCAGCGCCGTCCAGCGGCCGTCCGGGCCGTGGGCGGCGTTCTGCACCAGCACGTGGGTGTGGAACTGCGGATCACCCGAGCGGCTCAGCCGATGCTCGAACGCCACCGCCAGCAGCCCACCGCGCGCCTGGTGGCGGTCGGTGCCGTTGTGGTCCCGCCGCACCCCGATCCCGTGGCGCTCCAGATAGCCGATGCCGACCTGGAGCGCCTCGGCGCGGGCCTCGGCCACCTGCCGGCGGACCCGATCACCACTACCCGCCGCGAGCAGCGACACGCTCTTGGGGGAGCTGAAGCAGTGATCGAACGCCCGCACCCGCTCGTCCACCCGCTTGCCGCGGTGCTGCCACGCCCGCTCGAACGCCTCCCCGTACAGCCCGCGGGGGTCCAAGCCGAGCACCTTGCGGCAGACGCGCTCGACCGTTTCGACCTTCACCCGCCGAGTGCCACCGGCCCGGCAGGCCGCCTGCACCGAGCGCACGTCGCCCTTGAGCGCCTTCGACTTGGCGAGCTGCTCCAGGTCCTCAACGCCCTGCTCGGCAGCGCGGGCCTTCAGCGCCTCCAGCAGCGGCCCGGCCGCCAGCTTGGAGCGCGGGTCGGCCCGCCACAGCGGCGCGCAGCGCTGGTCGCCGGTGGCGGGGTCCAGGCCCTGGAACATCGCCCGCACCTGCTCCGCGCTTGCCATGCCTTCGAGGCCGCTGGCTTGGGCGGCGTTGCCGACGAACCGGCCTGGTGATTCTCCGCGGCCAGAGAAGTACTCTTCGCGGTTGCGGGCGATCTGATCCAGCCAGTAGGCCTCCTGGCCCGCCTTCAGCGCCTTGACCGGCAGCGCCACCAGCCCGACCCTCCCGCCCGCGCCACGCGGGCAGTCGTGCATCGCAGATGCGGATGTGTAGAAAAGAGAAGAGGCAGTTGTGTTTCGGGTGATAAGGGCGAGGAGACTAAAGCGTTTAGAGCTGGGAGAGGGCTGCAGGGAAGAGGGTGAAGCGTGTTGCTGCTGGCAGTGGAGGTGATGGCAGTTCGTAACTGATGGTGACACGGCTCCATTGGAAGGCTCTTGAGATTGTTACGACGAATCGTAAAGCGTTTAGACATGGAGCCCAGCCTAGAGCCGGGTTCTTGGGTCAAGCAAATTGCCCCTGAAGTGCGCCGCTTCCCGGTCGGCGAACATCGATTCCGGTCACGGCGAGGCGGTTGCGGCCGGCTGCGGGGTCCAGCGGTCGACCAGCGCGAGCGCGCAGGGGTATGCTGCGCGCATGACCGAGCCGGCCCCAAGCCCGACCGAGCCGCCCACCCCCTCGGCCGAACAGCTTGCCGAGTGGCGCGCCCTGGTCGAGCGCATCCGCCAAGGCGACCGCTCCGAGGTCGTGCCCTGGGACGAGGTCGCGGCCGAGCTGGGACTGTAGCCACGTACGAGGTCGTCCTTACCCACCACGTCCGCCAGTAGCTCCGCGACGCACCGCCCATCCTCCTCGGCTACATCGCCGGCATCACCGCGGTCCTGCGGGTCGATCCGACCACCGCCAGCATCGTGTTCCGGCTCCGGCAGGTCGACGACGACGCCTGGATGGCGACCTTCGGGGCGGGTCGAGGGTTTCTGACCTACTGGGTGATCGAGCCAGAACGCATCGTCGTGCTGCTCGACCTGACCTGGGCCGGGTGAAGCGCCACATACTTGCGCTGCTCAAAGTGGTGGCCTCCAGCCAGCATTGTCCGGTCATCAGCGAGCTTGCCGACGTGCTTGACGTCGACGAGGCCCTGCGGGTGCACGGCGCTGCGCGGCTGGGCGGCCGAGCCATCGTGTACGCATGTCCCGCGGCTTGAACTCAGGAGACAGCAGAATCCGCGATCTGGCTAAAGCCGGGATCCCGGCTAAGGAGCTTCGCGAGGAGGCGACGGCCTGAGCGGTCCCGTCCCCCCGGCCGAGTAAGGGATCTGTCAGGTCGGCGCCGCGCACCGCGCAACCTGCCGATCGCCAGCACCCGGACGGTCCTGACGCTTGCCCGGTTTGGGGCGTCGGCGTTGCGGGGAAGGTCACAAGCGGGCAAGGAACGGGGTGGTCTCCACCCGGGAGCCGCCCACGCCATTGGAGGCATGATGGCCGCGATCTTCCTGGTGCTGGCGGTGGTCGACGCCGCGCTGCTCGCCAACGTCGCTCTCACCAATACCAGCGCCGCCTCGGTGTCGGTCTTCGACCAGTCGATCACTGGCTACACCCAGGGCGAACTGCTGCTGCTGGCCGCCGGGCTGGGCGTGCTGCTGGGGTTGTTTGTGGGGATTGCCTGGAGTTCGTCCAGCGCACGGCGTGCGAAGCGTCGGGAGCTGCGGGTGGCGCGACGGGAGGTGGAGGGCAGGGTCGCCGAGCTGGAGCGCGAGAACGCCGGCCTGCGCAAGGAGCTGGAGGGCACGCGGCGCACCGGCGCGCTGGTGGGGCCGCAGGGGGCGTCCAGCGAGGCCCCGTAGCAAGCCAGCCACCCTACCTCAGCGCGCCCGCGGCCCGGCGCCGCCGCCTCGACGTCCGGGCGGGACCCGTGGTCGACGATGCGTCGGCCGTCGCGCCTTCGGGTCGCTGGCCGCCCCTAGACGGCGCCCGGCAGGCGCTACCGGCGGGGAGTACGGTGGGCGTGTGCCATGCGGTTCCGGCGTGGCCGTGCCTGCCTGCGTGGTGAGTTGGTCGGAGCCTGGCAACCAGGCCAAGGGCGGTGACACCTGGTGACCCGCCGGAAGACCCACCGGCCCGGGGAGATCAGCATCCAGCCCGGATCGGGGTTCGACAAGGGCTGCAAGTGCAGCTGCTGGCCGACGCCCGTCCGTGCACACCCCAGACCTGCGATTGGCGCTGCCGGGCGTGCCGCCTCTACGGCCGACCGTTCTACAGCCTCGGCGACCTGCTGTACCTGGAGCACGGCACCGGGCCGCTGGCGGCGGAGCTTCGCCGGCTGTGGCGGGGCAAGGGGACGATGAAGGGCCGGACCGCCCGGCAAGAAGCGGGCCATGATGGTGACGGCTGGCAGGCGCTGCCGCGGGGCGCGGCTGGGCTGGCGCCACGCCGCCCCCACGTCCGCCCGGTGACGGAGCTGTACTACCCGGGCCTGCAGGACCCCCCACCAGGGCAGGACGGCCGCAACGCCGGCAGCGGACAGTAGCTGGAGGTGATCGCCAGCCGTCTGGGGCGGCCTGCGCGGCAAGCGGAGGTTGACGAGCCCGGACGGCGGGCCATCGGAGTTCAATTGGATGGCGCGCTGGCGTGGCCCTCGAGGGGACTGGGGGGAGTGGTGCGGCCGTGGGCTCTCGCTCGCTCAGCATTCATGCGGCCTGTCCGGTCCCCGTAACCAGGATCCTCGACACCGTCAGGCTTTCAGACTCACGCCGCCGGTGAGCTCGAGCGTGGCGGCGCCAAGGTTCCACCACCGTCCTTGCTCGTGTCGAGTACGGCAGCGATCGCGGTCTGGAGACCGGGCGTGCGGCCCCAGGGTAGGCGTCGGGCGAAGCTGCTCCAGGCCTGGCCGGCGCGGACGGCCACGTCGGCGTCCAACCGCGCCTGGTCGGGTCGAGCCTCCGTGCCCGCGGAATCCGCAGGCAGTGGCCCTGGGAGCCTGCCCCAGCACCGGCCACCCTCCAAGCTCGGGTGTGGACAAGGGGCCGGCGGGTTGCCCGGCCCCTTGTCCGAGTGTGCCTCCCTGCTGCTAGATGGGATGGGCGTTGCTGCCGACGTTGACGGTCAGGTTCTTCTCACCATGCGGCTTGCCCTCGAAGCGGGCGCCGCTGAGGGCGCATAGCTGGGCCTCGGTCACCCCGTCCGGTGGCGACTCGAGCGAGATCGCCGAGCTGGCGCCGTTGGTCACCTCGCTGGCGGCCAGCGTGTTGGTGCCCTGGTGGCAGACCAGCACGATGACCACGTGCTGACGCGGGTCGACGAAGGTCAGTGGGCCGACAGTCTCGCCGGCACCCACGACCACGTTCTGGTCAGGGGCGGTGTCGTGGCCGGGCACGCCGGTGGTCTCCACCACCCAGTAGCGCCCGGGCACGACCTCGGTGATGGTGCAGTTGCCGTCCGCGCCGGTCGTGCAGGTCTTGCCGGTGCTGGTGTCCTCGTCGCCGTGCGGCGGGTCGCCGCCCAGCGGCGGATTGTCCTTGAACAGGGTGAACACCGCCCCGGCCAGCGGGTTGCCGGCGTCGTCTTGCTTGTGGACGGTGACGCTGCCGCGCTGGCGGTTGGTGTAGGTGCAGTCCACCGTGCCACCGGCGGCCAGGCTGATCGCGGCGGTCCGGGTCGCCAGGTCGGTGGTGCCGCTGGAGCCGCTGGTGGCGGTGCAGGTCAGCTCCGACAGGTCGAACGCGGGCGCCGGGTCGGCCTCGGTGACGCTATAGTCGCCGGCCACCAGGTTGCTGTAGGTCTGCACGCCGTCGTCGGCCAGGCTGAA
>WNFU01002775.1_pt1 | contig 23745 bp, 20 predicted proteins | sample 5400121 | NCBI WGS metagenome assembly WNFU01 (sample SAMN13153360, study PRJNA577476) | soil metagenome | isolation source: 100 cm soil or saprolite under grassland replicate 1 | place: USA:California | collected 2016-06-15
ATGCAGCCGAAGCTCGTGGCCGCCCGCCCGGACTGCAAGGCTTCCGGCAGCACCGCGCAGGTGGGCCGCCCCATCGTCGCGCCGCCACCGGCGACGCCGGCCGCCTGGGCCGCTTCCGCCAGCAGCATGAGCTGCTTGACGGTCCCGCGCATCAGCACGACATCGGGCTCAAACGGCGCGCGGGCCAGCGGGGCGTAAAGCGCGACGCCGAACGGGCCCTGGCGGCGCGGGATGGACGGAATCTCCTCCATCTTGATGTATCGCATCTGGACCATGGTCTGCACGAGACCGTTGAGCTCCTTCGCTACCTCCGGGGGAAGATCCACGCCATGCGTGTGCGCGCCCACCGGACAGGTATAGTGATCCGCCGCCTCGGTGTAGAAGACCTTCCCCTCCGCGGCCAGCCGCCAGTACCCGCATCCTGCCGGTGCCGGCGCATCAATTCGAGCAATTCCCGCCGGAGCGGCGGCGGGGAACGCGATTGCCACCGGTGGCAATGCCAACCCGAGGAGTTCCTGCAACTGCGTGCCCTGTGTCGTGCGATCCATATCGTGCCTCCTCAAACCTCGCCACATCCCTTCGTGTGGAGCGGGCGCAATTGGCTTACCGTCGGCTCCGCGCAGCAAAACCACGGTTCGGTCAGCCGCGGGGGGCGATGCCGGTCACGCGATGGTGTTCGTGATGCCATGGGATCAACTGGCTGCCGGTCGGCGAACCGATACGCAATCGCCCGCAGGCGATCGAATGTGGCTGCCGGATCTTCGCTGGCGCTCGCGGCTGCTTCCACGGCGGCGCTCACCGCCTGGTGGAGCTTATCCATGCGCGGGTCCGGATGGGTCCACTGATACTGGAAGCCTGCTTGATCGAGCGGACCTAAGAACCGGCGGACGTCCGAACGAGTAAGCAAGGCGGAACCGGGCGGAATCAGCAGCCGAATCGTGTACTGCACCGGGTCCGTCGAATCAACCAGATCGTGGGATTCGGCGATGTCGAACATCTCGAGATAATCATCGAGCGTCGCCCACGGAGTGAACGGCACCAGCGACGCGCGCAGCGTGATCCCTGCCTGACTGGCGATCTCAAGCGCGGCGAACACATCCGCGCGCGTGTGCCCTTTCTCCAGTTTCGCGAGTACCAAGTCGCTGAAGGATTCCACGGCCGAAATCACGAAGAGGCACCCGAGTGATCCGAGCTCGGAGAAGATGGACCGATGCTTGAGAATGTGCTCGATCTTGGCTGTGAAGTCAAAGGTCACGCGGGGAAATTCGGCGCGCATCGCGCGCACGATGCTCAGCGAGTGACCGGGGCCATTCAGAAAATCAGGGTCGCCGAACGTGATGTGGGTCGCGCCGGCCCGGACCTGCCGCCGGATATCTTCCAGGACAACCTCCGCCGGCACGATGAAGAAGCGGCCTTCGTACACCGGCACGATGGGACAGTGGAGGCAATGGTGCAGGCATCCACGGCTGGCCTCGACGTAGCCGACGACGTGCTGCGCGCCGTCGCGTTCGAGATGCGCGTACCGTTCCAGCGCAGGCAGTCCATTCCGGCTCGGGATCGCGAACGGGAAGCGCTTCAGATGCGGCCCGACAATCTTTCCCCGATGGCTGACCCCTTCGACGTGTTCGAGCGAGTCGCCCCGCTCCAGGGCTTCCATGACTCGCACGAGCGGCGCCTCGTACTCGCCGCCGATCACCGAGTCCGCGAAGGGGAGGGGGCGCGTTGGGATACCCGTTGCTCCTGGTTGCAACGGGTCATCTCGCCTGAGGCGGGCGGGTGAAAACAGTTCGAGTAAATACTCCGCATTCAGCGAGGCGTAGAGGCCATAGAAACAAATATGACACGAAGGATTCGTCTCGCGGACCAGTTCGGCCACGCGGACACCAAGGCGTAGGGCGGTGTGCATCGGCACAGAGATCCCGACGAACCGCGCTTGCTTGATCCGCTCCAGATCAACCTTCTCGACCGCGATGTCCAGACTTGCTGACGCGTATCCTGCCTGCTCAAGGAACCCCATCGGCAGGGCGATCCCGATCGGCTGGTGCCCAAGCTCGTAGCACGAGACTAGCAGGATCGCACCCGGTTGCCGCAGCGAAGCCTTTTCCAACACACTCCCCCTCAGTGAATATCAAGGATTCTACAGGAAGACCGGTGGGATTGTCTTCGTTGACATTGAATAGGGAGGGTGTTACCGTCCCGCCCATGTTGCAGACCCTCGCCATGACGCTGTCAATCGCGCTCGCCGTGCCGCTCGTCCACCCGCCGATCGGCCACGCCGCCTCCGTCAAGGTCGTGGCCACCTTGCCGATCCTCAAGGAGTTCGCTGAGCAAGTGGGACGGGAACATGTAGAGGTCCAGAGCCTCATCACGGGTTTGGAAAGCGAGCACTCGTATTCGCCCAAGCCCAGCGATCTCAGAAGCCTGGGGCAGGCCCACCTGCTGCTGGAGGTGGGATTGGGGCTGGAAGTCTGGGTGAGCGGGCTCGTCAAGAACGCCGCGAATCCTCAACTTCGGGTCATCACCACGTCCCAGGGAGTCGGCCTCATCCGTGACCACACGGTCGCGGCCGGCTCGTCCGCGTCGGGCAACCCGCACATCTGGCTGGACCCGGAGAACGCCAAGGTCATGGTCCGGCATATCGCGGACGGCCTCATCGCGGTGGACCCCGAGCACAAGCAGGACTATCTGAATAATCTGGCCGACTACCTGCGTCGTCTGGACCAGGCGCAAAAGACCCTGCAGGAGCGCGTGGCGGGGCTCCAGGACCGGCGGATCATCACCCATCACCCGGCATGGCCGTACTTCGCCCGGCGGTTCGGCTTTCAGATCGCAGGGAACATCATCCAGCAGGCAGGCATGGAGCCGACCGCCGCCCACCTCGCCGAATTAGCCCGGCTGATCAAGGCCAACAAGATCAAGGTCATCGTCTCCGAGCCGCAATTGAATCAGAAGATCGTGCAGGCGCTCGCAGAAGAGACCGGCGCCCGGGTCGTGGTCATCTCCCCACTCCCCGGGACAATCAAGGGCACCGATTCCTACTTATCGCTGCTTGAATACAACGTCTCGCAACTCATCGCCGCCCTGCAATCATAGGCAGAGACCTATGCCGTATCCCCACCCGTCGCATACCCATCCCCATCACGCCGACCACGAGCACGGCAAACCCCTGATCCGGTTCGACCATGCATCGTTCCGGTACCCGCACGGCCCGGCGCTCGAAGACATCACGCTGGAAATCGCGGACGGCGAGTTCGTCGGCGTCATCGGCCCGAACGGGTCCGGCAAGACCACCATGTTGCGCGCCATCCTGGGATTGATGCCGCCCGCCACCGGGTCCCTCCAGATCTTCGACTGCGCCTGCCAGAACCTGCGGTGCCATCACCGCGCCCGGATCGGCTACCTCCCGCAGAAGCGCGCCGTGGACCCGAACTTTCCGATCACCGTGCGCGAGGCCGTGCTGATGGGACGCGCCGGCGCGATCGGCCTGTGGAAGCGGCCCGGGAAGGCGGACCTCGCGATCGTGCGACACGCGCTCGAGGACGTCGGCATGGAGGACTATGAAGACCACCCGCTCGGAGCGCTCTCTGGCGGCCAGCAGCAGCGCGTCTTCATCGCGCGGGCGCTGGCCCAGCATCCGCAAATTCTCTTGTTGGATGAGCCGACCACGGGGATCGACACCACGACCCAACACAACGTGCTGGGCCTGATCCAGCGGCTGCACGAGGAACTTCACCTTACCATCGTGCTGGTCTCGCACGACATCAACCTGATCGCGCCGCTGGCGGAACGCCTCGCCCTGCTCAAGACCAGGCTGTACGCCCTGGGGACGGCCAAGCAGGTCCTCACCAAGGAGATCCTGGCCCAGGTGTACGGGCCACAGATCCTGACCACCGACACCGGACACGTCATCGTCGCGGACCACCATCATTAGCCCGTATTACCCACGAATACCTACTGCGGCACCCGATCCTCTCGTCCGGCGCGGCTTTTCTCGCTTGGCCTTCTCGACGTACTGCTACGAGTACGCCTGCGTCGCCCTCGCTTGCGAGAAGCCACGGCGGGCTTCGGTCTCGACTGCCTCGCTACGGCATCCATGAGTAACACGGGCTAACTGATGGTCGATTTCCTCACGCTCGGGTTTCTCCAGCGTTCACTGATGGCAGCGGCCCTCACCGGCGGGGTCTGCGCCGCGATCGGCGTCTTCGTGGTGCTACGGGGGCTCGCCTTCATCGGCGCCGGGACCGCCCACGCGGCGTTCGCCGGTGTGGCGCTGGCCTACCTGCTCGGCGGCCCGCCGATGCCGTTCGCCATCGCCTTCGGCCTGGGGACGGCCTGGATCATCGGGCTACTGGAAGAACGCGGGCGCATGAAGCTCGACGTGAGCATCGGCATCTTCTACACCGCCACCATGGCGCTCGCGATCCTCTTCATCGGCCTGATGAAGACCTACAACGCGGAGGTGTACGGGTACCTGTTCGGCAGCATCCTCTCGGTGACGGCCGACGAGCTCAAACTGACCGCCGGCCTGGCGACAGTCGTGGTCGGCCTCCTGGCCCTCTTTGCCAAGGAGTTCTTCTTCCTCGCCTTCGACCAGGAGATGGCCGAAGCGTCAGGGGTGCCGGCGCGGCGGTTCTTCTTCCTGCTGCTGACCCTCGTGGCGCTCACGATCGTCGTCTCGCTCAAGACCGTCGGCGCGATCCTGGTCTTCGCGCTGCTGCTGATCCCGGCGGCCACCGCGTATCAACTGACGTCCAGCCTGCGCCGGATGATGGCTTACTCGGTGGCGATCGGTGTGCTCGTCTCCGTCGCCGGCGTCCTGCTGTCGTTCCAGTTCGATCTGCCGACAGGGCCGGCCATCGTGCTGCTCGCCACAGGCGTGTTCTTTTTCGCCGTCGCGCTCTCTCCCAAGCGGGCACCCAAGCCCGCGCTCTCCTGAAACGCCTCGCGCATTGCCTTCAACGAGCGTTTCCTGAAGTCAGGCCTGCGCTCGTTCGTTTCCAGACATAGGTGCCGCCCCATTGCCGCGGCGGGATGTCGCTCTTCTCGCCGACGCGTGTGTACCACCAGACACCTCTGGCCTGCGAACCATCCTCGGACAGCACCAGTTCGAAGCCGCCTGCGCGGTCATTGCCGGACTGCTGCCAAGTGCCCTGCCACTTTTGCCCGGCGAGCACGGTGGTCACGATCCGGCCGCTCTGCCAGGAATACAGACCATTGCCGTGACGATCGAGCGTGGCCTTGTAGGACTTGTCCTCCTCCTCTACCTCCCAGTCGCCGCTGAGGTCCGGGATCCGAACCGCGGGGCCGGCTGTCCCGGTCGGCTGCCCCAACGCACATGGAACCGGATCGGACACTGCCAACGGAGGAACATCAGTTCGGAAGGACTCATGCCACGCCGTCAGGAGCCATTCGCCGTGTCGGCGCTCGAGCACGCCGGTCTCACGCAACGGAAGCACCATCCGGCGACGCTCTGAACCGGCCCCGATGTAGCGGATGTAGTCGAGTTCCATCGCAAACCAGGCGACCTCGCCGCGGGTCCACACCTTCAACGCAATGATCGGGATCTCGAGCCGCGTCACCGTCCGGAACTCCTCCAGCATCTCTCGCTCGAACTGGGGCCAGCCCACATACTTTCGCCCCCCTATGGTGTAACTCACGATGTCTGCATCGTGGGCCATGAGCCGAGCCAGAGTGGACACATCCTTGTCGGCATTCGCCTGCACCAGGGCGCGCAACGTTTCCTCCGGGCCTGTCATTTCCGCCGCAAGTCCGGGTGTCCCCGACAACAGCAGCACCAGCAGTAGTCCGTGCTTCGCCCCTGACATCACCTTCTTCATAACAGTCCTCCTCACATCATCGATTGGCAAATCCTATAACTTTTAAAATCTAGCAAGCGCCTGAGGTCAGCACGGTGGTCTGATCCTGCGGAGCCGAGACCCAGTAAGCGGCCAGGCGGGCCATGCCGGGCGCCTCGTCAAGGATTACCTCCAATAGCAGCGCGACCTCCGGCGCCCTGATCGCGTGACTGGGGGCCAGATACCATCGCGGGACTCCCCTGCGCTCAGCCTGATCGGCTGGCTCGAAATACCCGGTCAACTCCCCGTTCACGTACGCGGTCTCGAGACGATCCAGATAATCCTCAACGGAATCCCAGTTCCAGCGAGTGGCCGGGCTCAACCGGTCCGTTGCCTCCAGCTTATTCCACATCGCCCACCCGACGAACACACCCCACGTCTCATTCAGCGCATCCCAGCCTTCCCGCTCGCTGATGCGCCGCTTCTCGAACCTCCCCTTCCTAGGCGCGCTTTTCTGAGTGGCGGTCGGGCTGATCTCGACCACGGAATAGCGACAGACCACGAACCGCTTCGCTTCCGCGTACAGCCGCGCCCCCTGTGGCGTCATCCTGGGCGTGCCGGAAGCGAACTCCACGTAGTCGAAATAGGCGTGGAACAGCTCGTGATAGATGGTCGCCAGATCGTGGTTTTCGATCTGCCGGAGGGACTGAAGCCGTTTGCCTCGTTTGCCTTCCGACAGATTCAGGTGGAAGACCATGCGGTGGCCATCCGGATGGTATTCCGCCGCCACGTTCTTCAGATCGGCGAACTCCAGCTTCACAAAGTCCGGCGGCAACAGGCGGAGAAACCGCGACGGCAGCCCCATCTCGGCCGCTTCCCTGGTGAGCCGCGCCCACTCCCCTTGCGGATCCGGCACCGGCCCGGCAGAAGCGATCGAGAGAGGAAACAGAAAGGAAAGGCACACCGACCAAATTGCCCATCGAGCAGAGCCCCCCACCCTGACCCTCCCCCTCATGGCCCATTGCATTCCGGAGAGCAATGGGCGCCCCGGGAGAGATGGGTGGGGGTGACTAATCACGGAACTCATCTTCGTCGATCAGGGACCAGGTCTCGAGGCAGTCCCGGCGGACTTCGTCCAGGAACCGCGAGGGCTTGGAGAGGACCATGCCCGAGGACTTGTCGTAGACGTTCACCGGACAGCTCACGTAGAGGTTCTGCTTCGCGCGGGTGATGGCGACGTAGAAGAGGCGGCGCTCCTCCTCCAGCTCGTCGTCGGCAGTCATCGAATAAACGGACGGGAACTTGCCGTCCAGCGCCCAGATGATGAAGACGCTGTGCCATTCGAGCCCCTTGGCGGAATGGATGGTGGACAGGACCAGCCGCTCGTCGTCCCGGTCCTCCGCCTCGACGTCGAACACGCTCTCATCGGGCGGCTCCAGCGCCAGGTCCGCCAGGAGGGACTCCAGCTTGCCGTAGCGCGCGGCGATCGTGTAGAGGTGCTCCACGTCCTTGATGCGCTTGGGATAGTCGTCGTAGTGCTGCTTGAGGATCGGCAGGTAATACCCGCAGACGGCGTTCATCTGCTCGGCCGGGGTCATCCGCCCGCCGCTCACTTCTTCCAAGACGCGGACCAGCTCCTGGAAGCCCTGCGCACCGGGGCCTGATCCCTTCGCTGCCGCTTCGCGTAACGCGTCCAGCCCCTTCGCCTCCTTCGCCAGGATTGACTCGATGAGTGCCTGGCTCTTCTTCGGCCCGACGCCCTCGATCAGCAGCAACAACCGGTTCCAGCTGACCGCATCGCGCGGGTTCTCGACCACGCGCAGGTGCGCGAGGATGTCCTTGACGTGAGCCGTCTCGACGAACTTGAACCCGCCTCGCTTCACGAACGGGATGTTCCGCCGCGAGAGCTCGACCTCCAGGTCGAACGAGTGGAAGCTGGAGCGGAACAGGACGGCGATCTCCCCCAGCGGCACGCCTTCCTCCCGCAACTCCAGGACGCGCTGCGCGACGAACCGCGACTGCGTGTTCTCGTCCGCTGCTGTGACCAGCACCGGCGCGGGGCCTTGGCTCTTACGGGTGAACAGCGTCTTGGCGTACTTCTCCGCCGCCTGGTTGATGACCTCGTTGGCCAGCGTGAGGATCGGCTGCGTGCTACGGTAGTTCTCCTCCAGCTTGAAGATCTGCGTGCCGGGGAACAGCTTGGGGAAATCCATGATGTTGCGGAACGTCGCGCCTCGGAAGGCATAGATCGACTGACTATCGTCCCCCACGACCATGACGTTGTCGTGCGTGGAGGCGGCCTTGCGGACGAGCTCGGCCTGCAGGCGGTTCGTGTCCTGGTACTCGTCCACCATGATGTAGCGGTAGGAGTCCGAGATGCGCCGCCGGACGCCTTCGTCCCTGTCCAGCAACTCGCGGAGCCGCACCAGCAGATCGTCGTAGTCCACCAGCAGGCGTTTGCGCTTGTAGGCCTCGAACGCGCGGTGGAGCTTCTGCAAGTCTTCGATCTCGTCCGTGAAGTGCGCGAACTCCCCCAACACGACATCCTCTACCGGCAGCATCTTGTTCACCGCCTTGCTGAATATCTCCGCGATGGTGTTCTTGCGGGGAAAACGCTTTGCCTTGTCGGTCAGCCCGTGCTGCGTCCGCAGCAGATTGATCACGTCCTCGGTATCGCCACGGTCCAGAATGGTGAAGCCAGGCTCCAGCCCGATCGCCTTGCCGTACCGGCGGAGCAGCAAATTCGCGACCGAATGGAAGGTGCCGCCCGTGACCTTTCCGCTGCGAAAGCCGATCAGCGCGCCCACCCGTTGGAGCATCTCCTCAGCGGCCTTTCGGGTGAAGGTCAACAATAATATTGCCTCCGGCGGGATGCCGGACTCGATCAGGCGCGCAACCCGGTATACCAGCGTCCGCGTCTTGCCGCTGCCCGCGCCTGCAATGACGAGGATCGGGCCGTCCACGGCTTTGACTGCGGCGAGCTGGCCGGGGTTCAACTCGGCTTCGTAATTGAGCGAGAACTTGGGTTCGGCAGGGCTGTCGGGACCGCGCTTGAGGACGTAGGGCTTCATCGCCGCGCCATTATAACAGAACGAAAGGGTTACCGATTCGATTTAGGAACGTGGCTTGCGGGTGGCACCAATGTCGCCGGAGGCGGCGGGGTGGCGGCGAGCTGGGCGCCTCGATGAGCCAGAGCGCCTACAGCCGAATCCGCGGGGCTTCGACGGCGAAAGGCGCCGCTCAGCGGGGCTGCTCGCCGACAGGACCACGGAGCCGCAGGTGACAGGACCCGCATCCCATGACATTCCCGCTGCTCTTTGTTAGACTCGCTTCCAATGCAACGCCGCGCGGCTCTTTTTCTGCTGGCCTGTATTCCGTTCTTCACCGCCTGCGCGATCATCCCCATTTCGAAATCATCCCCCCCACCCCCGCCAGTCACCCTCAAGCGCGCCCAATTCCTCATGGGCACGCTGGTGGAGCTGACCGCCGTCGCCCCCGGCGACGTCATCGCGCAGGCGGCGCTGACCGCCGGTTTTCAGGAGATCCGCCGGCTCGAAAACATGCTCAGCACCTGGATCGAGACCAGCGAACTATCCCGGGTCAACCAGGCCGCGGGACTGGAACCCATAGGCGTGAGTGCCGAGACCTTCGACCTGCTGCGTCGCGCCCTGGAAGTCGCCGAGTACACAGAGGGCGGGTTCAACATCGCCATCGGTCCGGCCGTCCGGCTCTGGAACATCCCCGAGGCCCCGCGCATCCCTTCCGCCTTGGAGCTGGAAATTGCCGCTCAATATGTGGACTACCGCCGCATCCATCTGGATCAGACCCGCCGGACCGTCTTTCTGGAGAAACCGGGCATGCGGATCGACATCGGCGGCATCGGCAAGGGCTTCGCGGCCGAGAAGGCCGCGGCCGTGATGCGGGAGAACGGCGCGAAGGGCGGGCTCGTGGCGGTCGCCGGCGACTTCCGGGTCTTCGGCAGACGCGCGGACGGCACGGCCTGGCCGCTCGGCATCCAGCATCCACGCGAGCCTGGGAAAGTCCTGGCCATGCTGGACGTCACCGACGAGGCCATCTCCACTTCCGGTGACTACGAGCGGTATTTCCTGAAGGACGGCGTCCGCTACCATCACATCCTGGACCCCCGGACGCTGCAGCCGGCCCGCCTGTGCCAGAGCGTCACCATCATCGCCCCGGACGCCACCACCGCGGACGCCCTGGCGACCGGCGTGTTCGTCATGGGGCCGGCCCGCGGAATGGCGCTGGTCGAGCGACTCGGGCTCGGCGCCGTGATCGTGGACGCCGGCGGCGGCATCTCCATCTCCTCCCACGCTCGTAACCGCGTGCGACTGAACCAGTGACAGTCTCGTCTCAGCCGCATGGTTCTTGCATTTCCATCATGTTTACGGTAAAGTACTATCCGATTTTGTTACAAGGAGGTTTGTTGATCGACCCAATATTGCTTCCCCAGAGCCCCGCCCAGCTTCCTCCCTCGCTGAGTCGGCTCTGGGAATTGTCACACAATCTCTGGTGGAGCTGGAACCCGGACGCCAGAGCCCTCTTTGAAACCCTTGACCGCACGCTCTGGAAGCTGACGTCGCACAATCCGGTCAAGCTTCTCCACCAGCTCAGCCCTGAACGCGCCGTTTCTGCGTCTGCAGACCCGGTCTTCCTACAGCGCTACGAGTCCGTCCTTCTGGCGTTCGATTCCTACATGTCCGCGGCGGACACATGGTTCGCGCGCCAGCATCCGGAGTTGGCGGAGGGCCTCATCGCCTATTTCTCAGCGGAATTCGGCCTGCATCAGTCTCTGCCCATCTATAGCGGCGGTCTGGGCATCCTGTCCGGCGATCACTGCAAAGAAGCCAGCGACTTGGGTGTCCCCCTGGTCGGCGTCGGGTTCCTCTATCCGCAGGGCTACTTCCACCAGCGCATTTCTCCCGACGGCTGGCAGCACGCCTGGTCGGTTCCGTTCATCGCCGCCGACGCGCCGATCCGACCCGCCCTGCTCCCGAACGGCGAGCGTTTGACGATCCAGGTCCACCTGGACGGTCGGACCATCCATGTTGCGGTCTGGCAGGTCCACGTCGGCCGGGTGGCGCTCTACCTGATGGACACTGACGTGGAAGCGAACGCGCCCTGGGATCGCGAACTGTCCGCGCGCCTGTACGGCGGCGACCAGGAGATGCGTATCCTTCAGGAGATCATCCTCGGCATCGGCGGCGTGCGCGTGCTGCGGGCGCTGGGCCTCCAGCCGACCGTGTGGCACGCCAACGAAGGGCATGCGACGTTCCTGACCCTGGAGCGTCTGCGGGAGTGCCGCCAGGCTGGGCTGCCATTCGACGAAGCCGTGGAGGCCGTGAAAGCTTCCACCGTGTTCACGACCCACACGCCGGTGCCGGCCGGCCATGACGCCTTTCCCTTCCACCTGATGGAGAAATACTTCACCCCTTTCTGCGAGCTGTTGCAGATCAGCCGCGAGGACTTCCTCCGGTTGGGCTGCGCGCCGGGCACGGTGGATACCGCCTTCAACATGACCGTGCTGGGGCTGCAGATGAGCGGCTACCGCAACGGCGTGAGCCGCCGACACGGGGAGGTGGCCCGTCGCATGTGGGGCTACGTCTGGCCGGATGTCCCGGAAGAGCAGGTCCCGATCACGTCCATCACGAATGGTATCCACGTCCCGACCTGGATCGCGCCCGAGATGCGGCAGCTTTACGCCAAATGCCTCGGTCCCGACTGGGTCGCCCGCCATGACGACCCCGTCCTGTGGGAGCGCGTCGCGGGCATCCCCGATCAGGAGCTGTGGAACACGCACCTGGCCCTCAAGCGCAAGCTGCTGGGGTACATCAACGAGGAGGCGCGGCTTCGCTGGATCCGGGGCGAGATGGATCCTGCGCAGATCCTGGCCTCCGGCACGCTGCTCGACCCGGAAGCCCTGACGATCGGGTTCGCGCGACGCTTCGCCACCTACAAGCGCGCGACGTTGCTGTTCCGGGACCTGGAACGCCTAAAGCGGTTGATGCACGATCCCTGGCGGCCGGTCCAGATCATCTTCGCCGGCAAGGCCCACCCCGCCGATGAGCACGGCAAGTATTTCATCCACCAGGTTTACTCTCTCGCCAAGGACCACGGCTTCGGCGGCCACATCGCCTTCGTGGAAGAGTATGATCTACATACCGCGAAATACCTCATCTACGGCGTGGACGTCTGGTTGAACACGCCCCGCCCGCCGCAGGAAGCCTGCGGGACGAGCGGCCAGAAAGCGGCCCTCAACGGCGTGCCGCACCTGAGCATCCTGGACGGGTGGTGGGTGGAAGGGTACAACGGCGCCAACGGATGGGCGATCGGCCGTCCGGAGTTCGACCCGGACCCCAACGCGCAGGACGCCGCCGACGCCGAGGCGTTGTACCGCATGCTGGAGCAGGAAGTGGTGCCGCTGTACTACAACCGGGACCGGGACGGGGTGCCAAGGGGGTGGCTGAACATGATGCGAGAGACCATCCGCAGCGTCGTGCCCCGGTTCTGCACCCGCCGGATGGTACGCGACTACACGGAGCAGCTCTACGCGAAGGCCATCGCGCAGAGCCTTCGGTCGGCCGGGCGTCCCTCCTAAGTCTCTTTCTTCTCCCCTTTCAGGAAGTTTGGGCTTGACGATCACCCGGGCCTGTGCCTCCTTGTCGCCGTTGCGGACGACAATGATCGTCTCTCCGATGCCCACGGCAGTGACCACGCCGTTAGGGTCAACCTTGACGATTTTCTCGTTCCGGCTCTGGTAGGTCGTGCCGAAGGTGGCTTTCGAGATGAACCGCACGGTGCCGTCGGGGAACTCGCCGATCACCTGCAAGTCCCGCTTCTCGCCGACGGCTTCCAGCACGAGTTTCCGCTGCTCGGCATGGATGCGCAGCGAAATGAGCGGCAGCACCGGCGGCAGGTTGACGTGGACGGTGACTTTGGCGGTGCTGACCACGCCCTTGCTGTTCTTGCTCCAAACTTCGATTTCGATCGGCCCCAGGCTATCGCCGCGCAGTTTGATCCGCTGCTCGAAGTAGCCGGTCTGGGGGTTGTGCTTCATGTGCTCATCGGAGTGGGCCAGATACGCCCGATCGATGTCGTCGCCCGGGCTGGGCTGGACCTGGATCACCAGCTCCGCCCCGATAGGGACAACGGCACCGTCTTTCGGCGCGACGATCTCGATGGCGCCGGCAGGATGGGACAGGGAGAGCGCGGCGAGGAGCGCGGCGGCCGCGAGGCTGGCTGACTTGAGCGGGGAATGCATTTACCCTTCCCTCAGCGGAGCCCGGCCATAATCTCCCGATACTCCGCTTCTGTATAGGCCCTGACCGTGGTGGTTCGGACATTCCCAGCAGAGCCTACCTGAAGGAGTAACTTGGCCAGAACAGTATCGTTGGGAATCTCATAAATCAGGAGCGCGTCGTAGGTTCCCTGGGTCATGTAAAAGGCCTTCAGTTCACCCCCCAGTTCCTTGAGCTGTTTCTTGACCGCATCGAGACGTTTAGGCGAGTCTTTCGCGTTCCGGATTCCCTGTTCGGTCCAGTTGATGTGACTGATGTACGTCGGCATGGGTCACCTCCTTATTGATGGCAAAGACGATTGGCGCTCCCCGCTTTGACCCTAGGCGAAACCCTAGCACATGACTTTCGGAGTTTCAATTGAGCCGCGGCTGATGCGAACCGGCGAATGATTCGTGTATCATACGGTCGTCGTTGATACGCTCACATCGCTAAGGAGCATGCCATGGCTGAACGAGTCCCAGGATTGCCCGAACCGCCAGGCGCGCAGGATAGCGCCCCCAACACCATCCAGTTGATCAACGTGCTGGTCATGCGCGAAGGCGAGACGGTCAGTGCCAAGTGGGGGATCCATCCGCAGCTCAAAAAGGATCTGATCCCGGCGGAGTGGGAGGAGCTTTCCGAGCACATGAACCGGGTCACCGCCATCGTCGGCGCGAAGTTCGTCGAGCAGTTGTCGAAGGACGAAGGGAACACGTCCGGCCTCGGGACGGCGTGATGGAGACCGCCGATTCCTCCGAGATCGTCACCTGCATGAACGCCCAATGCGGGCAGCAGCTCCGCATTCCCGCCGGCGAGATCCTCCAGGTCACCTGCCCGACGTGCGGCACCAGCTTCACCTACCGGCCTCCCAGCGCCGCGGGCGGATCGAAGAAAGGACTCTCTCCCGAATTCCAACGCAAAGCCTGGGTCATGGGCGAGCTGATGCTGATGATCGCGCGGGAGTCCATGACGCTGCTCAAGCGGAACACCCCCGACATCGCCGGCAAGATGACTCGCAAGCAGGAATGGGAAGCCTTCCTGGAGTTTCTGAAGGTCCTGTTCAACCTCGCCGATCGCGTGGGGGCGTTCTACGTGCCCGTCAGCGAATACCTCCAGTTCCTGGACGCCCTGGAAGATGCGGTGATCGATCAGATGAACAACGCGTTCCGTCAGCAGGCCGGGCCTGGGTATGACGAGACCCCGGTGAAGGTGTCCATCGCGGCCGCCTTTGACGAGGCCCAGAAGTTCTATCAGCCGTTTCAATTCCTGGTCACGGAAGAGGGCCCTGAGCGTGACCGCTATTTCAAGAAATTTGGGGAGACGGTGTCCACGGCCATGGGGTCGCGGGGGCACAACTCGATCGTGACCGCCGCCACCATGTGCGTCAGCTCCAGCATCGCCGCGATGAAGGCCTTGATGGAATCCGCCGACGGACGCGCTGCTGCCGGCCACGCCTGAAGCGACCCGGTCTTCCAGAACGATGATGATTTCCGCACTCAAGGGCTCAGCCACGGGAAGGGGCGCGTCTTGGCGCGCCTGGGGCGGGCGGGTGTGACTTTCCGCGCCCTGAACCATCGAAATTTCGCCCTTTTCTTCGTCGGCCAAGGACTCTCGCTGTGCGGCACGTGGATGCAGAGCCTCGCCCAGAGCTGGCTGGTGTACCGCCTCACCGGCTCCCCATTCTTGCTCGGCCTGGTCGGGTTCGTCGGGCAGGCGCCCGTGCTGGCGTTCGGCTTGTTCGGCGGCCTGTTGGCCGACCGCTGGCCCCGGCGCCAGCTTCTTGTGACGACCCAAACTCTCTCGTTGCTGCAGGCCGCGCTCCTCGCCAGCCTTACCCTCAGCGGACGGATCACGGTGGGCTGGATTCTGGCGCTGGCCGCGCTGCTGGGGACCATCAACGCGCTGGACATGCCCGTTCGCCAGTCCCTGGTGGCGGACCTCGTCCCCCGGAGCGATCTTCCTTCGGCGATCGGGCTGAACTCCTCCGTCTTCAACGTCGCGCGCATCCTCGGTCCTTCTCTCGCAGGGGTCATCGTCGCTTTCGCCGGCGAGGGCCTGTGCTTCCTGATCAATGCCGTGAGCTTCCTGGTTGTCATCGCCTGTCTGCTGGCCATCCGGATCACACCAACGCCCCGGACAGCGCACGAGAGCCCCGCCAGTCTCCTGGCCGAAGGCCTGCGCTACGCCTGGCAGACCCCGCACGTCCGGGCCCTCCTGACTCTGATCGCCGTGTTGAGCCTGACCGCCATGCCCTATGCCGTCCTGCTGCCGGTGTACGCCGGGGAGATTCTCAAGACCGGCCCAGGCGGGCTGGGCGCGCTGATGGCTGCCACCGGTGTCGGGGCGCTCGTCGGCGCCCTGCAGATCGCCCGGCGTGGGAGCATCCGCGGTCTGGGCACGGTCATCGCCAAGGCCGCCGCGCTGTTCGGTCTCAGCCTGCTGGCTCTAGCGGCCAGCACGGCCTTCTGGCTTGCGCTGCTCGCCATCATCGCGGTCGGCTACGGCATGGTCACGAGCATGGCCGGCACCAACACGTTGCTGCAGTCATTGGTGCCCGATTCGCTCCGCGGGAGGGTGATGAGCCTCTACACCATCGTGTTCTTCGGCCTTGCCCCGTTCGGAAGCCTGCTGGCCGGGACCGTGGCTTCCCACATTGGCACACCCCTGACCATCGCGCTGGGAGGAATCATAGCGATCATCAGCGCCGGGTTTTTCTGGAGGGCGCTCCCTGGCATCCGGCGACATGTGCGGGAGACTGGGCTGCTGCCCCCTGAAGAATTCGCCGCACACTAAGCTGCCCGTTATCGCCTACACCTCACCTCATTTCAGGTGTAATCCAACGCACAGGATCTTTTCCCCAGACGGCAATTTTGTCAGGATTTCATACACCCGTCTCTGCAACCCTCTATTTTGCTGACCGTTCCATATGCGCACCGCGCTTTTGCTCCCGATGGCATCCAACTTGCTCACTCACCTTTTGCCATTTCTCCATTCTTGCCGTGGTTAACGGCAGAGGATAGTTAGGTGCGACGACGACACAACTAAACAAGGAGGACGCGATGAAGATACAGCTATGGACAGTAGGCGGGGCGACTCTGTTGGGGTTGGCCCTCCTAGGCAGCAACGGTGTCAGCCAGGCACAGCAAACAACGACCCCTCCGAGCACGACTCCGCCCGCGACTAGCACGACTCCTCCCGCTACTCAGGGAGACGTGCGTAAGGACACACAGGACATCCGCCAAGACCGCCGGGACATCCGGCAAGACAAAAAGGACCTGCGGGAAGATCGCCGCGAGCGGCGGCAGGACCGCCGGGAACTCAGAGAAGACCGCCGGGAAGGCGCCAGCCAGGCTGAACTGGCCAAGGATCGCGAGGAACTCAGGAAAGACAATCAGGACATCCGTAAAGACAAACAGGACCTTCGGAAAGACCGGAGGGATCTCCACCAGGATCGCAAAGAACGGCGCCACGATCGTCGGGAAGCGCAGGGCAAATAGGCCGTATCTATTAGGCGGGGCAGTCAAGCACTGCCCCGCCTCGCTTCCTTCCTACTTGTTCCGCTGGTAGAACATCTCCAGGGCGTCGCGATAGCCCGCGACCTGCCCGTTTTCCCACGCGTTCTCCAGGCGGCGCTTCAGCTTGTCCACTTCGTGCTCCCGCTTCCGGTCGGCCGCCCCCTGGTTGAGCAAATTGAACAACGCCACGTGAATGATCTTGCTGCGCCGGATGATCATGTCTTCGTCGATCCAGCCAGTGAAGGCTTCGCGGGCGTGCTCTTCCACGATCTTCGGCTTGAACGCGTCGTACCCGATCTTCGACTTCGTGATCTTGCGGATGACTTCGATCTCGTCCCGAAGCTTGGGAATGTTCCGCAGGAGGTACCCCTGGATTTCTTCATGCCCGCCTTCGTAAAGTTTTTCCATCGCTTGGCTGACGAAGATCTCCGCGTTGACCGGCCTTGCCTTGACCCCGTATGTCGGATGGGCACCGAAACGGAGCCGGTCATACTCCTCCTTCGCTTGCGTGTCCCCTAAGACGCCATAGGCCTCGCTGAACTCTTTGAAGCGGGCCTCTGCCTTCTTGTCGCCGGGATGGAGGTCGGGATGGTGCTCTTTCGCCAGCTTCCGGTAGATGCGCTTGATCGTCTCCGCTGGCGCATCCTGCTCCACACCGAGTACCTTGTAGTAATCTTTCATGGGGCGCGACTATAACATTATCGCATTGCGTAATCACGACGGGGACGGTACCATGTCGTGCAAGGACACCTCATGAGCGACATGCAAGAGACGCCGCAGCACACGAACCGCCTCATCCACGAGACGAGCCCCTATCTCCGGCAGCACGCCCACAACCCGGTGGACTGGTATTCCTGGGGCGAGGAGGCTCTGGCCCGCGCCAAGGCTGAGAACAAGCCGATTCTGCTCTCGATCGGCTACTCGGCTTGCCACTGGTGCCACGTGATGGAGCGGGAGTCCTTCGAGAACCCGGACATCGCCCAGATCATGAACGAGCACTTCATCAACATCAAAGTGGACCGGGAGGAACGCCCCGACCTCGACGACATCTACCAGAAATCCGCGCAGGCCTTCATGCGGCGCGGCGGCGGCTGGCCGCTGACCGTCTTTCTGACGCCCGATCAAGAACCGTTCTGGGGAGGGACCTACTTTCCCCCGACGCCGCGGTACGGCATGCCGGGATTTCCCGAGGTGCTCCTGGGCGTGGCCGAGGCCTACAAGAAGGAGCACGAGCAGGTCCAGCAGAACGTCCACAAGGTGAGGGCCGGCCTGCGACACATCAGCTCCCCGCAGCCGTCCAACGATCCGCTCACCGAAGAGCTCCTCGACGGTGCCGTCAAGGACCTCAGCGCGTTCTATGAGCCGGTCAACGGCGGGTTCGGCGACGCGCCCAAGTTCCCCACGCCCCCGCCCTTCCACATGCTGCTGCGCCAGTTCGCCCGCACGAAGGATCAAAAATGCCTCGACATGACGCTCCACTCGTTGTGGAAGATGGCTGCCGGCGGGATCTATGACCACCTCGGCGGCGGCTTCCACCGCTACTCGACGGACGGGCAGTGGCTGGTGCCGCATTTCGAGAAGATGCTTTACGACAACGCGCAGCTCGTCCGGCTGTACCTCGACGGCTGGCGGCTCAGCCGCGAGCCCCGCTTCAGGCAAGTCGTCGAGGAGACGCTGGCCTACATCCGCCGCGAGATGGTCCATCCGGACGGTGGGTTCTACACAGCGCAGGACGCCGACAGCGAAGGGCACGAGGGCAAATACTTCATCTGGGAGCCGGCGGAGATCAAGTCTGTGCTGAGTGCTGACCTCGGCGAGATCTTCTGCCGCGTCTATGACATCACGGATGGCGGCAACTTCGAGGGCAAGAACATCCCCAACCTGATCCACGCCAACGGCCGGATCGAGGTCAAAGACCTACCGGACGCGGACAAGGTGATGGCGGACTCTCGCCGCAAGCTCCTGGAAGTCCGGGAGCGACGAGTGAAGCCCCTGCGCGACGAAAAGATCCTCACGAGCTGGAACGGCCTGATGATCTCCGGTGTCCTGGATGCGTCTCAGACGCTCGGGAATCCTGAATACCTCGCCATGGCCCAAAAGGCTCTCGCCTTCCTGCTGGAGCGCGCGTACAAGCATGGGCGTTTGTTCAGGACCGTCACGGGCGGCGTGGGCAAGCTCAACGCGTATCTGGACGACTACGCCTTCCTGGCGGCGGCCCTGATCGACGCCTTCGAGGCCACTGCCAAGCCTGCCTACCTGGATAAGGCGCGTGAGCTCACTGCCGTCCTGATCGAGCAGTTCTGGGACCCGCAGACCGGCGGCTGCTTTTTCACGGGAAAGGACCACGAACAGATCCTTCAGCGCATGAAGACCGGCGAAGACTCCGCCATTCCCTCCGGCAACGCCGTGGCGACGATGAACTTTCTGCGCCTGTTCTTCTACACCGGCGAGCAGAACTACATGGACAAGGCCGAGCAGACCCTGCGGTTGTTCCGCACCCACATGGACCAGAATCCCTTCGGCATGGCCTCCACGCTCTGCGCGCTGGACTTCTACCTCAGCAGGCCGAAGGAGATCGTGCTGGTGGGGAAGCAGGACACACCGGAGATGAGAAACCTATTAGCGAAGATCGCCGGCCGCTATGTGCCGAACAAGACGCTGGTGCTGGCGGACAACGACGGCAAGGGTACCGGCTACGTGCCGGCCGCGGCCAAGGGGAAGACGGCGATCAACGGCAAGCCCACGGCCTACGTCTGCCACAACTTCACCTGCTCCCAGCCCGTCACCGACTGGGACGCCCTGGAGAGGCTGCTGTAGCCCTGAAGAGGGTGGCTCCCCGAACCGTACGATTTGCGAACCTTGAAATTCGAGTTTACGAGAACAAAGATAGCCTACTGCAGAATCAACTGAGCTGTTAGAGAAACACTGGTTCTATTCACATACATAGCAGTGATTCGCTATCATCTCCCAATTGCTTCCGTCACTTGCCTGTTCATACACCATGCGCCCTATTTCTCCGTACATAAGTTCATATGTAATCCAAAGCTCTGGCCTTGAATTATGGTTCAAGTCTGTAATTACATGAATCCTGACCTTGGTTTTCTTCGCAATTTCTTCTAACGGCTTATCTAGTAACTTTTTCTCCTTAAAAAAATATTGGCCCCATTTGTCGCGCGACAAAAAGGAATAAAAATTACCCTCGATCTCTTTATTCACATTAGGTGATTGTGAAGGAAAAATGGATGGCTGGAGTGTATAGAAATCGCTAACACTTGAAATTTTCTTATTGACGAGTCCAAACCGCCTGGGTGTGCCACTGTCGACATACGGATCAACATAGTCCTCTTGCTTCTGGATGGAAAAGGTTTCGGACTTGTGTCGGAAGGCGTTTCGCAATTGACCTTTGAGATCCAGCTTAGCGGAATCGGCTCTGCTTATTGTTTCTGAAGTCACTACCACAAGAGGATGGAATCGGGAATTCTGGATGTAACCAATGATTTCTGCCTGTTGCTCGTTGGTAAAAAGGAATCCGGAATCCAGGGTACATGCTACCAGAAGGAACAACAGCACAGCTGCGAACGTCAATTTGCTTTCAGCTTTCAAATTAATCCCTTGCAGGGAGGTGGCTCCTCGGCCAGGACTCGAACCTGCGATCAGCAAAAAGGCTAGGCCACCCCGCTGGACCTGTCAAGCGTGTTGGTAGGCAGACTAGTTTCGAAAGAATCGCCACACCATAAAGAGCAGGAGCACTCCTAAAATGGTGAGGCCCGGGCCTGAGGAGGAGAATTGCGTGATTTGATCGAGCCACGAGGGCGCGGGCGGAGGATGCTCACCGGGCGCCGGCGGGGCAGGAGGCGGGGTCGGCACGACCGTCACGGGCGCTTTGGCCGAATCGATAACCTGCGCCTTGCTTCGGAACTTCTCCGGTATGAGGTCACGCCGGTCCGTGTAATGCATGATGCCCCGCTCGTCTTCATACTTGTAAATGACACCCGCCGAACTAGCCGGCCCCACAAAGACCAAGCAGACCACGACCCAGACGAGACACCAGACGAAAGCCTGATTGGCCATCAAAGCAAGGGCTAGGACGCTGGCGAGCGCTCCACGTCCGGATATTGCCGCCGGACGGCAAGCACCTTGTCCATGGAGTCGAGGAACAGCTTCAGCAGTTGCGGATCGAAATGCCGGGCGCGGCCCAGGCGCATGACGTCTGCCGCCTGCTCCACCGGAAGGGCTTGCTTATAGACGCGCCTGGTCGTGATCGCGTCGAAGGCATCGGCGATCGCGGCGATCCTCCCCTCCAGAGGGATGGCCTCGCCGACCAGTCCACGCGGGTAGCCGCTCCCATCGAACTGCTCATGATGGGTCCAGGCAATGGTGGCGCCCACCGTGAGCAACTCAGCGGACCCGCTGAGGAGGCGCCTGCCGATCTCGGTGTGTTGCTGCATGAGACGGGATTCGTCCGGCGTGAACCCGCCCGGCTTGAAGACGATTTCGTCCGGCGTGCCGATCTTCCCGATATCGTGCATCATACTGGCCAGCCGGATCAGCTCGCAGCGCTCGTTGGCCCACCCCAGCCGAGCCGCAATGAGCGCGCAGTACCGGCTCATCCGCTGGATGTGCCCGGGGGCCCCCTTCTCCCGAAATTCCTCGGCCATCACAAGACGTTGGATCACATCTTCCTGGGTCTGGCGCAACGCGCGCTCCGTCTGTTCCAGCCGGGCGATCGTCTCCCGAAGCTCAGCGGTCCGAGCGAGCACCGCCTGCTCAAGCTTCTCCCGGTTAGCCCGGTTCTCCTGCTCCAACTTGCGTCGCCGCAAGGCGTTGGCGACGCTGATCAGGATCTCATTGGGCTCGAACGGCTTGATGACATAGCCGTATGCCCCTTGCTCCAAGGCGAGGTTGGCGATCCGCGGGTCATCCATGGCGGTGACCATGATCGTCGCGGTGTCTGGGTGTTTGGCGAGGATATGACGGACAAGGCTGAGACCGGACTCAAGGGGCATGTAGACATCGCACAAGGCCAGCTCAAACGCCTGCTGTTGGAGCAGATCGCGCGCTTCGGCTGCGCTTGCTGCCGGGGTGCAGATGTACCCATTCATCTCCAGCAAGCTGCAGAGGAACACGCGAGCCTCCTCGGTGTCGTCCACGATCAGGAGCCGGAATTTGTTCGCCTCCGGCACGGTTTCTCCTTCTTACTTCAATCCGAGCACGTCCTGCATGTCGTACAGACCAGGGGCCTGCGCGACGACCCACTGAGCGGCCCGCAGGGCGCCACGCGCGAAGGTGTCGCGGCTCTGCACGCGATGCGTCACCTCGATTCGCTCGCCCAGTCCCCCGAAGAGGACGGTATGGTCGCCAATAATGTCCCCTGCCCGGATGACCTGCATGCCGATCTCGCCCTGCTTGCGCTCGCCGATCATCCCCTTGCGCGCGTATGCGGCCACCGCGTCCAGGGTCTTCCCCATGGCATCGGCAAGCACCTGCGCCAACTTCAGCGCGGTCCCGCTGGGCGCGTCCTTTTTCAGGCGGTGATGGGCTTCCAGCACCTCGATGTCGTAGTCTTCGCCCAGTGTGCGGGCGATCTGGGGAAGCATCTTCAGGAGAACATTGATCCCCACGCTCATGTTCGGAGCGAAGACGCACGGAATCGGTTTGGCGAGCTCGCGGAGCTCCGCCAGTTGCGGGGCCGAGAACCCGGTCGTCCCGATGACCATGGCTTTCCTGGAGTCGGCCATGATCGCCAGATGCTTGAGCGTGGCGTCCGGAGAGGTGAACTCGATCAGGACCTCGGCGCGGTCGGCCAGCGCGGTCAGATCATCGGTCACCCTCACACCCAGACGGCCGCACCCCGCGGTTTCTCCGGCGTCGGCCCCGACCGCCGGATGCCCTTTCCCTTCCACCGCGCCTACTAGCTCGAGGTTCGGCGACTCCTTGATCAGACTGACGAGCCGCGTGCCCATGCGCCCGCCGGCTCCAGTCACCACGACCTTGATCTTCCCCTTCCCTTTCACGATCCATCCCTCCGAAAGACCACGCCACCGCTTCGGATCAATCCCAACTCCCCGCACACCCCGCCCCTACACCGATTTAACGAGCTTGTTTGATGATAAGCTTTAGCGGGTGGCGCCGCATGGGCCCCTGGTGGAGCGGAGCGCGGCGAGACCCGAGTCTGCGGGGCTGCGACGGGCCGCGCGCGAGCACGTCAGGGTAATGCGGCGACAGGACCCGCCTCTCATCCTAGCCCAACTTTTAGATCAGCTTCAAATCCTTCATGACCCGAGTCAACTTGTCGAGGTTCTCTTGCGACATCGGGCAGAGTGGCAACCGCAGCTCTGCCGTGGCCTTGCTCATCAGCGCTACGGCATGCTTGATAGGGATCGGATTCGTTTCCAGGAAAAGGGCCTGGAAGAGAGGGTAGAGCTTGTAATGGATGGCGCGGGCCTTGGTCGCATCCCCGGCCGCCCAGGCGTCCACCAGCGCCGCCATTTCGGCCGGCGCCACGTTCGCAGTCACCGTGACGACGCCCTTCGCGCCCACCGCCAGCATCGGCAAGGTCAGCGCATCATCGCCGGAGAGGACCGTGAACCGGTCGCCGCAGAGCTGGACGATCTCGCTCACCTGCTGGAGCGACCCCGCTCCTTCCTTGATGCCCACGATGTTCCGGATCTGGGCTAGCCGCGCCACCGTCTGCGGCGTCATGTTCACGGCGGTGCGCCCGGGAATGTTGTAGAGGATCTGCGGGAGATCCACCGCCTCGGCCACGGCCTTGTGGTGACGGTAGAGGCCCTCCTGGGTTGGCTTGTTGTAATACGGCGAGATCAACAGGGCCGCATCCGCGCCGACGGACTTGGCATGGCGGGTGAACTCGATCGCCTCGTCCGTCGAGTTGGACCCCGTGCCGGCAATGACCGGCACGCGGCGCCTGACAACCTGCACAGCGAACTCGACGACCTGCTTGTGCTCCTCATGGGTGAGCGTGGCGGACTCGCCCGTCGTCCCGCACGGCACGATTCCGTCGGTTCCGTTCGCGATCTGCCACTCGATCATATCGCCGAAGGCTTTCGTGTCTACTTTGCCGTTACGAAACGGCGTGATGATAGCGACCAGTGATCCGGTGAAGCTCACCGCAGCTTGTAC